>Ga0209098_1000125_pt1 | contig 83640 bp, 61 predicted proteins | sample AD_JPNHW1_MetaG_FD_184429 | JGI IMG/M metagenome (GOLD analysis project Ga0209098, IMG submission 184429) | Active sludge microbial communities of municipal wastewater-treating anaerobic digesters from Japan - AD_JPNHW1_MetaG (SPAdes) (version 2) | ecosystem: Engineered > Bioreactor > Anaerobic...
CTGACTCCTGACTCCTGACTCCTGACTCCTGACTCCTGACTCCCAAGCTTCATCATTCAACAAATAAAACCAGCCCTTTCAAATACTCCCCTTCCGGATGAAAAGCGCTGACCGGATGATCAGGCGGTTGTGTTAAAGTACCCACTATACGAACATTTCTTCCGCTTTGAATGGCCGCAGCAATGACAGTAGAGCGGAACAATGCGCTGTCGACCACCTGTGAACATGAGAAAGTAAACAAAAACCCTCCTTTAGCAATTTTCTGCAAGGCAGCCTCGTTGAGCCTTTTATAACCCTGCATGGCGGTATGCCTTGTCTTCAGGTGTTTGGCATAAGCCGGAGGATCCAGCACGATTACATCATAGTTCTCATTGCTGTTCTTCATGAAATCCATCACATCCGACCTGAACGACTTATGGCGTTCGCCTGTAAAATGATTCAGTTCAATATTTTTATCCGTCATCTCAATGGCTCTGGCGGAAGAATCCACTGAATGTACCAGCCTTGCTCTTGCCCTGAGTGCGTAAACTGAAAATCCTCCCGTATAACAAAAGGTGTTCAACACTTTTTTGTCTTTGCAAAAAGGCATTAAAGCCAGGCGATTCAGGCGCTGATCAAGAAAAAAACCTGTCTTCTGCCCGTGTTCCCAGTCCACAAAAAAATTACAGTTGTGTTCAGTGATGATATTTTCTGTCGCACCTCCGATAAGGTATCCGTCGCTGATCTCTTCACTGAATTTTGCCGGGAGCGTTTCTTTACATTTAAGATAAACTGAATGTAGCTTACTTCCATATAAGTCACTCAGAATTTCCGCAAAAGTCTGATGCAGCAGGTACATCCCATAGGTATGGCACTGTATAACCGCTGTTCCGTTGTAAAAATCAATGATCAGTCCGGGCAACCCATCGCCTTCACCAAAAACAAGCCGGTATGCATTTGTTTCCGGGTCATCGGTAAGGCCAAGTTGTTTGCGGTAATTCAAAGCTTGTTCAATTTTTGACTTCCAGAAATTTTTATCACAGGCGGTTTTTTCAAAAGAGAAAATCCTCACCGCGATAGAGCCATCGTTGTAATGCCCTGTGCACAGATACTCGTTGTGCGCAGAAAACACTTCGGCAATGCATCCCTCAGCAACATTGCCTTCGATATTTTGTATGGCGCCTGAAAAAACCCAGGGATGAAAACGGCGGAGCGCTTCGTCTTTGCCATGTTTCAGAATTATTTTGGTAAATGCAGTCATATTTTTTTCTGGTATTTGGTAAAAATGAAACGGTAAGGAAGCAGGGCATCTTCACCCGCGTAGTCAACTCCTATGCGTCTTCCGGTGTAAATTTCATGGTTCAGGGCATGAATCCCTGAATCTTCTAGCCATATTTGCTTGCCGGACAAATCTGTTCCCGTGTGCGAATAATGTATGCCAAGCACTTTGGAAACTTTTCCGGGTCCTGTTCCAAAATCTTTGTCGATAGCTTTCTTTCCTGCACGATGCAGCATGGCCTCCACGCCTGTGAGCGGCGAAATTGCGCGAATGAGCACAGCGTCGGGAATATCTTTTTTGTTGGTGACCACATTGAAAAGCGAATGTACTCCGTAGCACAGATAAACATAAGCCGTACCACCTTTGCAATACATAATTTCAGTGCGGTCCGACCGCCTTCCGTTGTAGGCGTGCGAAGCTTTGTCACGGGTGCCGGCATAGGCCTCCGTTTCGGTAATAATACCGCCGCACAGCACGCCATCAAATTTTGTATATAAGACTTTCCCCAGTAGTTCTTTGGCTATCAGAACCACATCATCGCGAAGGTAAAAATCTGCAGATAACTTAGACAATGATTTTTTCTGCAAAAATAATAAATTGAGCACGTGTAATTTTTATATTTTTGTGAATTCACACCAAATAATAATTTTTGATGGAAAAAAAAATCCGCAAACAACCACAGACAAAAAAAGTACCTCTTAAAACACAGGTTCAACCGCCGGTTGCTGTTAAAACCAACAACCCTTCAACTATCGGCGCCATAGTGTTTTTCGCAATACTTGCTATTTCCTATTTCATTTTTGCCAATAATTTCTTTAACATCAAAGAACTTACAAATCCTTATATCAAAGCCCAGGCACCCTGGGTGATCACTGTTCAGTTCATTTTATACACAGTTATCTATGGCCTGTTTGGCTATTTTGGCTTCCGCTTTATTACCGGCAAATCAGAAAATAAACTATCCACCCTGCTCATGCTGATCGGTTTTGCGGCAGTCGTCCTTTTACATTACATTGCCTTTAACAAGGCTTTCGAAGACGTAGACGATAATGCGTCGTACATGATTGCAGCCAAATCTCTTGTCGACAAAGGCGCTCCGTATTATCTGTACATGCCCGAAATGCTGCCGGACACAGAAGGAGCTCTCGGCCTCCCAATCATGCTCATCCCCTTTTATCTGATCTGGGGAATGAGTTATATCCCCATGGAGATACTGATTTTCTTCACGATGATCGGCTCGGTGATCATGTCGTTCCTGCTTTTCAAAAAGATCGCCGGAACAAATTTTGCCGTGATTATCACCATCTTGTTTGCCACACATCCTTACATTGTCTCATTTTCGAGCATCATCATGACCGAAATACCCTATATCTTCTGGTCGTTGATGGCCTTGTACCTCTGCCTGAAATTCGAAGAAAAGCAAAAGATAAATTATTTTTTACTGATCGGGGCGGTACTTGCAATTCTTATGACCTATCTGACCCGTGCTGTCGGCGCCGGTTTTTTTGCTGCGGCAATTCTGTATTTCCTTTTAAAATCAAACATCATAAAGAATATTAAGCAAAAGGCCATGCCTTTTTATAAAGATGTGGCGTTCAAAAAGTTTATTTTGATATCGGCGCTGATTTTTGTCGTATTTCTGGTTTATCAGTTATGGATTCGCTCAGTGGGCGGGGCCTCGCAGGCCGAGGCGCTGACAAAAATGAGCCTGACGGACCAGTTCACGAAAAATATGGGATTGGTCTGGCAGGTTTTTTCACAGAACATTTTTTGCGGTAAGCTGGCACGGTTAAATGTCAATCCTGAATACCTGCAGCCTGTCAATTTCCTGTGGGCCATCATCTTTTTGATTGTAATGGTTGGCCTGTTCTACAGTATCCTTAAAAAAGAACTTATCGGCCTGTATTTTGTTTTTGTTTTATTGCTGATACTTGTCGGAAATGTGGCAACGCAGGCCATGTTTGTCTCCAGGTATCTGATCGTCTTCACTCCTTTTATGATCTATTTCCTGTTTTTAGGAGTTAAAGTACTGATAGGCCTTGTTGATAAGAAAAAACAGGTCGCGCAAACTGCCGGGATACTTGTCTTTTGTTTCCTGCTCGGAAATTCATTTATTGGCGATGCATATAATGTGCAACGCTCGAAGCAGGCTACCCTGCACAACGCTGCCTACCAGGCCTTCCTCGACTGTGCGGAATGGGCTAAAACCAACCTTCCCAAGGAAGCGATAGTAGCCAGCCGTAAAGAACGTATTTTTTATGTGTTCAGCGATGGGTTAAGGGGTTATAAGCATATTACTTCCAACGAGATGGGCCGTATGCAGGAAGAAGGCATGACCATGGAAGAGTTTCAGAAAAAGAAACTCGAAAAAATGGCAGCCAAAAATACTGACTATGTGATCATCGATACGTTCAACTCAGCCTCCGTACAGATGATCTATCCGATCATTGAAAAAAATCCGGATAAATTCAAATTACTGAAAATTATCGGCGATGAAAAAGCCGGTGCCTGCTATATTTTTCAGGTGATAAAATGGTGGAAGTAACAGGTTGCCATTAATATGACAAAATACAACTTGATACAAATTAACAATTATCTAATTTCCGAAAAAATAAATAACACAAACCATGGACTTTAAAGACAACATTAAGCAAATTGGTGACAGAGTTGTAAAACTCAAAGATCAACTCCAGACGGAGGAAGCAACAAAAAACGCATTCATTATGCCGTTTTTGCAAGTATTGGGTTATGATGTTTTCAACCCTCTTGAAGTCGTTCCCGAATACACGACTGACATTGGCACAAAAAAAGGCGAGAAAATTGACTATGCCATTTTTAAAGACGGCAATCCAACAATATTGGTAGAGTGCAAACATTGGGCTCAAAACCTAAATCTGCATGACGGACAGCTTTTGCGCTACTTTCATGTTTCCAAAGCAAAGTTTGGACTTTTGACAAATGGTATAAATTACCGGTTTTACTCTGATTTAGTCGAGCCAAACAAAATGGATGAAAAACCATTTTTAGAGTTTAACATCAACGAAATAAAAGACAACCAAATTGAAGAACTCAAAAAGTTCCATAAAACAGTATTTGATGCCGAAAGCATTGTAAACACAGCCAGTGAGCTTAAATTCGTAAATGAGTTAAAGCAGCTTTTCCAGCAAGAGTTGTCAAACCCTTCTCCAGAGTTTGTAAAGTATTTTGCCAAACAGGTATACCCAACTTCTGTAACTGCTAAAGTTTTAGAGCAGTTTACTGCTTTGACAAAGAGGTCAATTCAACAATATATCAGCGACTTAATCACTGAACGCTTAAAAACGGCATTGACAAAAGAAGATGAAGCAACAAAAGAACAAGAAATAATTGCTGCAGAGCAAGCAAAAATAGAAGAGAGCAAAGTTATTACAACCCAAGAGGAACTTGAGAGTTTCTTGATTGTTAAAACCATTCTCCGTCAAAAGATAAACGCAACCAGGGTTTCATTCCGAGATGCTCAATCATATTTTGCAATTTTGCTTGACGACAACAACCGCAAGACAATTTGCAGGCTCTATTTGAATGGTGGCAAAAAATACTTGGCAATTCTTGACGATCAGAAGAAGGAAATTAAAAACGAGATTTCAAGTCTTGACGACATTTTCAATTTCTCTGATGCTCTTATTAATGTCGTTGAGTTTTACGATAATTCAAAATAAAAAAAGAGGGCAGAAAATACTGGTAAAAGCAAAAAGTTACCCGGCAACTTATTTAACGCAAAGTCAGAATTCACAGGAATGAAAAAAATAATCCTGCTACTTCCCGCTGATTTTCCGGACACTACCGGTTTCGGGATATACGTCAAAACGCCTGAAATCTGCAGGCATATAGGTGAGCACGCCATACTGCGCTATCAAAAATTTACCTTTTATGTTGCCGTTTTTTGAATTAATAATCCTTACTTCGGCATAATCCGGCATACGGTAATAAAAACCATGCCGCTTGATCTTCAAAGAATCTTTCCTTGTCTGATATGCTTGCAAAGTATCTGTATTGCCGTATTTATGAATACTCAGGTAAACGGTTTCGCCATAGCCGTCAGAAGTGTCAAGAACCCCCCTGAGCGTAGAAAAACGGAACAGCGGAATGGAATCAGAAGGCTTGGCCATTGTTGGCAGATAAATAAAACTGTACGTGATTTTTTTGGTAAAAGTAAGGCCTGTAAATAGTTTCCGGTATTCGTTTTCCATCTTTTCGAGTTCTTCATTCATATATTTGAACGTCTCTTTGTCGTAGTTGACTTCCTGAAACCCGCTGATAAGATTGAACCTGTTGTCCTTCACTTTCATAATATAGTCGGCGGCTTGTTTGGCCCTCTGCTCGGGTGTTTTCTCAACCATCGAACGTTTGAACGTCATTTTTTCAACCATTACGGAATCGACATTTACTTTTTCAATGATGGTATCGACTTTTTCGAAAAGGTTCAGGTCAGTATATGACTTAAAAATATCGGGATACACATTGCCCTCTTCTTCGAATACGTAAACCGGTTTTTTATTTCCGATGGAATCAATCGTTGATCTTGTAGCTATTATCACTCCGGCTTCATCTAAAGCTAGCTTAAATCTGTTGTTACTTACGCCACAGGCATTACTCATTTTCACAAAATAAAATTGCCGCGGGTCGGGCTCTGCAAAAGTGGACAGTTTGTATTCGCTAATTTCATAACTCGTTGAATTGCTTTTTACTACATTAGTCAAACCAAGGTACTTTTCAGCATATTCTGCATAAGGCCCCCGTATCTGCTCGGTTTTGTCCACGACCACATCAACCTTTATAAAAGTGCGCGGCAGCGCATAATAAAAACCGCTTTTTTTGGAAGGCGCTTGCCTGTTATCAACTTTTAATACATCAATGACCCGTTCGGAACATGCGGAAAGAAATACCGCGAGAAATAAAACAGAAAATATTTTTATTATTTTCATATACCTGATTTTGCATGCAAATTTATATGTTTTTTTATCCATACTGTTTTTAAATCAGAAAATATATTGCTTTTTAAATGGAATATTATCGCTTTTCGTACTGTTCAATCATATAATTACTTTACCTTTATCATCATGAAATGGGAATTAATGGTACTCGGCAGCAGTTCTGCCACACCTACCTCTGAGCGCAACCCCAGCGCACAGGTGCTGAACTGTGGCGACAGGCTTTTCCTTATCGATTGCGGTGAAGGCACACAAATGCAGCTAAGGAAATTTAAGGTAAAATTCCAGCGGATCGACCATATTTTTATTTCTCACCTGCATGGCGACCACTACCTGGGGCTTGCCGGGCTGCTGTTTACTTATCACCTGCTCGGACGAAAAAAAGGGCTTCATATTTATTCCAATCCGGAGCTTCGTGAAATAATTGACCTGCAACTTAAAGCGTCAGGCACCAGGCTGTTATATTCCCTGATATTCCACGATATCCCTGAAAACAAAGCCCTCAGCCTGTTTGAAGACAAAAAGATAGGCATCAGTTGTTTTCCTTTGCTCCACAGGGTTCCGACACATGGTTTTACTTTCAGGCAAAAAATTGCAGAACGGAACCTCATCAAAGAAAAAATTGCAGATCTCGAGATACCTATCCAGCAGCTGGCCACCATAAAAAAAGGCGGTGATTTCACTGATAAATACGGAAAGATTCACCCAAATTCCGAACTCACCACTGCCCCTCCGGCCCCCAGGATATTTGCCTATTGCTCCGACACCGGATTTAACCCTAAGATAGTGCCTTACATCAAAAATGCTTCTTTGCTTTATCACGAAGCTACCTTCATGCATAATATGCGGGCCAACGCTGATGAAAAACAGCACTCCACCACCATACAAGCTGCGACCATCGCAAAAAAAGCACAGGTCAATAAGTTGCTTATCGGGCATTTTTCAGCACGTTATGATGAATTAACAGAAGTCATTGAAGAAACCCGTACCGTGTTTCCGGATGCTGAACTGGCCATAGAAGGAAACACTTATAAAATTTAGAAAGTACAAAGTTGCGAACTTCCCGCAACGATTATATCTAATTTGTTTTTTTTGATAACTCAGACTGGTATGGGGTGCGGTTCAGGATGGATCTTCCAAGTGTAACCTCATCGGCGTATTCCAGTTCATCGCCAAAAGAAATGCCGCGGGCAATGGTTGTAACAGTAACATCAAAATCGCATAATTTTCTGTAAAGGAAAAAATTGGTAGTATCGCCCTCCATGGTCGGAGGCAATGCCAGAATAATCTCTGAACAGGTATCTCCTGCGATGCGGTCCAGCAGTTGTTTTATATTGAGATCGTTGGGGCCTATACCATCCATAGGCGAGATAATTCCGCCAAGAACATGGTACACACCGTTATACTGGTTGGTATTTTCGATAGCAATCACATCGCGTATATCTTCGACAACGCAGATAACTGATTTGTCGCGTTTGACGTTCGCGCAGATATCACAGGTATCATTCTCTGTTATATTGAAACAATGCTTGCAATAGCGGATATCTTTGCGAAGTTTAACAATGGCATTACCCAGTGCATCAGCCGTTTCAGTGTTTTCGCGCAACAGGTGCAGTACCAGGCGAACAGCAGATTTGCGCCCGATGCCCGGCAGTTTGGCAAATTCATTCACCGTTTGTTCGAAAAGTTTTGAAGGATAACTAGCCACCCGGAAATTTTTTACAAAATTAGAAATAAAATGAATTCATAAGGCAAAATCTTGACGTCAGATTTTGAATTCCTGAAATTTGAAAATTACACTCCTTAGTTCTGAAACATAACGCTATAGGAGTGAGCAAAACTCCGGTCAGGGATGCTAAGATATGTGTGCAAATTATTTCAGTACCGAATTATAAAAAGCTTACTTTTGTGCTCTTAAAAAATGGGAAAAACTTAAAAAAAGCACGCTATCACATTCAATATCTACATGTTAGCTACAATAAAGCAAAAAACCATCATATTAACTTATAAACATTTTCTGATGCAAAAACTATTCTTTTTTCTATTTATTTCTCTTTTATTTGTTTCACAGGCAATAGCTCAACAGGCGACCATAAAAGGGCAGATAATCAATGACAAAACTAAGGAAACACTTCCCGGGGTTAATATAATACTGGATTCCGTGACAGGGTTCTCTTCCGATATTAACGGAAATTATTCTTTTAAAGTAAACCCCGGCAAAATAAAGTTAACTTATAAATTTATAGGTTTTTCTCCCGAAACCAGAACCATCGCGGTAAATGCAGGGCAATCCATAACGTTAAACATATCTATGTCCGAACAATCGCTTATTATAGATGGGATAGTGGTCAGTGCAGGAAAATTCGAACAGAGGATTTCCGATGTTACCGTGTCGATGGATGTGATCAAACCTCAGATGATCGAAAACCAGAACACAAATAACGTAACGGAAATATTAAATAAGGTTTCCGGAGTCGACATCACAGCAGGCCAGCCCAGTATTCGGGGCGGAAGCGGTTACAGTTACGGCACAGGAAACCGTGTCCTTGTAATGGTGGATGACTTACCCATTTTATCGGCCGATGCAGGTGATGCCAAGTGGAATTTTATCCCTATTGAAAACATCTCACAGATAGAAGTTTTAAAAGGGGCGTCTTCCGCACTATTCGGTTCTTCGGCACTCAATGGTGTGATCAACGTACGTACGGCTTTCCCCACTGATAAGCCTAAAACAAAAATACTCTTCAATTCAGGTATCTATATGAATCCCAAACGGAAAGAACTGATCTGGTGGGGTGACCGGAAACCCTGGTATTTATTTATGGTTGATGATCAGCCCTGGTTTGCAGGCCTGGATCTGCTTCATTCACGCAAGATCAAAAACCTGGATTTGGTATTGGGGGCTAATGGTTTCACCAACCAGGACTTTAAACAATTTTCAAGAGAACGGCACGGCCGCATCAACCTGAATCTACGTTACCGGCCGAAAAAAGTGGAAGGGCTTTCTTTCGGGCTGAATACCAACTTTATGTATGTTAAAAACAGCGAATTCTTTTTCTGGCAAAATGCAGACTCCGGAGCATGGAAACCCAATCCCAGCTCCATGAACCCGACACAGGGGTATCGGGTAAACGCCGATCCCTACATTCTTTATTTTAATAAAAAAGGAAGCCGGTATAGTCTAAAGACAAGGTATTTCAGGTCGGTGAATACATTTGCAGACGGCTCAGATAAAAATAATACTTGAGACTTATTCTATGCTGATTACCAGTATCAAAAGAACATAAAAAAGAAAGTAAACCTTACCGCAGGTATTTCGGGCTCCTATAGCAAAAGTTCCGCCGATTTGTTCGGCGAACATTACGGAATCAACCTTTCATTATACAGCCAGTTTGATGCAAAATTCTGGAATAAGCTTGCCATTTCAATAGGCCTCAGAGGCGAATATTTCCGGCTTGATAAAAACGATGCCGTATCTACCTTTGACATTATTACCTCAAAGGATACCATCACCTTGCCTATCAGACCTGTGATCAGGGCGGGAATTAATTACCAGGCAACAAAGTATACGTTTATCAGGGCTTCGTATGGACAGGGGTACCGGTTTCCTTCCATAGCTGAACGGTATATCCACACCAGCGTGGGCGGAATGAATATCTTTCCAAATCCAAACTTAAAGCCTGAAACCGGATGGAATGCCGAACTGGGTGTTAAACAAGGCTTTAAAGTAGGCTCATGGAATGGTTTTGCCGATGTTGCAGGTTTCTGGACTGAATATAAGGATATGGTGGAATTCACTTTCGGGGTTTATAAACCTGACAGTGCCTTGTATCCTACCTTTGACGACATAGGCTTTAAATCAATCAATGTGGGGCACGCCCGTATCACAGGTGTTGACATTTCCGTCGGCGCTGAAGGAAAAATATGGGAGTTCCCTGCTTCATTCATGCTTGGATATACCTACACCAACCCGGTCGACCTCAATTATGACCCGGCGACAGATACCAGCGGAACGACCAATAGCCGGATTTTGAAATACAGGTACTATCATTCCTTAAAGGCCGATTTCGAAATATCATTTAACAGGATCAACTTTGGTATTAATTTCCAGTATAACAGTAATATGGTTAACATTGATAAAATATTCGGCGAGGAAATTGTCCCGGGTGTACCCAGTACATCCATTATGCCCGGGTTGAACGAATACCGTGAAAAACACGACAAAGGCTATTTTGTTCTGGATATTCGCGGATCATTTGATATAACTGAAAAAATGAGAATCGGGCTTATTGTTAAAAACCTGCTGAACAATGAATATATGGCACGCCCAGGCATTATTGAAGCCCCCCGCAATATTGCTCTACAGTACTCGTTGACTATGTAATTTCTCAGGTAAAATAACTATTGATCAGATATTTTAATAAATTTCTGTTGCCCAAATAGCAGGTCATTATCAAATAACTGAAAGAAGTATAAGCCATCTGCAACCATAGATATATCAACTTGATTGTCAGTATTATGTATCCTGCCACCTTGAATTTCAGTACCTGCCAGATTGAAAATTTTGTAATATAAATTTCCCGCATTATTTATTTTTACTGTAATAACAGATTTTGCCGGATTTGGATAAATGCACCATGAACCGGCAACAGACTGATTTTCATTTGCTACACCCATGGGGGTGACATTTATTATCTGTTCCGTAGTATCCTGCATGCCACAGCGGATGGCCACCAGGGTAACCGTATAAGTACCATCCATGGGATAAGTATGCGTTGGATTTACATCAACAGCAGTGCCACCATCGCCGAAATTCCAGCTAAAACTGCCGGCATGTGCCGAACTGTTGGTAAATGTTACCTGTTGAGCACCTGAACCAGCATAGGAAAAAGAGGCCGAGGGGTCATATTCGCCAATATGCCAGTTCATAAGGCTGTCGTAAACAATCAGTTTAACAGCATTTCTGATATTTTCAGCCTCAGAGACGGTGAGTGACGAATTGAAAGTGATCAGTGTCGGATTTTTTCTGAACAACGCTGAATAAAAACAACAGGCCGCAGCGTATGAACCGGCAACAGAGGGATGGCTTTCGTCGGCACTATACAATTCGATGGCAGGGAAGTTTTGCCTGATATAATGCCATACCGCACCAACGGGCGAAAGAATAGCGTCGTTACTGTCGGCCATCATCCTGTAACGCAGGTTCAGCAGGCTGTCCATGCCATTATAGGTGCACACAGGCGGCCACATAGAACAATTGGAAGCATCGCCGTTCTTTCTGCCCCAGGTCATAAAAAATACGGTTTCCGCACAGGGATTAACGTCATTGATCATACTGTCAAGTATAGTTGCATAAGGAAAACATTCTGCTTCTACCTGACCGATCGGAAACGAAGGCAACTGGCTTTGTTCCTGCAATACTACGTAATCCCAGTTCCCTGAACTAATTTTACTCAGCGTAGTGGCATTGGCCGTATGCTGCTGAAAAGTATAGCCCCCAATAGAATTACTGTCGAAAAAAAGCGTATCCCCCGCTGAAGCCGTTACATCGGCCACCATTTGGGGAAGGTTATTCGCGTAAGTATAACTGTTGCCGATAAACAATACCCTTTTTGTTACCTGCTGAGCCAATGCAGATAACCCTGAAAACATAAAGCCAAGAGAGAGCAACCCAATAACGTAAAAATTAGGCATATGATATTTTTTTATAGACATACGAGTCGAATTTTTACACAAAATTAATAAATATTATGATATTTGGTACATAATACCACAAATAAGGCTAAATCTTTTTTTCCGGTGCTACGTATAAAAGTAAAACCTACTGAAATGGATTCAAATGAACTTTTAAAACTCATAGCTCCTGAAGAAATAATAAAGTATTTTGACCTCATTAATATAAAAGAGACAAGCAACTGTTATGAGTTTTTCTTCGAGGAGAAAAAAGATTTAGTACCATCCGCCCTCCAAGGTCAGACAGCAGTATTAGATGGATTCTGCGAACCACAGTCATTACTGAGTTTTCCATTGAAAATTAAACCTGTCTATCTGGTTCTTAAACGGAGAAGATGGAAGCTTAAAGGAGGCGGAGCTCACCATAGCAACGAATATTATTTTAATCATCCTCATATAAAAGCGACAAAGGAATTCGCTGCTTTTTTAAAAGAAGTACATGGACACACACCTGACCAATATCTCAGTCTTTGCAGAGCTTATGGGGATTGCAGCAAAGACCCTTCATCATTGGTATAAGTCGTTTTTAAGCAACTTTGATCCGCAGGGACATCAAAAAATACATGCCAGCGACATTAAGGTTAAAACAGGTAAAAAGGATAAAGTTATAGAGGTTCCCATAGTATGTCCTGAAAATATTGGGGAAGAAATGGGGATTGATGAAAAGATGATTGGGGAAGAATGGTACACCCTTTTGACTAATCGGGAAACCGGCAAAATAGCCTTTTGTGCTGCTACAACGAAATCAGAATACCTTCAGCAAGCCATGACACCCATGCTAAACCTTCTTGGCAAAGTAAAAAATATTACCAAAGACATGGCTGCTAACTACACTAATCTTTGCAATGTAATGATGCCTTTAGCCAAACAGATTGCCGACAAATTTCATGTCATATTCAACTTGATGGATGCTCAACAAGCAGTCAGGATCAAGTATCGTCAAAAGATTCTTGAACAAAGAAGAAATGCACTTCAATTGTTTAAACAAGAGGAAAAACAACGCAGAGAAGAATGTGAAAGGACTGGTCGGGAATATACGACAAAAAAGTTCTCCTTTACTGAACAACGCTTACCTAATGGCGAAACACCAAGTGAATTGCTTGCAAGAAGTAACTTCTTATTATATAAATTTCCTCATCAATGGCAACCCTCGCAGAGCGCCAGAGCACGCACATTGTTTGATCATTTCCCAGAAATAGAAAAAGCATATAAACTCTCTTGTCAATTTAGAGTATGGTATGCAAAGGAAAATATAGGCAAACACCCGCTGCAAATTGATAAAGAACTTTACCAATGGTACGAGGATGTAGAAGATTCTGACATTGATGAAATGATGAATTTTAAATCGTTAGTAGAAAGCCATGAAGAAGAAATCAAAGCATACTTTATCGTCGGACATACGAATGCAAAAGCAGAAAATATAAATAAGCAAATCAATAAGTTTTTAGCATCTAACCAAGGTGTGCGTAATCGTGATTTTTTCTTCTTTCGGATTAGTAACTTCTTTACGTAGCACTCCTAAAAACAAAGAGTTTTTTTAGGGATAAATGAATGGAATGATCAAGAATAAAGGAAGGAAGTTTTACCTCCCTTCCTGACCATTCCAGTCAGTCAAGCTATTCCTGTTAGGTTGCTCTCCAGCAGAGCCCAATTCCGCTTCACTTGACCTTACAAAAGTAAAGACTCTTTTGTGATCATTCCAAGAAAATATGCCTTAATAAAACTTAGTTTTGTAAACTTTTTATAGCCAGCACCGGAAAAAAAGAAATTGCCGTTTTTTCATGATTTCTCTTGTCTTAAATATTATAATGCAAATTAATAAATTTTTATCAGGAAGCTATAAAAACACATTGAAAAAAATATTTTTTTAATTATTATTTGAGTGGTTGACCATATGTTACGGTGCGCTGCACCTTACTTTTTTGACGGGTACCACTACTTAAAAATATTTCGGGGCGCTGCCCCTTTTGACTTTTATTTCTTAGTCTTGTTTTCAAGAAAACGCTGTTCCTCTCCTTACCTACAGTAACCATTTTTTAATAGCACCTCAAAAAAAGAAATCGCCACAAATAAATTATTGCCCTTAAAGCCATAAAAAAACAATTAATCAAACGCATTATGTTCATAACTAATACAAAGGCAGTTTGGGTTGTATATGCTAAATACTAAATTTGCACAAATTCACAAAATGAAACCAATTTATATCCTGCTTTGTTTTATTGTCTATACCATCATGTTGTTTGTGGTAACGTGGATCACATCGCGCCGAACAAACAACGATTCCTACTATGTCGGAAATAAAAGCTCTCCCTGGTATGTGGTAGCGTATGGCATGATAGGGGCTTCGCTGAGCGGTGTTACGTTTATGTCGGTGCCGGGACTTGTGGGGACGCAGCAATTCACCTATCTGGGCCTGGTGTTTGGCTTTCTTATAGGTTATACTGTAATAGCCACTGTCCTGCTCCCCTTATATTACAGATTAAATCTGACCTCCATATATGCCTATCTGAACCAGCGTTTTGGATTCTGGTCCTATAAAACCGGCGCCTTTTATTTTCTTTTATCCAGGGTCGTAGGTGCGTCGTTCCGCATGTTTTTAGTTGTAAATGTGCTTCAGGTTTTTGTGTTTGATTATTGGGGAGTGCCTTTCTGGCTGGTGGTAAGTGTTTTCATTGTGCTGATCGTTCTATACACTTTTGAAGGGGGTGTTAAAACAATAATCTGGACCGATACCCTGCAAACCACATTCATGTTGCTCGGAGTGGTCCTCTCCATCTTTTTTATTTCTAAAGAACTGGGTTTCGGATTAGGCGATATATTCAAAAAGATCAGTGATGCCGGCTATACCCGCGTTGTTGAAACCGACTGGCACAGCAAGAACTTTTTCCTGAAACAGTTCCTGAGCGGAGCATTCATCGCTATCGTCATGACCGGCCTCGATCAGGAGATGATGCAGAAAAATATCAGTTGCCGCAATATAAAAGAAGCCCAAAAGAACATGTTTACGTTCAGCGGAATTCTGGTCATTGTAAATATCATGTTCCTCACATTAGGCGCCGTTTTATACATGTACGCATCAACAAAAGGCATTGCCATTCCAGGTAAAACGGACAATTTATTTCCTGAGATCGCATTTAATCATTTAGGACCCATCGCAGGACTGGTATTTATGGTCGGGTTGGTTTCTGCTGCCTATCCCAGCGCTGACGGAGCCTTAACTGCACTCACCACATCCTTTTGTGTTGATTTTCTCGGATTTAAAGACAAAAGCAAACTGGATGAGAAACAAAAAAAGAAAGTGCGCTATGTGGTACATTGTAGCTTTGCGGCTATTCTGATGATCGTGATTCTCATTTTCAGAGCGCTGAACAATGAAGCTGTGATTAATGCCATTTATACCGCGGCAGGATATACCTATGGGCCGCTGCTCGGATTATTTGCTTTTGGCTTATTCACAAAATTTGCCGTAAAAGACCGCTATGTCTGGATTATTGCAATTATTTCTCCTGTTTTATGTTATTTATTAAGCATGTATTCTGAAACTCTTTTCAACGGTTATAAATTCGGCTTTGAACTACTAATTCTCAATGGGCTGTTGACGTTCACCGGCCTGATGATCGTGCGCAAAAAAACAAGGTGATATTAAAACAATCGCATATCGGCAAACTCATAGCACAGGGCGAACACCAATGCCTTGATTTCAAATTTGAGATTTCTGACTCAAAAAAAATCGCACGAAGCATCTCGGCCTTTGCCAATACCGACGGAGGTACCCTTTTGATCGGAGTAAAAGACAACGGAAAAATTGCCGGTGTGCGCAGTGATGAAGAAATATACATGGCCGAAGCCGCCGCCCAGATGTACTGCAAACCAGCGATGGATCTCAAAATAATCCAATGGACCGAAGAAAAGAAAACGGTACTGGAGATCATCATTCCAAAACTGAACGGCGAGATATGCTATGCACAGGATTATGACGGCAAATGGATTGCCTACGTTAGGGTGGACGATAAGAATTTCCAGGCATCCCCGGTGCATCTGCGTGTTTGGAAACGCAAACTAAAATCCTATCCTACACATATCTCGTATACTGAAAAAGAAAAAAAACTGCTCGACCACCTTACAGCCAACCCGGATATCACATTAAAGGATTTTTGCACCTTGGCAGGAATTAAAAAAAACAGTGCGGAAACAATACTGGTAAACCTGATCATGCTCGACATCATTGAAATTTTTTATACCGAACAGGCTGTTCTTTACCGTTTAAAATAGAAGGTTTTGTATCTTTGCCTATAGAAACGGTTTTTTTGAACCACCAGGACATTTTACGCAGTAAACGACCACCATTAAAAACGGAGGCTTTAATTACAGAACCCTCTAAAAGAGGGGTAAATGAATATCGAATAATGATTAACGATTTTTGATTTATGAAGTAAAAACCTCAAACTATTGAATTTGTGATAAATCAGAAAACTTCTAAAATCATCATTCGTTAATCCTTGTTCTTAAATTTAAAAATATTTGGATGAACTGTTATAATGGCAAAGCCAAACATACATTACCACCGTCAAAGACGTTGGGTTTTTAAGTTAAACTAAATATTTATGCGAAATATAGTAATCACCGCTACATTTATCCTCCTTCTTTGCCTGAAAGTATTTTCACAGCAAGCGGAGCCTGAAAACCTCGGACTGGTTAAGTGGATGGATCTGAAAACCGCGCAGGAACTGAACAAAACTCAGCCCAGGCCGATTCTCATTGATGTTTATACCGACTGGTGCGGCTGGTGTAAACATATGATGAAAACCACTTTTTCGGATCAGGGAATAGCAAATTACATCAACATATATTTTTACCCGGTACGTTTCAATGCCGAAACGAAAGATACTGTTGATTTTTTAGATAAAAAATATATCAATAAAAATACGGGAAACCGCTCTCCCAACGAACTTGCCGCCATACTGCTCGAAGGGAAAATGTCCTACCCTACCCTCGTTTTTTTTAACAACAATTACCAATACAAGTTACTTGCTCCAGGATACCTGAAAGTAAAAGATATCGAACCGATACTTGTCTTTACCGTTGAAAATATTTTCAACACCACTTCTGTTCAGGATTTCCAGAAATACTATTACAAAGCATTTTATCCCGATTCGGGGTTTGTAAACAAGGACACGGTTGCCTGGAACACATCTTTTAATGATGCCGTTGAAAAAAATAAAACCAGCAGAAAAAAAACACTATTATTTCTTAATTCCGCCTGGTGCAACGGAGGTAGGGCCATGGTCAAAAGCACTTTTAACAACAGCATTGTAACTAAGTATATCAACGATAATTTCAATACTGTCATCATCGATCCTCAAACGATGGACACGATCACTTATAATAACCAGAATTACGCTAATACCGCTGATAACAAAACATTTCATCCTTTCCTGCATAAACTGCTTGGTGAACGGGTGGTGATGCCTTCAATACTTTTTTTTGATGAAGACATGAAGTTCATCTCACAGGCCGCACAATACCTCACACCTGAATCTTTATATCCCGTGCTTGTTTTTATTTCGGAAAACTTATATAAAAAGAAGTCATGGGGGGATTTTATAAAAGAATTCAACGAGCCTGAAAAACAAAATTCTGCCAAATAAACTAAGAGCACTTTAATTACGTTTACTACTAAAACTTTTTCATGTTAAGGATATATCTTGTAATTTTCATTTTTGGATTTTTCGGAAGAGCATTTGCTACGAATCCGGATGTTACTCATTCAAAAGATTCCACCGTTTTAAAGACCGAAATTGAGCCGCTGCGCATACTTTCCTGGAATATCTATATGCTGCCGGCCTATATTTTCGAGACTGAATATAAATATAAACGGGCGCTTGGCATTGCAGAGGAAATAAAAAAACTGAACTACCATATCATCGTTTTCCAGGAAGCATTCCATAAGGTTACCCGTGCCACCATTGCCCGCGAACTACTGGACTTATACCCCTACCAGTATGGCCCCCATAACAAATCGCTGACTCGTTTTAACAGCGGCATCTGGATTATCAGCAAGATACCCCTTTATAATGCCGATGAGATAAAATATTCAAGGCGTAGCGGCATCGATGCCCTGGCCAATAAAGGCGCCCTGTTGATGGAAGGCTGCTGGGACGGCCATCCCTTTCAGGTCGTGGGCACACACCTGCAGGCCAGCGGAAGTTATGAGATCAGAAAAGACCAACTTATTCAACTTTATGAAAATCTACTAAAACCCAACGAAAAAGAAAACGTTCCCCAGTTCAACTGCGGCGACATGAACATCTGCTATAAAAACTGCATTCAATATGAGGATATGCTAAAGATACTGGATGCCGAGGATGAAATAAATGTAAGGGATGATGAGGTCACAACCATCGACGGAGAACGCATCGATTATATTTTTGCACGAAAAAACGGAGTCACTGAGTTCAATATCAATCGTTCTATTCATATTCTGAAACATAAATGCACAAAAAAACGCAATTTCCTGTCCGACCATTATGCCGTAGGTGCAGCCATACAATTTAAAGACAAAAAAGATTGCGGTAAATTGTTGACAAATTAACGACTGTAAACAAAGTCAAACGATTTAGTGTCTGTCCATAATTCAGAGTTTGAACCAGAATGTTCGAATTCGAGGCTTCCGAAGTTTTGAAAATCAAGGAGCCCGCCGCTGCGGATGACTGTTTTCAATACAAGAATATCGAGGAAGGCGGACATTATGGACAAACTCTATTTAGTTGCCATCAGGTTTTTTGTCATTTCCACAGCCAAACTTCTTGGTACAAACCTTTGCATAAAAATTAACAAACGGTTTTTATATCCATGAACGGCAATGGCTTTGCCCTTGATCATCGCTTTGTAACCATATTCCGCAACTTCGCGCGCAGTGGGCAGTTTCCTGGTGGTCATTTTGCTATCGCCCATGGCTGCGGCATCCACAAAGCCGCTCTCTGTCAGGCCGGGGCAAAGCGCTGTTACGGTAATTCCCTTACCGGAAAGTTCGCTGTGAATAGCCTGTGAAAAGCTAAGTACATAAGCTTTGGTAGCTGCATATACCGTCATGAGAGCCACCGGCTGAAACGAAGCCGTTGACCCCAGGTTCATAATTTTTCCTCCTCCCCTGCTGATCATCCCGGGTAAAAATAATTTGGTGAGTTGTGTCAGCGTGACAATATTTAGTTGAATCATCAACGCCTCCTTTTCCCAATTGGTTTCCTCAAACAGGCCATAATCGCCATAACCCGCATTGTTGATCAGATAATCCACGGTGATGTTCTGTTCTTTAATTTCATTATATACCTCAATGGCTGAATCTGCCGCAGAAAGATCTTTGCCAATGGTATAAACCTTCACCTGGTTTTTTGATTCAAGTTCGGATTTTATTTCATCCAGTTTTGTTTTGGTACGCGCAACAAGTATAAGATTACCGCCTTTGGATGCGTGAATGCGGGCCAGTTCAAGGCCGATGCCGCCTGAAGCGCCTGTGATAAGTGCAGTTCGTGTCATTTGATTAAAATAGAATGGCACAAAGTTACAAAAAATACTGTCAGGAACTTTTTTGTTGTTGCCTTTACACAATTATTTGGTACCAAAGTGAATTTGCAGATAGTCCATGTTTACAGGCCTTCCATTCCTGAAAATGCTTCAGGTTTTAATTTGAAGTATTATTAATATAATGCCCGACCAATCTACTATTGGCAAATTGCAACCATACAGAGCACCAGCCGCCTGTTCCGTCAGCCTGTCCAAAATGGATTTCAAAACCATAATCATTAGCATCATCCACTCCGCTAATAATGTTTACATTTGATGTCCCGGTTGCCGTTGCATTTGTCCCGCTGGCCATAACAGCCCCTTTTATGGTTATCCACCATACGTCGCACCAGTCACCTGAAGTGTTTGTCAATTGGATATTGTCCGCACCATCCCATGACAGTATATATGTTCCGCCCCGGGTTGATGCAATAGTACCACTGGCATTCAGATAAACCTTACCCTCATGCACCCCATCCACCATATCGGCATTCAGGCTGGTGCTCACACTGCTGTTTGAAACAGGCACCTGCCCGCTGGAGTTACCTGCATGGTAACCATCAAGCATGTCGGCGTTCAGGCTATTATTAACCGTACCATTGGAAACAGGTACATTCCCAAAACCATTGCCGGCATGGACCCCGTCATGCAAGTCAGCATTAAGGTTTGTAACTACTGTTGATGAAGTAACACTTAGCGGGGCAGTACCTGTTGCAACAGTGGAAGTGTAAGTGGGGGCAACTGGCGCTAAAGCAAATGTTTTACTGCCCGCAATGGTTTGAGCTGAAGCATTTATGTGTCCATAGGTTACACCTGTTCCTGCTGCCTGCAAATTTGTGAGGGTATTATGATCATGGTTATGTGAGCTTACAGCGAATGCTGAAGCATGGTTCCCATCAAGCAAATCGGCATTTAAGTTAGTAACCGATGTAGTAGAATTAACAGCCATCGGAGCCGTTCCAGTAGCCTGTGTTGAAATCAGCTGGTCTGTTGTCCGTATCGAACCGCCCGCCACATCAAGCTTCTGCCCTGGTGTCGTTGTCCCGATTCCTACCATATTATTTACATTCAGGTTATTATTGATTGTCACTGTACCGGTTTTAAAATCACCATAAATCAGGGGTGTCGATGTGCTGCTGTTGGCAATATATAATTTATCAGATCCGGTTTCATTATAACCTGCTTGATAGCCCAGAAATACGTTGCTGTCGCCAGTGCATAAATAGCCGGCTGCTGCGCCAAAAGCAGTATTCATATGTCCCGATATGTTTGTAAATAGTGTTCCCTGTCCTACCGCTGTATTATAATATCCACCATTATTATTATACAAAGTATTATCACCCATTGCAGTATTGTTGGTTCCGTAAACGGTATTAGCTAGCGCCTGAAACCCAAAAGCGCTGTTGTATGTTGGGCCGCTTTGGCTCATGCCCGCCTGATAACCATAAAATGTGGAACCAATGCTGATTTTACCAGACTGCACATTATTTACTCTAAACTCCAGGGGGACATTATCAGTGGTTCCGATAAAATGTGTACCCTGCGTTGTACCGGCATTCCCTGTTAGTGACCACAAATTGGTATGAAGATGGGATGCTGCTGAAAAATCAGTAGCATGCAAACCATCAAGCAAATCAACATTTAAATTGTCTACTTTGGTTGTTGATGAGATGTACATGGGTGGAGTCCCGCCAGCAAAGTTAATATATATTGGGCCTGATGAAATCATTCCCTGATCCGCTTCAATAGGAAAATGAGTTGTCAGGCTATTAATCCAAATATCAAAGCCGTCGTTAGTCATATTGCTTGCCGGCAACCAGGATGTTCCGCTATGATACAGAGTTTGTCCGCTTGATCCGGCAGGTAACATATTATTATTCCAGTTAGAAATATTAGTACTGGTTATACCGGCAGCCGGCGATGCCCCATAAACAGGATCGGTTTCTGAGATAGAACCTGTTACACTTTCGGCTGTTTTGGCATGCAACGCATAAGGAACACTCAGTATTTGACTGGATCCCGTGATCGTATAATTAGTACTACCGGCAGGATCAGTTTCTGTTTTAATGAAATAAGGACCGCTTTCCCAGTGTATAGTGTCAAAGCCGGTATAATCCCCACCGATTTCTATAGATACCAGGCCGTTTGCATTGGTAGTAGGCGTTTGTATCTCTTGATAAACCAATATGCCGGTGTTTGGCGAATTCTTCATAATGCTGATCCTGATCCCAACTAAACTGTTAGTTACAAGCTGATTACTGGTATTACGAATCACTGCCTGATAACTTATTTTCTGAGGGCTTTGCGCCAAAAGGGTTGCAGAAATTAATACTGCTGTCAGAATTGTAATTAGTTTTTTCATGATTATTGATTTTTTATGATTTTAAAAACCTTTATTTCTTTATTGTTATCTGTCAATTTCAGAAAATAAACGGCAGAAGTATAACCTACCAGCGAAATAACAGTTTCAATGCTTGTTATTTCTATATTTTCCAAAATCTTTCCTCCTATGTCGTATAGTTGATAAGCCAGCTTTTCGCTCTTATAATTTATGACTTTTAAAGTAAAAAGGCCGGCTGTTGGATTAGGGTATGCGATACACACAAGATCAATATCTTTGGCTTGCTCAATGGCAGTGATCACCGAAATCTCATAAGGTTGCTGAACGCCCTGTGCTACCGAACCATTTGTTCCGGTGTTTGTTGTATATACTATCTGGCCGACAGAATAGCTAACACTGCCGCCGGTTCCTGAGGCGTTGCCTCCTGATGCATTTACAGATTGCTGTGCGCAAACAACAGTGCCTGAAAAAGTGGAAACCGTTATCAGGATCATGATATCCCATAGAAGCTTCCTTTTCATGAATTTTTTAGAAAATCTAAAATTCAATAACATAAATACCTCCTTGATATAAAAATCAATAAATAATTAGTCAAATTTAAAGAATTTTTATAATAATATCAAATAATTAACAAATTAATACGATGATAAACTTCAAATGAAATTCATTTACTGTCATTTTCTTTGCGTTACTTTGTAAAAGAAAATTAACTTAATAAAATCCCCGGCTTAATAAATTAATTCAAGACCACATGTTATCTGCCGAAGTTGCTGAACTATTCACCAAAAACTTCCCGTACACTCCCACTTCTGATCAAAGTATTTTAATCGAAAAACTTTCGGAATTTATAGTATCCGGAGAGCAGAACAAGCTTTTTCTGGTAAAAGGATACGCAGGAACAGGCAAAACGACTATGGTAAGTGTCCTGGTAAAGATCCTTCCTGAACTGAAACTCAATACGGTGTTACTTGCACCCACTGGAAGAGCCGCCAAAGTGCTTTCATCCTATTCGGGAGAACCTGCATACACGATACACAAAGGTATTTACAAGATCAACGAGGACGATTCCGCCTGGTTTGTCAATCTACGCGAAAACAAATCGAAAAATACCATTTTTATTGTGGATGAAGCTTCGATGATAGCGGGCGAAATGGCAAGCCCCAGTCAGTTGTTCCCGGCATCCAACCTTCTCGAAGACCTGCTTACTTTTGTGTTCAGCGGCGAAAACTGCTCAATGATCTTTGTCGGCGATACCGCACAATTACCGCCTGTCGGCTCTGATATCAGCCCTGCCCTTAATGAAGAATACCTTAAAAGCAGTTTCCATCTTAATACGCAAAGTTTCGAGCTGACAGAAGTAGTCCGCCAGGAAGAAGCCTCGGGTATTCTCGCTAATGCCACACATATCCGCAAACTGGTAAATGCGCCGAAATTTAAAAATATCTTTTTTGAAACCAGCGGTTTTAAAGATGTCATACGCCTCAACGGTTCCGAACTCGAAGACGCACTGAATACAGCTTATTCCGGATCGGGCGAAACCGAGAGCATTATGATTTGCCGATCGAACAAAAGAGCCAACCTATACAACAACGAGATCCGCAGACGCCTGCTGTTTCGCGAGGGCGACATTAATGCCGGCGACAAAATAATGATCGTGAAAAACAATTATTTCTGGATTTCTAAAAAATCAAAAGCCGGGTTCATTGCCAACGGCGACATAGCGGAAGTCCTTCGTATCAAAAAAATTGAGCAGTTCACCGAAGAATTCTTTTTTGCCGACGCCACGATACGCCTGATAGATTATCCGGAAGAAAAAGATATTGAAGTAAAATTGCTGTTAAACACGCTGACCTCAGAATCGCCTTCACTCTCCATTACTGATTTCCGCAAGCTATTTCAGGCAGTACAGGAAAATTATATGCACATTCCTGAAAAAAATAAAAGGTACAGGCTGATCTATAACGACCCTTACATGAATGCCCTTCAAATAAAGTTTGCCTATGCGATGACATGCCATAAGACCCAGGGCGGCCAGTGGGAAAATGTTTTTGTAGAGCAAGGCTACCTGACCGATGAAATGGTCAACAAAGAATACCTGCGTTGGCTTTATACCGCCGTTACACGAGGAACAAAAAAACTTTATCTTGTGAATTTTAACGAGCAATTTTTCAGGTAATACCCGGCAAGCAAATGCTCACCTTTATCAACGTGCCAGCATAACCCGTTTAGAGGTTATCCCATTTCCTGTCTGAACGGTTATCAGATATATTCCCGGAATATTATCCGACAGATCAAGAGGCAAGATCATATCAAAGGAAGGATCAAATTCCTTTTCAATTATCTTTTCGCCTAAAAGGTTATAAACACTTATATTCGCAATTCCGGGAAAAAAAACAGGAAACTCAATGTTTACCATACCACTCGTGGGATTGGGATATACAAGTATCTCATCCTGTTTCACAGCCTGTTCTTCAGTCCCGACCAATAGGGCGTTTTGCCATTTGAATATCCCTCCTGAAGTGGAACTCAAATTGTACCCCCCTGCCCATCCGGTATTTATATCATAAAATTTGACGGTTGTATACTGAACAGAGCCGGTGTCGATATTCAGAAAACTCATGCAGCCGTCCAGACTGTAAGAAGACCCGTTGCCGGATCCGGGCGTAACATCAACATACATATTGGCAGTACCTGGAACATAATCAAGATTCGGATTTTTTACATAAAATCCCGTGGGGTTTATCACCGTCCAGGATGTACCGCCGGATGTTGTTTTATAAGTTCCAATATGATCCCCGGTAGAATAATTGGTCAGGACGGCAATACCATTCGTGGCGTCCTTAAAGACCGGAGTAACCTGGTAGTTAGCCGCCTGAGACACATTGGCAACTGACCATGTCAGGCCCTTATCTGCAGATTTGAACATCCTTCCATAGGTCGTACCAAACCAGATGGTATTGCCGACTGCATCAAATTGATTTACAACACCAGCTTCCCCGGCAAGCGCATTGGGAATATTGCCGGCGCCAACCACAGACCATGTTGTACCTCCATCGGCTGTTGTAATAATATAAAAGTCGCCGCCCGAACTGGTCGGGTCACCCATGGCAATACCATCATTCGTGTTGAAGAAGTGGACAAAATTCGCCCAACTGCCTGGAAAAGCGGCATCCGCGTCAGACAGAACAGCCCATGAAGTCCCACCATTGGTGGTCTTCACGATCTTGCCGCCTGTTCCTGACGTGGGATACATACAGGCATAAGCAGTTGTTGAACTGAATGCATGAATATTGGAAACGCCATAGCTGGTTGATCCGGTAAAAGTGATGGTTCCCGGCGTCCAGGTCGTTCCACCGTTGGTGGTTTTCGTAAATTCCCTCACAACCACTGCGTTACCGCTACCATCATAGGCTTTGGCCCAAACCACATTCGGGTCAACGATAAAAATCTGGTCTATACCCCTGGACTGCGTGGTAAAGCCTGTATTCTGCAGTACCCATGCGGATGGGGAGTTCGCGGGCTCTATCCCGATGATAGCCATGTTACTTTGATTGAACTGATATCCTGTCGGGTTTAACGCACCAATTGCAAAATATCCGTTATCATATCCCGACCAACCCCAGTTGAAATGGAACTGGTTGCTTGCATTGTAGCCATCGCAGACAAAAGCATGTCCCATGCTGCCGGTACTGCCCGAATATTGTATGGGCCTGCCGGCATCAAGTTCGGTTATCAATAAATTCCTCCAGGCTGTAGTCGTATAATTGGCAAGATATACATCCTGTACGGTATTCTTATATCCAAAATAATTCATTAACGCATTGGGCACTATCTGACTATAAGCTCCGGAGCCGCTTGGGTCATAATCCATGTCAACCGAAACCCCGCAATGATATATAAGAGTGGCGACGGCAGTTTTCTGAACAGTTGTGCTTCCTGACACCAGGTTATTCGGCATATTTGTCCAATCATAGTTCGTCGTTCCAAAATTTGCAGATAATGTTCCATAAGTAGCATGAGTATAAGAATGTGAAGCTGTACCTGTTACTGGCCAGTTCCATTTTTTCATGATCTGCGCCATGGCGGTAGCTACGCATCCCGCATATACCTTACTACAGGGGCCACCTGTTGCGCTGGGACATAGCTGATTATAATAGCAGTCCTGGTTCCAGGTAGTTGCACATAATGGAGCAACAACAAGTTTCAAAGAAGGTAATTCATTGTTAATTATTTTACTCCATTCTTTTACCGTTTGTTTATTACTCAAATCCTGATCGATAATATATTTTATCTCTGCATCATAATCAGCAAGCCATTCGACCATCTGAACAGGAAGGTTGTTTTCGATGTATGTACCGTCTTCCGAATAACCCAGTACAGGAAGGGCGGCATCGTCAGCGGAAACTATAATATATCCACCGGCTGAAAAATTAAAAACATAAAAGGTATTTGTTCCGTTGTTTTGTTTAGTAATCACATTCGAAATGTTGTAATCCGCCTTGCCGGAAACAAAGTGCTTAAAATAGTTCAGGGCAATTTTTTGAGCCGATTCAATGGATACGGGATCAGCAATTAATGCTAAACCCAGAAATAAAAATGCAAAGGTTAAGTAGATTTTTTTCATGTTATACAGGAGTTATTAGATTTTCAACAAATTTAAAAACAATTTAATACAGAAGATTGATCTTTAATGATTTTTTAGGATACAACTATATTAACATGGAGTCCACTCCGAAAAGCCCCGTTTTTCTTAAACTGCGACTTATTGCCCTTATACCAAATGTTTTCGTTAACACGTAAAATACAACCAAAAATGAATTGCAAATGCCTGAAAAACCGGCCAATAAAAAATACTTCAGGAATTTTTTGCACTATTCAATAAGAGCTACCGCATAGGCAGAAATACCTTCTTCCCTGCCGATAAAACCTAACTTTTCAGATGTTTTGGCTTTAACAGAAATATCGTAGGCAGGAATACCGAGAACTTCGGACAATTTTTGCTGTATCTGAGGAATATATGGTGCCAGTTTGGGACGCTCAAGGCATATAGTAGTGTCGATATTGACAATATGAAAACCTTTTTCGTTCAGCAGGGCGGCAACTTGTTTCAGCAGTATTTTGCTGTCAATACCCTTATATTGCTGGTCGGTGTCGGGAAAATGTGTACCGATATCGCCAAGGTTGGCAGCACCTAACAGCGCATCGCAGATGGCATGAATCAGCACATCGGCATCTGAATGTCCGACAGCGCCTTTTTCAGAAGGAATGTTTACGCCGCCCAGAAACAGGCTGGCATCAGGCCGGAGTTTGTGAGTATCGAATCCAAACCCTATCCTACTCATTCTTTTTTATTTCTTCGCCTTCCTTTTCTTTCTTTCCTTTTACTTTATCGAAGTTGAAAAGCAGGCTGAAACGCAGGGTGTTTTCAAGCGGGTTACGTTGTGTAACAGGGATCAGGTAGGCAAAGTCGAGGCCGAAAACGCTGTAACGCAGGCCTGCGCCGAGGGTAACATATTTACGGTTTCCTTTGGTGGATGCTTCGTTAAAATATCCTGCACGGATTGAGAATTGCCTGGCATACCAATACTCAAGCCCTACAGCAATATTTATTTCTTTCATTTCTTCGCCAAATCCGCCCGGAGCATCATAAAATGATTGTATCATGCCGCGCACGACACCAACATTAGGATCTTTTCCGTCTTCAATAATTTTGTTCCCGTCAACATCATAAACATATTTTCCCGTAGAATCAAGCTGGTATATTGGTGGGGTTGGTACAAGCAGTTTGTTGAAATCAAGCAGCAGAGCCAGCGAATTGTTTTTGTCAAAATTCATATCATAAGAAAAGCCAAGCCGTAAATTAGTCGGAATAAAGTCGCGGTCAAGGTTTTCCGTATAAGATATTTTATTACCGATATTTGAAATATTGGCCCCGAGTGCAAATTTTGTCTGCATCCCTTTTATTTCAATCGGTTTTTCGTAATACACGCTTACATCAGCAGCAACTGCCTGTCCTGCTTTTGACTGGGCGCCTGCGACATAAATTCCGCCGGTAAGATTGGAATAAATATACCGCAAAGCGATAGCTCCCGAAACCTCATTGGTAAATTTAAAACAGTAAGAGGCATCCAGCGAAAATTCATTGGGTTTGTACTGGCCAATATTTTGTCCGGTTTCATTGGTAAACGTAATGTTGCCTAAAGAAAAATACCGCAGCGACATAGAAAGTACCTGCCGCTTGTTGATACGTTTGTATCCACCCAGATAAGCCAGATTGATATCATTGACCAGCTTATGAAGCCAGGGGCTGTATGATACTGCAAAACCGAAGTCCTTGTCAATGAACCCATATTTGGCCGGGTTCCAATGCATAGAATTGGCATCGGGTAAAGAAGCCGCACCGGCATCACCCAGCCCGCCTCCGCGTGCATCAGGAGCGATCAGTAAAAAAGGAACAGCCGTAGTAATCGTATTTAATTTGCTCCCTAACAGATCATTTGTCTGGCTACCTTGAGCAAATACCATAGTTCCAAGCAAAATGAACGATACAAAGATTAAGAGGTTTCTTTTCATTACCTATATAGAATTTTTTGTGAGTGCAAAAATAACGAATTATTTAAAATTATATTGTGTTCACGACTTTTTTGTCTTTAGCAATATCAATAATTACTATAATTTTTATTTTATTATGATCATTTTTTCCGAACACCTCCGTTGTTTTCCTTCTTTATCAGTGATGGTTATCGTGTAAGAATACAAGCCTTTCGACAAACGCTCTCCACGGCTGTTGCAGGCATTCCACCGAAGTTCTATGGGCTGATAATAACCGGCAGGAATATCATAATAAAGTTGGGCAGACATACGGCCTGTGATATCAAAAACGGAAATTTCCAACTGCATATCGCCTAGGCTCATATTGTGTTCAATGTAAAAATTTGTATAATCCGAAAAGGGATCCGGATAATTGAATACTCTTCCGAAACTTACATCCGAAGGCACCTTCACATTAAAAGTAATTTCTTTTTCAGAAGAATTATTCAGCAGATCAAAGGCTTTAATGGTAAGTCTATGCAATCCATAACTCAATTTACCAAACCTGTATGAAATACTTCCGGAACTGTATTTATCATCATCCTGAATAAAATAACAATTCAGGAAAAAAGGATTGTTAAAATCATCATCCAGCACAGCCGTAATTTCATGCCCGATCCCCAGGTCATAACAATTGATGCCGCTGGTATCATGCAGATGCAGGAACATCAATGGCTCCGATGATGTATTGCCCCCTTCGGTAAAAACAGGGTCTTCCATGTATCCTGCTATCTCAGGCCCGGTGATATCAGGGCTTTCATTCATGCCATTATTAAGTAAGGGCAAACTGTCAAGCGCTCCGGTAGCATCAAACAACAGGTTTTTTGCATAGTAGCTGATCTTTCCAAAGCCGTCAGTAAAACTGATGTCTTTTGGCACAAAAAATGAAAATTCGAACATTCCGCTGCTGACCGTTACATTTCCACGAAACAATTCATTTTTCTGAATATAGAAAGTTTTAAATTGACTCACCCCCGGATCATTGACCAATGTCTGGCACAGCAAAGGCTTATCATAAACAACAGGATACAGTTTTCCGTTAAAATCGTCCACAAGCACAGAATCGGCATCAACAATATGTCCTCTGACGGTAACAATACTGTTGTTATATATCGTATCATCGACTGAGGCCGAGGAATCAACGCCGCAGAAGTCGGTAACCACCTTATATTCCGGAATAGCAAAAGTAAGTGCAGGGTCACCGAGCAGGGTAAAGTTTTGCATATACACACCGGAGGAACACAAGTTTTTGGCTTTTTTTATCATATCGCCAAACCGTATCCTTTCGCCCGGAACGGGAGTAAACGCTGTTTTTAATAAATTGCGGTTAACTATTTCATTGGAATGGGCATAGGCCACACGGGTGGTGGAAAATAATGCGATACTGCCTCCTTTATTGTTTAGTAATAACTTTTCACCGGCTGAAACAAAAGCAGGATTGTCGTACCTGCTGAATTCGCAGGTGGCAGTGATAAATATTGGCAAATTATAAAAATTATCGAATTGCTCAATCTCAGCCATGGTAATAACTCCCTCTCCCGCAAGCCCGGCTTCGCCGCCGTGTCCTGTGTAATTTACCATTAAGGTCCCTTTCTGAACCTGATTGGTTATCGCTTTATTGACATCAGGGTATTTGGTGCCAAAGGGAGTATTAATCTGTTTATAGGCATCCAGATAAATTTTATTTATATTAAGGGTCCTTGTCAATGAATCAACTAAAGTAACAAGCCTTTCAGCTTGTTTCAGGTGAAGGTTGCCGTCTTCATCATCTGCTATGAATACCAAAGAGTTACGCCATGTGTCATAATTGGACACCTGGCCGGTTTCATATGAATCCGGTAAAAGATCTTGCTTCTGTCCATAACGTATACATTTATCAACAATAACTGTAGCATCTGCTGTATTGCATACAGGAAAACGTCCTACACCAATATCAAGATTCCCTGTCAGATTTTCGCCTTCCAGAGAATCAAGCATTGCATAGAAATCATCAGAAACATAGGAAGAAGTTGGAACAAGAGAATTCGACGTTTGCCATGTAGGGACAAAATTGGTATTCCCGTTAAGGCGGTTTTTCATATCATAAGACCCATCGCCAAAAAGTAGCACATATTTTATCCGGTGAACCGAATCGGCTCCTCCCCTTTCATAAAACATACGGATAAAATCGCGGATAGCGACCGGGTCTTGTTTCCCGGAAGAAAACTCATTATAGATCTGTTTTGTAGTCGCCACCACCACTGACATGCCATCGGTACTCCTGTGAAAATCTGCTATCGTATTGGCCTGATCAATAAAATCCGGATGAGTAACAACTATCAGTTCTGCCTGCTCACTGCCATGCAGGTTCTGGTTTGGTATACTGCCTAACAATATCGGTTGCATCAGATTATTATCATCAAAGGCGACAAACTCTTGCAATACATCAGTATATGCTTTCAGCGAAACATTAGTACCATTGATATCCAGCGGCATTTCGCTGATGGAATCAAAAGCTGAAATATTCCATACGCTGACAGACGAGGCCATGTTGGAAATATCAAAACGACTAACCGCTTTCCCGATAGTTTGAATGTTTCTGAAATGTATTTGGCTGCCCCGGTATATCAAATCTCTGACACTGGACAATTCAATGAAGTTCAGCCATGCAACGGAAGATGCTTCCGGCTTGCTGTATGATAATTTTAAAATAACCGTATCTGATTGAGGTAATATACTTAGATTTAACATAGTGCTTTTTGCATAATCCGAATTAACATTACCATCGATCGGGTTTATAGAATCCGAAGGAATCATACTTCCGCCGATGCCTGAATTTACAACACTTTTCAGTATAGACCTGACGGCGACATGAATCCGGGCATGAACGGAATCAGCATGTGAAATATCAGGTAATAGAAACATGAAATCCTTTTCCAAAACATCGTTAAATACTTCGCCATACCATTGTTTTCCTGATTTTAATAAATTTATGGAATCAAGTTCATGAAAAAGATGCTCGTTAAATTTGTCCACAATGGTATCGGGAGACAGGGTGATCTGAGGAAATGCCTGGATCCTTTTACCCGCCCCATGGTCGAGTGTGATAAAATAATATACCGTATCCGAATAATAATTCAACTGGTGCTCAAAAGTCTTGGTCAGGGACTTAAAGTTCCATCTGTCAGTACTTTGGCCATAAAAAAGTATATAGTCGCCATTATTTATATACCCGTCACCACCATCTTGTACCAAAACAGGGTTTTCCATCAGGTCATCAAATCTGAAAGCAGAATTACTTTCAGGCAACATATCACCACCATTGCCAAAAAGCCTGAATTCTGAAGAACTGATAGGCTCAGTAACCCCAAGCTGGATCAGATCAGAATAGGCCAGCCGGTACACACCATGCTGAACCGTAGCGATTTTATACCATTTTCCGCTTGCCAGCATAGAATTAGCAGCATAATTGTCTTTTGCCGGGTTTTGTGCAAAAACGGAAAAAGAAAAAATGAAAAGCAAAAATATGATCAGGGATTTTTTCAAGGACAAAAAATAATATGTGCAAAAATACTAAAAAGTAGGGTATTGGCGAAAAATTCTTGCTATTATTAACTTAAGGACCATTGAAAAAATTCTTTAACACGTAGAAATAATTTTGGTCAAGGGAAGATCACATCCTTAAAAACTTATCGGAATTTGGTTCTTTTATACAATTTAAATCTTTTATTAGCCCAGATCAAAGAAACCATATCTCTATTATTTTCAATATAATTTTCAAGAGGTTTGTTTACCATCTCGTCCAGCAACGGATTATCAGGTTCGTTCTTTTTACGGGTGTAAAGCAAATAATACCAGACACCTGCTTTAAAAAATGTACCTTCAATATTATCCTTTTCCGGCTGTACCAGGTTGTTTGAGATACACTTACGGCCTGTAAACAAAGCCAAAGCTCTCGGCTTATTAAAAGCAAAAACAGCGTCTTCAGGAGTCTGTTTTATAATAAAATCAAACGCTTCTTTCGATTCGGCATTACATGGGCCTTCCACGCTGATGAACTGCTGTTTTTTTATTTCATTAAAACCATAAATATATTGGATCAACAATAAAAAACCGAGCAAAATTATTTTTACAGAAGTCCTTATTTCTATATCTATCCGGATGGTTTTAAGCCCCAATACAGCATAACTTAACAGGAAAGGAAGTATCGGAAACAAAAAGCGAAATCCTGATTGAGTGTATGGGTAGACAAGCAACACCAACATATATAATATTACAAAGAAATCCGTAAAATCAGGTTTTTTGATTATTTTACTAAAAAAACCCAAAAGAATAAATGTGAAAACAAGGGATTGGGTGATCAGTGGTAAAAAAAGCCATTTACCGTTTTGAGGGCTGAAGAATGCTTTTAAAACTTCGGTATAAACAGCCAGATTTTGCAAAATAATTGCACCTAACCCGTCGAAGCTAAACAAACGGTAATATCCTTTCGCCGAATCATCAGGAATATCAAATATCAGATTATTCAACAAAAAATATAATCCGAAACTAAAGAAAAAAATGATAACTATTTTTATAAATTGCTTTAATATGATCTTTCGTGCTGTACTTTCTTTTTTCCTGAATGAGCCAATACCGTTTGAGGTAACATCAATGAGGAATGCTAACGGAAGCGCTGCACCTATTGTTCTTATTGAAATAAGATAGCCGGTCAACAATCCCACTATTATTAATGAAAAAATATTTTCGGATTTCTTATAAATAAGAATAGTGAGAATTAAAACTACCATGAACGGGATCTCAGACATTATTTCAGATTTAAAAGCAATTGTCCATGGATTATAGACGACAATTAAAATTAGAAAAACAGAAGTCAAAAAACGGTGATTATCTTTATACAGCCACAGCATCAGTAATGCAAGTATAATTAAAAAAGCTGTCAGATACAAGCTGAAACTGAGGAAATTCATCCCTTCAAAATAATAAACTACCGATAATAATAACGGGAATCCCATAGGATAGGCAGGAGGCCCCAGTTGCTGGCAATTTATATTGTATACATATTGTGTCTGGGATTGCGGAATATCGTTGACGATGTATTTTGCCTGAAGCAAATAGTGGGCATTATCATCACCCCAGTCTATATCATCTCTTATATTTATTAACAAAAGCGGGCAACAGAGAAGAAAAACCAAGGCAAATTTTAAAATATTTTTATGGCGAGGCGTGCCAGTAAAAAGTTTTATCATTTATTTTTCAATAAAATGAAATTATCACTTCAATAAGACCAGTTTCTCCGTTTTCTGAGAAAATTGTCCTGAGCTGTTTTTTACTTTTAACATGTAGACATACACTCCTTTGCCGATGACATCGCCAAAATCATCCCTGCCATCCCACGGAATGGGATCGGCTCTGAATCCGTTGGTTTCTACCGTCGTCTGAATGGTTTTTACCAATTTGCCTGTAATGGTAAATATCTGAATCTGCACATCGAGGCCGCAGCAGGGTTGATTGTGTTCAAACCAGAACTCCGTATAGGTGGTAAACGGGTTGGGATAATTTAAAACATGATTCAACGCCAGCTCGGCAGATTCTGCCACCACAAAATCAATTTCCGACTCAGCAGAATTGTTATAAACATCCCATGCCTTCAGTTTGAGTTTGTGCGCCCCGTTTTCAAGATCAGAAAACGGATATCTGACAACACCACTTTGGTATGTGTCAAGATCCGACTCATAATAATCATTCAGCACGAATGTTTTATCGGTATTTTCATCCAGAACGGCTGAAATATCATGTCCTATCCCGTTTCCGATCGTGTTTACCCCTGCAGAATCACTAAGATACATTAGCAATACCGGATTTTTGTCAGTTATACCACCCGAAACAAAGCGGGTGTCATTCATGTAAATTTTCAGTTCAGGGCCGTTCTTGTCTGTTATTTCATTGTTGTTTGTCCCACCGATAATAAAATCTTCATAGTAGCCATTTGCATCGGTGGCACCGTTCTGAGAATAATAACTTATTCTGCCGTTACCATAATGATAGGCTATATCCTTAGGGACAACAAAAGTAAATTTGAAATCACCATTGACCACCTTTGCTTTGCCTTTATAAATAACACTTTTCTGTAGGTTGAATGCCTCCGGGTTTCCCTCGTCGTTTCCGTTTGATATAACCTGGGCAACCTTATCAAACACAACAGGCATGATAACGCCCTGATAATTTTCCAGCTTAACATTTGCATTATCTGCTATGTAACCCTGAATGGTAATTTTTTCCAGTGCATTGATAGTGTCTTGTTCTCCCGCTAAAGGATGATAATTTATGGAAGTGGTGATCACATTGAATTCGGGATAAGCCAGCCTGAGTGCAGGATCGCCCAATAGCACAAAATTACTGATAGCGCTGGCACAACCCATCGTGTTTTTTGCTGCTTTTACCACATCGCCGAGTAAGGGATATTTTCCTGCCGTTTTTTTAAACACTTCCCTGTAAAAAGCATAGTTCAGCGAGTAGTTGGATCCGGCATAAGCAAGGCGTGTTGTTGTAAATAAGGCCACACCTCCACCGCCCGGGTTTAACAAGACCAATTCTCCCGCCGAGGTACGGCCGGGATCGTCAAAACGGCTGAATTCACAGGTCGCAGTTACAAATAAGGGCGTATTGTTTTTATTGTCCCAAGAATTAATATCCGATATGCCCAAAATAGCCTCATGCGCCCAGCCTACTTCTCCGCCATGGCCGATATAGTTTACAATAAGAGCGCCTTTAGCCACACGTTTGTTAATGGCGTCGGTGACATCAGGATAACGCTGGCCCCCCGGAGTAGAAATCTGAGTATAAGCATCCATGAATATTTTATCGAGATTATAATTATTGTAAGTTGTGTCTACATAATTGGCAATACTTTCAGATTGTCCCAAAAAATCCTCACCGGCAACATCAGCATCATCCGCAACAAAACAAAGAATATTCCGCCAGTCGGCAAAATTGGAAATAGCATCAGAAAATCCCGAACAAGAGGTACTGCCTGTGTTCAGGTCATATTTTGCACAATAATTTAATATTTTATCGGTAACGGCCCTTGCTTCATCAATATTCTGCGCAGGAATTCTGCCCACGGCGATATCAAGCAGATTATTATAAGCTCCGGCATCGGAATCATCAAGGAACCCAAAATAATCATCCGTCAGAAATGAACCTGAAGGTTCAAGTGAGTTTCTGGTTTCGTATGTCGGGATCATGTTTGTGTTGGATTCCAGACGGTTCAGGCAATCATAAGAGGCATCGCCAAAGAGCAACAGGTATTTGGGCTGCATGCTGACATCAGACCCGGCCCTGTCATAAAACATTTTAACAAAGTCTTTGATGGCGGTAACATCCTGGTTGCCTGAAGAAAACTCGTTATAAATAGGTTGTGGCGTCATTATCAGCACGGTCATATTATCATTGTTGCGGTGCATATCGGCTATACGTGAGGCTTCTCCGGCAAAATCAGGATGCGTAACGATGATCATATCATACTGTCCCAGCCCGTGCAGATCCTGATTTTGTACTTTTCCCTGGCAAGAAACAGGATAAAACATCGCACCGTCAAAAGCAACAAATTCTCTCAGAGAATCCGTATTCATTTTAAAGGTAAGATTACCAGAATTAAGCGTAACATCCACTTTTTTTACTTCTGTAGGATCGGTAACATCCCATACAGTAATGCCGCTTGTTGCGTTACCTATAATAAATTCAGAAATGTGGCCGATAGAATTCTTATCGCGAAAAGCCAGTTGGCCGGAAACAAAAGAGAGATGACAGTCGGCGTTTACTTCAATATAATCAAGCCACCCGATAGCGGATGAATTAGAACCTTTATTATAATCAATCCGGATGTTTAACGGACTGGCGGCCGCAAAATTTATTTCGCTGTGTGAAATTCGCGCATAAGAAGATGTGTAATCGGATGAAACAGCCGAAATACCTATATTGCCAATACTGGAATTATTTGCATATACTCTGTATGAGGTAGAATAAATGACCGACCGAGCCAATAATCCGGTTTTTAAATACATCGGCGTACTACTTACTATATTGGAAAAATTAAAAGGAAAGGTACGGGTTGTCGTAACATCAAAAACTTCCCCATAAAATTCCCTGCCCGATTTGATCAGGTTCAAAGAATCGTTTTCGTGAAAAAGATAATTGGTAAATGTTGTGGCCGTATAGTCGGCAGGTAAAGGCGATGATGCCACCGTGCTGATTCTTTTACCGGCGCCCATGCTGGCAGTAATAAAATACCCCGAACTTTTAGAGTACTTATTTATTTCATGATTAAAAACACCTTTAGTTGTATCCAGATTCCATTTTTCGGGGCCTTTGGCATAAAAAATAATGTAATCATTCTGATCAAAACTATTATCATTTTCACCGCTGACATAAATGGCATTCTGTTTCAGGTCGTCATACCTGAATGTCGAATTATCTTCGGGCAACATCGCACCTCCATTGCCATAAACCCGTATATTTTTCGGGTTTATTCCGGAGACATTCATGCCCAACGCAACCAGATTACTATATGTAATAATATGTATGCCGCTCCTGTATACGTCCACACGATACCAATCTCCTGACTGAAGAACCGAATGTGAAGCATATAGGTGCGCTTTATCAGGACCGGGGAGAATTTTTGATTTGTTGTATGAATATTCAAGGCTGAATGAAACCAGGCGTTCAACCTTACCGGTGATATTATTTTTACGCAGAGGAACTAAGCTCATCATCAGCAAAGGTTTTTTGTTCTGATAAGATACCTTGGTAAAAATGTTTATATTTTCAGCTATTAAGGTATTCTGTTTCGCAATAATTTCAAAATCAGCAGCAGGTAATTCTTCAAATACAGGATTTTTTATTTTCACCTCAGGAACTGTTGATGATTTGACGACATCAAGCAATGTAAAATAATAAGGAATATCGGAAGTATCCGAATACACAGCGCCCTCAAAACGCAAAAATTCTTTTTTAGTAAGTTCGCTGATATACATCTTCTCAGGTGTATTCCAGCGTATTATGAATTGATTTTTGGGCTGAGCTTCCTTTTGCTGCCCGTAAAGTACTGATAATGAGAATATAAAAATAATAAATAGTGGGATTTTCTTTAACATCATTCTTTTTTTGAGACGTGTAAAATTATCTAATATTTTTTAAACCACATTTTCAACAAAAAAAATAATCATTTTTGTAACCTTAACTGTGAATATGAGTAAAAAAGTTAAAAAAAAGGTTTTAATAAAGGTTGCGTAATAAAAAATATATTATTTTTGCTTGTTAAAATATTATCCACAATAACGAAACAAAGCTATTTTTATTGTCATGCAGGTTTTTATAAATTTTTATTACTTTTCCGCCAATACAAACACTAAAAGTTTCGTTATTAGGTTCAGAACTAAAAATATTTGATATGAAAAAGATTTACACCAGTATCTTATGTGTCTTAATAACGTTGGGAAGTGTTAGTTTTGCACAGGATCCTCATTTTTCTCAATACTATGCCAACCCCTTATACCTGAACCCGGCATTTGCCGGAACGGCGCTATGCCCGAGGATCATCCTGAATTTCCGTGACCAGTGGCCTTCCATATCGGGAACATATGTTACTTACAATGCATCCTACGACCAGCATATCGAAAAATTATCGGGTGGTATTGGAGTTCTTCTGAATACCGACAGAGCCGGACAAGGTATTCTCAACACGACAAATGTATCGTTTATGTATTCATTCCGTCTGGAAGTCAACAAATCTTTTTCTATGAAACTGGCCTTACAAGCAAGCTACTTTCAGAAAAGCCTCGACTGGCAAAAACTTACTTTCCCCGACATGATCGATAAAAGGCATGGTTTTGTTTTCAACACGAACGAATTGCCTCCTTCACGCCTGACTAAAAGAAACGCAGATTTTGCAGCCGGTCTTCTTGGGTATGGAGAAAACTATTTTGTAGGTTTTGCTGCCCACCACCTGACACAACCGGATGAAGGCTTCATCAGCAAAAGCAGAATGCCAATAAAATTTACGGTCCACGCCGGTGGAATTATCAATCTTGTAAAAAAAGTACGCCGCAGAAGCAACGACCACACACCTACCCTGTCTCCCAACATCCTGTTCATGCAGCAGCAAAATTTCCAACAAATAAATTATGGTTTATATTTCAACAGATATCCTTTTGTTGGAGGCCTTTGGTTCAGACAAAACTTTAAAAATTCTGATGCGATAATTTTCATGGTCGGCCTTCAGGCTAGTATGTTTAAAGTCGGGTACAGCTATGACCTTACCATATCAAAGCTCACCAATGCTACCGGAGGAGCTCATGAAGTATCTTTCGCTCTTCAGTTCAACTGCAAGCCACCGTCAAAAAGAGTAAGAGCAATAAATTGCCCCTCTTTTTAGTTATATATAGAAACAAAAAACAGACAAACAATGTATATCAAAAGACTAATCATTTTTATGGCAGTAGCGCTTACTGCCACATTCTTTCTGACATCTTGCAAAAAAGATGTTTCCAATACCACAGCCTGGGAATACAACAACCCGAAAAATGGCGGATTTGAAGTGGTTCCTTACGAAGAACAGGAAACAGGACCGGGCTTGGTATTGATAGAAGGCGGTACTTTTATGATGGGCCGCACAGAGCAAGATGTACTTTACGACTGGGATAATTTTCCAAGAAGGATCACGGTATCCTCTTTCTACATGGACCAGACCGAAGTTCGTAACCTTGACTATTGTGAATTTTTGTATTGGACAAGAAGGGTTTTCAGCGTAGATTATCCCGAAGTTTGGCAGAAACGCCTCCCCGATACACTGGTATGGCGCGATCGTCTGGCTTACAACGAACCTTACGTGGATTATTATTTACGCCATCCTGCTTATCGTGACTATCCGGTAGTAGGTGTAAGCTGGGTTCAGGCTGCTGATTACTGCAACTGGAGAACCGACCGCGTTAATGAATACATCCTGATGCGTGAAGGAATTTTAAAAATGGACCCCAACCAGCAGAATGAAGAAAACTTCAATACGGACGCATACCTTGCGGGACAATATGAAGGAATGGTTAAAAACGACCTTTATGATATGGACCCCAATGGTTCCGGCACACGTAAAGTCCGTATGGAAGACGGTATCCTGCTGCCGAAATATCGCCTTCCGACCGAAGCAGAATGGGAATTTGCAGCACTGGGACTTATCGGAAACACCATTTATGAACGTGTACTCGAACGCAGAATATATCCCTGGAACGGACACATATCCCGTAATGATCGGTCCAACAACCTCGGCGATTTTGTTGCCAATTTCAAACGCGGACGTGGTGATAATATGGGTGTTGCCGGCAACCTGAACGATGCCGCTGACATTACTGCTCCCGTATATTCATACTGGCCTAATGATTATGGCTTGTATTGTATGGCAGGCAACGTGTCTGAATGGGTTATGGATGTTTACAGGCCTTTATCATTTGAAGACTATGCTGATTTCAGATCATTCAGAGGCAATGTCTTCCAGACTCAGGTAAAAGATGCCGATGGTGTACTTGAAGATAAAGACAGCCTTGGCCGTATCCAGATGCGCGATGTTACCGTTGAAGAAAGCAAGGACAGAAGAAATTACCGTCAGGCAGATAACAGAAATTATCTTGACGGCGATGTTACCTCAAGCATGCTGGTCGGCGGTGACTGGGTAGCAGAAGACATTGAAACCCCTATTATGTATGATTACGGTACCAACTCCATGATCAATGACAAGGCACGCGTTTACAAAGGAGGTTCCTGGAGAGACAGGCAATACTGGATAAGTCCCGGCAACAGAAGGTTCCTGGACGAGGACATGTCTACCGACGCTATAGGCTTCCGTTGTGCCATGACACGTGTTGGTAGCCCTGTTGGTAACTATTAGAAAAAATGTTCTTTAATTCCAAAAAACCCCGTTTATTTTGCAAACGGGGTTTTTTTATTTTTTAATATTATGAAAATCGAAGAATTATATGAAATTTTCCTTCAGCATCCGCAAATTTCTACCGATACCCGGAAGCTCATTCCGGATTCGCTGTTTTTTGCGCTGAAAGGTCAAAGCTATAACGGTAACAAATTTGCTCAACAGGCAATCAAAAATGGCGTAGCTTATTCTATTATTGATGATAAAGAATACTGCTCAGGCGAAAGCACCATTTTGGTTGACGATGTTCTGGATTGTCTGCAAAAACTGGCAGCGCATCACAGGTCAAAATTACAGATACCGGTTATTGGAATTACCGGAAGTAACGGCAAAACCACCACCAAAGAATTAATTCAAGCGGTACTTTCTGAAAAATACCGCACATTTTCCACTGAGGGCAATTTGAACAATCATATCGGTGTTCCCCTCTCTGTGTTGCAGATTACTCCTCAGCACGAAATAGCCGTTATTGAAATGGGGGCCAATCACATGGGGGAAATACAACAGCTTTGCAAGATCTCACAGCCCGATTATGGCCTTATTACCAATATCGGCAAGGCCCACCTCGAAGGTTTCGGGAATTATGAAAATGTGATCACTGCAAAGACCGAACTCTACAGAGATGTCGAAAAACGCAAGGGGTTGCTGTTTATCAACAATAATAACAGTACGCTCAAGGGCCACGCCCTGAATATCAGGCAATATACTTACGGCACCAATCAAAATGCGGACATACACACTACATTTATTGTTGCAAACCCTTATGTTAAAATCTACTGGGAAAACAAAAAAACCATCATCCAGTCGAAGCTTATCGGAAAATACAACTTTGAAAATATATTAGGCGCTATTGCTGTCGGGGATTATTTTAAAGTGGAACCTGAAAAGATCAAACATGCTATCGAAGAGTATTTCCCGACAAATTCCCGTTCGGAATTCATCAATAAAGCAGATAATACGATAATACTCGATGCTTATAATGCAAACCCCACCAGCATGATGGCGGCACTGGAGAATTTTAACCTGATGCAGTCGGTCAACAAGGTGGTAATGCTGGGCGATATGCTGGAACTGGGCGCTTACAAAGAAGCAGAGCATGGAAAAATAATTGAATTCCTGATCAACTCCAATTATAATAATGTATACCTGGTCGGTTCAAATTTTTCTTCAGCAAATACACGCGGTGATTTCCTTACATTTAAAACTTCCCAACAACTCCGCGATCATCTTAAAGCCCGTCCGGTGCACAATGCCCTGATACTGGTCAAGGGTTCGCGCGGCACGCAAATGGAACACGTTCTTGCAGTTTTATAATATCATTGACGATGCCTAAAACATACCATATTATCGGGGCCATGTCGGGAACATCGCTTGATGGCCTTGATGTGGCATTTTGCCGTTTTGTTTATTCAAATAAAAAATGGTCATACCATATTATTAAAGCCACCACATATAAATATCCTGAATCGTGGAGGTCAAAATTATCGCAGGCGGCTTTTTTATCTGCACTGGAATTTTCTTTTCTGCATAACGAATACGGCAGGTATTGCGGCAGGCTGGTAAAAAAGTTCATTACGGAAAACAAATTTAAGCCGGATTTCATATGCAGCCATGGCCATACCATATTTCACCAGCCTGAAAAACAACTAACGGTACAGATCGGCAGCGGGGCTTCCATGGCCGCTGAAACCGGACTGGCCACGCTTTGCGATTTCAGGGCATCCGACGTGGCTTTGCAGGGCCAGGGCGCTCCTCTTGTCCCGATCGGCGATGAATTGCTTTTTTCAGATTATGATATTTGCCTGAATATAGGAGGAATCTCAAATTTGTCTTTTTGTAAAAATTCAAAAAGGATCGCTTTTGATGTCAGCCCGGCAAATATGGTATTGAATTACCTTGCCGGTAAAGCCGGAAAAGCATTTGATGCCGGCGGCAAAATGGCATCGGAAGGCAAGATATCAAAAACCTTGCTTGATCAACTGAACAAACTGGAGTTTTATAAAATAAAACCGCCGAAATCCCTGGGCAGGGAATGGCTTGAAAAAGTATTTATCCCTGTTCTGGAATCGCATACAAAGGTTGCGTTGAATGATCTTTTACGGACTTGCACAGAGCATATTGCGGAACAGATTGCCATCCAAATTAGCAAAACTACAGCAAAAAAAGTACTGGTAACAGGTGGCGGCGCATTTAACAAATACCTGATTACGCTGATCAGCCAAAGGTGCCGCGCCGAAATTGTACTTCCTGAAAAAGAGATCATCGAATACAAAGAAGCCCTTATCTTTGCCTTCCTCGGTGTGCTGCGAATGAGGAATGAAAATAACTGCCTGAAAAGCGTTACCGGTGCGCGAAAAGATAACTGCGGCGGAGCGATATATTCTTGCTAAAATCCAATAACTGCAATCCACAGAAATTGCAAACACACACAGGTATTTTACTGTTTAAAAAAATATTTTTTACTAATTAATTTTTGAGGTCTAAGTTGTTATATATTTGTCGCTTCAATTATCAAAATGGATAACAAACAGGTAAAAAGTAAAGTGACTTTCCTCAGTGTAATCATGACACTGGGCATCGTTTACGGCGACATTGGCACTTCGCCCCTGTATGTAATGCGCGCTGTTATCGGAGGAGCCGGCACTATCGATATCGAATTGGTTTTAGGCGCCATTTCCTGTGTTATCTGGACACTTACCTTACTCACCACCCTGAAATATGTGATCATTGCTCTCAGGGCCGACAACAGAGGTGAAGGCGGGATTTTTTCGCTATTTGCATTAATCCGGAAAAAAGCTCCGTGGATATTTGTCTTTGCAATGATTGGCGGCGCTACTGAGCTGGCAGACGGTGTAATCACGCCATCCATTACCGTAGTTTCCGCCACAGAAGGTTTGTTAATGATCAATACCAATATTCCGGTACTTCCGATAGCCTTGTTGATCATTCTGATACTTTTCAGCCTGCAGAAATTCGGCACCAAGGTGGTAGGCAGTTCGTTCGGGCCGATTATGTTTTTCTGGTTTGCCATGATCGGTACTGTTGGTTTGTTATATATCTTTCAGGCTCCTTATATTTTCAAAGCGTTCAACCCCTATTATGCCTTCAGGTTTCTGACTGCACATCCCGCGGGCTTTGTGCTTCTTGGAGCCATTTTTCTTGCAACCACGGGAGCCGAAGCCTTATATTCTGACTTAGGCCATTGCGGAAAAAAGAATATCCGCATCAGCTGGTTTTTTGTAAAATCCATGCTCATTTTAAATTACCTGGGACAAGGCGCCTGGCTGATCTTAAACCTTGATCAGGTAAATTCACAAACCAACCCGTTTTTTGAAATGATGGGATGGTTCATAATCCCTTCCATTATTATTGCTACATTCGCGGCTATTATTGCCAGCCAGGCCTTGATCAGCGGGGCTTACACATTGATTTCCGTGGCAATGTCGCTCAACCTGTGGCCCCGCCTGAGAATCAGTTATCCAACCAATATCAAAGGACAGATGTATATCAGCTCGGTCAATTGGGCCTTGTGCATCGCATGTCTTTTTGTGATCTTATTTTTCAAAGAATCAACTAATATGACGGCGGCTTATGGATTGTCTATCACAATTACCATGCTGATGACGACTATCCTGCTGACCTATTATCTTTATAAAATCCAAAATTTGCACATTTCTATCGTCATTTTGTTTATGATGATCTTCCTCACTATTGAAGGGAGTTTTCTGGTAGCCAATCTTCACAAGTTTACAAGCGGCGGCTGGTTTACATTGTTGATCGGCGGTTGTCTGTTCACGATCATGTTCATCTGGAGAAAAGGCCGGGCATTAAAAGACCGGTTCATAGAATTTACAAGAATAGCTCCCTATACTGAAATACTGAAAGATCTTAAAAGAGATGTTACCATCACTAAATATGCGACCAACCTTGTATATATAACCAGGGCAGACCATGTCGGCGAGGTCGAAACAAAAATCATCTATTCGATCATCAACAAGCAACCTAAAAGAGCTGACCGCTATTGGCTGGTTCATATAAACATCATGGACGATCCCAACACCAAAGAATTTAAAGTTACCACGGTCATCCCCGACACCTTAATCAGGGTTGACTTTAATCTTGGATTCCGTGTCCAGCCAAGGATCAATTTGTTTTTTAAACAAGTGGTTGATGAACTGATCCGTCACAATGAAATCAATATGGTCTCAAACTATCCTTCTTTGCAGAAACATCATATTCTTGGCGATTTCCAGTTCATCATCATCGACCGTATTCAGAACTACGATTTTGATTTTCCTCCTTTCGAACAATTTATTATGGATGTTTATACCTATCTGAAAAAAATGGGCATTTCCGAAGTTCGTGCGTTCGGGCTCGATACCAGTAACGTCCTTGTTGAAAAAGTACCCCTATCGAGTATGAAAAATCCCAAATTCGACCTGAAACGTATCGACGACCTTAAATGAGTTCAGCCGTTTTTACCTGATGTTAAAGTATTTTTATTAATTAAACATATTGTAATTTTACTGTTATACTATTTCAAACATGAAACTAAAAAATATTCAAATTCTTGTTGTTGTCTTTGCAGCGATCATAATCGGGCCTTCGGTCAATATCAGCCCTATATCGGTTTCATATGCCCAGACTGCGCCAACGAAACTTAACAATGAGCTGAAATCCCTGCCGGGAGTTGTTGATGTAAAGCCACTTAAATACAAAGAACCTTTCAAAGAAAAATATCTGGTACAGTTAAAACAATGGCTCAACCCAAAAGACACCTCGGAAGGATCTTTCATTCAAAGAATTTTTGTTTCGCATTATTCATACGATGCGCCCACAGTACTGGTAACTGAAGGGTATGCCGGTTCTTACGCGGAAAGAGAAGGTTACACCGAAGAGCTCACCTCGCTTTTCAATACGAACCAGATACTGGTCGAACACCGTTATTTCGGGCAATCCACGCCTGCTGTTGCGGACTGGAAATACCTGACAGCTTCCAATGCTGCTGCGGATCACCACAAGGTTGTAACACTTTTTAAAACTATTTACAAAAATAAATGGATCAACACAGGAATCAGCAAAGGCGGGCAAACGGCGCTGATACACCGCGCGCTGTATCCCGATGATGTCGATATTTCTGTTTGTTATGTAGGGCCGCTGTGCTTCGGTGTGGAAGACGGCAGGCACGAACCTTTTATCTGCTGCAAAGTTGCCAGCGAATCCGACCGTGAAAAAGTCCACGACTTTCAGATGGAAGTACTGAAACGGAAAAACAAAATCTTCCCGATGTTCAAGAATCACTGCACAAAAAAAAATTATGCCTTCCATCTTCCCCTGAAAGAAATTTATGACTATTGTGTGCTGGAATTTTCATTTTCGTTCTGGCAATGGGGCTGGGAGCCATCTTCCATACCCTCTGTAAACGCTTCGGATTCCGACCTGTTCGATTACCTCATCCGGGTATGTTCGCCCGACTATTTCGCCGACGACGGCAAAGATTTTTCCCAGGCTTTTTTTGTTCAGGCGGCCCGTGAACTTGGGTATTATGGATACGAGACAGAACCATTCAAAAAATACCTGACCATCAAAACTGCAAAAGGCTACCTCGAAAAAATATTTTTACCCAAAGACTACCGTGTCACCTTCGACAGTACCATTTCGCAGCACTGCGCTCGTTTTTTGCGGGACAATGACCCGAAAATGATCTTCATATACGGGGAATATGATCCCTGGTCGGCGCCAGCGGTAGAATTCACCGAAAAAACAAATATGCTCAAGGCCGTGTGTCCGGGCGGCAGCCATGCCACACGCATCCGGTCATTCAGCGACGACGAACAACAAAAGATTATCGACCACATTCATACCTGGCTTGAATAAAATCCATGAATAAACAGCTTTTCACCGTTTTCCTGGTTTTGTTGAATGCCATGGCAAATGCACAGACAAAACACGTAATCTGCTATTCCGATGGGAAAACTCATATAGAATACTTCACGAAAAATGGCTTGCTCGATGGACCTTTTACAAGTTATTATGAAAACGGGCAAAAAAAAGCAGAAGGTAAATACCTTGACAATCAGCGCAAAGGTAACTGGAAAGTCTGGGATGCAAAAGGCAATAAACGAACAGAGCGTGTTTATGAAAATACTTTCGATTATAAAACAACTTCCGCATGGGATAGTACAGGAAACAAATGCAAAGTACGACAAACTGCCAATATAAAATATTCCACTGTTGATCCTGCTTTTGGCTATGTCCCTTATTATCCCGTCACAGAAAAAGAAGTGACGTGGAGTAAAAGATTGTGGCGTGAACTAACAAATGACAGTTTGATTAATAAGCCCTTGTTTGATAAAAATCATTTGTATCTGGTACTTTTAGATGCGATCCGGACAAAAGAAATAACAGCTTACGGGGATGATGAATTTCAAAATGCGCTGACTTATGATTCAATAAAAGAATACGAAAATTCAATTGTAAATGTATACCGCATCAAAGAAGATCTTTTTTATAACAAGACATTGAACCTTTCCGAATACCGAACCATCGGCCTCTGCCCTGCCATGAAAAAGTCAGGAAAAACCAAGCCCCTGTTCTGGCTGTACTATCCGGAAATCCGCGGATGGCTGGCAAAGCATAAACCAGAAACCAAGATCAATAACAACATTACAAATTACGAAAGCATATTTTTTAAAAGACATTTCCACAGTTTCATTTACAAAGAAAGTAATGTTTGGGACAGAGAAATAAAAGACTACAAAAAAGGGAAAGAAATATTTAAGGAAGCCGAACGAATAGAAATGATGGCCATTAATCATGAATTCGAGTTTTGGTACAAGTATATCACCTGCCGCAAAAAATAAAACCCTTTTTATTTCGTTTATATATTAACAATCGTGTGTTAAAAAATATACCCGACAAACCATAAGCGCCATAGGCAATACCTCTACCTTTACTTGTTTAAAAAAAATAATTTATGCTAGGTATAATATTGCAAATCACCCAATCAGGTGCTGTTACAGATACAGTTGCTAACGCAGTACAGCAGATACCACAGGTTGCTGCTCCCACATCTGAAACCCTTTCGTTATGGGAATTAACCATGAAAGGCGGATGGATCATGATTCCTATTGCTTTACTGTCGGTATTAGCCATTTATATTTTTATCGAAAGATTTATGGCCACACAAAAAGCCGCCAAAGAAGACCCCGGCTTTATGAATAATATCAGGGATTTTATACATCAGGGCAAACTGGATGCTGCCATATCGCTTTCCAAAAACACCGATACTCCGATCGCCCGGATGCTGCATAAAGGATTGCTGCGCCTAGGCAAACCAATGGGCGATATCAACGTAACGATAGAAAATGTGGGGAAACAGGAAATCGCGAAGCTGGAAAAAAGGATAACCCTCCTTGCAATGGCGGCAGGGGGTGCGCCCATGCTCGGTTTTCTCGGAACGGTCACCGGAATGGTGAGAGCTTTTTATAATATGTCAAAGGCGGGAAATAACATTGAAATAGCGACTCTTTCAGGAGGTATCTATGAAGCTATGGTAACCACCGTTGCAGGGCTGATCGTTGGTATTATCGCCTATTTCTGTTATAACATCATCGTTGCCCGAATTCAGAAAATTGTGAATATGCTTGAATTAAGAGCATCGGAATTTATGGATCTTTTAAACGAACCGGCAAACTAAAAAACCAAGACCATGGCCATACAAATGCGAAACAAAGTAAGTGCGGATTTCAGCATGTCATCCATGTCTGACCTGGTATTCCTATTGCTGATATTTTTTATGCTTACTTCCACACTGGTAAGCCCTAATGCCATAAAATTACTTTTACCAAACAGCAACAGTAAAACCATCGCCAAACAGACCACCACTGTTTATATCAACGATCAGAATCAGTATTTTCTTGAAGACAAACCCATGGCTGAAGCTGCGCTGATACCCTCTATACAAGCAAAACTTGGCACACAGACTGATGCAACGATCGTACTGAGAACCGATAAATCCGTACCGGTGCAATATGTGGTCAATGTGATCGATGCGGTAAACCAGATTAATGATAAATACCACGCAAAACACAAAGTAATTCTGGCAACACAACCAATTAAATAATTATTCGTATAAAAAACAAATACGAAAAGCCATGAAACGAGATAAAAATGAGATCAAAGGGATCATCGGTACGGTGCTGTTTCACGCACTGCTGTTAGTTTGTTTCTTATTTTTCGGGTTCACGACTCCCCTGCCCCTGCCCGCAGAAGAAGGTGTTGAAGTAAACCTTGGTTACAGCGATGATGGCATGGGAGACATTGAACCGGTGGACCCATTTTCAGAACAGTCGGTGAATTACAATGCTGAAAATAATGAAAGCGAAAACATCACACAAAACACCGAAGAAAGTGCAAATCTGAACAAGAATAAAAACAACAATAATATTACCCAGCCGGAAGAACTGCCTGTAAATAAAAATGCCTTATACACCGGTAAAAAAAATACCAATGGCGGGTCTCAGGGCATTACAGGCAACCCGGGCAACCAGGGCAACCCGAACGGCAATCCAAACTCTAACAACTACAATGGCAACAGCCCTTACGGTGATGGGATTTCTTTTAAACTTTCGGACCGTAAATCAAAATCATTACCAAAGCCAAATTACAATTCCAAAGAAGAAGGCCAGGTAGTTGTCAACATATGGGTGGATAAAAATGGGAATGTAACTAAAGCTCAGGCAGGTGGAAGAGGCACAACAACCACCAGCACCGTTTTATGGAAACTCGCTGAGGATGCCGCCAAACGCTCGAAATTCGATGCCAAGCCCTCCGCTCCCGAAGAACAAAAGGGAACGATCACTTACAACTTTGTTAATTTGAATTAAGTCGGGAGTCCGCTGCGGCGGAGGAGTTTGGAGATTGGAGATTAGGACAGGACACGGCTTGGGACTTGGGACTTGAGACTTGAGACTTGTGAATCGGGAGTCAGGAGTCGGGAGTCAGGAGTCAGGAGTCAGGAGTCAGGAGTCGGGAGTCAGGAGTCAGGAGTCAGGAGTCAGGAGATTGGAGATTAGGACAGGACACGGCTTGGGACTTGAGACTTGAGACTTGAGACTTGTGAGTCAGGAGTCAGGAGATTGGAGATTAGGACAGGACAGAACTTGGGACTTTGAATTTGTGACTTTGAATTTGGCCACCCCACAGCGGATCGGGAGTTAAAATAATCCTGAAAGATATTCTATATTTAGGTAATTTTGGCAGACTATTATTCGGTTGATGACTGACTACGAAAAAACCCTCGCTTATATGTATGAATGCCTGCCGATGTTTCACCGTATCGGAGCGGCGGCATATAAATCAGGCCTTGACAACACCCTTGCCCTGAGCATGCTTTGCGGAGCTCCTGAACTGAACTTCCCTTCTATCCACATTGCAGGAACTAATGGAAAAGGATCGGTATCACACATGCTGGCTTCCATATTGCAAACGCAAGGGCTGAAAACAGGGCTTTACACATCACCACATCTGAAAGATTTCCGCGAACGCATCCGTGTTAATGGAAAAATGATCCCAAAAAGTAAAGTAGTATCTTTCGTCAAAAAATATAATAAGGATTTTGAGAGCATTCAGCCATCGTTTTTCGAGATAACGTTCGAACTTGCCATGGAATATTTTTCGGAACAAAAAATTGATATCGCCGTGGTGGAAACCGGCATGGGCGGCAGGCTCGATTCAACAAATATTATCCGTTCTGTACTCACAATTATCACAAATATCGGCTTAGACCACACCCAGTTTTTAGGCGATACGCTTCAAAAAATCGCTGTCGAAAAAGCCGGGATTATCAAGCCTGAAATACCTGTAATCGTTGGGAAAACACAAACCGAAACAAAAGAGGTATTTATAGAAACTGCTTTAAAGAGCAAAAGTAAAATTGTATTTGCCGATGCTGTTTACCGGACTGAGAATTTTCATTTTGTCAAGGAAGCGCCTTATGGCAGCATTTGCAATATCCTGCGCAGTGAGAAACCAACTATGAAAAACTTTTATTGCGCTTTGGGCGGCATATACCAGCAGGAGAATATTCCTGTTGTCCTAACTGCCTGCGACGAACTGAGATCAGCAGGATATAGAGCCGACGGGAAGGCTATTCGCAAGGGATTGAAAAATGTGGTGAAAAACACCGGTTTACAGGGGCGCTGGCAGGTTCTATCGGAAAAGCCACTCACCATTTGCGATACCGGTCATAACAAAGACGGGCTTACTCAGGTATTTCAGCAAATACAACAGTTGGATTTTGATAAACTTCATGTTGTTTTCGGGATGGTCAGCGATAAAGATATGCCCGGAATTCTTATGCTGTTGCCAAAAAATGCCACCTATTATTTTTGCAAACCCGTTATTCCCCGCGGATTGGATGCTGAAATACTAAAAAAGGAAGCTGATTCCGCAGGCTTAAGCGGTCAGACCTACCCCTCGGTTTTGCAGGCATTACATGCAGCCAGGGAAAATGCCAAATATCAGGATCTCGTTTTTGTTGGCGGGAGCACTTTTGTGGTGGCTGAAGTTTTATAGCGGATTACAAAACGTTTGGGTGATTATTTTTGAAATATTTATGGGAAATAACCATTAACCCAAGAAAAACAATCTAAATAAACAGATTCCCCAATTCACTTTAGTAAAAATCACCTGGATATTTTTTCACTCAGCGAAATAACAGAAGTAATACTTTCGTTATTACAAAGCGGGTTCACAAATATATCCTTTTAATAAATTAATTTTAAACGTATGAAGAAACTATGGTTTGTAGTATTTCTTGTATGCTTTGATATGGCATTATACGCCCAGTGTGCATACACTTTTACCATCAAAAACACCAGAAACCAGCCTCAGACCGGCATAGAGGTAACTGCCAGAAACACTGAAAAAAGTATTACGCTTAAATCTCAGACCAACAGTTCGGGGACAGCCTCTTTTACGCTGACCGAAGGCGGGACGTACATCTTCAGTTACCTGGAAATTAAAGATGCTGCCACCTTGGATCTGCCGGAAGGTTTTAAAGGTAAAGGCGGCAAAACGGTGACCTACGACCCGGAAAAAATATTTGCAGAAAAAACAAAAGCTGACCGTACCGGCATCACATTTACAAGCCGCCAGCCACAACAACTAAAAGGCCAGCCCGATGTGTTAAAATTTATTATAGACCTTCGAAAAAATAATGAAACAGCAGTTCCAAATACACCGGTGGAAATTGTCGACTGCAAAGACAAGGTCAAGTACAAAGGAACAACCGATGCCGGCGGAATTGCCACTTTTTATTTACCGGTAAATAAGGATTTCGAGGTTGATGTGGAAGGGAATCAGGCTGTCCATACATTTACAGTTCCCAATAAGCCGAATGCTGAATTCAAAAATGTTGTGTACTACGAAAGGACCCGTGTAAAAGAAACCTCAAAAGGGGACACGATATTTCAGACAAACATCACCCAGACAAAAGGGACTTCTACCCATATGCTGTTCACGATCAGCCTGGTAGACTTTGATGACCAGCCCCTGCCCAATGAAAAGGTTTATCTGGATGCAGAAAACAGCAAAAAGGTTTTTGCCGGCGTAACAGATGCAAACGGTAGTTGCAAGTTTATGCTCGAAAAAGGCACCAACTACCTTGTGAATTTAAAATATGAAAGCGGGATACATCTTGTGGAAGTACCCTCAAGCCTGGGTTTTGCCTCAGCAAGCATCACCCGAAGGTACAGAGGGTCGGAAGCCATCGAACGAATGATGGCAGAACGCCATATCAACGAAAAAGGTTTTGTGGTAAACCATGACGAAACGCCTGTCCGCCCTGCAAAAAAACCATCAAATTATCTGAAGTTGACCGCTAACGGTTTCGATATCGACTTTGCCACCTCAGGCCCCATAGGCACTTCAACCATTGCCGGCAACAGATTATTCACACAGGAGGGTTTTTACTCCCCGAACTTTTACTGCCTGCAAGCTCTTACAGGAGAGTATCAGTGGGGTATAGAACTGGGCGAATCGGGCGCATCACCGATAGTTTATCAGGACGGCGTTTTACTAATAAATACCTATTCCTGTACTTTGTATGCTTTTGATGCCGCTACGGGTAAAATGCTGTGGAGCAAATGGCTGGCAGGCACTATTTATTCAACACCTTCGGCAGACAGCAACAGCGTTTATGTGGTGTACAACAATGGTTATGAAAACCCTGCCAACCCGGCAGAAAGTTTTGTACTTACCAGCTTTGACCTGCATTCCGGAAAAATGAACTGGATCAACTGGATCGACAATGAGGTGATCGCATGCCCTGTTGTTGAAGGAAATGAAGTTCACATAGCCTCACAGGGCGGTAACTATTATGTGTTTGACAAAGGATCAGGGAAGCAAACGCTGTTCTCAAAAAATATCAAAGCTGTTTCTTCGCCAACAGTTACACCCGGGAAAATTTATGTTACCGCATCCGTCAACGGCAAGGAACAGCTTGTGGTGCTGGACAGGAAGACATTACAAGTCCAAAGAAAATATGCGGCTCCGCTTACGCCAAAAAAAATCAGTGAAAACCATACCTGTTACGATCAGATGAATTACAACGGCGCACATCCTGTGGTGTATAAAAATAATATTGTCATACTCTCAGACAACTCAAAAGTAACCGCCTTCGATGCAAACAGCGAAAAAATATTGTGGCAGCAAGCCGCCGAAACACATCCCAATCAAATACCCATTGTCGTGAATGAAAAAGTTATCATCGCAACAACAACAGGTGAGGTAAAGACGTTTGACATCAACACCGGAACATTACAAAAGACACAACAGAATAAAGGAAAAATTGACGGGCAGCTCCTTACCAACAAAGGATACATGTACGTTGGCTCGGATGGTGTTTTATCAGTTTCAAAAAATGCGCAGGATGTTCAATGGAATCAGTGGAATAAAGACGCACGGCATAATATTTATCTGAAGTAAGGGAGGAGTTAGGTAGGTAGGTAGGTAGGCTGTTAGGCTGTCCCTATAGCTATCGGGAGGCTGTTAGTGCACCGCGGCGGAGTTAGGCTGTTAGGTAGTTAGTCCGCAAAGGCTGAGTTAGGCTGCTCTAGCGAAGTCCTGATTTTAAAAAAATTAATAAAAATTTTATTTTTTTAGGAAAATTTAATATTAAATTTGTGGATATAAAAATTGAAACAAAAAAAAATAAGGAGGCCCATTATGAAAGGCAGAAACAATATGATTTTTGCAATAATTTCCGGCATCGTCATCTTTGGTGTGAGCATATTTGTTGCCTACATCTGTTTTAACATCCTGAAATCGTCGGCATCGGCAAACCTGAAGGAATGGAAATTAGGCGGGGCGTTCGCGGGCTTTGTCTTCACGGCTTTGCTCCTCACCTCCATCACATTCCAGATCTATAAACAACTGGCAGCAGATATGGTTTCGGAATACCTGAAAGAGATACAGGAACTCAGGCTGAAAGTTATCAAAGGAGCTCCCTGCCCTTCGGGATATACTATTGAGCTGGATGAAAAACATAAATTTGTCTTTGCAAGGCCTCAAAAATGGTTGTTTAACGAAGGCATCCTTTATCAATATGTGGATAAAAGGGCTAATGACATAATACCTGCAAACTTCAACGTAATTTATCAAAGCAAAAGCGACCTATCAGCGTTTTTTGAAGTCAATAAACTGGGCAAATTTGATCCCGATCATATGGAGGTTGAAAAACTATATGACATCATTACAAATGGGACAATAGCAGCTATCAAACAATATTTTAAAACCGAGAACGACCATCTATTAAAAGAATATGTAATAGTCGATGGCTACAAAAGCTTAAAATGGGTTTACTCCTACACCAGAATAGAATCAGACGGAAAAAATGAAATTAAAATAAGAATGTGCCAGTCGGCTGTGTACACCTATGTTCCCAAACTAATGGCATTGTATGAATTTACTTTTACCGATAATGAAGAAGATTACCTGAGCTCATCGGAAGTTTTCAGCAATGTGGAACGTTCAATACGTTTTATTTAGTGTCCGTCCATAAAGTCAGAGTCCCTGCCTGCCGGGCCAGGCAGGCCGTCCCTGATACATCATAAAATTAATTTCTTGGGCGATAGATATTTCGGTGCTACGCACCTGAAATGTCGCGCAATGAATTTCGATGATATAAATATTACGGTGTGCTGCACCTGAAATGTCGCAAATTAAATTTCCCTGGTTCCGACACCTCAAAAAATGATTTGACTCTGGATGACGGCTTCCGCAAAAAATCCAAAATAAATGTATCTTTGAAAATTCAAAAAGGGTAAAATCCCCCCGGTATGAGCAAGAAAAAAAAACAAGAAAAAAAAACATCCGTTTCAAAGGCTTTAGCCGTTAAACCTGCCATGCGGGTACTTTTGACCGCACTGGTTCTGATCATCTCTTTTACTTTTTTCGCGGAAAAAATTTTGTTTGTGAACGCCGACCTCGGGCGGCACCTAAAAAACGGTGAAGTCATACTGAACACAGGCAAAATCATGTCAACAAATCTATACTCTTTTTCCGAACCTGATTTCCCTGTTATCTACCACCACTGGGGCAGCGGGGTTGTATTTTATCTGATACAAAAAACGATCGGTTTCAGCGGTTTGTCGTTCATCTATTGTTTACTATCTGCGCTGACCGTATTGTTATTTTATAAAATAGCGGAACGGAAAAGCCACCCCTATCTTGCATTTCTGCTGTTTATGCTTTGCATCCCGCTTATAGCCATCAGAACGGAAATAAGACCTGAAGTCTTCAGTTTGCTGTTCATCGCCATTTACATCTATTTATTCGAGCTTTTTTTGTCTCAGAAAATTCCCGCCAAAGCACTGCTGATCTCCTTACCCATACTTCAGTTGCTATGGGTGAACATACACATATTCTTTGTGATGGGGCTGATCATCATCGGAGTTTATTCAGCTTATATCTGGTGGCTCCGCAAAAAGGAAGCCGCCAAACCGATGGGGCTGCTTCTGGGCTTGAGTTTGCTGGCTTGTTTTATTAATCCTTATGGCATTGATGGTGTCCTGACGCCACTGACAATTTTTAAAAACTACGCCTACATGGTTGCCGAAAACCAAAGTGTTTTTTTCATGCAAAACCGTTTTGGAAAAGGAGAATACATTCATTATGAGATCATTACTTTAGCTTTTTTCGTATTATTCCTGCTATATCTGAAGAAAACAAAATTCAAACTCCTTGAAATAAGCCCTGCACATATACTTCTTTTTCTTTTTATTGTTCTTGGTTTTAAGGCGATACGAGGGATTCCTGTGGCAGCCGGATTATTACTGGCCTATGTGCCGGTGCTTATCATGCAAGTGGTGGAAAAGTCCCGGGTGAATTTCACAAAACGAATCACCATTTTTTCGCTGGTGGCAGCGGTGCTACTGATCTTTATAAGCATCATTAAGACAAACACCTATTTATCGTTAAGAAAAGTTACCACAGGGTTTGGATTATACAATAACATAAACACTTCTGCTGATTTTTTTAAAGCCACAGGCATCAAAGGCCCCGTTTTTAACAACTACGACATCGGCGGATACCTGATCTACAACCTTTACCCGAAAGAGCGGGTTTTTGTTGATAACAGACCCGAGGCTTATTCCAACGACTTTTTCGAAAAGGTGTACAATCCCATGTTAGAAAAAGAAGAAGTGTGGCAGCAGGTTAATGCCAAATATAAATTCAACTGTATTTATTTTTTCAGGCTGGATGAAACACCTTTCGGGCAGCCTTTTCTGATAAAAAGGCTTAACGACCGCAACAACTGGGCGCCTGTTTATGTAGATGATGCCGTCATCATTTTATTGAAGCGCAACCTCTTAAACCAGGCGATCATCCAGCAGTATGAGCTGCCTCCCGAGACATTTGTGGTGACAAAGAATTAAGGATGACAAGCCGGGTGTGAAGATTAAACTGAGGTTTTGCAAGACTCATTACAGTTGGATTTTTGTTTTTTCTTTTATAAAGGATAAAAGGTGGCGGTGGCTTCGACTTGGCTCAGCCACCGTTGAGAGCCTCAGCCACCGGCGGGGGAAAAATTCCAAATAAAAAATGACTGAAATCCCACACTTTTTGAATAAAAATTTATCTTTGAAATCACAAAACTCCAAACCACATAATAAATCAGGCAACCCGAATGATCAAATACCTGCCATACAGAGATATAAAGAAAAATAAATGGGATGCGTGTATCGAAAATTCTATCAACGGGAATGTTTTTGCATTCAGTTGGTACCTCGACAAAGCTTGTGAACAATGGGATGCCCTGGTAGAAGATGATTATTGTTTTGTAATGCCCCTGCCCTACCGGAAAAAGCTGGGCTTCTCTTATATCTTTCCGCCTTCGCTAATCCAGCAACTGGGTATTTTCTCAGCTTGTAAAATTACACCATCAAAAGTGGAGGAGTTCGTAAAAGCCATACCGCCGAAATTCAAATATGCTGAGATCCTCCTGAACCATTACAACCCTGTCGAAACACTGAATATCATCCGGCAACAGCACACAAACCTGGAACTTAACCTCAACAGGCCTTATTACGAACTTCAACGGGCCTATTCTGAGAACCTCCGCCGCAACCTGAAAAAAATACCTGAAAATTTTTTCAGTATCCGAAAATCAGAAAACATGGACGGTCTGATCGGGCTTTTCAGGTCAACCCGCGAAAAAAAAATCAGTTTATTGCCAAAAGATTTCTATCAGGTGCTTCAAAAAATTTTTGCTGCAGCCACAGACAATGCCTGCCGGGAATTATGGCAGGTTTACTCGGGCGATGAGCTTTATGCAGGCGTACTTTTTGTTATTGGTTGCAACAAAGCTGTTTTTCTTTTTTCGGCCAGCAGCGATAAAGCAAAAAAACACCACGCCATGCATTACCTGGTCGACAGGTTTATTGAAGCCCATGCCGGCAATCATCTTATACTCGACTTTGAAGGTTCCGACAACGAAACGCTTGCCCGTTTTTACCGCAACTTTGGCGCAACTGAAAAAAATTATACAAAAATTGAGTTTAGCAAACTGCCCGGATTTATAATTAAAACTTTAAAATTATTTTTTAAAATAAAAAAATAATTACTTTAGCAAAGAATCTTAAAATCATTAAAATGGTAAATATTTTAGGAGAAAAAAATTCGATCGTGAATCAGTATATTGCAGAGATCCGCGATGCTGAGATACAGAAAGACAGTATGCGCTTCCGCAGGAACTTCGAGCGCCTTGGCGAGATCGTTGCTTATGAGATCAGCAAGGAACTTGAATACGAAAAAAAAGAAATAGTAACCCCGCTTGGCGTTGCCGAGGTTCCCGTATTGAAAAATTACCCGGTACTCGCCACGATTTTGCGTGCCGGGCTGCCTTTACACCAAGGCCTGCTGAATTTTTTCGACGGCGCTGAGAACGCCTTTGTTTCCGCTTACAGATATCATTATAAAGACGGGCAATTTGACATCAGGGTGGAGTATACTTCAAGCCCCGATCTTTCCGACAAGGTACTCATCCTTGCCGACCCTATGCTGGCTACCGGCGCCTCACTGGTGCTGACCCACAAGTCCCTGCTTGAAAAGGGAAAACCCACTCATACACATATAGTTGCCATTATCGCCAGCGTGCAGGGCGTGGAATTTATCAAACAGAACTTTTCTCCCAAAAACACCACATTATGGGTAGGAGCCGTTGATGACGAACTTACCGCACAGGCATATATCGTACCGGGCCTCGGTGATGCCGGCGACCTGGCTTACGGGGTGAAAATATAAATTTCTTCACTATTGTCCTGTAATATATTTCAAATATCTTGAATAGCTCTATTATCAATGCTTTTGCAATATTTTTTCATTCCATAGGAATGTAATATTGGTAAAAAAACAAATCAGTTAAGGTTCCGCTCCAATGGAGCGGGATGTTATTATCAGGTGTTTACTTTACCAACATTTAGCTCCGGAACTATATTGAATACTACCATAATGCAAAATCCATAATAAATATAAGCGCCGCAGATACGAAATAATAAATATTCAAAAAACAAACCGGAAATAATGAAATTTTTTCTTGCTTTTTCTTATTTATTTTTCATACCTTTGTCTTTGATTTTCATCATTTCATCATTAAAAAATGACTTTACTCCTCTCGCTGCTTCAAGTTGATACCTTTTTTAAGGTAATTCAGATCGTGGTTTTGAGTATCGCCAAATTAATTTTTGCGCCCGTACTCTCTATCGAAATGGGCCTGGGTTATTTCGAAACGGTAGCCATCACAGCCATAAGCGGCATCATCGGGATATTCCTTTTTTATCACCTGAGCGGGGTGCTCATCCGGTTTTACAAAAGAAGGATCAGGCGCTACCTGCGACGTATCTTTGCCAAAAAAAATAAAACGGAAGCGGCCGTCCAGACCGTGAAAAATACTTCCGTCACTGATGCCGGTTCAAAATGGGAGCTAAAAACCTATTTGAAAAAGATCCAAAAAAAGTGGGGGCTTATCGGGATATGCTCTTTTACCCTGATCGCAATCCCGTTAGTATCATTCTTTGCAAATAAATATTACTACAAAAACAAATACACGCTGGTCTATCTCAGCGCCTCCGTGATTATCTGGTCATTTGTGGTGACCACCTTCTATTTTTTTGTTTTTTGAGCCAGGGAATCAAATAGTTTTCGAGCTAAGCATTTCCAGTTCCTGATGCAGGGTTTCCCATTTATCCATCTCGGTTTTCAGTTGGCATTTGAGTTTTTGATAGTTCTCAAATATCGCTTTATCGTTCAGAGCTTCTTTATATTTACCTGGATCGGTCAGTACTTTGTCAATGGCTGCTATATCATTTTCAAGCTTTTCGATTAGTTGTTCAGATGCTGAAATTTTATTCAGCAGCTTACGCTGTTCTCTTTCAAAATCCTTTTTCTTCTCCCTGTTCAGCTTGTTTTCCGAAACAACTACCGGCTTTCTTTCAGCGCTGTGCTGCGGCTTATTCTTCTCCAGTTCCCTGAGTGTGTCAATTTTTTTTGAATCCAAAAAATAGTAGATATCTCCGATATATTCTTTGATCTTTTTGTTTTTAAACTCATAGACCTTTGTTGTCAGTCCCTGCAGAAAATCCCTGTCGTGCGAAACGATAATCAGTGTCCCATCGAAACGTATCAGGGCATTTTTCAGGATATCCTTGGAAACCATGTCAAGGTGGTTGGTCGGCTCGTCCAGAACCAGCAAATTGACCGGGGAAAGCAGCATTTTTGCAAGGGCCAGCCTCGATTTTTCGCCGCCTGAGAGCACTTTTACCTTTTTATCAATGGTATCCCCGCCGAAAAGGAAACTACCCAGCAGCGCCCGTATCTTTGGCCTGATATCGCCGACGGCAACATCATCAATGGTTTGAAAAACTGTTTTATCGCCATCCAGCATTTCGACCTGGTTCTGAGCATAATACCCGGCAATGACATTATGGCCCAGGGCCACCTTACCCGTAAATTCGATCTGCTTTAATAATATCTTCACCAGGGTGGTTTTACCCTCACCGTTTCTGCCGACAAAAGCGATCTTCTCACCTTTAGGAACGATGAGGTCTATATCCGAAAGTATCTGTTTTTCTCCGTAGTTTTTCGAAACTTTTTCGATATGTACTGATACTTTACCTGATGATGGCGCCGGAGGAAACAAAAATCGTATGGACGAGGCATCGCTTTCGTCAATTTCGACCATATCCATTTTCTCAAGCATTTTCACCCTTGATTGAACCTGGCGTGCCTTGGTGGATTTATAACGGAACCGCCTGATAAAACTTTCGATCTGTTCGATCTGTTTTTGCTGATTATTATAAGTGGCGATCTGGCTTTCGAGACGTTCTTCGCGCATCAGCACATAGTCGGAATACGGAGCTTTATAATCGTATATCTTGCCTAAAGATATCTCGACAGTGCGCATGGTTACATTGTCCAGAAAAGCCCTGTCGTGCGAGACCAGGATCACAGCGCCTTTATAACTGAGCAGAAAATCCTCCATCCACTGTATGGACTCTATATCAAGATGGTTGGTAGGTTCATCGAGTAAAAGTAACGATGGCTGTCTTAAAAGCAGCTTGGCAATTTCAACACGCATCTTCCACCCTCCGCTGAATTCCCTCATACTTCTTTCAAAATCAGCATGATCAAAGCCCAAACCTGTCAGCACCCGTTCCGCATCGGCCTGTATGGTCTCTCCACCGTGTATCTTATACTGCTCGTTGGCCCTGTTCAGTTTATCAACCAGCTTTCCATAAGCATCAGAACTATAATCGGTAACGTGAGCAAGTTCTTCAGCAAGTTTTTTGATGGTTTTTTCAATACTTTTCACTTCATCAAAGGCGGTGAGCGTTTCGTCAAGAACAGATTTCCGGCTTCCGGTGATGAGTTCCTGCGGCAGATAACCGATGGTAGTTCCCGAAGGGTAGGCCACCGATCCTTTTTCAGGTTCAAGCAGGCCGGCAAAGATCTTCAGCAAGGTTGTTTTTCCCGCACCATTCTTTCCGACAAGGCCTATCCTGTCGCGCTCATTCACTATAAAAGAGACGTTATCAAAAAGATATTCCCCGGTAAAATGAACTGAGATTTGGTTGACAGATATCATTAGCAGCTTTGAATTTCGCCGCAAAAGTAAGCTTTTTCAGGGACAAAAAAAAGGCTGCCACTATTGCGACAGCCTTTCTTGGGTTAAAAAACTCCTTATTTGGTAATAACAACTTTTTGCACCCTTGAACCTTTTTCAGTTTCGATTTTAACAAAGTACAATCCTGAACGGAATCCTGTGGTGCTGACCGTAACCTTATTATCATAAACTTTTGAATTGTACACTACCGCGCCCAGGGCATTGGTAACTGTAATTACAGATTCGTTTTCCGATGTAAGCACTGTAAACTGATCTGTAGCAGGGTTCGGCATGATCATGACATCAATAGCTACATCATTTTCTCCGATACTGTTGGACTCACTGATATTGATATCATCCACGTACAGAATATACTGATCAGCTAAGCTGTAGCACTGAAATCCAATATAATAATTACCGTTTGATGGAACAGTGAAAGTAACACCTCCCTGATTGTATGCCGTATTGGTAATATTGTCCTTGTTGTCAAGTTGGGTTGTCATGGCTGCCACGGTATTATCAGCACCGATAAAAACTTTAAGTTTTTCCGGATAGGTGGCTGACTGTGCCTTATAATAATATTCAATGTAATACGTTTTGGTTGCATCCATAGTAATACACGATGAAATAAACCAATCGTCGGCGGCAGAAGCGGTATTATACGAATAGTTGATGCAATAGGGATCGGTGTTACCGCCTGCATCTGACAAAGCCCAGGAATAACCGTCGTTGTTGTTATCAATAATGGAAGCGCCCATTAAATCTTCTGTCGGCTCAAATCCAACAAAATAAGGGATAGTTTTGGAAGTGATGTTGGTAATAGAAAAGACCAGGGTATCATTGCTATGGACGCCGTCGGTTGTGTATGAGGAGTAAACTTTAATTTCATAATCGCCGTCAACAGAAAAATCAGCAGGAACATCAAATGTAAACGACATGCTTTGTCCGCTTGTTAATGTTCCGCTTACAGTATCCAGCACAGGAGCGCCATTGTTAATGCTATATGCAACCGGCAAATCAACAATAGGATTAGTACCCATATTCATCACCCTTATTTCAATATCTTCGGAAGTAAGTTCACAGGCTGATTCCAGATTATCTATACCGATGACCGATGCATCCCATACAGGATTGTTGACCGGGTAAGGTATTGCAAGGCCTGTCAGCTCCATATTGTTTAAGTATTCTCCTATTAACACTGTAGATCCGGTAGTAAGATCAACGATTCTTGCTTCGCCGGATTCTGTGGTGTTATTATATGCGGCCATATAGCAAATACCGGTATTCTGGTCGATTTCCATATCCTGGGCATAACTGGCATCAAAACCTATAGGCCCGACAATGGTGGCAGCACCTGTGGTTTTATCAATTGTATATAAATTATCATCATCAATACTGACGGCATAAAGCACGCCGGCCGGGCTGCAGGCAAGATTAATCAACACCTGGGCAGCACAATCCCCCACATAGGTACCAACACCACCACCAGCACTAATCGTATAGAGAGCGCTGTTCGCTCCGTCGTAAGAAACACCATAAAGAGTATTTGTGGTCTGATCAAAAGCAAGCCCATAGATCGGCACGCCAATATTTCCTATTACTGTTCTTGCTCCTGTCAGTGTGTCGATTGTTACAAGATCGTTGTCATCGCTCACCACACCATACCATTTGTTCATCGGGCCCCATGCGGCTGCTCCGATAAAATTCATGGCGGACTGATCTGCTAAAGAAACTACGGTCTGGGGAGTCTGTAAATAAGTATAAGCCGGGCCCTGGGGAAGAGCTCCTGTTGCAGCAGGGTCATAAGCTACATAACCATATGCCTTAATCAGGTTCTGAATATCCACTGTCTGATATATGGTATCATTTGCATGAACAGAATCAGCTAACAGGGTTGTATAAACCTCAATATTATGTATACCGAGCACGGCTGTCCAGTTACCGAAAACAACCTGCTGCGTCATTCCGGGCAACAGGTTGGTAACGGTTTGTGTAGAAGTATATCCGCCGGATATATTCATTGTTACTGTGAAAGTAGTTGCCATGGTACCGTTATTTATCACGGTTGCCTCAGGTATGTTAACACCGGGTCCCATGATTGGGGGCATGTCAATACTGACAGTAGCAACATCCCACTGATTGGTAACTGTTGTAAATAAGGTGTCGTTTACATTGTTGCCATCCGCAGGGAATGAAGTATATATCATAATGTCATACACATGTCCGGGTATTGAAAAATCATAAGGCTGGGAAAACGTAAAATTCATATCAGTGGCGGCAGGAATGGTTGCATATAAAGTATCTCTGACAACAGCACCTCCGTCAATCACATAATTGACCGGGATATTTGTATGAGCAATCGTATCAAAATTATGAACAACAATTTTTAAGGAATCGGAATTCGTTAACAAAGCCGTGCTGACAGGGCTGGTTAAAGAAGTAATACCCAGGTCGTTCGGGTAAACACTTGTTTCTGCCAGTTCCAAACCCCAGAATTTAGCATTTTGAGATACTCCGACTAGGACAGCCTTGCCGGGTACGGCATCTGTGGAGATACATAATCCGCCGGCCGAGTTGTTGCTTGTAAGCCCGGTAACAACGGTGGTCACATCAAAAGTAACACCTGTGGAAACTCCCGTGGCTATATTAACCTGCTCAAGGTCGTTCGCATTGGCAGAGGTCTGTCGGTATAGCCATAAATAAGGGCCGCCCGGAGTAAAATTGTCATAAGCAGAACCGTAGATATCAGTTTGCAGGTGGGTAGTTGCAGGAATGGTATTAATAACAGTACCGGACATATTAACTAATATAAAATCGGTAGCCCAGTTTCCGCACCAGAAAGCATTATTAATCGGATCATAGGCTATATGGCGAACCACAGTACCCGAGGGGCAGGTGATAGTGCTTATCAAAGTATGTGCTGTAAAATCCATTTTATAAATTGAATTCGAAGCATTACTGCCATAAAAATACTGGCCATCATATGCGAGATCCCGGATATTGCCGGCACCGGTGATCGCAAAACTGTCAAGCAATGTCCCTGTCAAACTGAATTTATAGAACAGATTCGCGTTCCATCTTGTAATATAAAAAAATTGCCCGTCGGTTTCAATACCCGCGGTTCCTCCTGCCGGAACACTGTACTGAAACAGCAGGTCAAACATGGCTTTAGGCGTGCCCAGTGAATTGATTAAACCCATAGTAGGGCTAATATCTGATTTTGCTAAATTTGGCTTTGCCAGGCCTGTCAATGGCTGATTGTTGTTGCCTTTATACTTCTGGGAAAAGGCTGCGGTGCCTGTTATCGCCAGTATCAGGCATACACTCATTAGCTTGGTAAATAATTTCATAATTTATTTTTTTATTAATTTTCCGCAAAACTACAATTTTTTTATAAGAAATGTTTTGAAATTAAGTGAAATATGATTTATAATGGATTTTTCAGCAAAATATGGCAAATTTTGTTGAATTAAACAGCCTGTTAAGGTCATCCTCAAATCCTCATGTAACGGCAATTTCATATTTTGAGGTGCTATGAGAAAAAATGGTTAGTGTAATTAAAGAGAAGAACAGCGCTTTCTTGAAAATAAGACTAAGAAATAAAGGTAAATTGGGGCAGCCTGCCTAGACGGCATGGAAGGGGTGCTGAAATATTTGCAAGCAGTTATGCCCAATGAAAAGCAAGGTACAGAGCACCGATAATATGTATAGCAAAAATAGCAGTAAAATATCAAGGTGCAGAGCACCGTAACATATTTTGCTCTACACAAAAAAATAAAGATGTACCTGCATCTTACCCATGCTAAGAATTTCATTTCTGTAATCCATATAAATGCCAGCTTACAATGCCCGTCATATTGTATATATAAACAATATGTAAACACCAATACATATGTGTCATGCCATATCATTAGCAGAATATTACGGTGCTCTGCACCTTACTTTTTTGAGGGGTGCCCCTTCTTACAAATATTTCGGGGCGCTGCCCCTGCTAAAGTCTTCTTGGCAATTGATTGTCAGCCATTTCTTATTATTAAGCTTTTAAGTCAACCCGCTACTATCAATAGATTAACTAAATCTTGCAGATTTAAGGATTACAAAAAATCAGATAAAAAATGAATTTACAATACCTTATCCAGCTCTACATAAAGCTTCTGAGTGGGAAGTCCCATGACATTGTAAAATGAGCCTTCGATATGTTCGATGCCTATAAAGCCGATCCACTCCTGCGCACCATAGGCGCCTGCTTTATCGAAAGGCTTATATTTATCCACATACCATATGATCTCCTCATCACTTAACTTTCGAAAAGTAACTTTTGAACAGGCAGAAAAACAATGCGAAAGCTTATTGGTTTTGAGGCAAACTCCGGTAAACACCTCATGGGTATTTCCCGAAAGGCGCTTCAGAAGGCTGACAGCATGTTCCGGACTGTCAGGCTTGCCAATAATTTGATCATTCAGCCAGACAATAGTATCGGCAGTAATTATTAATGTTTTCGGGCCAAATTCATCGGGGTCGTAAGCATCGGATTTTAATGTAGCAAGGTAAACAGGAATTTCTTCCCTTTTTAATGTTAACGGATAAGTTTCAATGGTTTCGCGGACAACGACTTCAAAATCGAAACCCAGTCCCCCGAGCAGGCTGTGGCGCCTTGGAGAAGCAGAAGCCAGAATGATACGATAGTCTTTTAATTTTTCGGATAAGGTCATGTCAGAAATAAGTGTAAAGCATTTGTGTGGAAAGTATTCCGGCTATCATGATAATTTTGGCAAAAATACTTAAAAAATGAAATTCAGATTTTTCGCCTGACCGCAGAACCTTTACAACAAGGTAAATAAGCAGCGCCTGGACAACACACAGGTATAGGGCAAGCGCCGTGTAATCCGCAAACAATAAATACTGGGCAGCAGCTAATAAAAACATGGTAAAGATGCCGAGCCACAGCACGGATTTTTTGGCAAAGGGGATGCCTTTCTTAACCGGTATGGTGTTGCACCCGCATTCCGTATCCCCTTCCGCATCTTCCATATCCTTTATGATCTCGCGTACCAGCGTCACTAAAAAAGCAAATACCGCGAATGCGAATACAAAATAAGTAATGTCTGTTCGTGCTTCCTCCGAATTAATAAAGCTGTATGGATCGCCTGACCTGGCAGCAGAAAGGAGTGCGAAAAACTGAAACAGCCATACCGACAGCACGCCATAGGCCGCTATTATTGCCACCACCATGTTGCCGGTAACATATTGTCTTTTGTACTTGAGGGAATAATAATACAATGCCAGCGAAATTACCACATAGAAAAAACCCAGCATGATATAACCCACCTTATAAGCACAGTAAAATCCGATGAGGCCGGCGATGGTGTTCAGCATGATATTCATCAGGTAGGCATGGCGACGCGGGACCTTTTTGATCAGCACATTTTTGCCGGGTTTATTAATTTCATCCACATCCGTATCAAAATAATCATTGATGGCATAACCCGCTGCTGCAAGCAACACATTGGAAAATACGAATAGTGCAAAGTCTAACTGGCTCATCTGCAACCCAACGAATGCCCGGGATAAAAAAGGGCGTATAATGCAAAATAAAACCAGGTACTGTGTAAGCGCAATGATGAGAAGGTTTACAGGACGGACAAGTTTCAGATAAGACAACATCTTTTTTTTTAATTTGCAAAGGTAGTTTTTTTGCCGGAAGCAGGAAGCTTAATGTGTGGAAATTTGATCAGCGCAGTCGGATGATTTCCTGCTTATAACATATATTTCCCCACGATGGGCATTCTGCGTCCCATGCCAAAAGCTTTGGGCGAAACGCGGAGGATGGGCGGCGCCTGATAACGTTTGTATTCGTTGGTATTTACAAGTTTCAGAATCCTGTGAACCATTTCGGGGGAAAATCCCGATTTTATAAGCTCTGCGGGGCCATGTTCCAGCTCGATATATTGATAAAGTATTTCATCGAGAATGTCATATTCGGGAAGAGAATCAGAGTCTTTTTGCCCGGGCCTCAGTTCGGCTGATGGCGGCTTGGTAATCGTGTGCTGAGGAATGATCTCTTTATCCCTGTTGATGAAATTGGCAAGTTCGTAAACCTGTGTTTTGTAAACATCACCCAGAACAGACAAGCCGCCGCACATGTCGCCGTATAAAGTCCCATATCCTACTGCTGCCTCGCTTTTGTTCGATGTGTTTAACAGGATATACCCGTATTTGTTCGAGATGGCCATCAACAAAACAGCGCGTATGCGCGCCTGTATGTTCTCTTCGGTAACATCAAACGGCTTGTCCCTGAAAACAGGCCGCAACGTGTTGTTTATACTCGCATAAGCCGGTTCTATAGAAATTTTTTCGTAAGGGCAACCCAGATTTTCAACAAGCTGCATGGCATCGTTCACCGAGTGGTCAGACGAAAACGCTGATGGCAGCAGCACCGCCAGCACATTTTCGTTTCCCAGGGCTTCGGCCGCCAACACCAGCACCAGGGCCGAGTCGATACCGCCTGAGAGGCCAAGTATAGCTTTGGTAAAGCCCATCTTTTTAAAATAATCTTTTATCCCAAGCACCAAAGCAGCATGTATGCGTTCAATTTTTGAAGTATCTGGAATTGCCTCACAATGATTTTTTTCCGTATCGTAACAAGAAATGTTTTCCTCGAAAAATGGAAGCTGTAAAACAGTTTTCCCTGTGCTGTCCGCCACCATCGAGCCTCCGTCGAAGATCAGTTCAGTCTGGGCACCGACATGATTGACATAAACGACAGGAATACCGCATTGTTTTGTATTATCTTCCATAACCTGCTTTCTGATCTCATGCTGGCCATAATTAAAGGGCGAAGCAGCAATATTAATGAGCATATCGGGTTGAAATTTCATTAATTCTTCCATCGGCTTCACCACATACAAAGGGTCGGGACTGACATTCCATATATCTTCGCAGACGGTAAGGGCAAGCCGTTGATTCTGATATTCAACAATTCCAAAATTGCGGTTGGGCTCAAAATAACGGTATTCGTCAAACACATCGTAGTTGGGCAATAAGGATTTGTGCTGAACAGACTTCACCCTGCCATCTTCAAGAAAATAAGCAGAATTGTAAAGATTTTTACCTGCCAGTTCCGGATTTACCGAAGGAGCGCCCACCACAGCGGCAATACCCGTACATTCAGCAGCAATTTTATGGATCGCCTGCGTACATAATAAAATGAAATCAGAGAATTCAAGAAAATCACGCGGCGGGTATCCGCAAACGGCAAGCTCGGCAAAAACCACCAGGTCGGCTTGCTGTGATTTTGCCTGATGTATGGCCTCAATAATTTTATGTGCGTTCAGCTCAAAATTACCGATATGGTAATTAAGCTGTGCCAAAGCTATTTTCACAATAAGGAATTATCTAAAGACGGTATCAGAATAATATTCCCACGTACAATTCAATATAATTAGCTTTAGCGCTTTCTTTTACACGCTTGATGCTGGGATTGTTCCGGTAGGCAAGTTCTACCTCTTCGTTATAGCTGTCGCTGAAGACATTGGTAAAACTATTATTAAAGTTAATTCCGAAATTAATGGAAATAATTTTTTCGAACTTGTAGGTCCCGCCCACGCCTATTATCAGCGACTCCCTGATAAACAAGGTGCTGTCGCCTAAATTAACATTCTTCTGCGTGTACGATTTTTCTGCAATATTCCTGTCCACATACTCATCATCAGACCGTGCTTTAAGTTTAAAAGCTGTTCCTATGCCAAACTTGCCATAGATGGAAAATTTACCCATCAGGTCACCGGTACTGCCAATTAAAACCAGGGGAATTTCAAGGTATTGCAGTTTGTACTTGCGCGACAAATTACTCTCAATGGTATCGGTAATGATACCCGTGTTCGGATCCCGGGCATAATATACGGTGGGATACTTTAATTTACCCCCGTTGTAATTTACATTGATACCCGTTCCTATTCCGATATTCGGAATAAAAAAGTAATTGAAATCCGCTCCGTAGCCCATCAGAAACCGTCCGCCATTTTTTTCATACTTATAAAACTCTCCTCCATCCACATCAGGTTTCATCCAGCTAACATTGGGGGCGATATGGATGCCAAAATTAAATTTTCTGTCCTGCGCTTGAGCATTTTTACTGATGAAAAAAAGCACTAAAGCACTTAAAATCAAAAATTTTACTGATTGTTTCATGACTTTTTTTTATACAAAAATAACACATTAAATAATTATTTACGATTAAAAATAATAATTTTGTAAAAATGTCGATATAAATCACAGAACTTTTTCCTTCAAAAAAATTTTTTTTTAAATTTATGAAACGGCTGCTAATTCTAATAAATACGATTATTATTTCAGTATTCTTTTATTCATGTACCTGTAACCATAAAAATGATGAAAAAAATCTGACAGAGCTGAAAGACACAACGGTTAAAATAAGTATCAGCCGTTATGAAAAAAGTCTTTTTACCCTGAATAAAGATGATCTGCAGAACGAGCTGAAAAAGATCAAGCCCCAATACAGTTTTTTTCTTGACGGTGATCTCAGCGACAAAAATAATATCGAACAGATACGCGATTATCTGAACGACCCGCATATGATAGAAAATTACAACACCTGTCAGAAACTATATCCCGATCTGTCGCGGCTCGAAAAACAACTTTCGTCAGCGCTGACCTATTTTAAATATTATTTTCCGGATAAGAAGATCCCTGCCGTATTTACCTATGTATGCGGTATGGATTTTGAAAATCCCGTGATCTACGCCGACAGCGTCCTTTTGATTGCCCTGGATATGTACCTCGGATCCGATTATCCCTTATACCAGTCTCTGGCATTGCCGCTGTTCATGAGGAAAACCATGTCGGAAGAATACATCGTCAGGGATTGCATGAAAGCCATGTCGGAATACTATTGTTACCGGGAGATGAAAGACGCCACCTGCCTGGACCACATGGTATACGAAGGAAAAAAACAGTATTTTGTGGATGCGATGATGCCCGAAGTCAATGATACCATAAAATTCAAATATTCAAAAAAACAACTCGACTGGTGTTACGATAATGAATCAAAAATGTGGGCATTTTTTATTGACAACAAACTTCTGTACACCAAGGATAATAACGCTTTTAATAAATTTTTCGTGGATGCGCCTTTCACCACTTCTTTTTCAAAAAACTCTCCGCCCCGCACAGGCATTTGGATCGGATGGAACATCGTTAGTAAATACATGAAACAGGATAAAAACAGTAACTTCACAAAGCTTATCCAAAATAATAATTCACAGGAGATCCTTTCTCAATCAAAATACAAACCTAAAAAACAGTGATGAGGAATTTTTCAATTTTTGTTTTTTTTCTGTTTTGCCTGACGGCATCGTTATATTCACAGAATGACGATTTTACATGCAAATCTTACGACACGGTTAATTCAGACATTCCCGACATCGTGATTAAAACTGTTGCTGTTGACAAGGCCGACAATTTATGGTTTGCTACGGGCGATTGCTTTTTCGGAGGATTACTTGTAAAATATGATGGTAAAAACTATAGCGTTTTTGATTCAAGCAATTCCGGCCTGAAGGATAAATTTGTGACAAGCATTTTTATTGATAACGATAACAACAAGTGGATCGGCACGCGCTACCACGGCGTATATAAATTCAACGATAAAGAATGGGTCAACTATTCACCGGCAAACTGCCCCTTGCCTGATGCTCATATTACAGGCATTGCGCTTGACAACAATGATATTTTCTGGTTTGCCACTGAAAACGGGCTTGCCAGTTTTAACGGTACTGAGTGGAATTCTTATACCATCGCCAACTCTGGTTTGCCCGATAATGTTGTCAATGCTGTATGTGTTGATGCAAATAATAATAAATGGGTCGCCACATCAAATGGTTTTGCCAAATTCAATGGCAGCCGGTGGACTGTATACAATACAGATAATTCGCGGCTGCCCAACAATCAGGTGAATTACGTTTACACGGACAAATCAGGTACTTTGTGGGTGGTATACTGGAGCGGCTTCATAAGGATAACCGGAGACGAATGGATCTTATACAATCCTGAAAATTCAGGCTTGCCAAAATTCTGCGATTATAAGGTTGTTCAGGACGATAATAATACTTTTTGGATGGCAACAAACACGGGAATGATAAAATGGACTGATACAGGCTGGAAGTTATATACCCCCTTGAATTCCTGTGTTCTCAGTTTTTTTGTGAACAAAATCTCCGTGGATTCAAAAAACCGCAAATGGTGCGCAACCAACGATGGCCTGATGCTAATAGAGTAAGATATGAAAGAGACAGAAACAATCATTAGTTTTATGAAAGACCATACCAATGAATCCAACCTCATGGGTATGGCACGTTTTGGTATCGTAACCGGCAAGGCTTTCGGCATCCCGCTCCCGGTGTTGCGTGCAGAGGCAAAAAAATTTAAAAAAAACCACGATCTTGCTATAGAACTCTGGGAAACCGGGTTTCATGAAGCACGGATCATGGCAACCATGATTGATGACAGTAAACTGGTTACGGAAAAACAGATGGAGCAATGGGTTGGAGATTTCGATTCGTGGGACATCTGCGACCAATGTTGCAGTAATTTATTCGATAAGTCAAAGTTTGCCCTGCAAAAGACCATTGAATGGACAGGAAGAAAGGAAGAATTCGTTAAAAGGGCCGGATTTACCATGATAGCTTGCCTTGCCGTTCATGCTAAAAAAATGGATGATAAACAATTTCTTGAATTTCTGCCTTTAATCATCCGCGAATCAACAGACCAGCGTAATTTCGTCCGGAAAGCGGTCAACTGGGCCTTGCGGCAGATCGGCAAACGAAATATTCACTTGCATCCCGAAGCGCTCAACGTAGCAGAAACATTAATGAGATCAGAAAATAAAACAGCCCAATGGATCGGGAAGGATGCTTACAAGGAACTGATGAATGAAAAAATCATCTCCAGATTAAAATCATAAGAAAACTAAAAAACTATGGATACCATTAAAACTATATTTGAACACCGTACTATCCGCAAATACAAAAATGAACCTGTCAGCGAAGGCCTTCTAAGACAAATACTGGAAGCCGGCACCCGCGCATCAACCACAGGAAACATGCAGGTTTACAGCATTATCGTTACCCGCGACGAAGAGAAAAAAAAGAAACTCTGTGAATACCATTTCAATCAGAAAATGGTTTTGCAGGCGCCTGTGCTGCTGACCTTCTGTGCCGACTTTCACCGCTTCAACCAATGGTGCAGGCAACGCCATGCCGAACCGGGATACGACAACTTCCTGTCGTTCATGACCGCAGCCATCGACGCACTGCTCGCCGCACAAAATGCAGCCCTGGCTGCCGAAGCCAATGGACTGGGCATATGCTACCTTGGCACCACCACTTACAATGCAGATAAACTCATTGAATTTTTTAATTGTCCCGAAGGTGTTGTCCCGATAACAACGATTGTTCTCGGATACCCTGATGAAAATCCTGAACTGACCGACAGGCTGCCTTATGAAGCCATAATACATAACGAAGTTTATGAGAAATATTCCCCTGAAAAAATTGATGAGCTTTACAGGGAAAAAGAAGAACTGCCCCTGACAAAAAGCCTTATCATTGAAAACCAACTTGAAAATCTTGCCCAGATATTCACCCAAAAACGTTACTCAAAAAAAGACAACGTTTTTTTCTCAAAAAGTTTTTTGTCTGTTATTGAAAAGCAGGGTTTCATGAACAATGAGGAATAATTTATCACATTAATAATAATGACTGTAGCCCCGAACGGGCGTAATAACAAACCGCGGGGCAAAGCCCCCGGACATAAAAAGAAGTCAAAATAAGCCCCAAAGGGGCGTAATAAAATAAATCATATGCCACAATCTTTAGTACGCAATTATCTACACATCATTTTTAGTACAAAACTAAGAAGACACCTAATAGACAAAAATATTTCAAGTGAATTACATTCCTATCTTGGTGGTATTTGTAAAAATCTGGAGTGCAATCCTGTAATGATCGGAGGACATCATGACCATGTTCATATTCTTTGCACATTATCGCAAAAAATAGCTCTTATGACACTCCTTGAGAAGATAAAATCCAATTCATCCAAATGGATTAAAACAAAAGGCAAAAGTTATAAGGACTTCTATTGGCAATCAGGCTATGGGGCATTTTCCGTGAACCCTTCTGAAGTGGATGTTGTGATCCGATATATCGAGAATCAGGAAGAACATCATAGAAAAAAAACTTTTCAGGAAGAGTATATTGCCTTCTTGAAAAAATATGATATTGAATATGATGAAAGATATATTTGGGATTAATAAAAAGTATTTCGCCCCTTCGGGGCTCTGGCACCTTTTTGATTAAAAGCCAAGCCGTTCCGGCTTGGCTTTTAATATCGCCCCTTTGGGGCTAGCGAATAAGCCCCGAAGGGGCGTAATAACAAACCGCGGGGCAAAGCCCTCGGACATAAAAAGAAGTCAAAATAAGCCCCAAAGGGGCGATATGATCAACCGCAAAGTAAAGCCTTCGGACACGCAAAAAATCAAATTTGCCGCGAAAAAGTGAAATAAAATTAAAAATCGCTTAATTCATTCGTCCAATCTCAATTTTTTGATTATATTTGTTTTCTAATTATTCAGCAAATGCGTAAGTTATTTCTTTTTATTTCGTTTGTACTTTTAAGTTTGACTGCCCTGGCCCACGAAAAAGACTCTCTTACTTCCAGCAATCTGAGATTTATTGAAAATAAAGGGCAATGGGATCCGCGAATAAAATACAAAGCAGAGTTGAACGAAGGGTATCTGCAATGTATGACAGACAAATTGCAATTTGTATTTCGCGATCAGGCTAAGTTAAACAGACTTCTGACATACAAATTAAGATCACCGGACAGAAAACTGGTTGTTGACCCTTCTGAATTTATCATCAATTACCATGCTTATTCAGCCAGTTTTATCCATTCCAACAAAGATGCAGAGATAAAAACCTATGACTGCGCCCCGGATTATTCAAATTATTTTTTGGGAAATGACAAATCAAGATGGGCGTCAAACGTGCATAATTATAAAAAGATATCCTATATCAACCTTTACGACAACATCGACATGGAGCTTTTCGAGGATAAACAACTTTTAAAGTACCAGTTTTATCTGCACAAAGGAGCAAATCCCGGTAAAATTCTCATTGAATATGATGGAGTAACTGATATTTCCATTCAACATAGGAACCTGCTCATTAAAACAAGCGTAAATCAGGTTACAGAACTTGCCCCGGTAGCATTTCAAACGATTAATGGCGTTAAAACCAACGTTCCCTGTCAATTTGTGCTGCATAATAATCGGGTAAGTTTTAATTTCCCGGAAGGTTTTAACAAAGAGTATGATTTAATAATTGATCCTATCCTGATTTTTTCAACCTATACGGGATCTCTTGCAGACAACTGGGGATTTACGGCCACCTACGACGACTTTGGATATACCTATTCCGGAGGTATCTGTTTTAATGACGTAACTAACGGATTTCCTGTTTCTCCGGGAGCCTTCCAGGTTAATTTTGGGGGAGGAGAAGGCACATACAACGGAGGCTGTGATATCGCAATTATTAAATACGATACGACAGGTCACAACCGAATATACGCTACCTATCTTGGGGGAGACAGAAACGACCTGCCTCATAGTATCATCGTTGATATGAACAACAACCTTTTGGTTTTCGGCACCACAGGCTCTGCAAATTTCCCTATGGCCGGTAACTCCTATGATCCGACATTCAACGGAGGTACCGACATCACGTATGACTGGGTTCTCACATTCAACCTGGGCGTGGATATGTATATCGCAAAGCTCAATTCAAGCGGAACACAGCTATACGCATCTACTTTTTTGGGAGGTACGCGTAATGACGGAAATAACTTTTATGCCCCCCTTTCTCATAATTATGCCGACGGAGCAAGAGGCGAAATAAATATTGACAAAAACAACAACGTTTATATTGTATCAACAACAGCATCTACGGATTATCCTGTTTCGGCCAACGCATTTCAGACAACATATGCGGGAGATTCGCTGGACGGTTGTATTTCCGTTCTGGATAATAACCTGCACAATCTGATATGGTCGTCGTACCTCGGAGGTTCCGGTATTGATGCCGCATATGGGGTTGTTGTTGATGACAGCATGAATATCTATGTGTGCGGCGGAACTACCTCAACAAATTTCCCGACAACGCCCGGGGCTTACCAGACGGTATACAACGGCGGCGATGCAGATGGTTTTATTACCAGGATAACCCCAAACGGTAATTCCATTTCGGCATCCACCTATTACGGTACAGCTTATTATGACCAAACGTATCTGATGGACAAGAACAGGCAAGGATACATCTTTGTTTACGGGCAGACAGGTGACACGGGAAGCTCATATATCCAGAATGCCTTGTGGAATCATCCGGGAGGAGGCCAGTTTATCACTAAATTCTATCCCGATCTTACCAGCCGCTACTGGTCGACGGCTTTTGGCACGGGCAACGGGGGCCCCGACATTTCGCCCACCGCTTTTCTGGTTGACTTATGCTCCAAAATTTATTTATCCGGATGGGGAGGAGCGCTTAACGTTACCGGAGGAACAAGCGGGTTGCCCATTTCCGGCAACGCTTTCCAATCCACTACTGACAACAACGATTTTTATTTACTGGTAATAAAAGATGATGCCTCCGCTATGGAATATGGAACTTACTTCGGCGGAGCTAACAGTTCAGAGCATGTTGATGGCGGCACCTCACGCTTTGACCGAAAAGGAAAGATCTATCAGTCTGTCTGCGCCGGTTGCGGAGGCTGGGATGATTTCCCGACAACTCCGGGCGCCTGGTCTAATTACAACAACAGTACGAACTGTAACAATGGTACGTTCAAATTTGATTTCATGCTTCCGGTAACTATTGCAGATTTTCATCTGCCGCCTGTTATTTGTCTTCCCGACTCGGTGCATTTTATCAACAACTCCTATTCCGGCGGGGCGGGCATGAGCTATTTATGGAATTTCGGCGACGGTCAGTCATCAACGGCCGAAAACCCTATCCATTATTATTCAGGGCTGGGGATATATTCAGTTACCTTAATTGTCTCCGACACCGGAACATGTAATTTTGCAGATACCATATCAAAACCGGTCCTTGTTTTATCAAATTCCAGTGATACCATCCCAACAAAATATATTTGTGCCGGAGATTTCACCCAGATCGGAATATTGACTCCGGGAGATTCTTCCCTGACTTTCAACTGGATCCCCGCCAATTATCTCAGCGATCCTCATAGCTGCAACCCCATCGCCAACCCACCGGCAACAACGACATATACATTGCTGGTATCAAACGGTATTTGTATCGACACGCTGCGTCAGACTGTTGATGTTTTTATGATCGACGCTTTTCCAAACATTGATACCACGACCTGTGACGGATATATTTTACTGACAGCCAACAGCGCAGGGGCAAATTATTTTCACTGGTCTTCAAATAATGATTTTACAGACTGGCTCAACAGCAGTTCCTCAAATCCCAGCATGTCAACGACGATTAACTCGCCTGGATACTTTTATGTGGAAGTGAGCAACGGATATTGTACGGTTATCGACAGTGTATTTGTCGATTTTGTTGTTGTGCTTGATTCGTTGCATTATTCACCTCCATCCTGCTATGATTCATGCAATGGATGGGCCGCTGTAACTATTAGTTCAGGGCATCCGCCGTATACGTATTTATGGAATAATGGAAATACCAACGACACTATTTCCGGTTTATGTGCAGGTACTTACGCTGTCACCGTCACCGATGCTAATTTATGCATCTCTGTAACCACTGTCATTATCCCTGAGCCGCCTCAGTTAAATGCTGGCGCACAGGTTACCAACCTCCCCTGCGATGAAGCATGTATAGGCACCATAAGCCTTTCGCCATACGGCGGAACACCACCTTATCAATATTCATGGAGCAACGGACAGTCGACAAACCCGCTTTCATCTTTATGTGCCGGAATTTATGATGTTACCGTCACCGATTCAAGGCTGTGTCCATTGGTTACTTCATTTACGCTGATCGTTGATTCTATATTTGCCAATGTCAGTGTATATTCCGATAAAGATACCATATATCAGGGGCAGACCACAGGATTGCACTCAACAACTGTCCCAACCGGCAATTATACCTGGTATCCCTCCACAGGCCTAGACAACCCGTTTTCGCCCAACCCTGCCGCAAGTCCCATCGTAACTACTACCTATTATTTGACCATTACGGATCCTAACGGTTGTATTTATACCGATTCGCTTCGCATTGTAGTGCTCGAAGTATTTTGTGACGAGCCGTATATTTATGTCCCCAATGCTTTTACACCTAACAGCGACGGGAAGAATGACGAGCTTTTTGTACGCAGCAAGATGCTCTCGGAATTCAACTTTCTGGTATACGACCGCTGGGGTGAGAAAGTGTTCGAAACACAGGATATTAACTATGGCTGGGACGGGAAATATAAAGGCAAAGCCTGTGACCCCGGTGTATTTGTGTATTACCTCGATGCCACCTGTCACAACAAACTACAGTACGTTAAAAAAGGAAATGTTACACTGATAAGATAGTAAAAACAGGTCTTCCGCCCTTTTTTAATTGTTGTCCCTGATTTTTATTGCTTCAGTTTTTTCACCGAATCTATCACGGTTCCGTCAACCCATTTGATCACAGCAACGAGTTCATCCTCAAAGGCTATTTTCTCAGGCACTCCGCAAATGGCTTCCGCTTCGGCTTTCAACTGTTGAATCGTTTTAATTGGCAGTGATGAATTTTTCATCTTTTCTATCAGGTCGGTACGCAGCGGATTGATGGCAATACCGCGCTCGGTAACGATAACATCTATCAGTTCGCCCGGGCCGCAGATAGTTGTTACTTCATCAATAATTACCGGGATCCTGTCACGGAACAAAGGGATAGGAAGAATAGTGCATTTAGAAAACAGGCAATTTTGCCATCCGCCTATGCCGTGCAGCAAAGTTCCGTCAGAATGGGTCACCACGTTGGCATTGAAGTTAACATCTACCTCAGTAGCCCCCAATATTACCACATCTATCATAGATGCAAAGTTGCCTTTGCCGTGGTAGTTATAACTGGTGAACGGGCTGGTGTTGATATGTCCCGGGTTTTCGCGCATCGAACGCACACCTTCCAGGTCAAAGGTTTGCCCGTCGAGAATGTAATCCACCAATCCTTCTTCGAGCATCTGAACGAGGTATTTATTACTGCCTCCCCGTGCAAAACGGGCTTTCATGCCGCGCTGGCGAAGGATATCGGCAAAATAAATTCCTATCGAAAGAGCCGTACCCCCTGCACCGGCCTGAAAAGAAAAGCCATCATGAATAATACCTGCTTCGTCGCAGAACTGCGCCGTCCATTCGGCTAACAACAAGCGGTCGGGGCTTTTGGTAATCTCAGTCGTGCCTGAAACGATTTTCTCGGGTATCCCTATTTGGTCAACCACCACCACATAATCCACATAATTACCGTGAATTTGCCATGGAATACATGGGAACGGGACAAGGTTATCGGTAACAACAATTACTTTATCGGCGTATTGGGAATCAGCAAGGGCAAATCCCAGTAATCCACAGGCTGCTGCCCCTCTGTCGCCGGTGGCATTTCCGAAAGCATCGGCGGTAGGGGCAGCAATCACAGCAATATCAACATGTACATCGCCATCCTGCACGGCCTGGTACCTGCCGCCATGCGAACGCAGTACACCAAGCCCTTTCATTTTTCCTTCGGAAGTAAAACGTCCTAGAGATCCGTTCATACTGCCTTCAATATGATGTATGGTACCGTCTTCAAGAAATTTTGTCATGGGTGAATGGCATTCAAAAGACGCCGACGGAAACCACATCAGATCCTTTATGCCCATTTCTGAGGCGATCTCGAAAATTTGCTGTGCTATCAGGTCGCCATTACGAAAATGATGATGTGTCGAAATGGTCATGCCGTCGCGTATACCGCATTTTACCAAAGCTTCTTTCAGTGATCCGAGTGTTTTGTTCCCGTCGGCAGGATAATCAGCACAACTGGCTATTTCCGGAGCATGTTTTGTGCCGGTCGGCTTATATTTTCCGACTCCCATATAGGGAACGGCAGGTTTTCCGTTGATGACTGTCGGAACAGTGCGTCCGATGGCATTTACCACTAACTTATCATATTTTAACATGGCCGATATCCCTCCTTTTTTAATAATGTATGATGGTTCAGACACAATGGTGCCGGACACAGAGACAAGTATTTAGTGTCTGAACGAAAACTCCATTTTCTTCGTTACGCTTGCTCCAAAAATGCTCATCCGCCGGCTGGCGGACTCCGCTTTTTGTCGCTTCGCAAGCCTTGAAACTGAACTTTTCGATTCAGACTCTGGGTTTCCGCTCAGATTTAACAGATTTTGCTATCTTTTTTAATTGTTGTATGCAAAAACGATTTTCTGGTCCAAAAATAATAATTATTTGGTAAAAAACAAACATTTTAGCATTTGCAAAAAGTTTCCAGACTCTGCAAAGCTTTTTTTTTCTGCAAATTATATACTATTCGCAGAAAAAATCACCAACTGCAACCGATTATTTTACCTTTCTCACCGAATCGATCACGGTACCGTCAACCCATTTGATCACTGCTACTATTTCATCTTCAAATTCAATCTTTTCCGGTGCTCCGCATATCGCTTCGGCTTCAGCTTTTAACTGCTGAATGGTCTTGATAGGCAAGGAAGAATTCTTCATCTTTTCAATGAGGTCGGTACGTAATGGATTGATGGCAATACCTCTTTCGGTAACAACCACATCGATCATCTCGCCCGGGCCGCACACGGTAGTTACCTGCTCCACAAGCACCGGGATACGGTCGCGGAAGAGCGGAATGGGTAAAATGACGGTTTTTGCATGAAGGCAGTTTTGCCAGCCGCCAATACCATGAAGCAAAAGTCCGTCGGAATGTGTTACCACGTTGCCATTGAAATTTACATCAATTTCAGTAGCTCCCAGAATCATGATATCCGTCATGGAGGTATAATTGCCTTTGCTGTGGTAATTATATGCCTGAAAAACAGATAAATCAATATGATTGTCGTTTTCACGCGCCGAGCGTACTGCTTCAAGGTCAAAAGCCTGCGCATCAAGAATATAATCAAGTGTGCCGCCTTCCAGCATCTGCACCATATATTTGGTACTGCCGCCAAAGGCAAAACGTGCTTTTTCGCCACGTGATTTCAGAATCTGGTCCAGGTATACACCCACAGCCAGTGATGTTCCGCCGGCGCCCGACTGCATACTGCATCCCTCATGCAACAGGCCTGCCTCATCGCAAAACTGTGCAGTCCACTCAGCGAGCAGAAGACGGTCGGGGCTTTTGGTTACTTCGGTAGTACCGGAAACGATTTTTTCCGGGATACCGATCTGGTCGACCACAACTACATAGTCCACATAATTTCCCTGCACCTGCATAGGCATACAGGGGAATGGAATGAGGTTGTCGGTAACCACTATCACTTTGTCGGCATACATATAATCAGCCAGAGAATACCCCAGTATGCCGCAGGCCGACTTTCCACTGAGTGCATTGGCATTACCAAACGGATCAGCCATCGGGGCGGCTATCACGGCAATGTCGATATGCACTTCCCCATCCTGAATGGCCTGCACACGGCCGCCATGCGAACGCAGCACGGCACAGCCTTTCATACCGCCCTTGCTGGTGAATTTTCCCAGCGGGCCGTTCATAGATCCTTCGATACGGTTGATGGTGCCATCTTCGAGATATTTGATCAGGGGCTCGTTGCAGGGAAAAGAAGCCGAAGGAAACCACACCAAATCCTTAACTCCCATTTCGTGCGCAATGTCGAAAATTGTGTTACTTACAAGGTCTCCGTCGCGCAAATGATGATGTGTACTGATGGTCATACCATCTTTAAGGCCGCATTTTTTCAGGGCTTCGCTAAGGGATGCAAGGGTTTTATTTCCGTCGTCGGGATAATCCAGACAAGTTGGTACAGGAGGAGCATGTTTTACTCCGTTGGGCCTGTGTTTTCCCACTCCCATAAAAGGAATGGCAGATTGTCCGTTGATGATGGTCGGAACTGTACGCCCGATAGCATTAACTACTAAATTATCATATTTTTTCATTATCTTCTTCCCTCCAGTTTTTGGAAATTTTTCCTGTTGATATGGCAAGGTCAATAGTCTTTTGGGCACGTTTTACCACGGGGGCATCGATCATTTTTGTGCCAAGAGAAACCACTCCCAGGCCTTTTTCTTTAGCCTCTAAAAAAGCATTGACAATTTTTTTAGCTTTCACTATGTCCGCATCGTCGGGAGCAAAAAAATCATGAATCACCTTTATCTGACGGGGATGTATGCATCCCATGCCATCAAAACCAAGTGCCTTGGACCTGAGAACATTTTGTTTTAATCCTTCCATATCGGCCACATCTGAAAATACTGAATCTATAGCCTGTATACCGGCGGCCTTGCAGGCATTAACAACCATGCTCCGTGCAAAAAACGATTCATTGGCTTCCGCAGTGCGTTTTGTTCCAAGATCGGCGGTATAATCTTCAAGGCCGATGGCCATAGCTACTACATTATCGGCTGAGGTGGCAATATCATAGGCTTTTAAAACGCCCAGAGCGCTCTCGATGATAGGCATCAGCCAGATATTTCCTGAAATATTTTGTTTTGCCTTTATCTCTGCAATCCGCTTATTGACGAGTTGTATCTGTTCCGCACTTTCGCATTTGGGGACCAGAAGCAGATTCACATTATGGGGTACAATATAATCGAGATCTTCAAGCCCGCGCGGCACCTGGTTGATGCGAACCATGCGTTCGGCACCGTAAAAATCGAGGTTACGCAAAGCATTACGGACAATGAAACTGGCTTCAAATTTTTTATCCGGAGCCACCGCATCTTCAAGATCAAGGATAATACCATCCGGTTTATGAATACCGGCATTTATCATCAGGCTAACAGTATTGCCCGGTAAATAAAGCCGGGAGATCCTGTTCCTGTCTTTTGCTGTCTGATAATTATTTTGAGGAAGAAAAGGTAAAAGGTAGTCTTTGTTAGTGGTAATCAGTTTTTTTACGACTGCCTCCATGCGCGCGGCGAGTACAAAAGGAAGTGCGCCGGAATCCTCAACAAGCACCCTGGCATTTTTGATGTCATAAAAGCGGAGGATTTTTTCAATCTCGCTACATATTGAGTTGTTGTAAAGAGCTTTAACTTTACTGATCAGCTCAATTTGAATACCACCGGAATCTGAAATTTCCAGTGTAATCTGGCAATCGGACCTTACGCCTTTGCCTTTGTTACCAATAGTTACCATTTTGTTTTGTTCCATGTTTATGTTATTTATTAGGCTTGACAAAATTAGTCATTCGGAAAATATTAATTGGTATGTTTGAAAAAATAATAATTTTATGGTACGTTTTTTGAAAATAAGAAAACATTGAAAAAAAAAATTAATAATATGAAACGCTTAGTTTTTTTGTTTTTTATAATAAATATTTTCACTTACAAAACAGTAACTTGCCAGAAATCTGAATCAGAAATGCATGTCGGGTTATTTATGGATGATTCGGTTATGAACATAATAACAAATAAAATTCCCCAAGGCTGGGAAATAAAAAATGAAAACAATAAGTTGATTTTTTTAAAAAAAGACTCTATATGGGTACATAAGGATGACAGAAGCAGCTTGAAAAATTTAACAAAAGAACAAATTCAACAGAAAATTAAAGAAAAAGGAATAAAAACAACTTGCTTTATCATTTTCTCTTATGAATCAAAATGGACTTTTGACGATATGTTAGTTGCAACCTATAATAATGCTTTATATAATGAAGAAATAAACAAACTTTCAGAAAAGTACAAAATATCTCAATACGAAGACAAGGAACATTCGACCAGGTTTAATAAAGTTTATAAGGCAACTAAAGCCGGGGATCAAAAAATACTTGATGCGTATAATGAGGAAAAAAATTCTTTATTAAGCAAAATGAAAAAAATCCCAGACTACCATACAACTAAATTCAGTCTGTATTTATTGGAAATGCATGGTTACAACGACAACAATACATTAGTTTTTCCTGATGAGGCTTCAATAAATATCTTTACAATTAAAAATCTATTCGATGAAATATGCATGCATCCAAAATTTAAATAAAAAATTATCATTCAATATTTTTAGTTACCATGTGTCAGCATATTTCAGGACGACTCAGGGGAAATCGAGTAGGTAGGGGGATTGCTCCCCCGCCCTCTCACACCACCGTGCATACTTTCGTACACGGCGGTTTCTTTAAATTGTTTAACCGTTCATAATTTAATGCAAGACTAAACAAGCCTTGTTTTCCAAACCATAAGTTGTCCATGGCTTGATTTGCCTGTGGACAATTTGATTTGCGCCAGTAACCTTTGCCTGATAAAGCCAATATCCAACTCTGCCATTTTTCAACACCTAATCCTTCCAGAAATCTTTG
>Ga0209098_1000129_pt1 | contig 83242 bp, 68 predicted proteins | sample AD_JPNHW1_MetaG_FD_184429 | JGI IMG/M metagenome (GOLD analysis project Ga0209098, IMG submission 184429) | Active sludge microbial communities of municipal wastewater-treating anaerobic digesters from Japan - AD_JPNHW1_MetaG (SPAdes) (version 2) | ecosystem: Engineered > Bioreactor > Anaerobic...
ACAAATTTTCATCCCGAGACATGTCTCGGGATGAAAATAAGCTTATATCTTTAAATAATTATTAACTAAAAACTGTCAACTAATTTTAGGACGTGACATAGACATTTTTCGTAGCTTAGTTTTGAATACATTTGATGAAAATTAAAATATGAATAAACTATTTTTAATTGGAAATGGATTTGATTTAGCTCATGGATTGAAAACAAAATATTCTGATTTTATTTTATGGTATCTAAATCAAACTATTACAAAAGCTGGTAAATCAGCCTCATTTGAGGATAAACTTATAAAAATAACAGCAGGTCGTTATTTCAACTTCAACCGATTCAGTTCAATAAATGAGTTATTGAGTACTGCGAAAGCAAATGGAATTTCGATAACCTTTAAGCATGTGTTTTTTAGAAGCATTATTGAACAAACAACAGAATTTAATTGGGTAGACATTGAATCCAAATATTACTCAAATATTATATTTATATATAGAAAATTAGAAAAACTTGAGAGAGATAATCACAAATCAATAGATAAGGACTTAATAGAATTAAATGATTGTTTTGATTTTCTAAAGGAACTTTTGATTGAATATCTATTGACCATAAAAATTGAACCGAAAGACAAAAAAGATGAGATAATGAATCACTTCATTACTGAGTTGACAACAAGAAAGCAAAAAACAGTAAAAGACCGAGTTCTATTTCTTAATTTTAATTACACTTCTACAATTGAACAATACTCAAGTTTGCCTTCATCAGTTTCATCTGAGATAAATTACATTCATGGAAAATTAAATGACAGTGATAATCCAATTATTTTTGGTTATGGCGATGAAATGGATTTATACTATGAAAAAATTGAACGCTTAAACACTAATGAATTCTTAAGGAATTTTAAATCTTTTAGTTATTTTAAAACTAAGAATTATCAGAATCTAACAAGTTTTATAGAATCTGAATCTTTTAATGTTTTTATTATGGGTCACTCATGTGGCTTATCAGACAGGATATTATTAAATAGTATTTTCGAACATATAAATTGCAAAAAAATAAAAATCTATTATTTCCAAAAAAGCGAATCTGAAAACGATTTCTTTGAAAAAACCCAAGAAATATCTAGACATTTTAAATCAAATTCTAAAAATAAAATGAGAAATAGTATTATACCATTTTCTGAATGTTTACCCTTAATTAAAACAAATTCTTAAGAAAAAGAAAAGCCCAGTGCCTAACATGTGGTTTAGCCTACTGTGGCTGATTTTGCAGATGCAGAATTATTATTACCTTTAACTTTGTTCTTAACGGCGGATAGCTGTGCAGTAGGCAACTCCCCAGAAGTCCAAACCACAGGAACGTGTAGCATTTATCGCTTCAAAGAAACTAGGTAGTTAAATAGGATTGGCCATGATAAAAAAAAGTTTAATTCTATTCATGTTATATAGTACTTTAGGTATTATACAATCATGCGATTTACATTATTGTGAAAATGTGGATTAATATGACTTCACGAATATTAACTTAAATGTTATAAATACCAATATTGAATTAGAGGACAGTCTAAATTTTCGAATTGAGGCAATAAATCTAGGATGGATGGCGCAAAATCAATTTAAATTCGAAATGATTCAAACAGTATCTGCATTAGGTTGCGAGGAAGGTTATGCAGGGATGAAAATTCCACTTACTAAAATTGAGATTACTAGTGATAGTGATTTTAGTGATGATTATCCGGCTAATACAATACTTAATGACTTAGTAACAATTGTTTTAAATACTGCTGATGATTATTATGGGAGTAATTATGAATATTTAAAACTTAATAATATTGCTTTGGATAAGTTTATGAATCCACAAAATCAATATATGGCGAATTTATATATAGCTGAAAGACCAACAAAAGAAAAGGAACATAAACTGACTATCAAACTATTTAAATCTAATGGTGAAATTATTACTGCAGCCAGCAATATACTAGTTTGGAAATAAACGCTACACAACCCTTGGCAAAGAACATTTCCTATTTGATATACTACATCAAATAAGATAAATACTAAAAAATATTTAGGGCTAGACCATACAGATGTGGGGTTTTTACTACCTTTAACTTAGTTTCTAATGGCGGATAACTGTACAGTAGGTAACTCCACAGCAGTCCAAACCACAGGAATCTTGCGTGTTATTTTTCTTGATAGCACATGATTGAAACGATTTTAAAAACAAGAAATGAATAGAATCTTACTTGTCATCATATTGCTCTCAATCATTCTGAATTCATGTAAAGACAAACCAATTGAAAGCAATAATAATATTATAATTGGGAAAAGAGATACAATTTTTTCTAATGTTTATAAAGAAAAAAGAGTTGTTTGGGTAAGCGTTCCATCTGACTTTAACAAGTATTTCCCCCCACGAAACTATCCTGTCGTTTATCTACTTGATGGTCCAGAGCATTTCTTTTCAACTGTTGGTATGATTGATAGATTTAGTACAAATTTCGGTAGTGAAGTTTGCCCTCAAATGATTGTTGTCGGAATCGAAAGTAATGATAGGTATACTGACTTTTTTCCAAATTTTGACAACGACAAATTCGCCACCTTTTTACGTGACGAGCTGATACCATATATTAAAAATCGTTATCCAACAAACCCTTACAAAGTGTTAATTGGACACTCTCTAGGCGGTTTAAGAGTTATTCATACAGCGTTGTATAGCACGAACCTATTCAATTCATATATCGCTATTGACCCCAGTTTAGGTGCTGAAAAGAATAAATGGTATAGTATCGCTGCAAAAGATATTAATCAATTCAGATTAATTAACAACAGGCTCTTTGTGGCTATGGCTCAAACGATGCCTATGAGTAAAACACAAAAGATTGATGAAATTAGAAAAGATACCTCTAGCGACTCGAACCATATGCGTATGATTATGGATTTCTCGGAGAAAATGGTAATAAAAAATGAAGAGAATAAATCATCATTCAAGTGGAAATTCTATCCAGATGAAACACACTCAGGTGTAACTCAAATTGCCACTTACGATGGACTAAAATTTGTTTTTGATTGGTATCAAAATAAAAAGTTGAAAGAGATATTAGATGTCAATACCTCACCTTTAAAGGCTATGGAACTCTTAAGGAATTACTACTCACGCATATCTACCATCTTGGGCAATAACGAAATTCCCCTTGAGTATTATAATACAGTATTCATAGACTTCTTAATAAGTAGAAATCAAAAAGAAAAGGCTTTAGCGTGGTCAATGTATAATTTGGAATGTTACCCTGAAAGTAAGAATGCGCAGGAATATGTAGAAAAACTTAAGAAAGAATTGAAGACAGAATAAAAAACACCACACAACATGTGGCAAAAATTTTGGGGCCTAACCTTGCAGATGCGCGGTTTTTACCTTTACCGTAGCTTCCAAAAGTGGAAATATGTTCTGCTCAAACCCCCAACATTTCTTGCCACGGAATTGTTACCAGCAAGGTAATTTGACAACACAGATTTGACTATACCTAGATTGAAAACAAGAAGTAAGAAGAACCAACCGTACAAAAGAAAATTATGTTAGCCCTTCCTCTGCTTGCCTTCCTTCGCTCCCATAAATTGCTTTTCTTGTTCCACGCTCACTGATAGGTTAATTTCGTTTTTAAACAGAAAGGGCTATTTCTTGTTATATTGTTGAAATTGGGTTGTTTTCATATTTAAAAAAGGGTTAAGAATAGTCATATATTATGAGGCCTAGCGAACAATTAAATAACAATCAACTTAAAGAAATTGCCCAGTTATTTCTCAAACTTGGCACAATTTCGTTTGGTGGTCCTGCGGCTCATATCGCAATGATGAACGATGAAGTAGTTAAAAAGCGCAAATGGTTAGATGAACAACATTTTTTGGATCTAATTGGGGCAACTAATCTCATTCCTGGACCAAACAGCACCGAAATGGCTATTCATATCGGACATGAACGAGCAGGCTGGAAAGGTCTTATTGTTGCAGGATTGTGTTTTATTCTTCCGGCTGTCGTCATAACAGGAGTTTTTGCAATACTTTACAAGGAATACGGACAATTACCTCAGGTTCAACCATTCATATATGGTATAAAACCGGCTATCATTGCTGTTGTACTTGCAGCTATTTACCCTCTTGCAAAGAAATCGTTAAAAACAGTTGAATTAGGAATTATTGGTATTATTGCCCTTACCCTTTGCTTGATTGACATTAACGAGATTTATGTAATGTTTGGTGCTGGTTTCTTTTCATTGGCTCTGGCTGTTATCAGGAATAGTAGGGTTAATTCGGCAAAAAGTTTTTTTCCACTTTTTTTCCTACAATTTTTCAATAACGGACTTATAAGTTCCCGAAACGTTGGCATTTTTTTGACTTTCCTGAAAATTGGTGCTATACTTTACGGAAGCGGTTACGTGCTTTTTGCTTTTCTCGATACCGAGCTGGTGGCAAAAGGCATCATTTCACGCCAACAACTCATAGATGCAATAGCCGTTGGACAGTTTACCCCTGGCCCTGTATTTTCATCGGTAACATTCATTGGTTATCAAATCAACAATTTCACAGGAGCTATCATTGCGACTGTTGGTATTTTCTTGCCATCATTTTTATTTGTCGCATTACTCAACCCTCTTGTTCGTAAAATGAGAAACTCAATATTGTTTTCTGTCTTTTTAGACGCTGTAAATGTGGCATCAATAGCTATTATAGCTGCGATTTGTTACCAATTGGGAAAGGACACTATTTCAGACTGGCGCACAGTGCTAATTGCAACCTTAAGTCTTGTTTTAACTTTTGGTTTTAAAAAGGTAAATAATGTTTTGGTCGTATTGGGTGGTTCGTTGGCTGGTTATCTTCTATGGCTAATTTAATCCGTAAATGCCAGCACTGACTAAATTACAAACGTGAGAAACGAGTGAAACCTGCCCACCCCTCCCTTCGCCCTTAGGTACATCTAAAGCCCACGTCTGACCCTCTCAATCCAGATGATGAGGCCGCCGTCATCCCTCGACTTTTTTAAAAAAAAGAATAATTCAAAAAGGCACTCAAGGATGCTAAAGAGGCTCTAAAAATCAAAGATTCGTAAATTTCTACCCACTCATTTACTCTAAAATAGGCAATCGAGAAAAGAAGGAAAAGATTTTAGAAAAGCAATAGAACCTAGTTCAAAGTATTTAAAAATATTCACATTATTAGAAGAGTATAGAAAATGAATGCAATAACTAGCATTAACAAATGTGTTAGCCTTTGGGCTAACAATTAATTAATACACCCACCCCTTTGAAAAAACTTTATTGACAGGAAACATCAACCTAATCTAACTATCGACAAAATAATTTTTCTTGTACCTTTACAGGATTACTCAATAATATAACAATTCGACTTTTTGTATGATTAATGAAATATTTCCACATCAATTCAATAATCAGTTTGTACCAAGCAAAGAAATTGAGGAAAATGATTTGATTTTTCATTATCTAGATAACTCTCTTTTGGTTAAAATAGATCATGACGAAATTGAAATTCCTAGAAAAAAGGATTTTTCAAATTTCTTAAACGAAACAAAACACACCTTTTTATTCACTCTTGATAATATTTCATGCTTTCTGATATGGGATTGCCCCGAAATAGATTGCAATCAATTTAGATATAAAGAAATTAGTTTCTTTAGAACATTTAAACGCAATGAAGTTGCGTGGATCAGTATTGCTGGGTTACAGATAATGAACTGGTATTCACAAAACAGATACTGTAGTTTGTGCGGAACTAAAACAAAAGAAAAGGGAGACGAACGGGCTATTGTTTGTCCAAATTGTAATACAATAGTATTTCCCAAAATATCACCAGCAATTATTGTTGCAATTACTTGCAAAAACAAGATACTTTTAGCGCACAATGCTAAATTCCCCGAAAGTTGGCATTCGCTAGTTGCAGGTTATGTTGATTTCGGAGAATCTCTCGAAGAAACCGTTAAGCGTGAAGTTAAAGAAGAAGTAGGCCTCGATGTTAAAAATATACGTTACTACAAAAGTCAGCCTTGGCCATTTTCAGGCTCAATGATGATTGGTTTTTTTGCCGAAGCAGACGACACCCAGCCAATATACCCAGATAATATTGAAATAACCGAAGCAGCATGGTTCGCTAGAGGGAATCTCCCAAATCATCCTCCTACGATAAGTATTGCAGGAGAGATGATCGAAAAATTCGAAAAGGGTGAAATTTAATCAAGACAATTCCCTTTTTAAGTTTTGATTTAAGCCCTCCCAATCTTGTTTATCCGTTGAATTATATTATTTTAGCCTAGCGAGTAAATATCATAACACCTTTGATTATGAATATTGGAAACTACCTCAACAAGGAGCTACACAAACATGTTCCAGCTATTAAATGGCTTTCGGAATATTCCCTAAGCCTTTTTGGCGGAGATGCAGTGGCTGGCTTAACACTGGCAGCATACGCAATCCCTGTTTCACTTGCATACGCAACACTGGCAGGGCTTCCACCACAGTACGGAGTATACGGATATCTTCTTGGAGGTATATTTTACTCAATGTTTGGAACCGGAAAACAAATGGCTATTGGGCCAACCTCAGCAATTTCTATGCTTATTGGGGTAACCCTAGCAGGCCTTTCTGGAGGAGACACTCAAAGGTGGGTTGATCTGGCTTCATTATCAGCACTAGTATTTGCAGGCATAAGTGTACTTGCTTATGTACTTAGGTTAAGTAGTATAATTAATTTCATTAGCGAAACAGTGTTGGTTGGATTCAAAGCTGGTGCTGCTATAACAATTGGACTAACTCAGCTGCCTAAACTATTTGGCGTTCCGGGTGGTGGGGAGAGCTTTTTTGGTCGCTTATCAATACTTGTTAGTCAGCTACCTATCACAAACATTTACGTTTTAATTTTTGGAGTTGTAGCTATTGGATTGCTTGTTATGGGAGTTAAACTATTACCGGGTAAACCAATAGCAATAATTGTTGTTGCCTTATCGGTTATTGTTATATCTTTTACTCCGCTTGGTTCAATGGGTTTTAAAACAGTTGGGGTTATTCCAAGTGGTCTGCCTAAGTTCCATATTCCCGATTTAAACTTAAGTGATATTGGAAGCATTATTCCACTAGCATTTGCCTGTTTCCTTTTAGCATATATTGAGAGTGTTTCTGCGGCAAAAACTCTGGCTCAGAAAAACGGTTACGAAATTGATGCAGGGCAAGAACTACTTGCTTTAGGCGTTGCTAACCTTGCTACTTCTTTGGGTAGTGGTTACCCTGTAAGCGGTGGTCTTTCTCAATCTGCAGTTAACGAAAAAGCGGGTGCAAAAACTCCCATTTCATTAATTGTTGCATCGGTTAGTATTGCAATTTGTTTGCTATTCCTTACAGGATTGCTTAAGAATCTTCCAATGGTAATTTTGGCTGCAATTGTCCTAGTTGCCATCAGAGGATTGGTTGATATCAAGGAGATGAAACGGCTTTACAAAGTCAACCGTTTCGATTTCATTATTGCAATGACTGCATTAATAAGCGTTATTATTTTTGGAATACTAAAAGGGGTTCTAATTGCAGCACTATTCTCACTAATATTAATTATCAGAAAAGTATCAAGCCCTCATGTTGCCTTTTTGGGTCGAATACCAGGGACAAATAGATATACTGATATAAAACGCCATCCCGATAATGAGCTAATTCCAAGCATCTTTTTATTTAGGGTTGAGTCTGAATTAGTGTATTTCAATGTAGCTTATGTTTACCGAACCGTGTGGAATAAAATATTAGAATCAGATACATCATTAAAGACTGTGATTTTTGATTTGAGTACCTCTGCCACAATCGATTCGAGCGGAGCTAGGCTAATTAAACGACTTTATGAAAACCTAAAAGCCAAAGGAATTGAATTTAAGGTAGCCGAAGCACACTCTGAGGTCCGAGATATTTTAAGGGTTGAAGGCATTGAACATCTTCTCGGGCATGTTAGCCGTCGTGACACACTCCATGATGTGGTTGCTAATGCGGTTGGAGAGAGCGAACCAGATATACTGCAAACGCCTAAAAAGCTTAAACGTTTTGATCTTCAAAAAATCATTTCGCATATTATTTTAGGCAATAACTATTTCACACAAACCCATCCACGTGAGTATTTCGAGAACTTTAAATTTGCCCAGAAACCTTATATTACCTTAGTGACTTGCGCCGATTCGCGCGTACCATTAAACTCTCTGATGCCAGATACCTCAAACAAAGTATTTTCGATTCAGAATATAGGCAATCAGATTTTATCAACCGAGGGTTCTGTTGATTATGGAATCTATCATCTGAAAACACCTTTACTGTTTTTCCTTGGACACTCCGATTGCGGTGCAATAAAAGCTTACCTAAATGGTTTTGAGGAAGAAACGTATGGTATAAAACACGAACTCGACTTTTTGCAACCCATTATTAGAGAGTATAAAACGGAAAGAGATTTTGAAAGCCTCCACTCCCATGTGGTAGAAAAAAACCTCGATTACCAAGTAAACATTGCCTACAAAAAATATAAAGAATTAGTTCAATCAGGGAAACTTACGATAATGGCCGGGTACTATGATTTCAAAGGGGAATTTGGCAAGGGAATGGGGAATGTTATTATTGTAAATGTAAACAAACAAAAAGTTATTGAAGAGTTACGCAACATGCCCGTTTTCTCATATCTATCAAACACACAAAAGGAGATACACATAGGTAGATTACCAGAATAAATTTAATTTAGAATGAAGATTATTTCGCTTTTTATTTCAATTCTATTATCGCTATTAGCCGTTAAGACTAATAATGCACAAACACTTACAGTATTATCCTTTAACATCCGTTACGACAACCCAAACGATGGGAAAAATGGTTGGGAATTTAGAAAGGAATCAGTTAATGGCTTAATCAATCATTACAGGCCCCAGATATTTGGAATACAAGAAGGGTTATACAATCAGAACCAATATCTAAAAAACAACCTAAAAAACTATAGCTTTATTGGAGTTGGTAGAGAAGATGGGGAAAAGAAAGGCGAGTACAGTCCTATATTCTTTGACTCAACCCAGTTTAAAGTAATTAAAAACTCTATATTTTGGCTATCGGATAGACCTGACACAGTTTCAGCTGGATGGGATGCCGCTTTAGAGCGAATTTGCACCTACGGATTATTTCAGAACATTGAAACCGGGAAGCGCCTTTGGGTTTTCAACACCCACTTTGACCACATGGGCGTTCAAGCACGCAAAATGTCTGCTCTACTAATTCTAAAAAGGATTAAAGAACTGAATACCGATGAACATCCTGTAATATTGATGGGTGATTTTAACACAACAGCGGATAGCGAACCAATTGAGATTCTTAAATCGCTGTTAGCTGAAACCTCTTCAACTACCCAAAAACCATTGATTGGTCCTTCAGGGACCTTCAATAATTTTGATCCGAATACCATACCAAGCGAGTGTATCGACTTCATATTCGTTTTAGACCTTGAAGTCCTATCTTGCTCACATATAGACGATAAAAGACCCAACAATCTCTGCATATCAGATCACTATCCAGTACTATCAATGATAAGGTTTTAACTTTCATCCAAAAACAAGGGAGATCAAATTACTAAAGATGTTAACTTTGAAATAATATTTGAATCATAAAGCCTCTCGATGAAACTGAATAGGGAATCATTTTTCAATATATATCTTCCAATAATCATTTTCCTAATTGCATTCTGCTGGAAACTTGTATTCATAAACTCGCGGGACATTTGTATTGATGAGCCTTTTACTATCTTTCATGCACAGGAGGGCGTTTGGGATATTCTAAAGCTACCTGCAAACAACGAACCTAATCCTCCGTTGTTTATGCTACTGCTTCATTTCTGGATTAAACTTTTTGGGAATAGCGTTATGTCAGTTCGTTTCCTCCCATTGCTATTTAATGCACTTACTGCTGTTTTTATTTATTTTACTGGAAAGAAATTCTTCAATACTGGAAGCGGGGTATTGGCATCGTCACTATTTATTTTATCAACCTACCATTTCTATTTCGGGCTAGAGACGAGAACATACTCGTTACTATCAATGGCAACTGCAGGTTCTCTTTTTTTTTATTTATCATTACTTCGAAACCCTGATAATAAAAAGCATATTGCAGCACTTGTATTTACTAACTTTCTACTTATTTACAGCCACTTCTTCGGTTGGTTTGTAGTTTTTATTCAGTTTGCAACTACTCTTCTATACCTTAAAGATCGAAAGGTTTTTAGAACTATTTTAATCACCACGGTGTTAACTGGAGTTACCTTTCTTCCTATGGCTCCAATATTTATTAAACAGTTTTTAATATCGAGCAAAGGAACATGGGTACAGCCCCCCGAAAGTTTTGAGTTTTTAAATCAGCTTTACTTTTTCTCGAATTCAAGGTTCATGCTTAATTTCTTTGCAACCATCCTCATCATTGGTATTATTTTGATGGTTCTTTTCAGAAACTTCAAAACGGTTAAAAAAGAGTTTTTTGTAATTCTTCTCTGGTGGCTTGTTCCCTATACAATTATGTTTTTTGTATCGTACAAAGTACCAATGTTCATCAGCCGGTACATACTTTTCAATAGCATTGGGTATTATCTGTTTTTAGGAATCTTTATAAATATTTTTTTCAAGGAGATTTACGCTTATATCATAAGTGGCGTTATAATTATTTTAATGTTCTATTACATTGAAATCAACTCAAAATTCTTATTCTACCGAGAGGTTCAAAATTCAGTTAATCATATTAAAAAATATGTTAACGAAAACACTAGTATAATCATTTACCCACATTGGGATCATTATGGGTTTATGTACTATTACAACAATGATATATTTAAAAACCCCTATCAATTTGATTCTTTGCTTGAAAAAAATAAAATTTACCCATCATGGAATTTAGATTTTGCCAAAGGACATTTAAGTAAAAATTTAAATAATCGGGTAATACTTTTCCAAGTAGGACTTGAAGATAAATCAATTTTCAAATACTTAGACACTGCCTACAAACGGGTTGATAGCACTTTCTTCCCTCAATGCTTTGTGGTTGGTGTTTTTGATGTCAAAAATCAGTAATCGTATTATTAGAAATTGGGAAAAATAAAAAAATACAGGCTTTACATTTTAATTGTCTTTGCGATAATTCTTTTGTGTGCATTCTGGTTTTCGCTCCCCTCTCCTCTTTTCTCGGATTCAACTTGTACAATTATAACCGACAGCAAAGGTGAATTGCTTGATGCGACTATTGCAAAGGATGGGCAATACCGCTTCCCTCTCTCCGACTCCATTCCAAATAAACTTGAACGTTGTATAGTAACATTCGAGGATAAGCATTTTTATAAGCATCCTGGAGTTAACCCATTCTCAATTGCTAGAGCGCTTTACCAGAATATCAAAAACCATAAGATAGTTAGTGGAGGAAGCACAATATCCATGCAGGTTATACGCTTAGCACGTAAAGGACAATCACGATCAATTAAAGAGAAACTGATTGAAATGATACTTGCCCTTCGTCTCGAGATTTCTTACTCCAAAAAAGAGATAATACGACTATATGCATCAAATGCACCCTATGGCGGAAATGTTGTTGGAATTGATGCTGCAGCATGGCGTTACTATGGACGAGGAGCGCACGAATTGAGTTGGGCTGAAGCTGCATCTCTTGCAGTTTTACCTAATGCACCATCAATAATTTTTCCTGGGAAAAATCAGCAGGCATTTATGCTGAAAAGGAATAGACTCCTAAAAAAACTCTTTAAAAATGGCAGCATTGATTCGTTAACCTATACTCTTTCATTACTTGAACCACTGCCGGGGGAACCTAAACCCCTACCACAGTTAGCACCCCACTTACTCACAAGGGCAATAATTGAAGGGCATACAGGACAATCGGTCAAAACAACTATTGATGCAACACTTCAACGCCGAATAAACGATATTGTCGATTACCATAAGCTACGTTTTGAGGCAAACTCAATTCATAACATTGCTGTATTGGTTATAGATATTGAAACAGGAAATGCACTTGCCTATGTTGGCAATACAAATCCCGAAAACGCAGTCGATGGAAAAAGTGTTGATATTATCAAATCGCCACGTAGCACAGGGAGTATTCTGAAACCATTTCTTTATGCGTCAATGCTTAGTGAGGGGCTTATCCTTCCTTATACATTGATTCCCGATATCCCAACACAGATTGGAGGATACTCACCAAAAAACTTTTATCCAACTTATGATGGAGCTGTTCCAGCGGCTAGAGCCCTAGCCCGCTCGCTTAATGTTCCAGCTGTTCGAATGCTTCAGAGCTACGGTATTGCTAAGTTTCACTATGTATTAAACAAGATTGGGCTAACCACGATTACACGCCCGCCCGAAAACTACGGACTATCTCTAATTCTTGGTGGCGCTGAAGCAACTTTATGGGATTTAGCAGGGGTTTACTCTAGCATGGCTCGTTCGCTAAACCATTTTCGCTCGTTTCAAAGCCGATACAATCGGCTGGATTATCATCTTCCCACATATATCTACGATACAATCCGAAAAGAACCAATTGTAGATGATCATTCCATTTTAGGAGCGGCATCAATCTTTCTCACCTTTGAAGCAATGCGTGAAGTTGCTCGTCCCGATGAGCAATCGGGTTGGAAGTACTTTGCTTCAACCCGATCAATAGCATGGAAAACGGGTACAAGCTATGGCCATCGCGATGCGTGGGCAATTGGGTTGAATACAGATTATGTTGTTGCGGTATGGGTAGGTAATGCAAGCGGTGAAGGTCGTCCCGATCTTACAGGTGTTACAGCTGCCGCGCCAATTATGTTTGATGTTTTTGGTTTGTTGCCTCCAAGCAATTGGTTTGAACGCCCTGTGGATGATATGGCATACATTCCTGTATGCAGGCAAAGCGGACAACGAGCCACTGATATCTGCGAGCCTATTGACTCAATTTGGGTACCGCTAGCTGGATTAGAAACACCACCTTGCCCATATCACAGAATCATTCATCTTGACGCAAAAGGTAAAAGTAGGGTAAACGATTTATGCTACGACAGGAATAAGATGCTTCACCAATCGTGGTTTGTGCTACCTCCTGCTATTGAGTGGTTTTACAAAAGCCATCACCCGGAATATAGATTACTCCCTCAGTATTTAAAGGGCTGCAAACCTGATAATCCACAAAAGCCAATGGCAATGCTTTACCCAAGGGTGCAGAATGCAAAAGTAAACATTCCTATTAACCTTGATGGAACAACAAGTGATATCGTATTTGAGGCGGTTCACCGTTCGGCTGATGCAACTATATATTGGCATCTAGACGAGAAATATACAGGAACTACAAAAACATTTCATAAACTTGCGCTTCATCCATCAGAGGGAAAACACACATTAACACTCGTTGATGATGATGGAGAAACTCTAATTACTAATTTTACTGTCGAAAAAAGTAGTGTTAAATAATCATGGATAGGATTATCAAACTAAGACAGGAGCTACATCAAAACCCTGAACTATCGGGTGATGAGAAAGAGACTTCAACACGAATTGCAAAATTCCTCTCAAAATATCAACCAAACGAAATTCACTTAGGTATCGCAGGTAACGGAATTGCTGCCGTTTATAAGGGAAAAGAAGATGGTCCAACTCTCCTATTCCGTTGCGATATGGACGCCCTACCTATTCAAGAAATTAGTGATAAGCCCTATAAATCATTGACAAATGGAGTAGCACATCTTTGCGGACACGATGGGCACATGGCAATGGTTTCGGGGTTGGCAGTTAAACTTCACGAAAAACCGATTAAAAAAGGGCGAGTAGTTCTTTTCTATCAACCCGAAGAGGAAAATGGTAAAGGTGCAGCCAAATCTATTTCGGAGCTTTTAAGGCTAAACCTAAAGCCCAATTTTGCTTTTGCAATTCATAATATCCCAAAGCATCCTTTAGGAAGTGTAATACTTGGAAGATATACTTTTTCGGCAGCATCAAAAGGAGTTACTATAAAACTGAAAGGGAGAAATGCTCATGCAGCTTATCCTGAAAGTGGTATCAGCCCAGCATTAGCAATTGCTGAGATTATTCAATCGTTTAGCAAGGTAAAAGAGTTAGTAAGTTTTAAAGGTTTTATTCTACTTACAATAGTTCACTCAAGATTAGGCGAACCAGCATTTGGAACATCACCGGGCGAAGGTGTAGTTTTATCAACCTTAAGAGCTTTTGACAATGGTGACATGGAGAAACTCACCCAATTTGTTGAAAGCACATCAAAAGAGATTGCAAATAGATTCAATTTGAATATAGAAATCTCTTATGCAGAGGAATTCCCAGCAACTGAGTGCAATAAAGAGTTTACAGGAATAGTTGAAAATTGTGCAAAGGATTTAAGGTTACAAGTAGTCAAATTAGATCAGCCCAACCGCTGGAGCGAGGATTTTGCGCATTTCACTTCACAATTTCCCTCGGTAATATTTGGGATTGGTGCAGGGAGTGAACATCCCGACTTGCACACAAACAGCTATGATTTCCCGGATGAAATCATTCCGACCGGCGTTAGATTAATGGAATCGATTTGTAAGAAAATTCTAGACTGATTATTCTACAACTTCAGGCGTTGGATTGAATTCTCCCTCCCATCGGGCAATTACGGCAGTTGCCAAACAATTTCCTATGACATTAACAGATGTTCGAGCCATATCCATAAGCTCATCTATACCAAGAATTATATAGATTGGCCAAGTTGGAAGCCCAAAACTAGCAGCCGTCCCCAGAAGAATAACCAGCGAGGCCCTTGGTACGCCTGCAACACCTTTACTTGTAAGCATCAGAGTAAAAACAATCAACAGCTGCCTATCAATTGATAAATGAATTCCACAAATTTGGGCAACAAAAACAGTCGCAAGGGAGAGGTAAAGTGTTGTCCCATCGAGATTAAAGCTATACCCAGTAGGCATTACAAACGCAACAATCTTTCGGGGAACCCCCATTTGCTCCATTCGCTCCATGGCAACGGGTAGCGCTGACTCAGAGCTTGTTGTTGCAAAAGCAATAGTAACAGGTTCCGAAATGGCATTAACAAACCTCCTAACGGGTATTTTGAATAGCAGGGCAACCGGGAAAAGCACAAGCAATAGAAATGCTATTAGTGAAACGTAAAGCGTTGCAAGTAGCTTAAAAAGATTGAATAAAATATCAAGCCCCATGTGACCTATACTGTAAGCAATTGCAGCAAATACAGCAAAAGGAGCAAAAAACATAATCAGCTGGGTAAACTTAAACATTGTTTCTGCCAACGATTCAGAAAAGCGAATCATAGGATTCTTATGCTTATCCTTAAGCATGGCAACCGCAATGCCAAATAGGATGCTAAACACAACAATCTGCAAAACTTGCCCTTCGTAAATTGACTTGGCAATATTTTCGGGGAAAATATGTAAAATTAAGTCCGAGCCTGTAACTACAGGAACCTCGGGAAGGTTCGCTTGATTTATCGCCTCGGGTATCTTAACACCCACCCCTGCTTGGCTAATGTTTATGGCAAGTAACCCAATAACTAAAGCCAGCGTTGAAACAACTTCAAAGTAGACAAGCGATTTCCAGCCCATTCGCCCAACCTGCTTAAGATTTGAATGTCCGGCAATACCAACAACAATGGTGGCAAAAAGAAGTGGGGCTATAATCGTTTTAATGAGACGTAGAAAAATTTTACTAACTACATTTAAGTTGATAGCAATTTGGGGTAAATCGTGCCCGAACTCAGCACCAACAATCATACTGATAAGAATCCATGTAGTCAGTGATTTCTTATAAAAAGCATAACCAACAATGGTTGCAATTGCAATCCACCGAGAGATTGTTAGAATACTACTGTCGATACTGATAATATTGTAATGATTAACAAGGCTAAGTATAGATACAATAAATAGAGTTGATAATAGGATAATTAGATAGTAGACTGGAACTTTACCTTTCTTAGGTTGGGTTTTATTTATGCCTGATGTATTGTTTTCAGTAATCAATCGTACGAATTTTAGTTAATCCTATAATACAAACATAATCATTATTAAGATTAGCAAAGTATTGAAGGGTTTAAAAAAACCGGTTAAGTGATTTAACCGGTTTGAAAATGGGATAATTTGTATTACTTAAAGAATGGCATTATCAGTAACAATAATGAAAGCCCAACAAGCACCGAAATAGTAAACCATCCAATAATATTATTAATCGGTTTGTTCACATACTCTCCCATAATCTCCTTTTTGTTGACCAATAAAATCATACAAATTAAAACAACGGGTAGCAATAAACCATTTAGAACCTGCGACCAAAGAGAGATTTTAATCAGCGGAGCATTTGGCATCAATATAATAATTGCAGCAATTGCAATAATGGTGGTGTATAAGAAATAGAACTCCGGTGCCTCCTTCCACTTCTTATCGATACCAGCCTCAAAGCCAAATGCTTCGGAGATATAAAATGCAGTTGCCAGAGGAAGAATAGTTGCTGAGAAGATAGATGCAATGAACAACCCAAAAGCAAAAACTTGCGAAGCAATTGCTCCAGCAAGTGGTTTCAACGCCAGCGCAGCATCCTTAGCCTCATTTATTTGAATTCCATTTTTGTGCAAAGTTGATGCGCAAGCAACAACAATAAAAAAGGCAACCACAACGGTAGCGGTACAACCAACAATAATATCAATCAAGGAGTACTTATAATTTTTCATTTTAAGACCCTTTTCGATTACCGATGATTGCATATAGAATAGCATCCATGGGGCTATGGTTGTACCAACCAACCCAATAATCATTGCGATGCTCTGGCCATTAACCTCAAATTTTGGTCGAACAATGGCAGAGCCAATTTCTCCCCATTCAGGTTTCCCCATCAAGGCAGACACAACGTACATTAGCAATGATATGCTGAAAAGTAAAAAGATTCGTTCGGCAATTTGATATGTGCCTTTTACCACTAGCAGCCAGACAAGTATTGCCACGATAGGAACCGAAATATATTTACTTACACCAAAAACGTGCATACTCCCTGCAACACCTGCGAACTCGGTAGTGGTGTTACCAATATCTCCAATCAGTAATCCCAAGAAGATGAAGAAAGTAGCCTTTACACCAGCGCTTTCGCGGATTAGATCGGCTAAACCTTTACCAGTTACTATACCCATTCGGGCATTCATCTCCTGAATAACTATTAAAACCAAGAAAGAGGGAATCAAAGTCCAAATCAGGTTGTAACCATAAATAGCTCCCGCAACTGAATATGTAGTTATTCCGCCTGCATCGTTGTCAACACTTCCGGTAATTATCCCAGGGCCAAGTATTGCGAGGAAAATAGCCAGTCTTTTAAAAAACTGTTTTTCTTTTAGTTTAAAAGTCATGCCGCTTACTTTTTGAAAGTTCTACGCTTATTCACTAAATCCTCAACAACGTCGTCGATAACAACCATTCCTTGCAAGACATTCTGCTTATCTATTACTGGAATAGCAAGAAGGTTGTACTTTGAGATGATTTCGGCAATATCATCAATTCCTTGATCGTCGTAAAGAAAGATCGGCTCCTCCTTCATAATCTGATTGATAGTGGTTTCAGGTTCAGAGACGATCAAATCGCGTAGCGTGAAGAAGCCTACCAGCTCCTCCTTTGTATCGGTAACAAAAAGGTTATAAAGTTCAACAGCTTCAGGCTTTCTAGTTCGAAGCTCTCTAATAACATCTTCAACGGTTTTGGCTGGGTTGAAGGCCAGAATATCAGTAGTCATAATACTACCAACTGAATCATCCTCATACTCAAGAAGTTCACGAACCTCCTGCGACGATTCGGCTTCCATCTCTTTAAGAAGGCTTTCAGCCTTTTCGTCTTCCAGTTCATCCAAAATATCAGCAACCTCATCAGCAGGCATCTTCTCGAGCACATCGGCCATCTTATCAACAGGTAAACTTTCAACAAGTTGAACCTGAGCATCGGTTTCCATCTCTTCCAAAACGTCGGCAGCATGCTCCTCGTCAAGAGCAGAGAAAACTGTTGTACGACTCGCCTTACCTAAATCCTCAATAATATCAGCCAAATCAGACGGGTGAAGGGTATTTAATTTGGAGTAAACCGTAGCCAGTTTAATGCTATAACTCGAAAAATCGATAGCCTGAACATCATCCCAAAGAATGTACTTTGCAGGTATGCTAACTCGAAAAATCGAAAGAACGTTCTTAATCGGTTTCTCAATATCAATCCTTCGCAACAGTCCATCTATACCTATATCTACAGCTAGAGCAAATGTACCGCCTTTTATATCTACCAAACGAATATCGTTAACACGAACAAGCTTTCGGCCATTCAGATCGACAATCTGACGGTCGAGCATCATCTTAGCAAGAAAGAAACCGTTATTCACAACATCATCGGATAGTTCAACTAAATTGTTGCACTTTACGGTCAATCGACCTTCGATTCGGAAAACATCGAAGTATTCGAATGAATATACTTTGATCCCCTTCCTTGTTTTAACCTTAACGCCAATAACCTGAGGTTTATCGGGGTTAGCGTTAGGGTTAGCTGTAAGAGTATCAACCAAAAGATCTTTCACAATACCGACTTTTTTGCCTTCGGCATCGTAAACCCTTTTTCCTATAATACGGCTTAAAAAAAACGTTGAAAGATTTGCCATATCTCCTCCTAATATTTTTCATACAGAAGGCAGATGGCTAATGACAAACTACCTGACTGTATGCGGGTTAGTAAATTGTATCGCAGGGTCGTCGTCCATATAAATTTTTAGTACTGATTTTCGAAAACAAAAGTAGGTCTCTGTTTTAATTATCCAAAAAAAACTTCTGTTTTTTTATGTGAAAAACCATTAAATTTTAATTTCACCTTGATTAGAAAACAATCAAAACATTCTTTTGAAATTGTTAATTACCATAACTCTCCGGTTTATAATTCGTTAGAACCTGTTGATATTTAAATTCCGTATTATAGGTACATCGCATAAATAAATCAGTATTTTTGCTTCAAATTTTTTAGGTAATGTCAGCAAATACTAGCTATTCAGAAGATAGTATCAGAACCCTCGATTGGCAGGAGCATGTTCGGCTTCGTCCGGGTATGTACATTGGGAAGTTGGGCGATGGTTCACAACCCGATGATGGTATTTATATCCTTCTCAAAGAGGTGTTTGATAACTCTGTGGATGAGTACATGATGGGATTTGGGAAAAACATCGATGTAACAATAAACGAAAAAATTGTACGAGTTCGTGACTTTGGACGTGGAATTCCGCTTGGTAAACTTTCCGATGTAGCATCGAAAATGAACACCGGGGCAAAGTACGATTCCAAGGTGTTTAAAAAATCCGTTGGGTTAAATGGCGTTGGTATAAAGGCAGTAAATGCTCTTTCATCATCGTTCAAGATTCAAAGTATCCGAGATGGAGAGGGAAAACTCATAGAGTTTTCAGCCGGGAAAAAGCTTACCGAAAAGGATATCCATACAAATGGGGAGAAGAATGGTACTATAGTTGAGTTTATACCCGACGATACCATTTTCGGAGGATTCAACTTCCAGGAGGAGTACGTTGAATCAATGCTTCGAAACTACACCTACCTGAACACAGGGCTGGTTATCAATTTCAACGATAAACGATTTGTTTCCCAGAATGGTTTGCTCGACCTACTTGCCGAGAACATGACTGGAGAGGGACTTTACCCTCCAATTCACCTTAAGGGCGAGGATATTGAGATTGCGCTTACCCATGGTAACGGCTATGGCGAGGATTACTACAGCTTTGTAAACGGGCAACACACAACCCAAGGGGGAACGCACTTAGCCGCTTTCCGAGAGGCAATCGTAACGGCAATTCGAGGTTTCTACAAAAAGGATTTTGATGCTTCTGATATTAGAACATCCATTATATGTGCTTTAAGCGTTAGGGTTGAAGATCCTGTTTTTGAATCCCAAACAAAAACGAAACTAGGTAGCAAGGATATGTCACCCGATGGACCTGGTGTCCGTCAGTACATAGGCGATTTTGTTAGGACAGCCCTCGATAACTACCTACATAGAAATTCTGAAACCGCACAAATCCTTCTTCAAAAGATACTTGAATCAGAAAAGGAACGTAAGGCAATTTCTGGTATCAAAAAGTTGGCTCGTGAGCGTGCAAAGAAGTCCAGCCTTCATAACCGTAAGCTTCGCGATTGTCGTGTACATCTCGATTCAAAAGATGAAAAGGGTGAAGAATCAACACTTTTCATTACCGAGGGCGATTCAGCAAGTGGTTCAATTACCAAATCGCGCGATGTGAATACTCAAGCAGTATTCTCACTTAGAGGGAAACCGCTCAACACCTACGGCATGACCAAAAAGGTGGTATATGAAAACGAGGAGTTCAATCTACTTCAAGCTGCATTGAACATCGAGGATGATATTGAAAACCTTCGTTACAATAAAGTGGTAATAGCAACCGATGCCGATGTTGATGGAATGCATATTCGATTACTGATGATTTCATTCTTCCTGCAATTTTTCCCGGATATGATTCGCCAAGAACATCTTTTTATTCTTCAAACACCGCTTTTCAGGGTAAGGAATAAAAAGAAAACGCTTTACTGTTACAGCATCGATGAAAAGGAAAAAGCAATAAAAGAGCTTGGTCCAAACCCTGAAATTACAAGGTTTAAAGGTCTTGGTGAAATATCTCCCGATGAGTTTAAAAACTTTATTAATGAAGGTATACGCTTGGATCCTGTTCGCCTTACTCGTGAGGACGTTATAGCCGATTTGCTCACTTTCTATATGGGGAAGAATACTCCTGAACGGCAGGACTTCATCATCGAAAATCTAAGGATTGAGGAGGATATTGTAGAGGATGATTCTAATGCCTTGGATGAAGAGGAACTACTGGAAGTAGAAGATAGCAAAGTGGCATAAATCGAAGCGACAAGTGATAAGTGAAAAGCGACAAGTTATAAGAAATAAGTAAAAGAATTGTCAATGAATGATTTTAGAGAGTTAATTGTTTGGCAAAAAAGCATTGATCTTGTTGAGAAGGTCTACCAAATGACTAATTCTTTTCCTAAGGAGGAAACTTATTCGCTAATATCACAAATAAGGAGAAGTGCTATATCAATTCCTTCAAATATTGCAGAAGGATATGGACGAAAATCAACTCCAGATTTTATTCACTTTTTACACATTGCAAGAGGGTCTCTTTACGAATTTCAAACACAACTTGAAATTTCAAGGAGAATAAAATACATTACAGAAACCGAATTGAAATTAATGTTCGGAATTTGTAAAGAAGTGGAAAAGATGCTTAATAGTTTAATTAAATCATTAGCGAATAAGAACAAGTAACTTCATTCACTTGTAACTTGTCGCTTGCCACTTATCGCTTATATGATAAAAACAAAAAACAAGAAATCAACATAACTGAATTTTCACGAAATGCGTTTAGATGATTTTGATGCGGATGAACTGTTGAACGAGGACAATACTCGGCAAACATCAGCCGATGAACATGCAAGAATATCAAAGATTACTGGTGATACATCCAAAAAGGTTCACCTAACCGGGATGTACAAGAACTGGTTTCTCGATTACGCATCTTACGTAATCCTTGAGCGTGCTGTACCACACCTTGATGATGGGCTAAAACCGGTTCAAAGAAGGATTCTTCATTCAATGAAACGCCTCGATGATGGACGCTACAATAAGGTTGCAAACATCATCGGTCATACTATGCAGTTTCACCCTCACGGTGATGCTTCAATTGGGGATGCACTTGTTCAGCTTGGTCAAAAGGAACTTCTAATTGATCAACAAGGAAACTGGGGGAATATACTTACTGGCGATAGCGCTGCTGCTCCCCGTTACATTGAGGCTCGACTTTCAAAATTTGCATTGGATGTTGTATTCGACCCGAAAACTACCGAGTGGATGCTCAGCTATGACGGTCGAAATCAGGAACCCGTTACGCTACCCGTAAAATTCCCGCTGCTTCTTGCTCAAGGCGTTGAAGGGATTGCTGTAGGCTTGGCATCAAAAATATTACCCCATAACTTCAACGAGCTAATAGATGCTGCAATTGATTACCTCAAAGGTCGCGATTTTGAGCTTTACCCCGATTTCCCTACCGGTGGACTTGCCGACTGTTCCCGATACAATGATGGTATTCGTGGCGGAGCTGTAAAGGTCCGTGCAAAAATTCAGAGAACAGATAAAAAGACCCTTTCAATAACTGAAGTACCTTTTGGGAAAACAACATCGTCGTTAATTGAGTCAATTGTTAAAGCGAGCGATAAGGGTAAAATCAAGATTAAAAAGATAGACGATAACACTTCGGCAAACGTAGAGATTCTGATCCATCTCCCTGCAGATGTATCACCCGATGTTACCATCGATGCGCTTTACGCATTTACCGATTGCGAGATTTCTATATCACCAAACTCCTGCGTGATATATGATGATAAACCTCGCTTCATGGGGGTTAAGGACATTCTAAAAGCTTCTGTTGATCATACCAAGTTTCTACTGACCTGGGAGCTTAAAAACCGGTTAGATGAACTAGAAGCAGACTGGCACTTCTCTTCACTCGAAAAGATTTTCTTCGAGGAAAAGATCTACCGCGAATTGGAAAAGGATGTTGAAACCTGGGATATGGTAATTGATGCCATAGATAAAGGTTTTAAACCCTATCGCAAACTTTTCAAAAGAGAAATCACTCGTGAGGATTTACTAAAGCTAACAGAAAAACCTGTTCGTAAGATATCAAAGTTCGATATTAAAAAAGCCGATGAACATATCCGGGCTGTAGTTGAAGAGATCGAGGAGGTTAAAAATCATTTGAATAATATTGTTCCTTATACCATTAACTACTATCAGCAGATTAAAAAGAAGCATGGCAAAGGGAAGGAACGTAAAACCGAACTGCGCAGCTTCGATACCATTGAGGCTACAAAGGTAGTTGTTGCTAACGAAAAACTTTACGTTAACCGCGAGGAGGGTTTCTTTGGTACTGGCCTTAAGAAGGATGAATTTATTTGCGACTGTTCCGATATCGACGATATCATTGTATTCCTAAAAACAGGGAAATACTACATTACCAAGGTAAAGGACAAAGACTTTGTGGGCAAGGATATTATCCATATTGCCGTTTTCAAAAAGAACGACCAGCGAACCATCTACAACGTGGTTTACCGCGATGGACGTAATGGATCAATCATGATGAAACGTTGCGCCATTACTGGGGTTACTCGCGATAAAGAGTACGATATTGGTAAGGGAACCGAAGGCTCACAGGTTCTCTACATGAGCGCAAACCCCAACGGGGAAGCCGAAATTCTTAAGGTATTCCTTAAACCAAAACCAAGACTACGCAACCTGATCATAGAACTTGACTTTAGCCAGCTGGCTATTAAAGGGCGTAACTCAATGGGGAATATCTTTACCCGTTACGCTATCCATAAAATCCAGCTAAAGGAAAAGGGTGTAAGCACCCTGGGTGGTCATAAAATTTGGCTCGATGAGGACGTTCTCCGTCTCAACTCCGATGAGCGAGGAAAATATCTTGGCGAGTTTGTTGAGGGTGATAAAATCCTTGTTGTAAACGGTGATGGAACCTACCACTTAACGGGATTCGACTTCTCGGTTCGATTTGAGAATAGCCCAATTATCATTGAGAAGTATATTGCAGAAAAGGTATTCTCAGCAGTTTATTTTGATGGTGAGCAGGACTTCTACTACCTGAAACGTTTCGCTTTTGAACCTACCGAAAAGCCACAATCATTCATAGCAGAGGAGGAAGGGTCAAAGTTCATTGCCATAAGCGATGATGATTTCCCATGCCTCGAAATAACTTTCAAAGGGAAACATGCGAAGAAAGATCCTGAACAGGTAGACGTTTATGAGTTTATCGCGGTTAAAGGGTATAAGGCTAAAGGGAAACGTTTAACCACAAACGAAGTTAAGTCAATTACCTTTATAGAGCCATTGCAAAAGGATATTCCAATACCCGAGGGCGAAGAAGAAGAAGAAGAGGTTGGAGAAAATGACATTACTAATGGTGACGACGAAACGTCTGCAACACAGATGGAACTAGGTATTTAACTCCGCTAACAATAAATCAAACCCCCTAGATCATTATTGACCTAGGGGTTTTTTACTGCCATTTCAATTAGAAGAAAAGGAGATAGTTCCTTATAAAATTGATAATTCCGAAAAATATTATGCACGTTCCTATTATAATAAGCGCAATAAATGCCAATGCTGCAATTAACAAAAATCCAGTATTCGCTTCTTCCGATTTAGTTTTTGTACCGTCGCTCCAATGGGTAACAACAGCATAAGTAGCAGGAGTTGCAGCAACAATTGCAAGAACAGTTTTAATCAAACCGCTTGAGAACTTCTTACCACCAAACCACTCCATTCTCTTTTCAATTAAAAACTGAGGAGCATAGCTAGCCATAACATAAAAAATCATTGAGCCCCAAAGCCACCATAAGCGGAAGAATTTCTGGAAGAAACTACCCTGACCCGATCCAACAAAGTAAAAGAAAAGCATTACTAATAACGAAACAACTAACAATGACCAGCTACCTGCAAACGAACGTTTTGTTCTTTCGTTGATAATTCCACCCAATTCGTTCATCCGGTTAATAACGGTTGGATCGGTTGGGTAGTAGGTTTTAGCCTCGTTAATAATTGCAACAGAACGCTTTACATGAACCATCCTACGAGGAATGTAGTAGGTTTCACCATCCTCAGCCTTAAATGAATGCCATTGCCCCAAAACATTCTCTAACAGTTCAGCGGCTTTCGCATTCTCCTCGTCGGTTGCTTTTGGACCCATACTATTCATTAAACGGGCATCCTCCATTCCTGCAGGAGTTACCTCGACATAGTACTTTTTGCGTAGAACAAGAACCATGTAAACAAGTCCTCCTGCAAATGCACTAAGCACGGCAATCCCTATTATTAAATTGACAGCCTTTTTGCCAGTAGATTCCTCTGTTTTGGTTTGATCTGTGGCAACCTTTTGGTCTTGCGCTAAAACACCCTGAATTGCAAAAGTAGTGAGCATAAACGCTCCAATAAAAGCAAAGATTTTTTTTCTCATACTATTTAGATTTTGGTAAACATGAATTTGTTTTTAGATTTAAATCAATATTCAAGTTTAGCAAGCATCTAGTTCATTGGCAAATAATGGTTGTTCGGATTTATAAATCGGAACATAAACAAGAAATTTACAGCTGATTTACAATGATTTGTTAACGTCCCTCCATTGGGTTGGAGTAACACCTTTTATACTTCGGAAAGCAGAGTTAAATGTAGACTTTGAATTAAAACCAGCTGCCTGAGCAATTGCCTCGATGGTTAAATTATCCATTTTATCGCTCAGTAGAAGAGAACAAGCATTTTCGATTCGATGCTGATTTAGAAGTTGTGAGAAATTGGTCTTATATTCATCGTTAATAAACCTAGAAAGGTAGGTGGTGTTTGTCTTCAGCAGTTCGGCAAGCTTCTGAAGTGTAATATCGGGTTGTATAAATATTTCATCCTTAAGAAATACCTTTTCGAACTCGCATTTAAATGTCTCTGGCAATGGAATATTTATCCTTTTTGCACCTTTCACCAGTTGATTTTTATAAGATTTCTCATTAATACTTGAATTTTTAATTTTGAAAAAGTACGCAACAAAGAATGCGATAATCAATATCGAACCAATGATTATAAATACAATCAGTTTTTTGAACGCCCCTAACCTATTCCCTAGCCTTTTAATTGTCGAATCCTTAGCTTCGAGTTGATACTTTGCATTAACCTCAACAACCTGCTGGTTAACCTTTTCGTTAACCATTTTTGATTGAATATAAGCTGCCCTCTCGCTATAAAACAGGCTGCTGTCTAATCTATTTGTTTTTCGATACACATCGACTAGGCCCTTATAAATATCAGGTAGGTAGTAATTATAGGGGCCAGCCTTTGCAAGGTTTTTTGCTCTATTCAACGCATTTATTGCTTCCTCATTGCGACCTTCTTTTATATAAATACTACTTAGCGCTAGGTATATGTGTGTACGATGAACCTTTTCGTTAATACTAATTGCTTTTGCAAGTGCTTCATCAAGCATTTTTTCCGCTTCGTTAAGGCTATCTAAATCAATTAACACCTTTGAAGTTTGGATACGAGAGTAAAGGAAAACTATTGGATCTTTCACTGAACTTGACAAAGACCCCGCCTTTCTTAAATACTTCAACCCAAGTTTAATATCACTCCCAGCAACACCCAATCCATAGTTGGTATAAGCAACAGCGATAACTTGAGTATCTTTACTTAGTAATGCATAATAAAGGCATGAATCCATTAAACCTTGAGTGGTATTTGGCCCGATATTGGTAAGAAGTAGCGCGTTGAGTGCTCTAAAATTATCCGAAAGGGATTTATAGTTTTTTCGAAGCCGATTAATCCTTAACCTTTCATAGCAAATTGCAATGGCTGAATCGTTTTGCCCATGCTCCGAGTACAGTAGTTCGAGTCTAGAAAGGCCTTTCAGCAAGTAAGCTGTATCGCTATTTAACCTACCCTCCGAAATGGCTTGGTTTAGGTATCGTTTTGCCAGTTTGAAGTCTTTTTGGTCAACGCACTTATTCGCCAAGCCCAACAAATCTGTTTGATTATTTTGACTTGCTCCAAAAATAAATGGATTCACAAAAACAATCAAAAACAAAAGGCTATGACAAAAGCGTAACATTCAAAATAATTAATGAAACTATAAACCTACTCTATTAACTATTGAAACTTGTAATTCCTTTAACTTCTTAAATATCTCAGGCTTTAACGAACCTAATCTTATTCTCTTAAAATCTGACAAAGCATTATAGTAACATTTACGCCAATAATATGCTAAAATTGCACCAACAGGTAAACTAATTAAATAGTAAATAGCGTAAAGCCCATTGCCCGATATTGCCCAGAAAATTAAAGTTTGAAATAATAACATAATTGGGAAAACAAACATTGCAACCACAAACCGTATTGAGCTAATAAACTGATCGTCCTTTACCTTTTTACTTAGCTTATATGGAACTAAAATTGAAACAATATTATTCAAATAACCATATACAAAGAGTGGTAAGGTTGCTAGTAGTAATGGTATTCTAACAATTAAACTCCATAATTGTAAGGTTGGTGTACAAATTGATTTTGGTGTTAATCCGCTCTCTTTAATCAACTTGGAATATTCCTTAACGTCATCTATTATAGTTTGAAACGATTGTTGATCGGATACTTTGATATCATCAACCTTCGCAATCATTTTCTTATCAACCTCAAACTGCGAGTTATGCTTGCATGATAATTTGTTAGCCTTGATGTAAGTGGGCGTTACTATCTCTCTCAGCATCTCGTACTCATCGTAGTAGGCTTCATCATTAATTTGAATCATCTCCTTTTTCATTCCCTCTTCGAGTTCCTCAATCAAAGCGTTGTATGCCAATGCTGGGTTTTGGCGATATAGTTCAAGGTGCTTGCTAATATCAATGGGTTCGCCAAGGCGAATAAGTAGTTTACTCCTAAGATTTATGTAATTAGAATAGTTTAAGCCAACCGGAACAATATGAATTTTAAGCTCGTTATTACATGCATCCTCGGCCTGAAAAGCTATACGAGCGATTCCCTTTTTCAACGGACGAAGCCTGCGTTTGCCCATATGATTGCCCTCGGGTAGAATCCCAATCCCATTATGATTCTTAAGAACATCAAGGGTTTTTCTAAATATATCATCGTTCAGAGAAAGATTCTGATACCCATCGCGAATACGGTAAACTGGAAGTATCTTTAGGAAAGTAAGTATTTTAACTAGAGTTTTCGATTTAAAAACATCTGCTCTCGCCAAAAACACTGGCTGCCAACGTTGTATAGACAATACGGCTAATGCATCGATAAGAGAGTTTTGATGGTTTGGGGCAAATATCAAACTCTTATCCTTAGGCAGTTTCTTAAGTCCAACAACAGTTGTTCTGAAATAGATTTTAAAACAGAAATCGTGATACGACTTTAATAGATGGTATCCAAGCGACCATTGTTCAATTTTTTCTCTATCTGTAGGCATGGCTTAAATATCGTTTTCAATTCAAAGGATCGTAAAAATGTCGATTTCTTTTCAATTTGCCAAAAAGGGATTGCAAAGAGCTGTTTAATTTTTTTCAAATCCGTTAATCTTTTTTCAATTTTTGGTGTTTCTTAAAAACTGGCTATAAACACATATCGATAAAAATCCTATTTTTGATAGTGATGAAATTGAATCATTATGATTAAAGATTTCTTCAAAAAAGTATTTCACCTTTACTACGATGGCTTTAAAAGCATGACGGTAGGTAAAACCCTTTGGGCAATTATTATCATTAAACTTTTCATAATGTTTTTCGTACTCAAGCTATTTTTCTTCCCCGACTTGCTTAAAAAGAATTTCAAGTCTGATGAAGAGCGCAGCAACCATGTAATTGAACAATTAACCAAAACCAAATAACCCTGATATGATTGATAGTTTAGACCTTTCGTTGGTCGACTGGTCGCGAGCCCAGTTTGCACTAACCGCTATGTATCACTGGATATTCGTACCGCTAACGCTTGGACTTGCATTTATCATCGCTTTTATGGAGACTATCTACGTCAAAACTGGCGACGAGGAGTGGAAACGGATTACAAAATTTTGGATGACCCTATTTGGAATCAACTTTGCCATTGGTATTGCCACAGGCATAATCCTTGAATTTGAGTTTGGTACCAACTGGAGCAACTACTCATGGTTTGTAGGCGATATATTCGGGGCTCCGCTTGCCATTGAGGGGATCATGGCATTTTTCATGGAAACCACCTTTATCGCAGTGATGTTTTTTGGATGGAACAAGGTTAGTAAGAAGTTTCACCTCCTTTCAACATGGCTGGTAGCCATTGGAGCAAACCTTTCGGCATTGTGGATTCTGGTTGCCAATGCATGGATGCAGTACCCTGCAGGAATGCATTTCAACCCCGATACTGCCCGAAACGAAATGCTTAACTTCTGGGAGGTGCTTTTCTCACCAGTTGCAGTAAACAAGTTCTTACATACCATATCACAAGGGTTTTTAATTGCATCAGTTTTTGTAATTGGCATTAGCGCTTGGTACCTTTTAAAGAAAAGGCATCTACTTTTAGCCAAACGGAGTATCATTATATCATCAGTTTTCGGATTGCTATCATCATTATTTGTAGCGTTTACTGGCGATGGATCGGCTGTGCAGGTTGCCCAAAAGCAGCCCATGAAATTGGCTGCCCTTGAAGGTTTGTATAAGGGTACTGAGGGTGCTGGGTTAGTAGTTGTTGGTATGCCAACACCAAATAAGGTTTATAATGATAACAAAGATCCTTATTTATTCTCGATTGAAATTCCCAAAATGCTATCAATCCTAGGGTTTCATGATAAAGATGCTTTTGTTCCTGGCATAACCGATATTATTGACGGAGGTTATTCCTACAAGAACAAAAATGGTGAAGAAACTATTGCATTGTCTACTGCCCAAAAAATTGATAAAGGGAAACTAGCAATCCAGGCACTTGCTGATTATAAACTCGCAAAAGACTCAGGCAACAAGGAGATGATGGAGTATCATAAGAAAATTCTCGACGAGAATTTTGAGTTCTTTGGCTACGGTTACCTAAAAGATCCAACCAAGATAATTCCTAATGTACCTTTAGTTTTTTACAGCTTTAGAATTATGGTTGCGCTTGGTTTTCTCTTTATTTTATTCTTTGCATTGATCCTATACTTAATCCTTAAAAATAAATTGGATGGTAAAAAGTGGCTGCTTAGAGCATCCATTTTTATGATACCACTAGCATACATTGCAAGCCAAGCAGGTTGGATTGTTGCCGAGGTAGGTCGTCAACCCTGGGTAATACAGGATATCCTACCGACCTACGCAGCGGTATCGAGTATAGGAACAGGAGCCGTTCAGGTTACATTCTTCCTTTTCTTTGCAATATTCACAACATTGCTAATTGCCGAACTCAAGATTATGTTTAAACAGATTAATAACGGACCTAAAGAAGGAGGAAACTAGCCATGATAGATAGCACATATATTTTACTTCAACAGTACTGGTGGTTTATCGTTTCGCTACTTGGCGCAATGCTAGTATTTCTTCTCTTTGTTCAAGGAGGACAAACCTTGATATACACTCTAGGTAAAAATGAGACGGAACGCACAATGCTTGTTAATGCTTTAGGTCGCAAATGGGAGTTCACCTTTACCACATTAGTGACCTTCGGGGGTGCATTCTTCGCGTCGTTTCCGCTTTTCTACTCTACTAGCTTTGGTGGTGCCTACTGGGTTTGGATTGCAATACTATTCTGCTTTATTGTTCAGGCAATCTCCTATGAGTACCGTACAAAACCCAATAACTTTTTAGGGCAGCGAACCTACGAAGCGTTTCTTTTCGTTAACGGATTGCTTGGAACAATACTACTTGGAACTGCCGTTGCTACGTTCTTTACTGGTTCTATGTTCTCGGTTGAGAAGATGAACCTTACTAACATTGCAAACCCTATAATATCATCGTGGAAAACCCATTGGCATGGGTTGGAGGCAGCAATTAATTTTCATAACCTATCGCTTGGCCTAGCAGTTTTCTTCTTGGCTAGAATATTAGCAATCCTTTACTTTATGAATAGCGTTGCTAGTGAAAGTATTTTCGAAAGAGCCAAAAAGCAGCTACTTTACAATGCTATTCCATTCCTTGTGTTCTTCCTAACCTTTGCTGTTTGGTTAATTCTCCGCGATGGATTTGCGGTTGACCCTACTAGCGGTAAGGTTTCTATGGAGTCATTCAAATATCTCCACAATTTTCTTGCAATGCCTTTAGTTTTAATACTATTCCTAATTGGTGTTGTACTTGTATTATGGGGAATTTGGAAATCCTTTATTAGCAAATACACAAAGGGTATCTGGTTTGCTGGAATTGGAACTGTTCTTACCGTTCTATCACTATTCCTCGTTGCTGGATATAATAACACAGCCTACTACCCATCAACATTCAACCTGCAAAGTTCACTGACTATTTACAACAGCTCTTCGAGCAAGTTCACGCTAACCGTGATGAGCTTTGTTTCGTTGCTAGTTCCATTTGTGCTGGCTTATATCTGGTACTCCTGGAAATCAATCAATAGTAAAATGATTGATGAGGATGAGATGAAGCAAGATGGACACGTTTATTAATGTAAAATGAAGAATGAAGAAAAAATAAAAAAATTAAAGATATGACATATCTAACACAAATACTCTGGTTTCTTACTTGGCCACTTCTAATCTATATCAGCTATAAACTTTCGGTTTTGGCGTTGAAGTATTGGGAGAAGAAACAGGTTAAGGAATAAACAATGAACCCCAAGATTTTTTCTTGGGGTTTTCTCTTTTTAAAACTTTCCGTAAAAGTTTGAGATATCAAAATAGACACTAACCTCTTTCCCTTCATTTGTTATAATTTTAATTATATCGTAAGGTTTCTTATTTTGAAAAGTTAAAGTCTGATTCACAGTACGACATCCCGGATACCTTTTTCTTAGCCAAGCATATTCGGCACTTACCCCTGTACTTTCTGACTTCTCTTTTATCACAACTGGATTATCATAGGATGTTCCTTCCTTAAAAATAACCTCTTCATTATTCCCATTTGTTTCAAATCCTGAGGTACTGTTTTTTGTTGTTGAGCAAGAGATAATAAAACATAATAGGATAAGGTAAAAAAGTACTTGTTTCATAGCTATTTGTTTATTGATAGTTATTTAATTTTTTCAATATTCTTAATGATAAACTCAACCAATTTATTTGAAGATTCTTCTGGTGATTCTCGATCGGTATTTAGAATTAAATCGGGGTTTACTGGATTTTCGAATAAATCGCTTATCCCAGTAAATTGGAGAACTTTATCGGGATGCCCATCGGGCAGCAATGCCCGTTTGTAAAGCCCCTTAGGATCTCTTTGAATCAGGGTTTCAAGACTGCAATTTATCCAAACCGTTTTAACCGATTTTGAACTTTCAGATAATTCCTTTCTTATACCTTCGTAAGGGTTTATAGCCGAAATTATAGAGATTACATTATTTCGTAGTAGCAGTTTACCAACAAAACCTAACCGCCTAAGGTTCTCAACCCTATCCTCATAAGAAAAACCGAGCCCTTTGCAGATTGTTTTTCGGTACTCATCACCATCAATCACCTCAATGGAAATTCCCTGCTTTGCCAATTTGCTTTTAACAAGATTTGCAATGGTGGTTTTGCCTGAACCCGGAAGACCCGTAAATTGTATTAATAGCATATTCTTTATAACAAATTTAGTTTAATCACCGCCCCCACCTCCTAAATCGGAGCTATCGCTTCCGCCGGAGTCGTTACTATCGCCCCATGAATAGCCTGCCCCTGCTCCGCCAAAATGGCCTCCCCCTCCACCCTCAAAACGATTGGGATCAGAATCGGGAATAGATTCCGCATCAGGATTCATCATAAAAAAAGAATCTGAATCGGAACTCGATTCATTGCCCGGTCTACCTTTTCTAAGGAAAAAAATGAGGACAATAATAATTATTAGAACTATTATGAATATTAACATGTGTTTATTTTTATAAGCAAACCTAAAGGTAATGATAATACCTTAAAACATATCCCGTAAGTACGAATCATCCTAAAAAATTTAACCACCCGATAGTGATTAAACGTCCCATTCTGTTGTTTATATATTTCTTCCCAAGACTTTGCAGAACCGCACAGAAGTTAACTGCTATTAATTTCCTTAGTAATAAAATTCCTTTATTTTCAGTACATCATTACCTCTGAGTACAACCCTTGGTTTAAATTCCTCTTGCGAAAGGCTGATCATCACAACAACAAGCTTTCTGAATTCTTTCTCCAGATACGTTGCTTTCGCGAGGTTTTGGGTCTTAACATCGATGAAATAAGTATCGTCAATTTTCACATTCGATGCATCGAAAATAAGCCCCCCATCAATAAGATAGATAACTTGGTTATCACTATTAATTTCAATTGAATGTTTTTTAAGTATATCTTCTATAGTTATGAAATTCAACTTCTCCTGATTTGTTTTAATGTAAATCTCACCGGTTAGAGTTTCCTTCTTAATGTATATAGAATCAATATTTTGGGGGTTGATGTATATATTATCAAGAGTAGCGTATTTTACTGAATTCACATAATAAACAGGGGCCTGTTTCTCTTGACTGTATACAAGCGAACAAATCAAACAAAAAGTGATTATGAGTATGCTTCTCATTTTCTTACCGTTAATTTTATTATAGACAATACACAACGCTAACGTAACTTCAAAACGACTTGTAGATGACTAGTCTATTGGCTCCCATAATTCAACCTTGTTTCCTTCTGGATCAAGGATATGCACAAATTTTCCGTAATCGTATGTTTCGATAGTGTCAACAATAGTTACTCCATTCTTTTTTAATTCCTCAACAAGCACTTCCAAATTCTCAACTCTGTAATTTATCATGAAGTCTTTTGCTGAAGGTTCGAAGTATTTTGTTTCTTCGGGAAACGGAGACCATTGTGTTTGTGCTTTCTTTGTATTGTCGAAACCTTCAAACCACTCAAAGGTTGCTCCGTATGGGTTTGTATTTAAACCAAGATTAGCTTGATACCATTTCGTCATTTTTTCGGGGTCTTTGCATTTGAAAAAAACGCCACCAATACCTGTTACTTTTTTCATCCTAGTTGTTTTAATATTTTGCTTTGAAACTATTGTTTTAAATATGAAACCTGAAAGAAAAGATGTTATAATAACCAAAACTATTAATAATGTCTTTTCCATTTTGTCCGAATGTTTATCATTTAATATAGTTCATTAGTTTATTTAAGTGTTTGCTGCTCAAAAAATGGTGGGGAGTTCGAAGCAGTAACCTTGTCCCCTGTTAAAGCAAAAACTAAAATACTAAAAGTTTGTAATCACCCTAGCTGCAATTTAACGCGTGTTGAATATAGTTGTTTTACCATCTTTCATAATGCTTTCTCTCAGCAATGTTGATTGACTTCTGCTTTAGAATACACGCATTATCTGCCTTGTAGCCTATTGGAATTATTGATGCAATTTCAAGTCCATCAGGAATACCAAGTTTCTCTTTAAGTATTTCAATATTCTGTGGTATGAACGTCACACCATAAACATCGTGTTCTGCTAAACTCAGCAGAAAATTCTCAATGCATGTCCAAATAGAAGCCAAGCAGTTTAAATCATAAATTCTTTTCGCTTTATCAACTTTGGTTTTTGGCTTAAAAACTACAACAATGACCGATGGTGCTTCAAGAATCATTTTCTTCTGCTTAGGAATAGCATCCAAATACATTTCTTTCATTATCAGTTCCTCATTCTTGAATGCGTTTTCAAGACTTTTGAGGTCAATTGATTTGTCAAGATTTTCCGATTCTATTAACTTAAATTTAGATTCTAGACTGTTAATGATGATAAAGTCCCAATCTCTTAAATGATTATATGTAGGTGCTTTGAAACCGTTTTCAATAGCATAGTCAATAATCTTTATCGGGACTTCTCTTTTTTGAAAATCTCGAATAGTTCTTCTTCTTTCGATAACTTCTCTAAATTCCATGGTTTTACACAATTATGCCCAACGTTTCCACGGTTCAAATTATCGTGGAATAAAGACACTGGCATTTTCATCCCGCGACAATTTAGATACCAAGGTAGAAAAAAAAGTAGTGCGGAATCTGTCCGGCTGAAATTTAGCAACGTAATGCTTAGTTTTTATCCTTATTTTGAAATTACCAGTTGCTTTACGCTAGTTTTACCATTATGCATGACATGGACATAATATATTCCAGATTGGAAGTTAGATATATTAAAGTTACAATTGTTTTGACGTGTTTTTAATTGCTTTTTAATATTGTACTGGTTGTCAAAAATTTTAAATTCGTTTTCACTATTGGAATTTTCGATTTGATTCACATTTTCTAAGATGATAATCTCAATATTATCTTTGGCAGGATTAGGGTAAATGGCTATTGTATAATAATCGGGGAAAGATAAGGTAAAGCTCCCTTCAACATAATCCAAACCATTCTCGGGGCACCCGTCGTAAGCTCTGAGGTATACAACAGCGGGAGGAGCATTAGTAAGTTTTAGGTTGCATTTCCACATATTGTTTGCTCCAATAACTTGTAAACCATCAGCATGCCATTGATAAAGAACCGAAGCAGGTTGAATTGCACGGTTTGTAGTATAAAGACCTGTCTCACCATTTCCTAAAGTTGATGGTCCCGCAATAACAGGTGTATTCGGAGCACCTACCCAAATTTCCTTAGTAATTGTTCTGGCATCTGAGGGGTACTGGGTTAGCAGATTAGCAGTAATTGTAACTTTTCCTTTTCCGATTGGTGTTAGGTTTATATAGTTGTTGGTTTGGCTTAATGAAACAATATTGGAAGGGGTGACTGACCATGTTACGTTCCAATCGGTGGGTAAGGAATCAAGATTTCCAAGTTTATAGGGAGAAGTTGCTGAACAGAGTATGTCTGAACCATTAATTATAATTGCTTGCGAAACAGCTCTGTATGCATTTAATCTACCATAACCTAACTCGTTGCTCCTGTCATTAATGTATGTATAACCACCCACCTTATCGGCAGTACGGGTTAAAATATCGTATACCTCTCCGTGAGTAAGTTTAGGGTTTAACGACAGAACTAGTGCTACAACAGCTGCAACCTGAGGGCATGCTGCAGAAGTCCCCCCAAAGCGACCGGTATAGGCGGAGTAATTCGTGCCCCAATTCGGGAGTTCTTCCCACCTTTCTGGAGGATGCAAGGGTACACTCCATCGGTTATAACCTGTAATACCGGGTATGTCAATTGACCATACTTCATATGTTTCTCCTGCAATATCTTGCCAAGGCATCGATCTATTGGATGGCGCAACTAAATCAATCATCTGATTATTTGGGCTAACTGGAACGCTTGTGGGGCTATAGTTCGCCTGTTTATCGTACCTGTCCGATGCCCCAACTGTTAGCACTGAGTTGAGTAACACATTTGAAGGAAATGAGATCGTTCCATTATCGCTGATATCATGAGTAGCAGTATTACTTGCTGCAAAGGTAACAATACAACCAAGCCAATTCCTGCCATATACAACAGCATCTCTCAATGCTTCTACAATAACAGGGTATGCATTTGGATTTGTATAACCTGAATACCCCCAACTATTTGATATTATTTGCGCACCGTTCCGGTAAGCAAATAGTATTGCTTGCGCAAACTCTTCAGGTAGTGTATTTGAAGACAAAATTTTTATTGGCATAATTTTGCAGTTCGGCGCTATACCCGTTATCCCCTGAACGTTGTTCTGGGTGGCAGCAATAATACCAGCGCAACTATTCCCATGGTTTTCGCTATTGGTAGGAGAGGGATTGTTGGGTGTGCTTACGTCAATAATATTACTTCCATTTAAGCGGACCTGTCTAGAGTTTGGCAAATCGGGGTGATCTGAGGTAACCCCCATGTCTAACACAGCGATAACAATACTGTTGTCCCCTTTGGTTATACCCCATGCTTCAGGTGCTTTAATATCAGCTCCTGGGGTTCCTGAGTGACAATCGTTAAATATCTGACCCGTGTTATGTAGGTAGAACTGCATGCTAAAGTACTCATCGTTGGGAATGGTTTGGTAAACCTCCACTTTTGAGTAGGCGTTGGGGTGAGAGAACTTTGTAAGGCCGCTCTCCTGGTAACGGTTTGCAATTTCTAACGCATCAGCACCCGGTTGCACCTTAAGCAGCTGGTATATCTTATCGGTTCGAACAACAACTATCCGGTTGCGTCTGTGTATAGAATCTATCTGTGCACGTGTAACAAAATCCTTAAAGCGAACCACGAACTCATCCGTTATTTCCATCTCCCCGCCACCATTAACAAGGTAAACGCTATTACAGGTCTTAATATCAGCTCTGTTTCTTAGGTTTTCAATCAAATCGATCTTTTCAGATTTGGTGGTGGTGGTTATAACCATTGTGCTATCGTCCCTCCATTCAATGCGGTGCTTACCGATGAGTTGATTTTGCGATACGCTAGCAATATCTCGCTTTTTATTCTGAGCATACCTTACTACCAGCTTATTATCGACAGGGCTTAGCCCAACCTTTTCGTTATAGGTGTAATAATAAAGGGTACTCGAATTAAAAAAGGAGGCAAGGATCATAATTAATACAACACCTACGGAGATAGCCAGAAGTTTTTTCATAGCTAAAAGAGTTACTTTATTTTAACGCTTTTAATCGGGTACTTGGTGGCGTAGTTTATTATAATTTGCCTGTCTCTTACATGTTTGGTAAATTGATACGGATAAATGTCATATGGGCAAGGAACGGGATATTTCTCTTCCTCTTTTAAAAGCCTATAGTTCAGAAAAATTCTATACTTGTTTAATACTGTGTCGGGAAAACGGAAATCAACTCTGTAGTTATAATAGTAATAGTCAGGAAATTGATATATAGTATCTGATTTATAAATATAATAGTACCCAGGAAATTTGTAAATAGTATCTACTCGATTAATAACACGAAATGAATTTAAATGATAATACAATAAATACGCAACTAGTGTATCTTTATAATCATTAGTTACTATTACATGACCATCACGAATACACGGATCAAACCCAATAATATATCCCTCTTGTAGCTCTATTACCGTTTCGGGTTCAATTTTTTTCTCTTTTTCACATGAAAAGATCAAAATCGCAATTGCTATGAGTGTAATTTTTTTCATGGCTTACGATATTAGTAAATATTCTTTTACTGAGAAGAGATTATTAAATATGTATTAAACAAATATAATTACTTTATATAAACATTAAGGATTAATTTAAAAATATTGATTTCATTTTTATGCCTTATAAAAGAATGTAATTTAGAGAATAACTCTTGATCAAGTTATGATAAAGAATCTTTTATAATAATATGTATCGACCTTTTTACCAGGAGCAATTACTATCCATGTAAAATTAAAGTATATTATCACTAGGAGAAATAGTTTTATCTCATAAAATTAATGCCCAACGGTTTCGTGGTTGGATTTGCTGGGGAATAGGTACCAGCATCCCTGTCCCACGGTAAAATCAATATAAAGATATAAAAACTTTCGCATCTGCCTATTCCCCCAGTAAATTAAACCACGTGTTAGCGACCGTGCGCTTACGGGCTGCGGACGGAACGCCGGACGGAACGCCGGACGCCCAACCGCCTCCAGCCAGCCCTCTTCAATGGGATGGTGAAGCTGCCGCAAGGGCTGTGACAGGTTAATCCCATTCGTACCCAGAGCGCGACACCGTGGCTGCGCGAACCCGATGGTTCGCTTTACGGTCGCGAAGCCCACTAGCGAAGCTGCGGCTGACGAGCTGGTCAGCCGCTACAAAGGAACGTATACAGGTGGCGAGGTATAGTCCCGACGGACGGGTTAGACCTGGCGCAGGCCTTGCCCGCAACAATGCGGGCGGACGAGCGGAACGGCCGAGGTAGTAACGCAAAGGAGAAAGTAGAGAACCATAGATAACGCTATCTGCAAATACCCGTTCAAAAGATGAAGAACCATTGTAGGTTGCGATACCACGAAAAACAGAAAGAAAAGAGGTTATGAACGAAGCAGGGGAGAGAAGATCTTTTAGAAATAATTTAATCGCGCATTGTAGTTAACTTGTTCCTAAATAAACCAAAAGCAATGCTATCTCTACTATTAAAAAACAGCACTTTTACCCTTGTTTTATCAAAGATAGCAATAAAATGTAAAGAAAATTGTTTCTCCTTTTTATATACAAACCTTACCTGCACTCCGAATTCACAGCCTCTATCCTCTTTCTTATATAAGTTCTGAAAGAACTTAAATCCTGAGAAAACGGGTAGCTATCGTACGAAATGTTGTACCCGCTGGTATAGCTAGAGATTGCGCTTTGCATCTGCTGAATGCGTCCAATTACATAGCTCTCGGTGTAATACCCGCTATCCACCATACTTGTAAGGTAGGTTTTATAATCAATCATGTACTGCGGAATAGCCAGAATACGCTTAACCAGTATCGGATTGCATGAGGTACCAGAGTTATCGCCCCAATTTATTACCGACGAGGTTGATGTTTCAGGGCCAAAGGTGTTTATCCCAAATGTTCGATCGTAATCGTAGGGTAAAAAACTCCATTTACTGTTGGAAGGGTTCTTGTATAGATAGAAATTATTCCCTCCGCGCCAGTAATCATCGGCCATACCAATCATAACATTAACAGCCAAAGCCCTTAAAAAAGCCTGCACGTCAATTGTACTCTCCAATTGCTCTTTGGTAGGGTTTCCATTAAGGAAAGTAATCAAACTATTTAAATCAGTAACTCCCGTTCCGGTTGGATCTTCCTTTAAATCGTAGGCAGGGTGATAGGGCGAAAAGCCTGAAGTAAAAACCGCATTGCTGGACGGATCGGTTTTCTCCTCTCCTATTCTTCCAGTTTTCAAGCTACCATCAAAATCGTTTGTAGTTAAATCGGCAGGGCCAAAATCTTGCCACAAGCATTTAAACATAGTTCCATCGGCACCAGCATTTCTCTTTCGAATCCATGTTTTATCGATATCCTCGAATGCAAGATATACTCCAATATACCGCTCACTCTCGGAGCCAATCCTAATAAATAGCCTCGCAAATGTTGTATGAACAACTTCTACCCCGAAATTCCGAAACTGGTCGTAGCTCAATGCTTCGCGAATGTATGATGGATCGTCCTTGTTGTACTTTAGGTTTATAGCCTTTACATTGTCGAGTAGCTGCTGGTTTTTTAGTGCTGTGTTTGTGGGCACATCAACTGATGGGGTACCGTAAGCAGACTCATCCTTACTAAAATCGTGATTGAGCTTTATTTTAAAATGAACCCTGTTAAGCTGATTAGACGAAAGATGATTTCCATATCCATCCTCGGGTCGCTTTCGGCTAGTATTTCCTCTTAACCGAACACCAACACCCAATAGCGTAAGGTCTAACCCATTCCCTGTTATCCTACACTTTGCAAAACGATACAATTCGTTCCTATTGTTCATATCAAAATCGTGCAAAAGGCCATTCCATTCCTCTTCAGTGAAAAACAGACGAATCTCAATTACCGAAGTTGGGTTGAAGAAATTATCGAAACTACTACCCAAGGATGGCAGTTTAGGAATGCTCCAGTTAGGGCTTGTTATTGAAGTTGTTGGATTGTGTGGATCGTCGTTAGGATTATTCGCCTCCTTCTTACATGTAAAAAGTGAAATCGCTAAAACCAGAAAAAGGAAACCCCTCAATATACTTTTCATCATCAACAATATATTAATGTAACATTTTATGCCCGATGTAATAAGTTGAAAGTACAAACTTATAATATCGTGATTAAAAATCTTCTTTAATCAAAAGAATTCGTTAAAAATCAATTAAAAAAAATCAAAATATTATTACTTTCAATGTTTAATCAAAAACGCCCATAAACAAACCTAAAATAACTATGAAAAAGAACCCAAAACGAATAGGTATTGCATTGTTTGTAGTATTTATCGGTGTATTTATAGCAATATTTAGTAATCGGCATCATAAAGTTGATCTAAAAGGGAAAGATTTTAGCAGCTACATTTCCGCATACACTAACGGAGTAATCTCGAGCCGGAGTGTAATTCAAATAGTATTTGCATCCGATTTTGCAGGAAACTCTGTTACTGGAACTGTTGTTGATAAGAATTTGATCAGTTTTAGTCCATCGATAAAGGGCGAAATGATTTGGGTTAATTCCCGAACTATTGAATTTACACCATATAGCCCACTTCCCGAAGATAAAGAGTATTCTGTAACTGTTTCACTTAGTAGGATAGTTAAAGACATTCCAAAGGGGTTTGAAGAATTTGAATTCTCTTTCAGGACTATTAAGCAGTCGATGGAAGTTATTGTTAATGGGCTGGAGTTTTATCAGGAAGCTAGCAAAATGGAGCGTCGGTTAAACGGTACCGTTAATACAGCCGATTTTGCGGATGCAGAAGAAATTAAAAAGACTATTGATGCAAAACAGGGGAACGATAAACTTGATATAACATGGGAAAGTTCATCTGATGGAAAATTGCATCGATTCTGGGTTGAAAACATCAAGCAAGGAGATACCCCTTCAAAGGTAACCCTGAATTGCGACGGAGATCCTATCAAAACTAGTTTCACAAACAAAATTGAATATGAAATACCTATTAAGGGTGAATTCCGGATACTATCAACAAGAGTAATTCAAAATCCAGAACAATACGTTGAGATTCGCTTCTCGGAGCCACTCGATCAAAACCAAAACCTTCAAGGGCTTATAACCTGTACAGGAATTTCTGATCTAAAAATGATTATTGAAGGAAATATAATTAAGGTTTACCCATCCGATCGCCAGAACGGAACATATAATTTAAATGTAGCAGAAGGGTTAAAAGGATTTGGTGGTCAAAAACTTGGAGAGGCTTCCGTTTTACCAGTTCAATTTGAAGTATACAAGCCTGAAGTTAAAATGATTGGCGAGGGGGTAATTATTCCATCAACCGAAGGTATACTTCTTCCTTTCCAAGCCGTTAGTTTAAGAGCTGTTGATGTTGAAATAATTAGAATTTACGAAGATAATATTGCTCAATTCTTACAGGTAAATAACCTAGCCGGTAGTTCTGAACTTCACAGAGTTGGAAGAATGTTGCTTAAGAAGACAATTCTACTTAATGCTGGAGGAGAAATTGATTATGGCGCTTGGAATACATTCCATATTGATTTATCAAAACTAATAAGTACTGAACCAGGGGCTATTTACCAAGTTAAAATCTCGTTCCGAAAGAGCTATTCAGCCTATAGCTGTGAAGGAAAAACAAACACAGAGCCCATTCAAATCATTCAAGAAACATATGATCCAAGCGATGATGTTCATCAAACATATTACTATTATGATGAAGGGGATTACTACTATGAAGAAGGAGAAAGCTACAATTGGCGAGAAAGGGATAATCCTTGTCATTCAACATATTACTACAACAAAGAGGTTAAAAGAAATATCCTTGCTTCAAATCTAGGTATTTTAGCAAAAAGGGGTACCGATGGTTCATCACTATTTGTGGTTACCGATCTACTTACTGCAAAGCCGATTTCAGGAGTAACCCTTGAGGTATACAACTATCAGCAAAGGATTATGGCCACCGCCTCAACTGATGGTGATGGTATGGCTAAAATAGAGTTCAAAGGTCCAGAGAAACCATTTCTTGTTATTGCAAAACAAGGAAATCAACGCGGTTACTTAAAACTTGACGATGGTTCATCGCTATCACTTAGCGCGTTTGACATTTCGGGAGAAGCTGTTCAACGAGGAATAAAGGGGCTAATTTATGGTGAACGAGGAGTATGGCGCCCCGGAGATACATTGTTTCTATCATTCATTCTAGAAGATAAAAACAAAACCCTGCCTGAAAATGATCCGACCTCTTTCGAACTCTTAGATCCAAAAGGACAGGTAGTTTATAAAACTGTTTCAACTTCCAGTGTAAATGGAGTGTATGCTTTCCCAGTTGCAACCGCTCAAGATGCACCAACCGGAAGCTATACAGCAAGAGTTCGAATTGGTGGGGCAACATTTACTCAGCCAGTTAGGGTTGAAACAATTATGCCAAATAGACTAAAACTCAACCTCGATTTTGGAGTAAATGAGCTGAAAGTTAATCGTAGCATTTCAGCAAATCTTAGTGCAAAATGGCTACATGGTGCACCAGCACGAAATCTTAAGGCGAAAGTTGAAATCACGTTAAGCCCTTCTACTACAACTTTTAAGAACTACAAAGGATACTCATTCGACGACCAAGCTCGTACATTCTCATCAGAGGAACAAAGCATTTTTGATGGAATTCTCAACGAAAACGGGGAAACCTCTTTTAGTCCTCGAATTGATGTTAGGACATCGGCTCCGGGTGTTTTAAAGGCTAACTTCAAGGTAAGAGTTTTTGAGGAGGGTGGAAATTTCAGTATTGATAAGTTTTCAATGCCTTTCTATCCATTCGAAACGTTTGTGGGTGTTAAAATGCCCGATCCCGGAACTCGTGGGAATATGTTTGTTACCGATTCCGATCAGAAACTAAAAGTGGTTACGGTTAATTCTGATGGCAACCCCGTATCGAGAAGCGGCTTAAAAGTTGAAGTATATAAACTTGATTGGAGATGGTGGTGGGAACAAAATTCCGATGATCTCTCAAATTATGTTTCTAACTCATATTCAAAAATTATTCAGCGTGGATATGTTAGCACTGGTTTAAATGGAGAGGGTGAATTCAATGTTCGAATCAACCAACCTGATTGGGGGCGCTTTCTAATCAGAGTTCTTGATCCTGATGGGGGGCATGCTGCCGGAACTATTGCTTACTTTGATTGGCCAGGTTGGGTAAAACGCGATCGCAACAGAAACCCAGAAGCTGCAAGTATGTTGGTTTTCTCATCGGATAAACAAGAATACAAAGTTGGTGAAAAGGTTAACTTAACTATCCCAACCGCTGAGGGTGGAAATGTGTTTGTAAGTATTGAGAATGGTATTAACGTAATAGAAACATACTGGGTAGAGGCAAAAAAAGGGGAAACACGTTTCTCGTTTGAGGTCACCGACAAAATGACCCCCAATATATACGTTCATGCAACTTTTATTCAACCCCACGGACAAACCACAAACGACCTTCCAATTAGGCTTTATGGCATTGTACCACTCATGATCGTAGACCCAGAAACACATCTTAACCCAATTATTTCTTTACCAGAGGAATTAAAACCCGAAGAAAAAGTCAACATAACCGTTTCGGAAAAAGATGGAAAAGAAATGACAGTTACCCTTGCTGTGGTTGATGAGGGGTTGCTCGATATCACTCGTTTTAAAACGCCCGACCCTTGGAGTCGCTTTTACGCTCGTGAAGCGTTAGGAGTTAAAACCTGGGACCTATTCGACATGGTTATGGGTGCTGATGCGGGTAAGATGCTTCGCATTATCTCAATTGGTGGTGATGAGGCATTAATCAACAAAGGAGATCGATCGGCAAATCGATTCAAACCTGTTGTAAAGTATATAGGTCCATTTACCGTTGAAAAGGGTGAGAAGAAGAAAATCAGTTTCATAATGCCTAACTATATTGGCTCGGTAAGGGTAATGGTTGTTGCAGCAAAGGATGGTACATATGGATCAGCAGAAAAAGCAGTACCTGTTCGTAAGCCATTAATGGTGCTATCAACCCTACCTCGAGTTCTTGGTCCAACCGAAGAGGTCGTACTTCCTGTTACTGTTTTTGCAATGGATAAAAAAGTGAAATCAGTAAAAGTGAAGGTTGAACTAAACGACTTGCTAATACCAGTTGGGGAGATGGAGAAAACCATCACCTTTAGTGAAATTGGCGATCAAGTTGTAAAATTCAACCTCAAGGTCGCTTCAAAATTGGGAATTGGAAGGGTTAAGGTAATTGCTTCAAGTAGCGGAAGTGAAGCAACGCATGAAACTGAACTTGATGTTAGGAATCCTAATCCATCAATGACCTTGGTACAAGAAATTGCCTTAAATCCAAATCAGAAATGGAATACTACCTACAGTGCTTTTGGTATGGAGGGAACAAATAAAGCCACACTTGAATTTAGCACAATCCCTCCTATTAACCTAGGAAAAAGACTGGCTTATCTTATCGAGTACCCATATGGATGCTGTGAGCAAACCACTTCTGGCGCTTTCCCACAACTATTTATTAGTAAACTTGCTGATATTGATGTTGAAACACAAGCCAAAGCACAAGAAAATGTTCGCATTGGCCTTGATAAAATGAGAACATTCAGAACAATTGATGGAGGTTTAGCATTATGGCCCGGAAGTCAACAACCCGATGAATGGGCGACTTCTTATGCTGGTCATTTTATGCTTGAAGCGGAAGCATTAGGTTACAGTATTCCTGCAGGAATTATGGAAGGTTGGAAAAAGTATCAGCGTCAAAAAGCGCTAACATGGGCTCCCGCATCAAATAGTGATTATTACAACAGCGATTTAATGCAAGCATATCGTCTTTATACGCTTGCGTTGGCCAAAGTTGCAGAAATAGGCGCAATGAACCGTTTACGAGAGTATCCATCATTATCTATTCCGGCACGTTATAGGCTTGCTGCTGCATATGCTTTAGCTGGAAATCCTGAAGCTGCAAAGAGCTTAATCCAAGGTAGATCTATTGAAATAAAAGATTACAGGGAGATGGGTTATACCTATGGATCTCATATACGTGACAAAGCGATGATTGCTGAGGCTTATATTCTTATGAAAGACTTAAATGGGGTGATGCCTTTGCTTAGAGATTTATCAAACCAGCTAAGTAAAGATTACTGGATGAGTACTCAAGAAATCTCATTTAGTTTGTTGGCATTCTCAAAGTTCGCCGCAAATAATAAGACTAACGAAGGTATTAATGTCTCATTAAGAACGGATGGTTCAGAAAATAAAAAACTTCAAACTAACCTTAGCCTTGCTCAGCATAAGTTTAAACCAGTTCAAAGCGGTGAGGGTAAAATTGATGTTACCAACAATAGTAACGGTGTTGTATTTGCACGTCTTATTACATCTGGACTTCCCATTGCTGGGAATGAGGTTCCTCAATCGAGCAATTTAAATATGGAAGTGACCTATCATCTAATGAATGGTGTCGAAATACAACCTGATAGGATTGAGCAGGGTACCGATTTTTACACCGAGATTAAACTAACAAATCCTGGCACAAGAAGCAATTACGAACAATTATCATTATCTGTAATTGTACCATCAGGATGGGAAATTCGGAATACAAGAATGGAAGAGGCTTCTGCAATTGAAAACTCATCTTATGATTATCAAGATATTCGCGACGACCGAGTTTATACGTTCTTTAGCTTATCATGGAGCAAAACAAAAACTTTCAAGATTGCATTCAACGCAGCATACATTGGGAAATACTATTTACCATCATTTACCTGCGAGGCAATGTACGACAACTCAATATTTGCTAGGAATAGCGGCAAATGGGTAGAGGTTGTAAATAACTAAACAAAAAGAGGGTTGGATATCTCCAACCCTCTTTTCTTTGATATGTGTTTTATATTACCCTCTAAAGAATAATGCTTTAATAATATGACTAGCCATTTTAGGATTTTCCTTTAAGCGGCGGGTTGAGTAACCAAACCATTGCTTACCAAATGGCACATACACTCTCATTGTATGACCTTTATTTACTATAGACTTCCGTAGTTCAGGTGTAACACCATATAGCATTTGGAATTCGTACATGTTTTTTGGAACATTGTACTTCTCTATCAATTTATAAGCACCTTCAATTAATGGCTTATCATGGGTCGCAATACCGGGATAAACACCATTCTTGAACATAAACTCTAAATCCTCAAGGTAGTGTTCATTTATCTCTTCATACTTTTTGTAAGCAATAGCAGCTGGTTCAACATAAATACCTTTGCAAAGACGATAGTTCAATGGAATTTCTTTTGAATGGATATCCATTAAATTCTCAACATCCTTTAAAGTTCTCTTAAGGTATGCTTGAACAACTAAACCAACATTTTTAGGAAACTCAGCTTTAAGCTTTCTATATAGCTCAATCTCAAGATCGGTACATGGAGAGTCCTCCATATCAACGCGAATAAAGTTGCCATACGATGCGGCTTTTGCAACTATTTCGCGAATATGTTGGTAGCAAACATCTTTATCAATGAGCAATCCAAACATTGTTGGTTTTACTGAATAGTTCCCGTCAATGTTCTCCTTTTGGATAGCTTCGATTAGCTCAATGTATTCAACTCTGTTCTTATGCGCCTCATCCAAATTCTTAATAAATTCGCCTAGAATGTCAATTGTCACTTTTATACCCTGTGCATTTAGCTCTTTCGATACGCGAATCGCATCCTGAATACTTTCACCAGCAATATAACGTTTCGAAAATATCCAGATCAACTTCTTTGGGAAATAAGGCAGCATAGCTGCAATCATCTTGTTAAACATTTTTTACACTTTAAATGGTTATTGAAAATTATAAGGTTTTGCAATTCATAACCTACAACGCACTTTTCCTTAAAATGTTCCAATTGAATTATACTTTTTCTTATCAATGCTTTTTTATTTTATTAAACTCATTTTTAATTATATTTATATTTATATAATTTATTTTGATTTTAAAATCATTTTAATTTATCTTTGTCGAGTTAATATTTAAAATTATGATCAAAAAAATTCCTAACGAATGTCCAAGTTGCAACAGTCAGCTTAAGGTAAAAACCTTACAGTGCAACAATTGTGGTACAACCATCGATGGGCTTTTTGACCTGCCTTTACAGGCGCGACTAAGTCAAGATGAACAGCAATTCATCTTAAACTTTATCAAGTTTAGCGGAAGTTTAAAGGATATGGCAAAACATCTGAACTTAAGCTATCCTACTGTACGAAACATGCTTGATGATTTGATTGAGCATCTAAACAAACTCGAAATAAGTTCATCCGAAAACCAATAGAATATGAATAAGAAATACGAATTAATATATAACCCTTTCACCAAAATAGCGGGGTTAAAGTCGTTACTTTTGGGATTAGCTGTAATGCTTATCACATCAGTTGTTGCATACTATAGCCATACAAGATTTGATGGAGTAGTTGACAGTCATGGTGGTGGAGACTATGCACCTTACTACCTCTATTTAATTGATGCGCTTAACGCTTGGCTTTCGGTTATTGTAGTATTTTACCCAATCAGCCTTTTCGTTACCAAATTTAGATCTCGGTTTATTGATGTTGCTGGGACATTTCTATTCGCACGTGTTCCTTTCATTTTCGATGCCTTTGCAACATTCTATCTAAGTAAGAGTGAGGTAAATAAATTTCTACAAGCAGTTGTACTTAAAGCGAAGGTTGAATATACTGTAAGCACTCTTGACTGGATGCTATTCGTTGGTACAATCCTATTTTTAATACTTTGTGCTGTATGGAATATTGCTCTTAACTATAATGCTTTTAAAATAAACACAAACTTAAAGGGAGCTAAATCGGCTTGGATTTTTATACTCGGTATGTTGCTGGCTGAAATCATTTCAAAAATTGTATTCTACTATATAAATGGGGCTTCTACAAATATCAATTTATAAAACAATTAATTCTAATTATTATGAAAACTAAACTATTCTTAAAACTTCTATTAGTTACGTGTATAGCAGTTTTGTCATCTAAAATGGCATTTGGGCAACCAAAAGCAAATTCAATCGAAGGTTTTTGGCTAGGAAAATTAAAAACTCAAGGTATAGAGCTAAGAGTTATATTCAATATCACAAAAGATGGTGATAATGGTTATAAATCAACACTCGATAGCCCTGATCAGGGAGCTAAAGGCATACCCCTTGGCAAAACCAGTTTGGATGGTAAAAAACTAAACATTGATGCTCCCGCTTTAGCTGCCTCCTATGTTGGAGAAATGGTTAACGATTCAACATTTAATGGCACTTGGACTCAGGCGGGAAAAAGCTTTCCATTACAAATTGTAAAGCAAAAAAAAGCGCTAGTAATTAACCGTCCTCAAGAACCTAAAGGGCCTTTCCAATATAATATCGAAGAGGTAGTTGTTCCTAACAAGCAGTTTGGTTTTAACCTTGGGGGTACCCTCACCTTACCCAAAGGTGATGGCCCCTTCCCTGCTGTAGTACTTATAACAGGTTCGGGTCAGCAAAATCGTGACGAAGAAATTTTTGGCCATAAGCCATTCTGGGTAATTGCCGACTACCTTACAAAAAGAGGTTTTGCAGTACTTCGCTGCGACGATCGTGGAGTAGGCAAATCAAAAGGAAGCTTAGAAAATGTAACTAGCTACGACTTTTCAACCGATGCTCTCTCATCGGTTGAATTTCTTAAAACCGATAAAAGAATAGACAGCAAGAAAATTGGATTGATTGGGCACAGTGAAGGAGGGTTAATTGCGTGGATTCTTGCGGCTCAAAGTAAAGATATTGCTTTTATAGTTTCTCTTGCTGGACCCGGTGTTAAAGGTGAAGATGTTCTTTATAGTCAAAGTAAAATTATTGCCAAGCTAAGTGGAGCCTCCGACGAGGAAATAAAGGAGGATAATGAGATCAACAAAATTATTTATTCAATCCTAAAGAGCGAAACCGACAATGCTAAGGTTCAACAAGAAATTATTGAGGCTGCCAAGGCTTTCTACACAAAAAGAAATGACAAAGAAACGGATCAAAAAGTAGATGCTATTAGCAAAAGCCTATCCCAAAAAGCGTATAGCTGGTTAAGGTATTTTATACTATCTGACCCCAACAAATATCTACAAAAAATTACATGTCCTGTGTTAGCCCTTAATGGCAGTAAGGATGTTCAGGTGATTTCAGAAATAAATCTACCTGCAATTGAGATGTCGCTAAAAGAAGCCGGGAATAAGGATGCCACAATCGTAGAGGTTAAGGATGTAAATCATCTTTTCCAGCATTGTTCAACTGGTTTACCTAACGAGTACGGCAATATTGAAGAAACATTCTCTGAGGATGTACTTAAAACAATGGGAGATTGGCTTTCAAAAAGACTTTTGTAGAAAGAATAAAAAAGGAAAATCTTTAAATCAAAAATTACTATTTAAAACTTATCAATTAAAAAATTATTGGAGTATTGGAGTGCTGCTAATTATGTAACATAAATGTTTCAGCAATTCAGTACTCCAATTTTATTTAAATTATCATTTATCTCTATAACAGCAAACTTCTAAAAATTACTTAATAACTTCAAAATACCAATTTAACGGATGGTAATCCTCATAATTCCACTTAAGGACACCATTATACCATATTTCTTTTGAGATTAGGTAGAAAGGATCTTTACCCTGTTCAACTAAACATTTTATTGTATCTGTATCAATATCGCTTAAATGAATGTAATCTATTGTTTCAAAAACATATTTATCTGAATATTCAACTTTATTTATTGCAGAACCATAGCACATACCTGGTAATGCTAAACAGTAGGAATTTAAGTTTGTATTTTTATATATATAAAATCCTTTGGGATTATCGTAACGCGATTGATAATACTCTACAGGAACTCCATTAATCAGATTATAAAGTTTAACATCACTTGAATTGAAGTGATTCGCTATATTAACATCTAGCAGATCATTTCCACTAATATCTTTGTATAGTATATCAGCTCCAATTCCAATAAAAATGCTTTGTTGATTTTTATTCTCCTCCTTTTTACAACTATTGCAAGTAAAAGCAACTATTGCAAGTAAAAGTAATATTTGTTTCATTTTAAATTCCTCCCTTTTGAATTAAATCTATTCAATTGATTTTGTGGCAATACCTGGCTTAATGCTTACAACACAGTTGTTATTGTACTTAAAATTCAACGTAGTACCATCAGAATAGGTTACTTTAAAATTCCCTGTCGCAAAGTAACCATTACCAGAACCATAAAAATAACCCCAATTCATATGAAGATATTCTGTGTGACTAGTAACCGTACCCGATTGATTTCTAAAGTACTCATCTATTAGGTATCCGTCACAAACCCATGCATGACCATACCCTCCAGTTGACGATGTGTAACCGTTGAAAATAACAGGCCTTTTATTATTAATCTCAGATACAACAGTACTGTAATTATAAAGAACAATATTTGCAGTTGATGAATAACCAAATGTACTAACAAGAGCAGTTTGTGCCTTGTAGATATTGGAATAAGAAGCACCTACGCCATAATCCATCTCTACAGCTATACCAATATCTTTCAACAATCGAGCAGTCTCTAATGTTGCATTTGAATCTGGCATAGCAGCCCAATTGTAGGTTGAAGGGAATTTGTAGTACTTCATCACCTGAGCGGTAGCTGTTGCTACACATCCAGCTGGTGGAAGAATACCATCAATTGGTGTAAGTAAGGTATTAAAACCATGAGTTTGATCCCATACCGTAGTTAATAATGGGCCTTTAACTATTGTTCTTGCTGCAAGGTAGTTCGAGTTCGTTGGATCAAGATCAGGGTCGTAGATTGGATCTTCTCCTCCTGTATTTGGTTCGTGTTGTGGGATATACGCCTCCCAAATATCATTAAGATCACTTGGTAATACTACGCAGTCCTTTTTTAATGCCCGTATCTTTTCTTTCCTTAACTTAATCCATTCTTGAAATCCTAAAGACTCATACTCTAGATCAATATAACTGCTTTCAGAAAATCCAAGTATAGGAATTTCTCTTTTTGTTGCTGAAATTATAACAAACCCCTGTGGTTTAAAGTTTACAATATAGATGCTAGGCTCATTGTTATCGGATATTACATATATTTTATCAATACTTTTCATTTCAAAAGAACCGCTTTTCCTCATCTTCAAACCAGTAGTGTTTGAATTTGCAAAAATATTTGCAACTCTTTCAGCTTCCGCTTTAGTAACGCATTCTTTATTTTCTTTTTTAATTTCAATCGTTTCTTTTTTACATGAAATTACAATAACAGCAACAGTCAATAAGACAAATATCTGCTTTAAAGAGAAAACTTTTATTTTAATCATAATTTGTATTATTTATGTATCATTTTATAAATGTAAATAAAATATTTGGCATTCCAATCAAAAAAATTTCCTTTTAGCACAATCAATATTTTTCAAATATCTTTGCAAACGTGATAGAAACCTTAAACATAGTACCCATTTCGGAGTGGATTAGCGGCCTAACCGAGCCTCTCCTAATTGCAGGACCATGCAGCGCCGAAAGCGAAGAGCAGGTTTTAGAAACAGCAAAAGGGATTGCAAAAGTTGGTAAAGTTAAAGTGTTTCGGGCTGGCATTTGGAAACCTCGCTCCCGCCCTGGAACCTTTGAGGGAGCTGGAGATGAAGCATTGAACTGGTTAAAAAAGGTAAAAACTCAAACTGGTTTACTTACTACTGTTGAAGTAGCAACTCCACTCCACATTGAAAAAGCTCTTGCCGCGGGAGTGGATATACTATGGATTGGCGCACGAACAACTTCAAATCCATTCTCCGTTGAGCAGATTGCTCAGGCGCTTAAAGGGATTAAAATTCCTGTACTAGTTAAAAATCCAGTTAATCCCGATTTAGAACTTTGGATTGGTACATTGGAACGATTAAACCGAGCAGGCATAACAAAACTGGCTGCTATTCATCGTGGGTTTTTCCCCTATGAAAAAACTCGTTTACGTAACATCCCTAAATGGGAATTAGCAATTGATTTGAAAAGTAGATTCCCGAACCTTCCTATAATTTGCGACCCAAGCCATATTGCTGGACAAGCATCATTAGTTCCAGAAATTGCACAGAAAGCGCTGAATCTATCTTTGGATGGGTTGATGATTGAAGTGCATCGTGATCCTTCAAATGCATTAAGTGATGCAAAGCAGCAGGTTACTCCGCTTCAACTTGAGGCAATTCTCAAAACATTAGTTTTCCGTTCACCCTCATCTTCAAATTCTGAGTTTGTTGATATCCTTGAACGACTAAGAAACAAAATCGACTCAATTGATCAACAGCTAATCGATTTACTTGCCAACAGAATGCGGATTGTAGAGGAAATGGGTGAGTACAAGAAGAATAACGATGTAAGCGTTTTCCAACTTCGTCGATGGGAAAGCATTCTTAAATCAAGGGTTGAATATGGTACCCGACTTGGCTTGAGCGAGGAGTATATAAAAAACCTGCTTCAGCTGGTTCATAAAGAATCCATACAGAAGCAGGCAGATATCCTGAATAGAAAGGATAACCTTTCTGGCGAATAATCTATTACTCTTTTACTTCTTTAACAGTATACTCAAAACCCTCCATTACAGGGTTTGAAAGAACTTTAGCGCAAGCTTCGTTTACTTTCTCTAGGGCAACATCCTTTGAAGGGGCGTCAATCTCAAGGGTTATATGTTTCCCAATACGCACATTCGAAACTTCGGTAAATCCAATATTGTGCATAGTATTTCCAACAGCTTTCCCTTGTGGGTCGAGTAGCGCCTTAAGTGGCATCACATTTATTTCGGCTAAAAACTTCATTGTGGTAGGTTTTATTCTGATGGCAAAATTAATTCAATTTTGAGATTAAAAAAGTAGTTTATTATTTATTGATCTTTGATTGAAAATTAAATTTTCCTTTAAAACAAATTATTCCATTACTATTACAAATTAGTTAACATGATCAATCCTTTAACAAAAAGGATTAATAACAAAATTATTATAGAATGATTGATGAGATGAACAAAAAACCTTAATTTTATTTAATTAACTTATAACAATAATGCATTATGGATAAATTATTAAATAAAATCAATTCATATATAGATCACAAGGATAGTGTTGTAGAGAAATTAGACGATGATGATCTTCAACAAATTAGTGACTTAATGGATGAATTGAATAAATCAGGTAGAAATCATTTAATCAGTGAAATTAGAAAAGGAGATGGCTCTTTATTCATTAAGACATATTATCAAGTAACAATCTTAAAATGATATAAAATTTATTTTTTAAGAAAATATTACTCTAACTAAAATATTTCCAAAATTTGCAACAATGAGGACTAGCAGAAACTTTTTTTTATGTTTTTTAATAACCTACATACTTATTTTTTATTTGGGAGGATGTAGGAAAGAAGACTCTTCGAATGTTAAAGATATTATTTTTAATCCTGATATTGAATATGGAAGCGTTACTGATATTGATGGGAACACTTACAAAACTCTTGTTATTGGAAACCAAGAATGGATGGCAGAAAATCTTAGAGTAACTCACTATAGCAATGGAGATATTATTGGAACTACTTCATCTTCATTGGATATTTCAGGAGAAAATAGTCCTAAATATCAATGGGCTTATAATTGTAATGAAAAGTACGCGGCTATTTATGGGAGATTGTATACTTGGTATGTTGTAAGTGATAGTCGTAATCTATGTCCTGTTGGTTGGCACGTTTCCACAAATTCAGACTGGATAACATTGACAGGTTACCCTACTTTTGATTGGCAGGCCATTGGCGGAAGCCTCAAGGAGTTAGGCAATTCTCATTGGAAAAGTCCAAATACCAATGCTACAAATTCTTCAGGCTTTTCAGCTCTACCTGGGGGCAATCGTGAAAATATTTTTTTAAATCTTAACGAATACGGGTTCTGGTGGACAAGTACTGAGAACTCTCCTGAACATGGTAAAGGTTATCGTTTACAATATAATATTGGGAATATATATGATACTGGTAATTACAAATGGGTTGGTAATTCAGTTCGTTGTGTAAAAAATTAACATCTTAATGATTCTTTTTTAAATATCTAATTTACGCCTTTTGACATTTCAAGAATCCAGAAAAAGGTTGAAAGTATAATATACCACAATATCACCAGAATAAGCGATGCTTTGAGGAATATTACTATTATTATCAAAGATCCCAAAAGAAACAGAATTTGTTTATAGGCAACTGAAAACTTAAGGGTTTTAAGTTTCAATGAGAACATGGGTAATTCACATACAAGAAGTGCTGACTGAACTATTATCAAGATAATTAAAAGGGTTGGCGAAGTTGTGAAAAATTCAAATATATTACTCCACGAACTATTTAAGCCAAACACCAAGCCTACCGTAAACAGAGCATTTGCCGGGGTAGGTAATCCAATAAACGAGCTGGTTTGGCGTTCATCGAGATTAAAAATCCCAAGACGCAATGAAGAGAATGCAGCAACAAGGAAAGGAATTGCAAGTAACCAATGCCCAGAAAGTAAACCCTCGTGAGGATTAATCCCGAAAGATTGCTTTAGCAAATGGAAAAGAATCATTGATGGGGCAACACCAAAGCTAACTACATCAGAAAGAGAATCAAGTTCTTTGCCAAGTAGTGAGTAAGCGCCAATCATTCGAGCAGTAAACCCATCGAGGAAATCAAACACCGCAGCAATAAGAATGAATACTCCTGCTATTTGTAAATTTCCTTCAAATGCTGAAACAATCGAAAGACACCCTGCCACTAAGTTTAGCAAGGTAATTGCATTTGGAAAATGCTTAATAATTCTTTTATCTGAAATCATTTGGAATGATATTTACAATATTTACCACAAAAATAAGTTAAAAAGCTAAGGTTGGTAATAAAAATCGGATTTTGTATGTTTACCAGCTGAAATTGAAATTCAATATGCGTAGAATTGCCCTATTCATCGTTATTTTAGTTTTCTGTACCGAAGCCTATTCTCAAACAGCAAAGTACAGCAACGATTTCCTTTCCATTGGAGTAGGTGCAAAATGGATGGGTATGGGCAATACCGGAACGGCATCGTGCAACGATGTTGGTGCTGCATACTGGAATCCCGCAGGATTGTTAGGAATTCAAAACCGATACCAAGTAGAGGCCTTACATGCCAGCTACTTTGCAGGAATGGCAAGCTATAATCACATTGCGTTAGGATATAAACCTGATACCGCTTCAGCAATAGCTTTTTCGATAATTCGATTTGGTGTTGATGATATTCCAAATACAACAGATTTAATTGATGGTGAAGGAAATATCGACTACGATAGGTTAAAAACTTTCTCTGTTGCCGATTATGCTTTCTTTTTTAGCTATGCTAAAACAACAAAAATTCCAAACCTCACCCTTGGTGGGAATGTTAAACTAATATACCGAAATATTGGCAAATTTGCATCTGCATGGGGATTTGGGCTTGATGCTGCAGCGAGGTATAAACTAAACAAATGGCAATTTGGCGTTACCGCCAAGGATATAACCTCAACGTTTAACCTTTGGTCATTTAACTCCAAAGAGCTCGAAATAACAATTGGCGACAGTACCTTTAACGCCGCTCCCGATAATAATCTTGAGATCACTTTACCTCGAGTTATACTTGGTGCAGCACGAACATTTCAACTTAACGAGAATATTTGCCTAACCCCAGAGGTCAATCTCGATGTTACCTTCGATGGAAAACGGAATACCCTTGTATCGGGTAACCCAATTAGTATCGATCCGCACTTTGGGATTGAGGTTGGGTATAAAAGTTTACTATTCGTCCGTGCTGGTGTTAACAACATTCAGCGTAATACCGGATTTACAAGCAATGGCTACACTTTACAACCCAGCTTAGGAATTGGTATCAAGTTCCGTAGCATAGCAATTGATTATGCCATGACAAATGCTGGAAGCCAAGGTTATTCAAGATATTCCAACATCTTTTCGCTCCGATGGAGCTTCGATTCTGTTAAACTATAGGCTACAGAATAGCTAATTTGCTATATTTGTCCTCTAGTTAAACCCTAACCATGATCAAGATAGCCGTAGACTTTGACGGAACAATAGTTGAACATTGCTACCCCGCAATTGGAAAACCTAAGCTTTTTGCATTTGAGACTCTAAAAGAGTTTCAGAAAAGAGGTTTTTTTCTAATTCTTTGGACTTTCCGAACTGGCAAAGAACTTGATGAAGCAGTTGAGTTTTGTAGAAATAATGGTATTGAATTTTACGCTGTAAATAAAAATTACCCCGAAGAGGTAATGGATGAATCCATTTCACGAAAAATAGATGCAGATATTTTCATAGATGATAAAAACCTTGGTGGGTTCCGCGAATGGAGCGAGGTATGGCAAATTATGTTTCCCGAATCAAAACTAGTTGAGCTAGAGAAGGAAGCTTTAAGGAAAATGAAAAAAACAGGATTGTTTGCAAGAATTTTTAGAAAAAGTAAATAAGATGAAAACTACATTTGGATTAAGCATTTCTATTGTTACCCTCTTACTTGTCTCTGCATTTTCATGCAAAACAAACAATGAAAAAAAAGAACTTCCCGAAAGTCAAACCATCCAAAAAACTATATACCTAGTAAAAGTTTCTGAGCCGTCAAATGGAAAATTGTACTCGCTTGGCGAAAACATTGAACTTATACTTAAACTTCACGATAACCAGCTAAATCCCGATTCAATTATTATTTACGCAGGCGATAAACGCTTAGGGAGAGCGAATGGATTAAGTTACACTATAAAAACCAGTGAGATGAGTCTTGGTACTCTAAGTATACGAGCTGCTGCCTACAAATACGGACAACGCCAAACCGCATCGGTTTCGGTAAAACTAAAATCCAACATTGCCCCTAAAAAGTATTCATATCAAGTAATTAAAACATATCAACACGATCCCGATGCCTATACTCAGGGTCTATTCTATAAAGATGGATTTCTATACGAAGGAACAGGCCGAAACGGCTCATCAAGTATAAGAAAAGTTGAACTCGAAACCGGTAAAGTATTACAAAGTGTAAACCTTGATCAGAAACATTTTGGAGAAGGGATAGCACTCTTTAACAATAAAATTTATCAGCTTACATGGACATCTGAAATTGGTTTTAAATACGATTTTAATTCATTTCAGCAAACTGGAACATTTAGCTATACAACACAGGGTTGGGGCTTAACAACTGATGGTAAATTCTTAATCATGAGCGATGGCTCAAATACCATTCACTTTATTGATCCCGAAACATTTGGTGAAATCAGACGAATTGAAGTTTTCAACGACAAAGAACCAGTCAATCAGCTAAACGAACTAGAGTACATTAACGGTGACATTTATGCTAATGTTTACCAAACGGATAATGTAGTAATCATAAATCCAACTACAGGCGTTGTAAAAGGGGAAATTAACTTTAAAGGATTGCTAAAGGATTCGGATAGAACCAATGATGTTGATGTTCTTAATGGTATTGCCTGGGACGAAACAGGGAAACGACTTTTTGTGACAGGTAAACTTTGGCCCAAACTTTACCAAGTTGTAATAGCAGAAAAGTAGATTTCCACTTATCTTTTACAAATAAAAATAATTCATTATTTGTGATAAATTTGTTTAATAAAACTCCTAACAAAAAACATACGCTATGAAAAGAAGAATACTATTTTTAGCCGTAATCATTGTTGGACTTTACAGTTCGACCTTGGGACAAATCACCGATGCAGAAAAAACATTAAAAACACAGTCGGCTGATACTACTAAGGGATGGAAGAAAGGCGGAATAATTGGAATAAACATGGCACAAACCTCTCTTACCAACTGGGCTGCAGGAGGTGAAAATTCTATATCTGCAAACGCTATCTTTAGTGCATTTGCAAACTATAAAAAGGGGAAAAATGCATGGGATAACTCCTTAGATTTAGGGTATGGGATATTAAAACAAGAAACTGGCAAATATGTAAAGAAGACAGACGATAAAGTTGATATTCTTTCAAAATATGGCAGAGAAGCCTTCAAGAACTTCTACTATGCAGCACTTCTTAACTTTAAAACCCAGATGACAACTGGTTATAACTACCCGAACGATACTACAAGAATCAAAATATCTGACCACTTTGCACCAGCATATATTGTTGTTGCGCTTGGTCTCGACTATAAGCCCAATGCATATTTTAGCATGTTTGCTGCACCTTTCACTGGTAAAATAACAATTGTTAATGACACCCTACTCTCAAATGCTGGCGCTTTTGGTGTTGATCCTGGAGATAAAGTTAAAAACGAATTCGGGGGATATATAAGAATGATATACAGCCGGAACGACTTTAAAGGTGAATTCATGAAAAACGTCTCCTTCACCACAAAAATAGACCTATTCTCAAACTACCAAAAAAACCCTCAAAACATTGTTGTTAACTGGGAAAACATTGTAGCTCTTAAGGTGAGTAAGTATATTTCAGTCAACTTCAACACCCTTTTAATTTACGATGATAAGATTAAGATTGGTAAAGACAGCAATAATGATGGAGTAATTCAAGAAAACGAGAAAAAACCAAGAATTCAGTTCAAAGAACTACTTGGAGTAGGGTTTTCTTATAAATTTTAATATCTGAAATTAAGTTTAAGTGATGGTTTTACTGGAGAAGTTTCAACATTTTTATAAAGGAGACGCAAATAGCACTTTTATACAGTTTTTCAGATACACATTTGTTGGTGGGATAGCCTTTATCGTTGATTTCGGAACACTGGCCCTTCTTACCGAGGTATTTAAAATGCACTACCTGCTTTCGGCAGGTATTGCTTTTATTCTGGGGTTAACAGTTAACTATTTTTTAAGCATTAGCTGGGTTTTCAATAATAGAACTATTGAAAATCGTTTATTAGAATTTGTATATTTTTCAGTAATCGGTTTAATTGGGCTAGGTTTAAACGAACTCTTTTTATGGATTCTTACAGATCTCTTTGTCATTTACTACCTCTTTTCAAAAATAATAACCACCATAATTGTTTATTTTTGGAACTTCTTTGCCCGTAAATTCATTCTATTTAACAAAGCAGACAATGAGTAAAACCGCAATAATAATTGGTGCTGGCCCAGCAGGCCTTACAGCCGCTTATGAGCTAGTTACCAAAACTGACATTAAGCCAATAATTCTTGAAAAAACTAACGAAATAGGCGGTATTTCCAGAACGGCAGTTCATAACGGTAATCGAATAGATATTGGCGGTCATCGGTTTTTCTCAAAGTCAGATGTGGTTATGAAGTGGTGGCAAGATATTTTGCCGTTACAAGGCTCCCTATCAAAGGATGATATTCTTAAAAACATTCATTATCACAACAACAAATCAACTGTTACTCTCACACCAAACGGTCCAGATCCTGAAAGTACCGACAGAGTAATGCTGATAAGGAGTCGATTGTCTCGGATCTTCTTCCTGCGAAGATTCTTCGACTATCCTGTAACTCTAAATAAAAAGACTATTCTAAACCTAGGTATAATAAGAATCTTTAAAATTGGATGGTCGTATTTACTTGTAAAAATATTTCCAGTAAAGAAAGTAGAATCCCTCGAGGATTTTTTCATAAGTCGTTTTGGGAAAGAGCTTTATAAAACATTTTTCAAGGATTATACCGAAAAGGTTTGGGGTGTTCCCTGCTCCGAAATTGCTGCCGACTGGGGTGCGCAAAGAATTAAAGGATTATCCGTAACACAAGCTATTCTTCATGCAATAAAGGCATCCTTTAAAAAAGAAAAGTCAATTGATCAGAAAAACATCGAGACCAGCCTAATCGAGCAGTTTATGTACCCAAAATTTGGCCCAGGCCAAATGTGGGAAACCGTTGCTAAGATTATAGAAGAAAAGGGCGGGGTTATTATCAAAAACGCTGATGTTATTGGTATAAACATTTCTGACAATTGTATTGCTGATGTTCAGTATTTAAATAATACAACAAATTCCAAAGAAACTGTTAAGGGTGATTATTTTTTCTCCACAATGCCGGTAAAAGATCTGATTAATGCTATGGGAGATAAAGCACCTGCCTCAATCAAGGAAATTAGTAATGGCTTACAGTATCGCGACTTCATAACCGTAGGGTTGCTTTTAAATAAGCTAAAAATTAAAAATGAAACAACCATTAATACACTCTTCAACTTGGTTCCTGATAACTGGATATACATTCAAGAGCGCGATGTAAAAGTTGGACGGCTTCAGATTTTCAATAACTGGTCACCATATATGGTTGCCGATATTGAAAAGGTGTGGATTGGCCTTGAGTATTTCTGCAACGAGGGTGATGAGCTATGGAGCAAGGCTGATGATGAATTCATTCGATTTGCAATCGAAGAACTTCATAAAATCGATATTATTGAACGAGACGATGTAATCGATAGCACAATTATTAGAGTCCCCAAAACTTATCCTGCTTACTTTGGAACCTATTCCCAGTTTGATGAAATCAAATCGTTTACCAATAAGTTTGAAAATCTTTTCTTAATTGGACGAAATGGGATGCATAGATATAATAACCAGGATCATTCTATGCTTACAGCAATAACTGCTGTTGAAAATATTATATCAGGCGAAAAACGAAAGGATAATATTTGGGAAATCAACACTGAAGAGGAATATCACGAAAAGAAGTAAAAAGTTCTTTTTCATCTCCTAAAAAACATCAAGATGTCTAAAACACCCGAGTCAAAAGGCAATAAACAAAAAGTTAAAACTGATTCTTTTTTTCGATTTATGTTGTTAAAAGAGCAGAGAAATCAGTTTTTAATCTTTTCGTTATTATTTTTTATACTTTATATACTTCTAATTAAAATTGTTCCATTCCCTCCCAGCATTTCTGACTCCGGGGGATATGTTAACTCCGCATTAAGCAATAGGATAGATACCTATCGTCCATTTGGATATTCTCAGTTTCTTATATCCATTCATAAATGGTCTACATCAATTCATTTTCTGGTATTTGTTCAATATTTTTTAAATGCTTTATGCACTTTAGCACTTATATTTTCTATCAAATACTTTTTTCGTCCTAAGAATTCTATCCTATTTTACCTGTTTGCTCTATTGGCAATATTTTCTCCTTTAACCTTATACCTAACAAACACCGTTTTAAGCGATTCTCTTTTTACCTCCTTAACTATTTTGTGGGTTACAAGCGGACTTTGGATGCTGTATGATCAAAAAATAGCATACAAAATTATTTTTTACATTATCAACCTGATATTTCTTTTTCTGTTGATTAGCGTAAGGTATACTGGTCTTGTATACATTGGCATTACAGCACCTCTAATTTTATATGTATTCTATAAAAGAAATATATACGTTAGCATTATTCTTGCATTGGTTCCAATAATTTTTCTATTTGGTTATTACAAAACTCAGAAAGCAAAGGTTTACGACTTAGTTAAGGTTAATACTTTTTCAGGCTTCAGTGGATGGCAACTTGCCAATAACGCGCTTAACTGCGTTTCTCATATAAAAATTGAACCTAATAGGATTGAAAATTTTCAGGTAAGGGAATTTGCCGAAGGAGTTGTAATGTATGATACACTTCTAATTCTTAAAGAAGAACCTTCTGCAAAGTTTATGTGGGACAAGAATATGCCGCTTAAAGCCTATTGCTACTACCAATGCGACAAAACACGTACTCCATATGTTTACCAATGGAACTACTTAGGTGAATATGTTTATAGCAAATTCGGCAAGTATATTATAACTCATTACCCAATTGCTTTCGCAAAGCATTATCTACTTCCTAATTTCTATACTACACTTTACCCAAAGCATGATCAGATTATTAAACGCTATAGGACAGATGGGATACCTAGTGATTTGGTTAAAGACTGGTTTAAACTCGATCCTTCTAAATATTCTAATAGTAAAAGTACTCTATTCGAGAAAAACTTTTCCCTATTTCCCATTTCAAGATTACTAATATGGATTTTGGTATTTGTTTCTTTTGCTTTATATGTGGTTAAGCGAAAAAGAATAGTTTGGGATAGTTTTCAGCAGTATATGCTTTGGACGTTAATTGCCTTTCTTGCTATTTACACAGCATTTAACGTATATGCGAGTCCTTTTGAACTCAGATATATTGCTCCAGTACATTTAGTACAAATAACAATACTCTACGTTTTAGCAAATTCAGTAAATACTGAATTTATATCAAAAATTATAAGAAAGAGGACTACTTAGATTTTTCGGTAAGCTATTGCTTCAATTCTAAGCGAAGGAGCTTCTCCGTAAGGACGGCTATGAGTTTTCTTTTTTATCACAACTAATTCAGCGTTCATCATTGCTGCTTTTTTCTTAAGAATTATATACGCCGAATACTCGAGAGTTTGTGGCTTGAGGTATTGCTCTCTAGTGCTTGCTTCGTACTCTACTTCAATAACATCAATCTCAACCATTGTCCCAGTAACATCCTTAGGATTCTCTGTAATTTTTATTTTTTCCCAATCGGTGGTTTTGGGTATATCTACTGCTTTGGGAGTAATAATCTCTTTTCGACCACTGCGATAGTAAATTACATTTACAAGTCTTCGATCAATTTGAGTCATAGTAGGTACACCCGGGTTGGAGTAGTAAATAAATTTTGCCGAAAACTTTCGGATTTCAACTTCCTTCTGTTCCCCAGTCATCAGAACCATTATATCCACACCTAGTTTTGACTTTGGGAATGAAGCAGATGATGAATTTCCCTTAGTGCTATCCTGTATAGCAGCCCTTTCTGTAGCTATAGCTGAACTACAGAAAAGAGATACAATAACATAAAGCACTAGTAATCTTTTCATTTTCAAAAAATCGTGGCAAAAGTAACAATAATTATACCATTGAAAAAATGTACCTAATTTGATTTCTGATATTTATGTAAAAATAAGAAGGCTGCTTTGGTTAAGCAGCCTTCTTAAGTAGCTTATAAAATGAATTACTTTTTCTTCTTACCTAATTTGTGCTTTTTAACAAAACCTTCTAAAACACCCTTTAGATCTGGTTGTCCGATCTCGGCTAGATCATAGTATACACGTGTGTTAGGTTTTTTAATCTTGATAATACGGTTAAGATCAATTGGAGTACCAATAATAACTGTATCGCAATCAGTCTTGTTAATAGTAGCCTCAAGGTCTTTTAATTGCTGAGCACCGTAACCCATAGCTGGTAGAATACTACCAATGTTAGGGTAAATTTCATAGGTTTCTTTTAGCTTACCTACTAAGTATGGGCGAGCATCAACCTCTTCAGCAGCACCAAACTTACGAGCAGCAATAGTACCAGCACCAATCTTCATTTCACCATGGGTGAGGGTTGGACCATCTTCAACGATTAAGCAACGCTTTCCAGCGATAAGTTTAGGATCGTCAACTTTGATTGGAGAAGCACCGTCAACAACGACAGCTTTTGGGTTGGTTTTGCGAATGTTCTCGCGAACAATCTGAATTCCTTCTGGAGAAGCAGAATCCATTTTGTTGATAACAACAACGTCAGCTAAACGAATGTTAACTTCACCTGGATAATAGCTAACTTCTGCGCCTGGTCTGTGTGGGTCAGCAACAGTGATAGTTAGATCTGGTTTGTAAAATGCAAAGTCGTTGTTTCCACCATCCCATAGGATAACATCACAACCACTAGGATCTTTCTCTGCTGCACGAAGGATTGCTTCATAGTCAACACCAGCATAGATAACGTTTCCACGTACAACGTGTGGTTCGTATTCTTCCATCTCCTCAACAGTACATTTGTGTTTCTTCAAATCTGCAACTGTTGCAAAGCGTTGAACTTTCTGAGCAACTAAATCACCATAAGGCATTGGGTGACGAACTGCAACAACTTTTAGACCTTGTTCCATTAAGTACTCAACAACCTTACGTGAGGTTTGTGATTTACCACAACCAGTACGAGTTGCAACAACTGCAATAACTGGCTTAGTACTCTTTACCATAGTTTCTGCAGGGCCAAGTAGCATAAAGTTAGCACCAGCAGCATTAACTATTGAGCTGATGTTCATAACCCTTTTGTAAGGAACATCGCTATATGCAAATACGCAATCCTGTACCTTTAAATCTTTGATCAACTTTGGTAATTCTTCCTCAGCATAAATTGGAATTCCCTTTGGGTATGCTTTACCAGCAAGTTGCGCGGGGTATTTACGACCGTCAATATCTGGAATTTGAGCTGCTGTAAAAGCAACTACATTGTACTGATCGTTATTGCGGAAGAATGTATTGAAATTATGAAAATCTCTTCCGGCTGCACCAATGATAATTACATTACGTTTTGACATGGAACCTCCTTATTTATTATTTAGTTTTCAATTGATTATTCAAAATCGCTCGACAAAATTAAAAGTTTAAGCATCATGAAAAAGTTGTTACCTAGATTTTTAAACTATCAAATTACAGCATTCAAACAAAACACAACATATATTGTTCATTAATAATTAATTAACTGGTATTATATTGAAATATGTTAAGAAACATGTAGCAAATTCTTATGTTGCAAATCGGTACTCTCTATAATCAGAATACCACTTTTTCATTTTTAACTTCATTCATGATTACAATTTCTATTTAGGTTGATTAAAATCACTTTTATTATCCTTGGATTTATTAGGTTCAGAGAATGGATAATGTATTTTTGTATAGATAATGATTGTTCAATTTTCAAAAAATGAATAAACTTTTTACTGAGGCTACCGAGGACTCCCCTTCTATTATGTTTGATGGAGAACTAGGTATAATGGAAATTAAGGGAAAATCGCTACCCGAAGATGCTATTGTTTGCTATACTCCACTTTACCAAGCCGTATGTGAGTATGTAAAATCGCCAAAAGATAAAACAACTGTGAATCTCAGGCTCGAATACCTAAACTCATCCTCCGCAAAAAAAATTCTAAAAATTATAAATCTACTGGAAGAACTTCCTTCACAAGGCTATCCTGTTGAAGTTAATTGGCACTACAACGATAATGACGAGGATATGCTTGAGGAGGGAATGGAGTTTAGAAGGTTGACAACACTTCATATAAAATTTGAAAAAGAGATGTAATCGTTCATGCTAAGAATAACTGTTATACTAACCTGTTTATTAGGTCTTTTTTCCTTCTGCCTTGCCGGAGAATCATTGGCTCAACAGCAAAAACAGCTAACTGAATCGCAAAAAAAGGAGGTAGATGAAAATTTAACCAAAGCAACCTCTTTGGAATCCAATGGCGATTACAATCAAGCTGGGTATTTCTATAACAACGTTGCTACAATCTATTGGACTCATGGTATGGCAAAGGAGGCTATTGCCAACTTTGAGAAGGTGATTAGCATGTACGAGAGAATAGGCAACCGTAATGCTATAAAAAATACTTACAACAATATAGGCATGGCCTATACCGACATCAGTGATTATCAAAATGCATTAATTTACTTTGAAAAATGTCTTGCAGAATGTCGTAATACGAATAAGAAAGCCGAAATAGTTTCATCCCTAATAAACATTGCTAACACATACTCGCAGGTTAATAAATACGACCAATCAATCACCACGCTTGACGAAGCACTAGCAATAGCAACTGAAATGAACGATGCTAAACAGCTACGTAATATATATGCATTACTTGCCGAAGACTATGATAAAAAAGGCAACACTACAAAATCGGCCGAATACTTTGCACTTTATACAACAATAACACGAAAAGTCCAGAAAGAAGAGATACAAAAAAAAGAGGCTGAGGTTAAACAGATTGCCGACGATGCACAAAAAAGAGCACAATTAGCAGAGTCTCAAAAGCAGCAAACACAAATAGCTCTTGAGCAGAATAAAGAGAAGCTGGATGAAACGCAAAAAAACCTTCAGAAGACTGAAGAACTCTCAAACATCCAGAAGATGGAGATTAGTATGCTAAACAAGGAAAAGGAGCTTCAAAGTGCAGTAATAAGCAATCAAAGGCTGCTCCGGAACATTTTTATCATTATAATAATTGCAGTGCTTGCTTTTGCAGGGGTAGTGGTATTAAGTCTATACCATAAAAAGAAGGCCAACGAACAGCTTGCCCAACAAAATAAAGAAATTGTTCAACAACGCGATTTGATTGAACAACAAGGAATGGATTTAGTGAAAGCGGTTGTACAGATTGAGAAGCAAAACAAGGACATTACCAGTAGCATTAATTATGCTAAGCAAATACAGGAAGCACTGCTTCCAACGGAGGAAAGCTTAAAAAATATACTCCCCGAATCATTCGTGCTATTCAAACCTCGTGATTTAGTTAGCGGTGACTTTTATTGGTTTACTGGCTACTCGGGTAAAGGAGTAAATGGAAAATCTCGTAGGCATCATATTAAATTGGCAAATATCCCTGATGATGAAAGCGGATTCATAATTACTGCGGTAGACTGCACTGGCCATGGAGTCCCCGGTGCTTTTATGTCGATGATTGGCTTTAACTTACTCGAAACAGTTTCTCGGAATGGAATAACCGAACCAAACGAGATTTTAAACGAACTTCATAAATCGATCCGTTACCTTTTAAAGCAGAGTTCAAGCGAAAATCGTGATGGAATGGACATGGCCATCTGTGTAATCAAAGAAAAAGGGAAAAAACTCGAATATGCTGGTGCAAAAAATCCACTTTACTATATTTGTAATGGAGAATTATATCCGGTAAAGGGAGACCCTGTTCCAGTAGGTGGAATTCAAAAGGAGAATCGTAGGGAGTTCACCCTCCAAACGATAGAGGTTAATTCGCCTACCTATTTCTATATACTTTCTGATGGTTACACCGATCAGTTTGGAGGAAAAGAAGGGGGCAAGTTTTCTTCACAGCGTTTTAAAGAGCTGTTACTTGAAATCCACCAACAACCGATGGACGAACAGCAGAAAATTCTCGATCAACGAATTGCAAGCTGGATGGGAGATAAATACAAACAACTTGATGATGTTTTAGTTATTGGTTTTAAACTTGGTGATAGAACAATTGAAATTTCATAATATGGCTAACAGGCTTACGATTTGCTTTCTTATAATGGTCTCTTCAACTCTGGTAAGAGGTCAGCATAAAGATGCTGGCATCTATGTTGATAGCACTGGTCAAGTCTACATTCAAGCAAACCTCCCTGCCTATTTTTTTGTTTCGCCTGAAAGCGATAAGGACAAACGAATATTGATTCCCAGCAAAGACTCTAAGTCCAACCCAATGTACTTCGACGGTAATGGAATCCACTACCTAACAACAAGGGATGCTGAGACAAACAATACCATAACCTACAAAATAATTGCTGATGGTATTGGTCCAAAAGTTTCACTTAAGTTCAAAAAAGGAATGTTGATGACCTCTGGTAAGAGGTTTTATGTTGAAGAAGGATCAAAAGCACAGGTTATTGCTAAGGATAATTTCTCAGGAGTAAGCAGTATTTTTGTCTCCGTTGAAGGTTCTAATTTTATAAAAACTGATTCTATATTGTTCGATAAGGGAAACGATTACCATGTTAAAATATATGCCATTGATAATGTTGGGAACACAGGCGATACTTCTGAATTTAGGGTAATTACTGCTATAAACTCAATAGCAAATCTCAATAATATTTATTTTGATGTAAATAGTTCGAGATTACGTCCCGAAAGCAAAGTTGAGCTTAACGAATTTGTTCAAGTTTTGAATGAATACCCAGAGATTAGCGTTGAGATCAGAGCGCATACCGATTGTCGTGGAGAATCAGCATACAACCTGAGCCTCTCCGAGATGAGAGCCGAATCGGTTGTTAGCTATTTGGTAAACTGCGGCATCAGCGAAGAGAGATTAACTTATAAGGGGTTTGGGGATTCAAACCCAGTTAATGAATGTATAAAAGGAGTAACCTGCCCCGACGAAAAGCACCAAGTGAATAGAAGGGTTGAGTTCCGAATACTTCCGATTAAATAACGAAAAGTATGCTATCAAAAAAACCTCTGATAAGTACTAATAACTTAAAACTTCTAGTTTCGGGACTTCTCATCTCATTATGCACTGATCTTTCGGCACAAAACGATACTGTTCCAAATTACTATCAAGATTCAACCGGGAAACTATTCATGGCTACCGGAACCATGGCAAACATTTATGTAGGGCTTACCCCTGAAGGTTCAAAAAGCATTAATTTAATTGGCAACAATGGAAACAAACCAATTCGTTGGGATGGCCATGGATTAAAACACCTTACACGTTACAGTTCACGATTAGGACGATATATTAGCCTTGATATATTCGCAGATGCACTTCCTCCAAAAACTGTGATTGCTTATAATACCAAGAATGGTATCCAAAAGCATGATGGTATTTACCTTTCAGGAAATAATATTATTGCATTAAACGCAATTGATCCTGATGCAGGACTACGGGGCATATTTTACTCTCTTAACGATGGTGCTAGCATTAAGTACATTGAACCATTTACACTTAAAAGTGAGGGAGAGTACAAACTATCAGTATTTGCTATTGATAACGTTGGGAACAAGGAGAATGAAACTATTAAAACAATAATAATTGATAACACCCCACCCCTAACCCACCTTGACTTTAGTGGTGACAAATTTGAGAATATAATATCAGGTCGAGCAATATTATCTCTGTCTTCAGTCGATGCACTTGGTGTAAAGCAAACCTTTTACAGCATCGATAGCAGCAAGTTGATACTTTACACAAAACCCATAAAAACCGCCACATTAAATGAAGGTGAACATACAATAAATTGGTATTCTGTTGATGAAGTTGAAAATACTGAGACCATAAAATCATTCACTTTTTATGTTGACAAAACCCCACCTATGGTATTTGAAGAGGTTGCAGGGAATACATATATGGTTGCTGGCAAGGAGTTTTCTTCAGGACGAAGCCAATTAAAGATTGCTGCAGTTGATAATAAATCGGGTGTAAAGGAGATAAACTATTCACTCAATGGCAGCCCTTATATTGTATATGATAAACCCGTTTATCTCTCAGATATTATGGGAACTTTGAGTGTAAATTCCTACGCTGTAGACAATGTTGGGAACCGAAGCATCTCGGACATACAAACTCAATCGTTTACAGTTCCAACAGTAGATATTACCGGGCCATCAATTGCCTATGGGTTTTCGGGACCAAAGGTTGAAATTAGGGATACCGTATGGATTGGACCTACAACAAAAATTGCCGTAAACTCATATGATATGGGTGCAGGACTTAATCGGGTTGTTTGTAGGATAAAAGGGGAAGAAGAAAAAGTTTACACCAAACCTTTCTCTTTCGACAAGCAGGGAAAGCAAGGTCTTGTATGTACTGCTTATGATAATGTTGATAATGTAAACCTTATCAATTTAACCTTTGGGGTTGACAATCAGGGTCCATCAATCTACCATCACTTTAGTGTTGAACCAATTTCGTGGATTTTCAGAGATAATGAGAAGATTCCAGTTTTCGCCAAAGGCGTTAAACTATACCTGGCTGCAACAGACAATATCTCAGGTGTATCTAGTATAACCTATTCTATTAGCGGAGCGAAAGAACTTGTTTACACTTCGACAGTTGATTGGTTAAAGCCAAAAACTGAGTATACTATAATCATTAAGGCATCAGATACTCTTGGAAACCTTACCGAATCAACAATAACGTTTAAGATCGAGTAGAATTTATAAATAGCTACTTTTAGTTGATTCAACTTTTTTAAACGGCGCTATAGCACGTTGATAGATACCTTGAACATAGGATATTGCCATGCCATAGTTGGTAACTGGAATATCAGCCTCAATTGCAGGTCGTAACCTATTTAGAATTTGCTTTCGGGTAATCATGCAACCACCACATTGTATTACTAGTGCATATTCCTTGATATCGCGTGGTAGTTTATCTAAACCGGCAACAACCTCATACTCCAGTTTCTTACCAGTAAAGTTGCTAATCCATCGTGGAATTTTGACCCTCCCAATATCATCACACGATGTGTGATGTGAACAACTTTCGAGAAGAAGAATTCGATCACCATCTTTCAGTTCAGAAATTCGAGGTGTGCCTTTGATGTAGTTATCAAAATCTCCCTTAAATCGAGCAAGGAGGATACTAAAGCTGGTTAATGGAATATCCTTAGGGATTGAAGCATCAGCTTTAACAAAAATTTGACTATCGGTTACGGCTAAAGCAGGCTTAATTTTAGTTTTTCGAAGAAAAGCATCTACCTCTCGCTCCTTAAGAACGATAGCAACGGCATCATTATCCAATACATCGCGAATAGCTTGAACTTGAGGAAGTATTAATCTTCCAGCGGGAGCTTCAACATCAATTGGCGTAATTAGTAAAACAATATCGCCGTATGAAATCAGGTCACCAAGTAATGTTGGGGTTTTGTAGGATGACTCAGGAATCGCATTTTTAATACTTTTCACCAATTCATCGACACATTCCTGGTTATTAATAGTAGTTTCCAGAATTTGATGTTTGAGGTATTTCTGAGATATCCTATTCTTAAAATCAACCGAAAGCGGTGTTAAATCGCATTTACTATGTACCAAAATGAATGGAGTATCGGTACGTTGAAACTCAGCAATTAGTCTTTCCTCCTGATCGCCCCAAATATTATCAGCCAAAACAAGTATTGCTAGGTCAATATGATTAATCGATTCGAGGCTTTTCTCAACCCGTTTCATTCCAAGTTCACCAGTATCATCAATCCCAGCAGTATCGATAAGAATTACTGGTCCAAAACCGGTAATCTCGAACGATTTTTTTACAGGATCGGTTGTTGTACCAGCAAAATCGGATACAATAGCAACGTTCTGACCTGCAAGTAAGTTTATCAGTGAACTCTTGCCATTATTACGTCTACCGTAAATTCCAATATGTGGTTTCGATTCTCTTCCTTTTGACATAATCTTCAAAATATTTAGCAAATTAAACCATAATTCCTGAAATATGTTTGCAATCACATTTCATCATTTCTGGCAAACCTTTTGTTTGATAAAATTTATCTCTAAAAACAAAAAAGTTTGTAACTTGCTTTTCTTGTTTTTAAAGACAATTACAATTCATATTAAACCAATAATAAACTAAACAGAAATGAAAGCAAGGATTATAGTATTGATGCTCGTAATTGGATTTCTCGTAGGAAGTAATCAAGCATCGGCTCAACTTGGCGGTATTTTAAAGGATAAAGCAAAAAATGCTTTGAACAAAGGGTTGAAGAAAGATGATGAAAAAAAGAAAGAGAATGAACAAAACCAGCAAACTCAGCAACAAACTCAACAGCAGCAAACACAACAACAAACACAACAACAGAATCAACAAACCCAAGAGAACCCTTCAAATAATTTCATGCAACGTAAAATGATGGGAATGATGGGATTGAATAATGTAAAGTATGAAACCAAATACGGTTTTAGTTCAAGCATGACTATGGAAATGCAAACAACTGACTCTACCGGAGAAAAATCAGACAAGATACTTTACACAACCTACTTTGATAAAAACAGTAAGAGCTTTGCAATGGAGTTTGAAGGTAAAGACAAACAAACCGGAGATAAACAGAAAAGTTTGATGGTTTTCGACTATATAAACTGGGCTATGCTTATTCTCGGTGAAAAAGAAAATGGGCAAAAGAGTGGTATTGCAATGCAAATGCAAAAAGATTCCACTATTGAAGCAGAACAAAAAAACCCAAACCAAGAAAATAAACAAACCAAAGAAGATTTATCAAAATACAATACATACTACAAAGCAACTGGTAGAACCAAGACCATTGCGGGTTATACTTGCAAAGAGTATGTTTATGAAAACCCCGAAGGTCGTGCTGAGATTTGGGCAACCAACGATATTATTTTCGATTACTCATCGGCATATAGCCATATGGGTGCTCAATCTCTTGCTGCTGGTGGTACTTCTTACGGACTAGGAACATCTTTAGAATGGCACTTTATCAATAAAAACACTTCAAGATCGGATATGACCGTTATTGACATCAAACCATCAAACCCAAAATCACTTGATATCTCAGGATACCAAATAATTGGAATGGGCGGTCAGCAAGGACAACAAAAGGAAAAAGGGAAAGGGAAGAATAAAAAGTAGATACTTACTTTAAATATACAACCCCGTTAAGTCTATTCTTAACGGGGTTTTTTGTTTTCATCAATAGATCTAGAGCATAAATTATCTTGAAAAAAAATAACTCATCCCCTATTATATTATGTTGCATAACATGTTTTTATATTACAGAGTGCAAGGGGGTTGCACTCTCCCAAAATAACTTTGAATGTAAGAAAAGAACTCTGAAGAGCCATAGATAATATAAAGCTACTACCCCTAATAAATCATAAATACAATGAGGAATCCCTTATCTTTCCTGCTAATTAGGTTTTTAAAAGAGAGTAAAATTCGTATAAACGAGGAAGAACTTGAATTCCAACTAAACTCACATCCAACTTATCCGAGTTTACATTCAGTTACAGGTGTATTAGATCATTTTTCAATTAAAAACTTTGCTTTAGAAGTACCAAAAAGTATTGAGATTATTGAAAAAATTCCCAATAACTTTTTGGCATATATGCAAGGTGAAGGGTACAATGGTTTTGCATTAGTAAAAAAACAACGTCAGGCGTGTACCCTAATTTTCGATGAAAAACAAAGCAAGGAATTTTCGTTTGACAGATTTTTAGATGCCTGGTCAGGAGTAGTTGTAATTCTAGATGAAGAGAACCAAGGTACTATTCATGCAACAAAAAAAAGTATCTTATCTCCAAGGAATGTATTGATTGCCGCAGGTACTTTGCTATCTATCGCATTTTTTTATCAAAGTACCATATTCCCTGCCATTCACTTTCTTTTAACCCTTGTGGGTATATCAATTTGTATTTTGATACTATTTCATGAGTTTGGAATAAATTCGAGGTTACTGAGCAAAATCTGTCACGAAGGGAGTAAGACAATAAACTGCGATGCAGTTCTAAAATCGAAGGGGTCAAACCTGTTTGGTTATTTTAAGCTGAGCGACATAGGAATTACCTACTTTATATCACTATTCCTTTTATGGATGATTATTAAAATTAGTAATGCAAGTTATTATCCAATATATATTATTTCTCTTCTTGCTATTCCTTTTACATTCTTTTCTATTTACTACCAATTTCGAATTGTAAAAGGATGGTGCTTACTATGCCTTAGTGTTGTTTCAATATTATGGTTACAGGCTATATCCCTTTTATTAAGTGGAATTCATTTACAAAATATCATACTAGAGAAATACAGCATTATATCTGCATTCTTGTGCTTCACTATAACTTATGCAGTATGGCAATTTATATCATCTAAACTGAAAAAGGAGCAAGAGCTCAACATATTAAAAATAGAGCACTATAAATTCAAGAAAAACTACAACATCTTTAGCACTCTCATAAATAGAAATGAGCGACTAAATACAAAGATCGACGTTGAAAAAGAAATCATCTTCTACAGTAATTCAAGTCAAAATAGCTTAATCGAGGTAGTGTTTGTAACCAACCCATTATGTGGATTCTGTAAAGAGGCACACTTGTTAGCAGAAAAACTGCTTGAGTTGAATGACAAAGAGATAAAAATCGTTATCAGATTTAATGTGAGTGAAAACCTCGAATCGAACGACAACAAAATTGCTCAAAGGATAATTGATATCTATGGTAGTAGCCAAGATGAATGCATTAAAGCATTACATGACATCTACTCAGCCAACTCATCATCAGAGGAATGGTTTATAAAATGGGGAGAACATAGCACTCAAGAAACATTGAAAATAATTGGCAAAGAGAAGGAATGGTGCAAAACCAACAGAATAGATTTTACACCGGAGATACTTGTGAATGGATTGCCTTTCCCTAAAGAATATGACAGAAGTGACTTGCTATATTTTATTGACGAACTAATTGACGAGGAAATTGAAAAAGTAAACTCATTTAATGTCGAAACCAGTATTGCAGTTTAAACTAAAAAAACGATATAATGCTTATTATCAATTGAATTAAGCAGTATTAATAGCTAAATTTTTAAGACATGAAAAAATTACAAGAATTAAATGGAATTAAAGTTCTTACAAAAAAAGAACAAAAATTCATCAAAGGTGGTTTGGCTTGCCGTCCAGATGGAGGCTGTCCATCAGGCACTCACTGCTGCTACTCAGGTCAATTCGAAGGACTATGCCGTAAAACCTGTTAAATGCAATAAGGAGTTATTTGAATTGCTTTCAAATAACTCCTTATGTATTGCTATCTAAACTTATATCATAAAAACTAATTCAAGAATATGACACAAACCCTGTGTGTCTAATGTTTCAGGGGACAACTATTAACCATAAATTTTTTACTATGAAAACGTTAAAAGAATTAAATGGAGTGAAGGTGCTTAACAAAAATGAGCAAAAGTCAATCAACGGAGGCAGACAATGGTGCATTAATATAATATGCCTTGAGTGGTATCATTGCGAAAAGGATGTTTGTGTTAAAGACCCAAAACCCTGGGAAGTTTAAAAAATAACTAACTATAATATAAAGACACAGCCCTGAGTGTCATAAAATGATCAGGGAATATTATTAACTAAATAATCTTTTAACATGAAAACTTTAAAAGAATTAAACGGAGTTAAGGTTCTGAGCAAAAACGATCAGAAATCTATTTCTGGAGGCTACCTACAATGCAATATTAACTATCCATGCCCTCCAGGTTGGTGCTGCTACGGGTCACACATTGGTGGTTTTTGTGTAAGGGACAATACTCCTGGTTATCTATGCTATTTACAAGAGTAATTAGCCATTAATCTTCAATTAAACTCAAAGAAGTTATCTGAATTCTTTAGGTAACTTCTTTTGATTTATAAATCTTTCATTGAAAATCCCAGTTTCAAAAGGTTCTCAGATTTTACAATCTCTCTTAGCTTTGAATCATCAATTAGTTTTAATTTCTCATTCGCTTCAAAAATATTCAATCCCTCATATTTCATTGTATTAGAAAGTATTGCTGCTTTGTTGAATCCAATATAGGGTAAAAGTGCTGTTGTAATTGATGGATTTTTGAACAGTATCTCACTTGCTCTTTCAATATCAACCTCAACTCCTTGAATTAGGTTTGTGGCCAAACTAATATCAGCAGATATAAGCAACTTTAAGCTATCCAGCAGGGCATGACCAATTAACGGGATGTATGCATTTAAATCGAGCACCCCTTGCCCGCACAAACCCGATATTAGCTGATCGTTGCTGTATACTCGATGCGAAACACTTACAACATACTCAACAATTACAGGGTTAACCTTGCCTGGCATTATTGAACTTCCAACCTGGCGTTTTGGAATTGTAAGTTGGTTGTGCGCTAAATCTGAGGCCATCAACCGTAAGTCGGAAGCCATTTTCTCAAGGTTAACGGCATGCGCTTTAAGCGTTGCATGAATTTCAACAAATGAATCAAGATTTGATGTTGCATCAACTAAGTTTTCACTACGAGTTATAGGCAAACTGGCAAGTCTTTGAAGTTGATTAACTACCTCCATTATAAAGAAACGAGGCGTTCCAATTCCTGTTCCAATTGCTCCTCCACCGAGGTTTACAACCTTTATCCGTTCAAAACATTTCGAAACACGCCACCAATCGCGCGAAAGCGCCTCACTATAAGTGCTAAAGAGTTGTCCCCAAGATGAGGGAACTGCGGCTTGCATTTGAGTATAGCCTATTCTCAAATCTCCACGATGCTTTTTTTCCTGCTCCTCAACCTTGAATCGTAAATTATTTATCGATTCCTCTAACTCAACCAGTAGTTTTAGCGTTGCAACCTTTAATGCTGTTGGTACAACATCATTCGTTGATTGAAAAATATTAGCATGTTCTATTGGGTCAATAATTTTGTAATTACCCGGGTTATTTCCAAGCCTGATTAAAGCAAGGTTTGCTATAATCTCATTAACATTCATATTGATGCTTGTGCCAGCACCACCTTGAATTGCAGGGACAATAAATTGTTCAAAATGCTTGCCCTCAACAACATCCTTTGATGAAGCAATAAGCGAATCAATTATTTCATCTCCGATTATTTGAAAATCCACTCTGGATAACTCCGAATCTTCCTTTAATGCTTTTATAAACTCCTTATAGGTTAAATAACAGGCAAGTTTAGTTAGTCCCATCGCTTTATACCACTCTATTTGAAATGGAGTTGTATCGGGAAAATTCTGCTTTGCACGTAATGAGTGTATTCCATATAATGCTTCAACCGCAATCTCCATTGAACCAAGGTAATCGGATTCTGTTCTCATATCCATTGGAATTTACCCAAAAGTACGCAAGATTGATGAAACTAAGAAATTCGAATTGCCCACTATCAAATGGGAACAAAACACTTGTTTATTAAACCATAATACCGTTTGATGATCTACTTCATAACCAGAAAACAGAAAAACTTGTATATTCGCCCTCGCTTTTAGAATTTTTTTATTATTATAATATTTATATTCAGACATTTGCATTTTAAATGAATAAAAAAACTATAGCCGTTTACCTTAGCGCAATTATTGCGATGGTATTTTGGTCTTACTCATTTATTTGGTACAAAGAGGTTTTTGTATACTACAAGCCAATTACTCTTGTTCTTATTCGATTGATAATATCAAGCATATTCCTGTTTGCCCTCACCATTTCGTTAAAACGATTAGATCCCTTAAAAAAGGAAGATATCTTGAATTTCCTACTTTTAGCATTCTTCGAACCATTCATGTATTTTATTGGAGAAAGCTTTGGAGTGAGCTTAATTCCCTCTTCTTTGGCTGCTGTTATTGTTGCAACCATTCCGCTATTCACACCAATTGGAGCATACTACTTTCTAAAAGAGAGGATATCGCTAATGAACTTTCTTGGAATCGTTGTTTCGGTAATTGGTGTTGCAATCGTTATTTTTCACAAGGGCTTTGGAAAAATTGATGCTAACCCCTACGGTGTTGCCTTAATGTTCTTAGCAGTACTCTCGGCGCTGTTCTATGCTGTTATGATAAAAAAGATGGCTGCTCGATATAATATACTTAGTTTAATCACTTATCAAAATACATTCGGAATCATTTTCTTCCTACCTACTTTTCTTATTTTTGAGTTTAACCACTTTAGAACAGTTCCTTTTTCATGGGATGTTTTAGTACCACTGTTAAAACTAGGTATCTTCGCATCTTCATTTGCTTTTATCTTTTTTACTTTTTCAATGAAAAACCTTGGCGTTACAAAAGCCAATATCTTCACTAACACAATTCCCGTTGTAACAGCTATCCTTGCATGGATATACTTAGGAGAAGAACTAACCTTGACGAAAGGCATTGGAATTTTAGTTGTTATCGGAGGTCTTTTCCTTTCGCAGTTTCATCCACGAATGATCACAAACATTTTTGTTCGAAATGATGACGAAGACTAGAGAGATTCTGTCGCGAATAAAACAGCTTGCTGGAAACGCTGAAGGGGACAACAAAAATTTGCTAAAGCAATTAAAACGACGACCCTCATCAGAGGTTGACGAACTGTTTCAACGATTGCACGACGAGGTTTTTGAAGAGATCAACTGTTTGGATTGCGCCAACTGTTGCAGCACCATCAGTCCAATTATAACGGATAGAGACATTGACAAGATGGCCCGGGCGCTTCGTATTAAACCGTCTGAAGTAGTGGAAAAATATCTTGAAATTGATGAGGATAACGATTATGTTTATCGCTCTCATCCCTGTCCTTTTCTTGGAGCCGACAATTACTGCTCAATATACGAGGATAGGCCCAAGGCTTGCCGCGAATACCCGCATACTGATAGAAGAAAAATTCAACAACTTTTTAACCTCACACTTAAAAATGCCAAGGTTTGTCCTGCGGTCTACCTTATGCTGGAGAGAGCAAAAGGCAAGACATAGACTATTAGACCATTAGTTTTTTTCGCTTACAATATAACTATCTAAAACTCCAATATTTTGCTATTTTTGATCCGTTAAAATAAAACAACACGAAGTATGTCAACAGAGAACCTCGAAAATCAAGAAATCACAGGAAATTCAGAGAATAAAATCAATATTGATCAAGCGATTGAGATTATCATTAACAGTACTCATTCAATTTCTCAATGTTGGAATGAATTTATTCAGGAGGAGTATGGAAACGACTACGCTGAAAAAAGGGACGACCTAATTGATATTATTACCATTGTTGACTATATCGTTTCGAAACTCAAAGAGGAACAAACTGGCGATTTTGAAAGATTTTTTGCGACAGTTGAACAAGTCCTCGAAACCGGAGATGAGGCTGCAAGAGAGCTTGCTGTGGTAGGGATCCTTGAAGGATTACAAAACAACTGTGGAGTAGAAGATGTTGAGTACCACACATGCTTTAATCAGTGGTTAAAACCAAAATCCCAGAAGATTTGGGATGGCTTAATCTACCTATGGGAGAGCAATGATTCTATTGAGGAGAAGCAGGAGAAACTGAAAGATTATAAGATATAAAATTAAAACTTCTTATTAACGCAAAGAAAATTAAGCTAAGCAAAGTTCGCAAAGGAGAAAAATGAATAGGTTTTTGGAAAACCTTTCAGGCAACATTCATTTTTCATTATCAATTATAAATTATTCATTACTTTACATCGGATCAACATCAGGGGCAATTACCAAAGCACGGTATTCCTGCTTTTGCTTTAGATGATCGATAAAGTAATTGATCATCCCTTTGATTCTTGCAACAGACACCTCCCTCTCAGTTTTTACTAATATGTTCATGATGTACATCCCCTGAATTCGGTTAATTGGTGGTGATTCTGGTCCAAGAACATTATTTCCAAGTTTTTCCTTTAAACCCGATGCGAGCAGCTCTGCAGCTCTTTTAAGCGTAAGCTGATCCTTATGTTTTAGAGTAATATTAATTAACCGATAGAATGGTGGGTACTTAAACGCTTTGCGCTCATTTAGCTGAGTTGCGTAGAGCCCCATAAAATCGTTATTCACCACCATATCTATGATTGGATGGTTGGGTTGTGCTGTTTGAATCAACACCAAACCCTGATGGTTCTTTCGCCCTGCCCTACCGCTCACCTGCGACATTAGCTGGTAGCTACGCTCATATGCCCTAAAATCTGGGAAATTAAGCATATTGTCAGCATTCAGGATTCCAACAAGGCTTACCCTATCAAAATCAAGCCCTTTGGTGACCATCTGGGTGCCAATTAGAATATCAATTTGACCATTCTCAAACTCTGAGATAATGCGATCGTACGAGAACTTTGAACGGGTGGAATCCAAATCCATCCGCTCAATGCGAGCTTCAGGAAAAAAGATTGCCAGTTCCTCTTCAACCTTTTCGGTTCCAAAACCTTTTGTTTCCAATGCAGGGCTACCACACGCCAAACAGTGCGATGGCGATTGAATGGTGTAACCACAGTAATGGCAAACCAGCTGGTTGTTCTGCTTATGGTAGGTTAAACTAACATCGCAAAATTCACACTTAGGTACCCACGCGCACTCCTTACACTCAATAAATGGTGCAAAACCTCTTCGATTCTGGAATAGAATCGCTTGCTCTTTCTTATCCAATACCTGCTGGAGCTCGTTCAAGAGTTTATCGCTAAAATGCGATTTCATCTGCTTACGTTTGCGAGCATCAATAATATTGATAACCTTAACTTCGGGTAATTGTAAGCCTTGATACCTTTCGTTTAGATCAATCTGTCCGTACTTACCTGTTCTTGCATTAAAATAGGTTTCGATTGATGGAGTTGCAGTACCAAGCAGAACCTTAGCACTATGGATTGATGCAAGCATAATAGCCGAGTCGCGAGCATTATACCGTGGTGCTGGATTATACTGTTTGTAGGTATTCTCGTGCTCCTCATCAACAATAACTAAACCCAGCCTTTTAAAAGGAAGGAAAAGCGACGAACGGACACCAAGGATTATATCGAAAGTAGGCTGACCCTGCTTTAGGGTATCGTTTAGTACGCCATTATAAACCTCTACTCGTTGCGAATCGCTGAACTTGGAATGGTAAACACCAACCTTATTCCCAAAAATTCGGCGAAGCCGATTAATAATTTGTGAAGTAAGTGCAATCTCAGGAAGAAGGTAGAGAACCTGATTCCCTTTTTCAATCTCCTCGGCAATTAGCCTTATATAAATCTCTGTTTTACCACTCGATGTAATCCCATGAAGTAGTCCGACCCCTTTTGTTTCAAAACATTCTTTGATCTGAGCAAGGGCTTTCTTCTGACCATCGGTCAGATTAAACTCGTTTTGAATTGCATGTTCACTCCCATCGAGCCGTGAAACCTGCTGGTAACTTTCTTGAAAAATATCTTTCTGAATCATTGCTCCAAGCACAGATGGTGAAACCTGTGCCTTTTCCATCAGCAATTTCTTTGGGATGCTATTTGAGAAAATTGACTTTTCAGGAGGAGTAAGTGAAAGAAAAGCCAAAAGTAACTTTTGCTGTGCTAGCGCACGCTTTAAAACCTCAAAAAGGTTATTGATATCATCCTCAACTTTAATTGATGGATGCAATCCAATGTATGTTTCGGTTTTAGGTTTATAAATACTCTCAATCGACTCATTTATGGCAATTGCTTGCTTATCAAGCAACGATTTGATTATCCCCATTGGATTTGGAAGATCAAGCGCTGCAACCAAATCTTGAATTGAGACTTTATTATCATCCTTTAAATGATGAAGAAGAATTTCCTCGTTCTCGGTAAGAACAATATCCTCGTTTTCACTTTTGCAGATAAACGTTTCGCTCTCCATCTTTAACGCTGATGGCAAAGCAGCTTTCATCACCTCACCAAGGGTACACATGTAATAATCGGCCATCCACTCCCAAAACCGAATTTGGCTAGTATTAACGATGGGATGATCATCAATTACCTGAAGAATATTTTTAGTTTGGTATTTCTCAGGTGCCTGATCGTGAACTTTATTAATAATTGCAGAGTAAAGCTTCTTCTTTCCAAATTGAACAACTACGCGTTTGCCAACCTCAACAGTTTCATCAAACTCCTCGGGAACCGAGTAGGTGTATAACCTCGGCAGTGCAAGCGGAAGAATTACATCGACGAATTTTGAAGAAGGCATTTTGTTAGTAGTTGATCGTTGTTAGTTGATCGTTAAAGATAACTAATAAAAAACATTCCTGCGCAAGCAGGAATCTTGAGTTACACCATTTATGGATTCCCGCTGTTGCGGGAATGTTTAACTACTTTGCAATGCTATTAATTTTTTCAGCAACCAGTTCCATTAACCAAACCGGAGTTGAAGTTGCCCCGCAAACACCTACATCATCAACACCCTTAAACCAATCCTTTTGAACTCCATCGGGATTTGTAACCAGAAATGAATTTGGGTTTGTTTGCTTGCAAATATCATAAAGCATTTTGCCATTGGAACTCTTTTCGCCACTTACAAAAACTATTACCTGATGCTTTTGTGAGAATTGCGCAACCTCTTTCTTTCGATTTGATACCTGTCCGCAAATGGTTCTATTTATTGATAATGGAACATCATCTTTACCCAAAGCAGCAACCATTCTTTTTCGAATATTTTCGGCTAGCAGAAGATATTTATCAGGACTCATGGTGGTTTGTGAGAAAAGAGCAATTGGTTTAGAGAAGTCAATTCCTAAAAGATTCTCAGGATCATCAATCACGATTGCTTGCCCTTCGGTTTGCCCTACTAAACCGTTCACCTCAGCATGGCCTTTTTTACCAAAGATCACGATTTGACCATTATCTAATTTAAGATCAGCAAAACTTTTCTTAATCTTTGATTGTAGCCTGAGTACCACAGGACAGGTTGCATCAATAATCTTTATCCCGTTCTTTTCTGCTACTCTATATGTTTCAGGGGGTTCACCATGCGCACGAAGTAATACCTTTTTCCCATTAAGTTCACTTAAACCCTTATGATCAATAGTGATTAACCCGTTCGATTCCAGTCTATGTACCTCCTCGCTGTTGTGCACAATATCACCAAGACAGTATAGATCTTCAGAATGCTGAAGTTCCTTCTCTGCCTGTTGAATTGCATTCACAACCCCGAAGCAAAAACCCGATCGTGGATCAATCTCGATATTCATAGTTGATTGTTGTTCGTTGATCGTTGTTGGTTTATTAACTCGATTAATTTCTACTTCTTTAACTACTCTAACTTCTTATATCTACTTTGTTCTCTCTTTAATCAATTTCTCTACCCAAACCATCTGCTCATCGATGGTCATATGGCTATTGTCTAGCACTACAGCATCATCTGCTTTACGAAGCGGTGAAACTTCGCGAGTCTGATCTAAATGATCGCGTTCCTCGATGTTGGCAAGAATCTCGATAAAATTCACTTCGTGACCTTTCTCTTTCAATTCCTTCAGTCTACGCTCTGCTCGAATTCGAGGATCAGCTGTCATATATATTTTAATTTCAGCACTTGGAAAAACTACTGTTCCAATATCACGGCCATCCATTACTATGCCTTTATTCTCCCCAAGTTTGCGTTGAAGTTCTACCATTCGTTCGCGAACCTCAGGAATAGCAGAAACCACACTTACCTGATTTGCCACTGCAATAGTCCTAATCTTATCTTCAACCACAACTCCGTTGAGAGTGGTTTCGTACTGTTGAGTATTCGAATTAAAGCTAAAACCTATGTCAAACTTCAGTATATTCTCCTTAAGTCCATCTTGTTTAACTTTCCCTTGCGAAATCATTCCATTTTGAATAAACCCAAGGGTAACCGCTCTGTACATGGCACCGCTATCGATATATAGGTAACCTAAACGTTTTGCGATTAGCTTAGCAAAGCTACTCTTCCCACACGATGAAAACCCATCTACTGCTATAACAATTTTTTTACTCACTTGATTAGTATTTAAATA
>Ga0209098_1000130_pt1 | contig 82290 bp, 57 predicted proteins | sample AD_JPNHW1_MetaG_FD_184429 | JGI IMG/M metagenome (GOLD analysis project Ga0209098, IMG submission 184429) | Active sludge microbial communities of municipal wastewater-treating anaerobic digesters from Japan - AD_JPNHW1_MetaG (SPAdes) (version 2) | ecosystem: Engineered > Bioreactor > Anaerobic...
AATTCTCGGTGCGATCGGTCGCTTCGAGAAGGTGCTGCGGCAGTTCAAGAAAAATCTCTGTTGCGGAAATTCCAGGTCCCTGGTTCGTTTCCTGGACGAAGCACGGCGGAAGCGGCAAGCAATTTAAACGCAGAGGACACATTCTTCGTTTTTGCGGGGCGTGGTGCATTACAAAATAAGGAGATGAAAATGGTCAAAAAAAATCTGATAGGTTTTGCCGCTTTTTTGACGTTGTTTTCTTCACCCGTCGCCCACGCTGGAAAAGTCGAGCTGACGACCTATTATCCCGCGCCGTACGGCGAGTATAAGGAATTGCAGACGAACAACATAAACGCAAAAAGATTAGCCGCGGGGGATACGAATAATAGTGGCGTTCAGGATGCGGGGGATTTACCGAATAGAGACGGCGATATACGGCTCAAGCCACAAACAGGTGATCCTGCCAATTGGACTGTTGGCCCTGCCGGGCAAGTGGCCTACTCAACAGAGGGTTCTGGTGCCCTGTACCATTCTAACGGTTCCGCGTGGGTGGCATCAGGCGTGAGCAGCCCCGCAGTGATGACTTTGGCGTGTGGTTGGGTTAAGTGGACGAGCGTCGCGACTGATGCGATTAATGGATCGTGTACGCCAGCGAATTGTCCTTCGGATTGGACATCAGCGACCGTTTATAGCGAGCCAGTTTATGGATTCGAATCTAAGATCGGGACTTCGACCACATATGTTTATACTGGCCGGTGTGTGCGCAATTGCACAAAAGGATAAAAGGCACCCGACAGCGCGTGCTTTTTTTCGAGGAATCAGTTTTGAATAAAAGAGTCAGCGTTTTTTTTTGATCTTTTTTTGTTTTTCGGCCAACGTTTTGGCTTACGAGCTTAAGCTTCTTCCCGGGCGCTCCGCACCCAAGCCTTCCGCCGTTTTGAATGTCGTGTTTTGTCCTCTGAATTATCAAAGGCAGGATGATTTTTTGAAAGATGCCGCGATGATGATGCGGAGACTCTCCGAAACGAAGCCCTTTGAGGAGTTTGCTCAAGCGATAGGCGCGTATACCGTTACGCTGTCGGCGAAGGAGGTGGCGGCCATTTTTAAAAGGGTGCAGGATTTCCCACCCTTGAAGGTCCGCCAAGACTTTTTGGATAGCATTTCAAGCCGTCTTGGATCCGATTATAAGCTGGTGATCGTGGATGCTCTGAGCTCGAGCTTTTGCGCCGAGCTTTCATCCATAGACAAAATGTCTCTGATCGTTCTGGGCAAGGCAAGGTATAAAGGCACAAACAGCTTCGCAAAGGGTTTTTTGCATGAGTTGGGGCATTCGTTAGGCTTGCGTGACGAAAGCTCCGGGGCTGAGGCCAAGCACTCGCCTGTCGGTTATCCTAACTGTGCGAGAAACAGAGAAGAAGCTCAGGAGTGGTGGGGGGATCTGACGGGGAAGGCTGCGTACGTCGATTATATTAATGGATGCTGCGGGAATGCGGACTACTTCCGGCCTACGATAGCGTCTTTAATGAACGATACGGAGAAAGCTGAAGATTTCGGCCCAGTGAATCAACGGTATTTGAAAAAAACATTAAGCGCACAGGAGGGTCGTCCGTCCTCCCGGTGATTGTTGAAATCTCCGGTTGTCTGCTTGATCGGGTGCAATTAAAGCGCGAAGCGTTTTAAAGTCCGGTTCACGATTCGCGAAAGATGAATTTGTGGCACGGGCCATGTCTCCCGTGCTCCGGATTTTTGCAAACTGCGAAAATCGCCCTTCCCAAATCTAAAAGATGTGTTATACTCCCAATGTTCGCGCTGATTTCGGTGTCTGACCAGAGCGTCTAGGCCCGAGAGGGAAGCAACAGCGCGGGCACCCATTCTCATGCATCCCAATGGGAAGGGTACTCTCAAGGAGGTTTTTCTCTTATGCATTCCCAGTTTTCAGAATTGTACGAGAAGTCTTTGTGTCAGAATTTGCAGCCTGGTGAGGTCGTTAAAGGAACGGTGATCGCGGTCAATCAGCGCGACGTCGTTGTCGATATCGGCTACAAAGCCGAAGGCATCCTGCCCAAGGATGAATTTCCTCAGCCGGAGCTATTGACTGTCGGCGGTGAAGTCGAAGTCCTTTTTGAAGGTTTTGATGACGTGGAAGGTACGGCGATCCTTTCCAAACGGAAAGCTGACCGTCAGAAGACCTGGAACGAGATCCTCTCGAATGCCGAAGAAGGGGCCATTGTGGAAGGCCGTATTTCCCGCAAGGTCCGCGGCGGTTTTATGGTCGATATCGGCATGGAAGCCTTTTTGCCGGCCTCGCTTGTGGACATCAAGCCGGTTCGCAATCAGGACGCCTTCATCGGTCTTCAAAGCAAGTTTTTGGTCGTAAAGATCAATCACAAGCGTAAGAACGTTGTTGTGTCCCGCAAGGACCTGCTCGAAAAGAGCCGCAATGAAGCCCGCGCGGAAAAGCTGAACACCCTCAAGGTCGGTCAGCTTGTGAAGGGCAAGGTTAAGAATATCACCGATTTCGGCGTGTTCATCGACCTCGGCAACCTCGACGGTCTTCTCCATATCACCGACATGAGCTGGGGCCGTGTGTCCCATCCTTCGGACCTCGCGAAACTCGGCGATGAGATCGAAGTGGTCGTGATCGGCATCGATAAGGAAAAAGGCAAAATCTCCCTCGGGCTGAAGCAGAAGGGGACGGATCCCTGGACTTCGGTCGATCAGCGGTATTCCATCGGCAATCAGGTCCACGGCAAGGTCGTGAACATCCTGCCGTACGGCGCGTTTGTGGAGCTCGAGCCCGGGATCGAAGGGCTGGTCCACATCAGCGAACTTTCCTGGACGAAACGTGTGAATCATCCGAGCGAGATCCTTTCGATCGGCATGGAACTCGACGTTGTGATCTTGAGCCTCGACACCGCGGCGAAGAAGATCTCCCTCGGCGCCAAGCAGGCCCAGGAAAATCCCTGGACCACGGTGGCCAACAAATATCAGGTCGGTGTCCGTGTGAACGGGACGATCCGCAACCTGACCGATTACGGCGCGTTCGTTGAGATCGAGCCGGGTATCGAAGGCCTGCTCCACGTGTCCGATATTTCTTGGACGCACAAGGTTGCGAAGCCCGCGGATGTGCTCAAAAAAGGCGATGCGGTTGAAGTGATGATCCTCGCGATCGACACCGATGCCAAGAAGATCTCGCTCGGGATGAAGCAGTTGAAGGACGATCCGTGGACGGACCTGACGAAAGATCTTTTGACGGGTCTTGAGATCCAGGGGAAGATCACGAGGATCGTGAACTTCGGGCTTTTTGTAGAACTTGAGAACGGCCTCGAAGGGCTGGTCCACGTTTCCGAGATCCCGGAATGTTCCGCGCAGGACCTTCCGAAGCGTTATCAGGCCGGCGAAGCGATCCGCTGCAGCATTCTGAATGTGGATCACGAAGGCCGGAAGATCGCTTTGACCTGCAAAAACGAACCGATCTCCGCTTAACGAAAGCGAATAAGAAGAAAATGATAACCCCCAAGAACCGTCGAGTTGTTATCACGGGCTTGGGGGTTGTCTCTTCTATAGGCTTCGGTAAAGAAACCTTCTGGCAAAACCTTTCCCATGGGAAGAGCGGCGTTTCCATGATCAGCGCGTTCGACACGAGCGCGTTTACCACCCACTTTGCCGGAGAGATCAAGAATTTCGACGCCTCGGCTTTTATCCTTCCCAAGAAACTCAAACGCATGGACCGCACGACCCAGTTCGCGGTCGTGGCTTCCAAAATGGCTGTGCAGGACGCGGGGCTGGACCTTCAACGGGACGGTGTTCGCGAGAGGACCGGGGTCATTATCGGGACGGCCCTTGCGGGGGTGGGGTACATCCTGGAACAATCGGCGATCCTGATGCAAAAAGGTCCGATGCGTATCAATCCTTTCACAGCGCTCGCGTCGTTTCCGGATGCTTGTGCCGGGAACGTTTCGATCGAACTTGGCGTGAGGGGCCCCAGTTTTTCTCTGGCGACGGCCTGTTCTTCGGCGTCAGACGCCTGTGGTTACGCCTTTGCGGCGATCCGGAGCGGCGAACTGGATTTTCTTATTATGGGCGGTGCCGAAGCGACCATTTTCCCGGGGATCGTAGCGTCTTTTTGCGTCGCGCGGGCACTTTCGACCCGCAATGATCAGCCCGAAAAAGCCTCGCGCCCTTTTTCCATGGATCGCGACGGATTCGTGCTGGGAGAAGGGGCGGGGATGTTAGTGCTTGAGGAATATGAGCACGCGAAAAAACGCGGCGCCCACATCTACGCGGAAATTTTGGGCCACGGGATGACTTGCGACGCCTACCACATGACCGCGCCGGACCCTGAAGGGACCGAAGCGGCCCGGGCGATGCGGCTTGCACTGGAACATGCCGAAGTTAGTATCGACGAGATCGATTACATCAATGCCCACGGAACCTCGACCTCTCTGAACGACAAGACCGAAACGCTCGTCATTAAAAAAGTGTTCGGGCCGCGGGCTTATCAGATCCCGGTCAGTTCCGCGAAATCCATGATCGGCCACTTGATCGGCGCGGCGGGTTCGGTCGAGCTCATCGCGACGCTTTTGGCCATGCAGCATCAGGTTATCCCTCCCACCATCAACTACAGCGCCAAAGATCCCGAATGCGATTTGGATTATGTGCCGAATGAGGCGCGTCCGGGGAAGATCAACGTCGCGATGAAGAATTCCTTCGGATTCGGCGGCAAAAACTCCATCCTGGTCTTAAAGAAAGTTTAAAGATCAAAATCTAAAGATCAAAGTTACAAACCCCAAGGCGAAAATTTTGTATTTGGGATTATAGTTTTGATCTTTTGTTTTTGAGATTTATCCTGGCAGGATTATCCGCGTTGTGCATTGCGCGTTGACCGTTGCGCAAATCAGGAGAGTTCTTCTTCGACTTCTCTATCTTCGACCGCGGACCCGCGGTTCTTTCGGTGGGAAATGGTGTCCGAAGTTGCCCCCGCGCCGTCGAGGATCCCGCGCTTCGAGGCTTCGATAAACTCTACCATGTGGGCCACTTCTTTTGATTTCAGGGACTTTTTGATCGCTTCCACGGCCTGGCTCACGTTCAGCCCAGAACGGTAGAGAAGACGATAGGCTTCCTTGATCTCGGTGCGGGTTTCGAGGCCGATCCCCGCACGTCTCATGCCGACCACGTTGATCCCTTGCGCGACGGCCGGGCGGCCGCCGCAGATCACGTAAGGGGGGATGTCTTTATTGATCGCTGAAAGGGCGCTGACCATGGCGAGCGTTCCGATACGCGTGAACTGGTGGAAGCCCGTCATTCCGGAAAGGAACGCGCGGTCTTCGACGTGACAGTGCCCGGTCAGGGACGCCTGGTTGACCATGATGATGTTGCTGCCGAGGTGGCAGTTGTGGGCAACATGGCAATAGGCCATCAGGAAATTCTCGTCCCCCAGAACGGTTGCGGTGCCTGCCTTGGTGCCGCGGTGGATCGTGACAAACTCCCGGATGACGTTCTTGTTTCCGATCTTTGTGAACGTTTCTTCGCCCCGGTAGGCAAGGTCCTGCGGCTCGTGACCGACCACCGCATTCATGTGGATCGTATTGTAATTGCCGAGCTCGGTCCCGCGGGCGATCAAGGCTCCGGAGAGGATTTTGTTGTGGGCGCCGATCTTGACCCCGTCTTCGATGATGACGTTCGGGCCGATCGCATTGCAGACGCCGATCTCAACATTTTTTCCGATAATGGCTGAAGGGTGGATTTCTGACATGGGTCCTGACTCTCATTGAGTTTTGTTCATTAAGGAATTCAGGAAAGCCCTCGTCTTGATCTTATTTCCTGAATGATTGACAAGGGCAGCCCCAAATTTAGATTCTCTGAAATTGATCAAATTGGGACTGTCATGATTTCCCGATTCCTCAAATAAACGACAATCATGATGGGACGCATTATATAACATGGAATTCTAAATCCCAAATTCCAAATTCAAGACAACCCCCAATACGCAACAAGTCCGCTCAAGACAAAGCCGCCTCATGTTCGGTTTTTAGGGCGTAAAAGAGTGTAAAATTTCGTATTTTTTTGTTCGCCGGTTGTGGTTATCCGGTTATAACCGGTTAACAAATGCTATATCCTGCCTAGGGGAGTGCTGCTCCGCCCAGAGATGTCGCAACCCTTTACAAATAATCAGGTTATATCGGAAAAATAATGAAAAATCTTTAACCGTTCCCTTGTTTTTTTTGACTTCGTCAGTTATATTTCTGACAACTTTTTAAATCGCGAAAGAAAAGTAAAAAAATCCGTTTTCTTCATTCGAAGAAAGCCGAACCGAATGTCCTAAGCTTTAACTCAAAAAAGGTTTATGGATAAAACACAAGAGACGAGTATTTCACGTTCTTATTTCGGTAAAAAAAGTAAGATCGCCATTGCCCTTTTCACGGCCGTCACGTTCTTCGTGACGAATGTGGTCTGGATGCCGGGCGGTTTTGCCCAAGGTACGCCCTTGGCCGCGGAAGTCGCCCTTCCTTACCAGGCCACGCTTGATACCAGCCTCGGTTTTTCCATCCCGCGAGAGCTTGGCAGTATCGAGTATTTCAAGTCCGGCAAAGGCCCGGCGGTGATCCAGCTTCAGACCGCGCACGGCCACTCCCAGGCTCAACAGCAGATCCGCGGGATCCTTCATCATCTCGAAAAAAACTACGGCATCAAAACGCTTCTGGTCGAAGGCAGCGCCGGGGAACTTGGCGCCGACCGCCTGAACTTCTTCCCGGAAGACCCAAAACTCACGATGAAGATCGTCGACGCGTTCACGAAACACGCGTTGGTCACCGGTGAAGAACTGTATTTGCTGGACCAAATTGGGGCCACGGGTCACGATCAGCGGGCCACGGAAAAGCCTGTGCGTGGATCGTGGACCGACGCCCGTGGACCGAGAGCTTTGGGTGTTGAGAACTTAAAAAGCTATCTCGCCAACGGCGAATCATTCGCCGCGACGCTGAGGCAGAAAGAAAAGACCGACCAATTCCTCCGCAATATGAACGAGGGCATCGAGCGCCTCCAGAGCGTCTACCTGAATGACGCCCTCCGCGGATTTCTCAAACGGCTGGAGTCCTATGAGAAAAACCTGACTCCTGTGGATGCCTGGTTTTCCTTCATGAAGGCGGAGGCCCTGAAACGGCTGCGGCTTGATCTCTCCGGACCCGGCGCCCAGATCGATTGGCCCATGATGGTCCGTATCTTCAAGATCCAGGAACTTTCCGCGAAGCTCGATCGCAAGGCCTTCCCGAAAGAACGGGATGATTTCCTGAAAGCGTTGAAGCGCTTTCTTCAGGATGGAGCAAGCAGTTCTTCGTCATCCGTCATCCGTCATCCGTCAACCTATGCTCAGATTGAGCAATTGCTCAGGTCTGAGCAGTTAAGTCAACAGCTTCCCGATCCCGAGACCAGTCTTCTGTTCGAGGACATGGTCCGGCAGCTGCCGCGCAATTTTAATTACGAGGCGTTTCCGAACGTTCGCTATTTTATCGGGCTGTTGCTTCTCCAAAGCGAACTTAAAGCCCCGCAGTTGATGCAGGAAGCCGGGAAGCTTTCGGAGCGGCTTCTCACAAAACTCGCCAAAACCGAAACTGAGAAGACGCTCGTCGGGCTTCTGAAAGATTACCGGTTGCTGCAGAAGCTTTTCGCTCTGGAGCTGACGCCCCAGGATTATGAAGTAATCGCGGGCCACGAGAAAACTTTACGGCCGTCCGTGATCGCGGAACGTTTTGAAAGCGTGGCCCGTGGCCCGAAAGCCGTAGCCCGGACCAAAGCCGTCCACTTCTCCCACCTTTCCGATCTCGACCAGCTCTTCGACCTCGCGATGAAGTTTTATGAAGGCGCAAAACAGCGCGATCTTGAGATGATCCAGGGCGTTGAGCGCCGCCTGAAAGAAACGGGCGCCCGGAAGGCCGTGATCATCACCGGCGGTTTCCACTCCGGTCCGTTCCGCGATTATTTTTCCTCGAAAGATTACAGTTACGCCCTCATCACGCCGCGCATCACGTCCTCCGACGACGCGGGGAAGCTCGATTACGTTCATACGGTGATGGCGGCATTCAAAAAGCAGGATGAAGGAGGGAGGAAGGAGGATGGAGTAAACAGTTTTTCGCCATCCGTCATCCGCCATCCGCCCTCCAGCTCTAAGGAAACGTATTTATTCCGCGCGTTCCAGCCGAGCGGTGCCGCGCCGGTTTCCGCAAACATCATCACCCGCGCTGTCAGTATTGCCCGTCCGTTCGTTCGTAATGCCGGCCAGCTTGAAACCGTTCGTGCCGCCCTGACCGGCGCTAAAAGCGCCGCCGCTCGCGCGGAAGCGCGGGCGAAAGAGGAAGAGATCGCCGGCATTCTCCAAGAAGTCGGGATCAATTTTGACTTTCTGGTCCAGGCCGCGTTCTATGAAAAACTTTTCCCGCAGATCGGAGAAGAACGGGCAAGGCACATCGCCTATACCTATTCCACCCGGAACTTTGTGCTTTCTGCACCGCTGACAGTTCGCGGCGCCAAGATCGAGCGGATCACTCTCGAGATCGAAAATCACGATTCGATCGGGCCCACGTTCACGCAGGTGCGGTTTTATGGTAGCGATACTTCTAAGGGCGCTCTCGTCGATTTTCGTCTCAATAATGGGAATCGCCTCGGCTATGGTTCCAGTCAATATCCTGTTGACCTCACAAAAGATCTTCTGTCAGCTTTTAAAGCCGAAGTGCTCCGCTCGATTACCGCGATGCGCTATCAAGCGGTTACGAAGGCAATGAAGGACGGAAAGTTCGAGCACGGGATCCTTACGGGAATGCCGGAAGCGATCCGTCAGGTAGACAATGTTACCTGGCGTTATGCGACCGGCCTTCAGGCCATTCAAACTTCACTGAACCATCGGACGCCCGAAGAATTCATTTTAAGCGTCAAAGACGGGGGGCCGATCCAATCCGAAACAGCTCTTGCCCGGGCAAAAGCGGATCCGTCGGCGGTCGTTCTTTACGCGATCTCTTTCACAAAGCCTGATTTGCGAGTTTGGGTTCTGGCCGACGTCAAACCTGCTGCTCCGGAAAAAGGTTTTTTCTTTCCTCGCGCCGAGAAGCGGAAGGAAGCGCCTGTTTTGGTTAAGCTTTGGGATCAATATATGTGGGATCGTTCGCTCGGCAAGATTTTTATTGGCAGTATGACGGCGGTGACGTTTTTCGGGGTCTGGGGTTTTAGCGGAATCTTCACCCTTGCCGTGATGGCAGGCATTCTGGCGCTTGTCGCCACATCGGTCATCACCGTTTTTGTCAAAACAATGAGGTGGATTTTTTATTTGGCATTGAGGATCGTAGATCCTGTTCAATGGAATATCCGCAGACTCGGTTATTGGGAATATTCGAGCGAGGCTGCCGCCCGATTGATCGAGATCGGAAGTTCCGTGGGACCCCGACTGATGAAGATCTGGAAGCCATCCAAAATGGGCCTGAAAGCGGAAATGATCCGTGAGAAGATCCTCCGGATACTTGTTAAAACGGAGGGAGCCAAAGCCCTGCCTCTCCTGGAAGGCGCTTTAGCCGATGATAGCCTGCAAGCCCGGAGAGCTGCGGTAGAGGGCATCAAAGAACTCAATGATTTGCATGGGCTCAGCCTGGCACTGGTCAATGATGAGGAACGGGTTCGGGAAATCGCGGTGCCCGCACTTTTTCAGAAAAAGCAGTGGGATATTCTTGCCGGACAAAAAAAATCTCCCTATGAAGATCTTCGGGCTGCGGCATTTTGGGCACTTCGCGAGCGTGACGGAAGCCGGGCCATTCCTGAACTGACGGCGGCCTTAAATGATGATGCCGGCCGCGTGCGAATCGCGGTGACCCACTTGTTGCAGGACTTGCTGCCTGAATTTAAACGATCACCGGAATCTGTGATCCCCCGGCTCCGGAACAATTTGAAGTATCCGGACTACCGTGTTTGCGAGGCCACCGCTGACTTATTGAAAGACTTGGGCGCGTGGGCCGAGCTTGCGGAGGGGCTGGATTCTTCTTTCGAGTATGTCCGTATGGCCGCGGTTCCTGCGCTGGTGGAATTTCGCGGGGCTGAGAGTGTGCCTGAATTAGTCGCAAGGCTGAAGAATCAAAAAAATTCCCCTGCGTTCAGAAAAATGATCGCGGCTGAATTGCGGAAGATCGGGGATCCCCGGTCGAGCGAAGCTCTGCAGTCTTTTGATAACCAGCTCGCTGCCGAGGCGGCAAGGGCGGCCGAGGAAGCGTCCAATGCGTCTGATGCAGATGACAATAGCCGCCAGACCGGTTATGACGGATCCCCGTATGGGGCCTGGCGCGCGGAATTGCGGGATGAGCAAGCGATCATGGCGGATATGACCCGCCGGATGGGCCTGGCTGAGCTCTATCCAGATGAGATCCTCTCGGCCCTTTGGTCCGTTTACGACAAGGAAGGTCCGACCGGGGCATTCTATCTGAAGCTCAAGACGATGCTGACCGGACACCGCAACTACGGCCAATTTTTTGACGCGCTGCATATGAGGGCGTATTCGTATTGGCTTGAGAAAACGCAAGAAAAGAAATTCGAAGAAATGCGTGCCGATTTCTCAAGAAAGTTTAGTGATGCCTATTACGGTCATGGTATTTTTCCGGGTTTTACCATTTTCGATGTCCGGTCGAAGGCCGGTGCTCAGAAGTTGATCATCCGCGTTACATCCGCGAAAGTGGAAACGGGGGAAATGGAGTGGAAGAGCGCCGACGTCGCGGCATTCCGGGAACAGGGTCCGGAAGTTCGTCCGCTGCTTGTCCGGGTCCCGACGCCCGCATTTGTGACAAAATTTATTGAGCAGTTCCGGCAAATGTGCAAACCGTATGGCGAGAACGCTGCTTTGTCCTTTGCGGACGTTGGCAGCGATATTTCTGTCATTGATGTGACGCCGGTTAACAAGCCTACGATTTACGGCGCGTTCCGGATCGATACCTCAAAACCGGGGAAACTTGTGGTGTCGAGCGAGAAGAAAAGAGTTACCGTTTATGAGGATGGCCGGGTCACTGAAGACCCTTCCAGTGACAAAAAAGCGAACAAACTTACCGCGGAGGAGAAGAGCGCCAAGCTGTTTGCGGCATTCCGCGCCGAGAAGCGGGAAAGCATCACCGTACCGGGGTCTGTTGAAAAGGCGGCGGACCGCTCCGTGGGACAAGTCGTGGCGGACAAGCTTTCCGGCGTTTGGGAATTGATCGCGGCGATTGCGCACATCGGTTTTTTGGCGGCGCTTGCTGCAGTGCTTGTCCCGATTTGGAAAGCCATGAAGTTTTTCTTCCCCGAGGTCAATGCCCAATCGTTGGCGGGGATTGCGAAGCCTTTCAGGCTTTCGGGCCTTTATCTTGTTGCGCTTATCGCGCCGAACGCGGGCGGAGCCGTGGCCATTCTTACGGGCGCGGCTTATTTGGGATGGATCACTTTTGCCGTAGGGGCAGCCCTCGGCGGCGCATTGATTTTTACTCCCAGGCTCTTGCCGTATCTTCTTCCGGCAGAAAACGTATCGGCGACGGCGAGGGTATCTGCTCCGGAAAGAGACATGAGATCCGAGGAATCCCGGAAAGAGAAGCGTTCAAGCCTCGATGTTTCGGCGGGAACCGCCGTGAAGTCCATGATAGAGCAGATGTTAGAGAACGAGCTGATGGTCGTTCGCGGGCTTTATTATGAGAGTGTCCGGGCGAAGGTCCCTGGCGTGATAAAGCCCGGGGATGATCGTTTCAAGGTTGCCAAACAAGCCTACGAAGAACTTCTTGCGGAAAGAAAGTATTTCTTCTTACCCGCTCCCGAAGAGTTGGGCAAGGCTATTGATCAGGGCGGCGGTATCCAGTTGATCGACGCCGCGATCCGCGGACATCAGGAGAAGGCCCAAACTGTCCGTGCCGAGCTCCGGGGCGGGGCGTTTTTCGATGCGGTGCGCCTCGATCAACTGATGGGTCCCGATGTGGAACTGGCAGGGCCGGTCGGAATTGAAGTCGCGCAGTTGCTTCAGGCGGCAGGCGTCCGGTATGTTGAAGACTTTGGGCGGAAAACCGCATCCCGTTCCTTGCAAGACGGATCGCAATTGACCGGTCCCGAAGCGGAGCGCGAAGAGTGGCGGCGTTTCCAGGCTCAATCTCCCGAGGAGCGAGCCGCGGCATGGGGCGAGAGTGAAAGGGCCGAACGGAGGGAAGGGAAATCCCGGAAGCCGAATGCAAAAGCCGGTCAAATCATGGAAGCCGACGTGGTTACGATGGGCCAGGTTCTTGACATCCTCGAGAAAAAAGGGGAATTCACAGGGTTTGTGGCAGTGATGCTGGAGGCGTCCCAAGGGGCGCTGGTGGCTATGGCGGCCCAACGGGTTCAGGATTTTGTGGTAAGTCTGCAGATGTCATTGCTTGTGGATCCGTCTCAACCACCGACGCGGCCTTTTCCTTCCATCGCCGTCATTTCGGATGGTCATAAACAAACGATCAGGGAATTGTCTCCCAATGCTTTCTGGGGTCTTTTCGGTGAAGACTTGATCGCCGAGGGCCCGTTTGTCGTCTCTGCGATCGCTGCCGAGTTACTGCGCGGGGAGAGCCCGAAAGCCGCGCTTGCGAACATATTGGGCTCTCGTGCGGAATTGCGGGAGATTGTCGCGACACGGGTCGTGAATCCTCCGTCCGAAAATAAGCGGCTGACTTTTGAGCAGGGGGTCAAATTGCTCGAGCGTTTGGCCGGTTCAAAAGAAGTGTCTTTGGCGATGCTGACCGGTTATCCGTCGGCTCCGCTTACTTTTGTTTCCGCGCGTGTCCGGAAGAACCGGCTTGAAATGTTCACAACGTCCGGGCCCGGCGGGTTCCGGCCTTATCAAACATCTTCCCGCACGATCTTTGTGGTCGAACCGAAGGACGGTACTTTGCTGTTGGTGCCTCAGGCCTCTGACAGGGGATTAGCCCTTCCAAGAGCTTCAGCCAGAGATTTCCGCGCGGAAGTTCGCAGTGAAGAGAAATTCCGGAATCTGGTGCAGAAGGGAGAATATCAAAAGGCTGTGGAGGCGCTTGAAGCCTCGACTGCGTCGGTGCCGGAGATCATGCAGGAGCGCGGCCTTACCTACGATTATTTTGATCAGTTGACGGATAGTCTCAGGCCAGACACGGTCCACGATGTAAAAAGCATGGGGTGGGGAAGCAAGTCGTATTCCGTAAGCTTTCGCGACCCGGTGAAGCTGGCGGACGACAAACTGGCTGTGCGCGCCGTGATCGAGAAAGTCTCCCGCGCCGGCGAGGAAACGATACAGGTCGTTCTTTATGGGGCCCGCCCCGGTGACGAAGTCGCCCGGTTTGATATCGAAAAAAGCGGGATTGCCCAGGAAACCATCGACCTTAAGACAAACCCTTTTGAATTACGCCGGACGATGGCGCTCCTCAGGCTCGCGTTCGATACGACGCATCCGGAATACCGGTCGAAACGGTTCGAGAAACTGCTCAGTTTTTACAGCAATATCGGAAAAGTCGAGAACGACCGCAACCGCGATTTTGAAGGCGCAATGGAATATTTTAAGACGGAGATCCTTGCCAAGGCAGCGGCAGAGAACCCGAATGCCGCGCTCGCGCTCTTCCGCCAGCTTTATCTGCCGTATGTGCTGCAGTTCATTCCCCCGCGCATTTATGAAAAACTTGCCGCGGACCTGCGCGGCAGTGACCACCCCACGCTCAATCAAATGGGGAACGACATCGCCTCCGAAAATGAACTTCTTTTCCTCGAAAACGATCTGAAGAGCCGTAGCCAGGCTACCCGCGAAGCCGCGGTTGACAAGATCGTCGCGCTTGCGAAAGCGGGCAAGATCCGCCGTGCGCCGCTTTCACTTGAAAGCAACAACCACGTTCACGGCAAGGATTCTTACAGCCCCTTCTATCCCGAAGAGATCGTTTACCGCGCCTGGCGCGCCGGGCTTCAGACGGTAGGCCTTATCGATCATTACACGTTGGCCGGAGCGGAGCGGTTCCTCGCGGCCGCGAAGAAGTTTGGCATCAAAGCTACGGTTGGTTTCGAGATCCAGGTTAATTCCAAGGGAACGCCGTTGGAGGGCAAAGAGATCAATTACCCCGGAGCTAAAACCATCTATGTCCTGGTCCATTCAATCGCTCAGCTTCGGGATCCCGCGCTTCAGAAAATGCTGCGTGATTCCAGACGGGAGAAGGCCGAGCGCTACGTCAAGATGATCAACGGCGATGGGAATACGACTGAAGGGATTATTGCCAAGCTTCACAACCAGCTGGGGATCGAACTGAAGGGGATCGGTCCGGAGAACCAAGACAAGGTTTTTGATTACAAGAGGGACGTGGATCCTTTCGCGGAACGCGAAGAGGGAGATGATTTTGGGAACGTTCTCGACCGTCATCTCGGCAAGGCGCTCGCCATCGCCATGAAGGCTGACGAAACCACGGAGAACATGAGGAAGATCTTTGAAGCGCTTCCTGAAGGCGAGCAGACAGCGCTTAAGAAAAATTATGAAAATTATCTGAAAACGCAAAAGGCTTATCAAAAAGCGCTCGCGGCGGGGGACACGACGCCGATGGTGATGGATGACGCGCTCGAGTTCATGCGCGGCGTCTTCATGAAACCGGGGGCGAAGTTCTCCTGCCTTATTCTTCCGAACGATATCGAATGTCCTTCCATTAAGACGATCTCGGACTATGGCACGGCGGCGCGCGGTCTTTTCGCAATCGCATATTTGGGATCGGCGAAGGGAACGAGTGTGACAGAGGAACAAAGATTGCTTCTTGACCGAAAGCTGATTTCGGCCTACCGGGCCGCCGGAGCGCTTGTGATCGTGTTCGCCATCATGCCCCAGCGTAACGACAATGATGACAGGAAGAATGCGTCCGCCTCGGCTCGAGATGAAAAGGCTCGTATTGGGAGCGGCGTCGATATCAACCGCGCGGATCAGCCGATCCGCGAGCCCCGCGGTGGCGTGACGAGTCCGCCCTGGTTCAAGAAGGGCGATTCTAATTATGATCCCCAGGTCGGGATCGATTTTGAAAAAGGGGCCGGTCTTTTTGTCGCCAACGAGATCTTTGGCCGCGCAGGCTACGGTCTCCAGAGTGAATTGCTCAAGAAACTTCTTCCGGGCAAGACTGAAGAGGAAGGCGCGAACCTTCGGTTTGATTTCCTCGCCTGGGCGGGGATGATGAGTTTTGAAGAATTACAAGAGGTCGAATGGGTGCTGGGCCAGTCCTGGCATCGCGATATGTTCGTGAGCGCTCTTGTTAGCGCCTGGCGCGCGGAATTGCGTGAGACGGGTGCGACGGAGCAGGATGCGTTGACCGCGAGCCAGTATCAGTCGCTCGCGGATATTTTTAACGGAGTGCTTGCGCGAAAGGGTTCAGCCGAGACCTTTACGGCAGACGAAGTGCGTAACGTCGCCAGGGTGTTCCGGGCCTCGAATTTGACGGAGGCGCCGAAGGTTGCAGAGAAGTTTTATGCCGTTCTGACCTTGGAAGAGGCCTTGGCGGTGAATCGCGTGATCGGTACGTCGATCGCCAGGCGCGGGAACACGATTGCGGGCGCCATTGACGCGGCGGCGCTGTCGGTTTCGCTCCAACACAAGCCTGTCCGGCTTCCGGCATTAAAAGAAACGCCCGCTTCCGGCAAATCCGGCTTTAGCGGTGTTTTTGCGCGGGTCGTCGCGGCTGTGACCCCGGCGTTGAATGCTATAAGGCTAAAAGAAATCGTGCCGAGGTTGAAACTTGGTATGGATCTGACGCTACAGGAGTACGCGATCTATCTTCGGTCCGGAGATGTAGCGATCCAATCTCTTCCCACTTTGGCTCATCACTACACGGTTTATCGTATGCCTTACCATGACATTTACTTCGAGGCCATCGTGGGATTGGAAGGCCTTCGAATCTCGCGCAGTCATGGCAAGGAGCAGATCTTTCTTAAGGATCGACAGCCGGCTCTCTACGCGGACGTGTTAGCGTTACTGGAGCAAAAAGCGTCTCGCGCCGAGAAGCGGCTGAGCAATCTTACGCCGCGCTCGAACGCCGCGAGGGGGATTGCGTTTACGGCTCTTTTTATGTCGGCTTTTCTCTCTTTTGCGGAAGACTTGGTGGTTCGTACCACGAGCTACGACCCGGGTCGGGTGAGCGGGACCGGAACGATCGGATTTGTTGTTTCAGGGACCAATGCCGCGTCTTTTAAAGCGGTTGCGTTCGTCTTGGGATCAAATGCACTGACAGGGGAACGGACGCCGGTAACGAGCGACGAAATGACGATCGTGCCGGGGCAGACGAACACCATTTCTTTTACGGATTCCGCTATGCTGACGGAGCCTTTACGCTTTCACCGGGTAGCGCTGACGCCGGTGGATCCGTTTGATTTTACGGCGGGGTGGACCTCTCTGGAGGCTGTTTCGGTGATTGTGACGAACGGAACGGTCTTGATCCAGCGCAACGATGCCAAAAAGGCCGGGAGCGCTCTGTGGGCTCTGACTCCCAATAAACCCGCTTCGGAAGCGGCATCGCTTCGTTTGACAACTCTGGCGCCAGAACTTTCTCAGGAGGGGCAGGCGGCAAACATTCAGGTTCTTGTTTATGGGCTGAAAGGTTCCCGTGAAAGGGTCCTTGGCACTTACATGTATCCGGTGACCGCAACGACCCGGGGGTTCGATATCCCTCTTGATGCGATCGATCCCGCACTGCCTTTGACTCGCGTCGAGATCATGCTTGCCAAGAATTGCAATCTGAAGACTCTGACGATCACTGCCGCTGATTTTGTGGCGCGTTCGGCTGCCGCTGGGCCGCTTGATGCGACTGTCCGTCGTTCGGAATTGCGGAAGGATGCGGGAGCTGGAGCGTCGGAAACTACTGCGAAGATTGCTGAGCGGTGGAAGAAGATTCGTTATATGGAGACAGATCCGGAGGGTGTGAAGCTCAAGACGGAAGCTGGAGAGAAGGGGGAAGGTTTCCTGAGGAATGCGCAGGCGCAGATCCGAAAAGTGGCCGAGCAGATCCGGCTTGATCCAAGGATCCTTGAGAAGTTGTTACAGTTCACGAAAGTCATTCGTGTCAGGATCCCCCTGACTCTGGATGAAGGCGGAGAGACGCAATACATTGATGGGTACCGCATCGGTCATGCGCCCTACCGAGGGCCTTACAAAGGCGGTATCCGCTTCGCCCTTGGGGTGAACGAATCTATGATCAAAGCCCTTGCGACGGAAATGAGCGTCAAAAATGCGATCGCGGGGCTTCCCTATGGTGGCGGTAAAGGCGGCGTGGCGATCAATCCCAAAGAACTCTCCGTCAAGGAATTGGCGCGGTTGATGCGCGGGTATGTGGCGGAATGTTTAAAGCAGGATCCTAACGCCTTCGGGCCTCTTTCGGATGTGCCGGCCGGCGACGTCGGAACGACTTCCCGAGAAATGGGATGGTTTGCTGATGAGTTCCTGAAGATCAAGAATCCGGAGCTTTTCGATAACGATGCATTCCGCGCTGCGCTTGCGGAGGAGGATGAGACTGCCCTCCCTTATCTCGAATACTATATGAAACATTATTATGGCCAGCGGCATATCGACAGGAGTGAAGGCTCTCCTGTGGCCACCGTGACCGCAAAACCAGAAGGCAAGGGCGGCGCCGCGGGGCGCACTCCGGCGACGGGTCTGGGCCTCTACTATGTGACGCGAGAAGCGCTGAAGATCTACGGGGAACGTCTCGGGATCGGCGCCGGTGTTGCGGGTCAGAGAATCGCCGTGGAAGCTTACGGGAATGTCGGCAGTTATGCGGCTCGAAGCTTTTATGATAACGGAGCGCACGTCATGGCCATCAAGGAATTCGTGGATGGCCAGTCCGTCGCTGTGGCCGCCGTGAAGGATACGGGACTCGATCTCAACGCGCTCGACAAGCATTTGGCCGAGAGGAACGCGGACGGGACGTCGAAAAAGAACACAATCCTGACGTATGCGAAAGCGCATCCTGAGGACGCTCGCGTGGAATCTATAGAAGATTTCTGGGCAAGCGACGTCACGGTCCTGGCGCTTGCGGCGAAGGAAAAAACCGTTAACAAAGATATCGCCAAGCTTATTCGTGCCAAGATCATTTCCGAGGGCGCGAACGGCCCTCTTGAAAATGACGGATCCGAACAGATCCTTCTCGACAAAGGCGCCATCATTCTTCCCGATGTGGCCACCAACGACGGCGGGGTGGCTTTTTCCTCTTTAGAATGGAGGCAGAACAATATCGGGGAGCTTTGGCCTGAGGTTGCCGGGAATGGCCTTATGGAAGATAAGGTGGTGAGCGCATTCTATGATATTTCGCGGGTTTCGGAGTCTCAAAAGATCACGCTTCGCGAGGCGGCCTATCAGATCGCCATCAGCCGGATCGTGGACGCGATGCTTGCGGCGGATCCGGACCTTGCGGCTCCTTTTGATGAAGCGCATCCTTCTTATGTTATGGATACCGGAGCGAAGCGTTGGCGGCCGGAGACTTTGGCGGAGCTTAACGAGGTCGACTCTACGGAAAAGAGGCTTGAGCTGATCCGACGAGCGGATCGGGCCATGCAACAAAAACTTGACGCGCTCGTCGAAGAAGCTATTGACGAGCTTCCGGAAGAGCGGGGTAGTGTGATCCTGATCGGCGGGCCGCGTGCTTCCGGAAAGCCGGAACTGGGCAATCTCATTCTCGCAAAACTTCGTGAGCGGGGGATTAACGCCAATATCCTGGATCTGGATTATCAAACGGTGGAAGATGTGTCCCGTGCGCTTCAAGGGCACAAGATCACGACCCGTCTTGAGAATGGCACGAACGGTGAAGTTTTGCAGCTGGCTCCCAACGAGATCCTTGTGGTCCATGGATACGATGCTCTCGGGGACCGCATCCTTGGGCTCGTCAAGGCGATGGGGGGCCAAGCATTTCCGGTCATGGCTTACAGTTCTCCCGACATCCTTCTTGCCGGAAATTGGGCCCTGACGGCGTATGACCTGCGACTCATGCGCGACATGCTGAGCAGTCTTGCGTTGGGCGAAGAGGAGACTGTGCAGGAAGTGCTTCGCCGATGGAAATGGCAGCGCGTTTCTGAGACCGAAGCGGTGTTTGCGACCTGGAAAAACGCCAAGCACGCCATCAATACGTATATGCCCTACGAACTGCCTTTTCTAAAACCGTTGCTGACTCCCCTGATCGACGCCGCGATCCGGCAGGAGGAATCCCCGGATAGGGATGTTGGTTTTACGCAGAGTATTCTTCGGCATAAGGACGAGGGGTTCACTCTGAGTGTTCTTCGACATATCGAAGGTCTTTTGAAGGGGGTCAAAGGTTGGGATGTTTCTCTTCTGAAAGGCAACTATGATTCCCTGTTGTGGGAATATGTGCAACATTACGCTCCCCGTAGAGTTGCACCTTTTGAAGTGACGCTTAATGCGCAAAGGCCGCAGCATTCGGAAGGCATTGGGAATGGTTTTTCGGCTTTTCTCGTGGAAACTTTTCCGGGAACTCCTGCGAAGGCCCAGATCCGGATCCTCGGAGAGCAACAGGATAAAAAAGAGAACAACAATCTGACGCTTGAGGAAGGCGAAACGAAAATCATTTCGGTGGGGAAACGCGGTGTTGGCGCAGGACAATACGAGGACGTTTCTGTTGAGATCAACGTTGTCCGGGTCGATCCTGTTAAACAGCCCGTTTCCGGAAAATACGAAGGCACCGTGACCCTGAAAGTAAAACCCTTGTATGACATTCCATGGGCAACTTTTCTCGACCGTCGTGCCGAGCGGAGGGCCGAGGTTGCAGCCTCTGCGGCGGGCGCCGGCGCTTTGGATGCGGAGCTTGCGCAGATGGAAGACAAACGTGCGGCGCTTGAGGCCAGGATCGCGGCCAAGATGAAACTTTTGGGGGACAATCTTCCGAGTTCGGTGCAGGCTTTTAATCTTATGGATCTCCGGCGCGATCTCAGGAATGTGGAAAAAAGGATCGCTTCGCGGAAATCTCTTTTGGCAGCCGGAAAGACAACCCGGGTGACCGGGGAAGTTGTCGTGCCGGCGGCGGATGTTAATGCCGATTTTGGCGCGAGGATCGCGAAACGGCACGGAACGCGGAAAATGTCGGATCGCCGGCCGGTCGCTTTTGACGGAACGGTTCTGGTCGGGACGGACGGTACGGTCTCAGACATCCTGGATGCCGATCTGGGCGCCCGGAGTGATATCGCGGGGACTTTCGATGACAGCAGCCGTGCGGAACGGAGAAGCGTCGCCGGGGTTGCGAAGCCTTTGCCCGTGAGCCTGCCGTGGGCGCTTGACGGCGTCCTTTCACCTTCTCAGGATTATCAATCCCAGAAGATCGGCGAGATATCGACGGGCGGGACACTCGAACAAGAACTTGCGCAAGTGGGTTTTTCCGGCGATGACGATGAAAAAGCAAAGAAACGGAAGATCTTCGAGACGGCATTCTCCCGCCTTGTTTCCCAGAACGGTTTGGTCAAAGAAGCTTATTCTGCGGCCGGAGCGGTCCGCGCTATCGAGTTTGCGCGGAACATTCCGATGGTGAGCGAATTCAGCAACGGAGGCAGGACCCTCTGGGTCATGGGAGATTACGATCCCGCCGGCAAGCGTGTCCGGTTGTCCGAGTCGGTCTTTGGGACAGAGGGACTTGACGAGAAGACGACGGAAGCCGCAGTCCTTTTCGTTGAGGCGCTTCTTTACCAGGAATCGATCCAGGCTTTTCTCGCCTCGAGAGAAGTTGCCGCGGGAGCCACGACCGAAGAAATGTTCCTGACGGAACAGGTTTTCCTGCTGATGAATGTGCTGGATTATCTGATCGTCCAGGATGTTGAGAACCCGGGCGTTCAGGCGGTTTCCCCGTTCCAGAACGTTCTGGATCGGTTCCTTCCGGCGATGGAAAAACGGGACGGATTTTCTCCGGCGATCCGGAATTTGCTCGGAGAATACCGGAAAAACTATTTGGATCCGGAAGGCGCGATGCATGTGGTGAAGTCTTATGTCGCGAAACTTTTCGGAAAAGCGCAGATCCCCGAGATCAACGGAAAAGAGTTTCTGGACCTTTTCGAGAAACTCGGGGACCATTACCGGGAGCTCGGCGATTACCGGAACGCCACACACGCTTATTTCAAAGGCATCGAATTTTCGACGACCGATCCCGAACGGAAACGGAACCTGAGGGGGAAGCTGACCGATGCGGTCAACCTGTTCCACCAGAATATTCCGGCTGACAAAAAGGCGACTTTTAAGGGGATCCTGGAGAGTCCGGGTGCGAATCTCGACGAATTCTGGAAGGCCTTGAACGACGTTACCTTGATCCGCGAACTGGTCTATATTCCCGAAGCGCTGGTGATCACCTCTTCGCGTTACGATCAGCTGAGGACCACTTACGACATCCTGAGTCTGCTCGAAGCGCACCGGCGGACCTCCGAAGGCGGACTGAAGGCGTTCTTTGACCAAAGAAGAGGGCAGGAAGCTCCTCTGGATGCTGACGCCGTTGACAAACTGGATAAGGCCTACCATATCGTCGAGAGTAACGATTACACGGACAAGAAGACCCAACCGCTCAAGAAGATCCTCTGGCTTACGGCATTTCTCCAGCATTATGCCAGGATCTTCCTCAACGACGAGGCGACCGATTCCTGGCTCATCATCCCGCAGCTTTTGCAAACGCTCGACATTTTCAAAGAAGATGAAGAGCGGGACCTCATCTACAGCCTTGTGACGCTCCAGAGGAATTTTTCCACGTTGCACTTCGGAGAAGGTTCGCCTACATGGTTGCGGCGCTCGATCGATTCGATGCGCGAACGGTGGCAGGAGGTCCAGGCCCACCTTCAGGACAAGAACGCCGTGGCCGGTCCGGCGAAGGCGAAGTCCGGGGCGAAGCATCCGCGGTGGGGCGATTGGGTCGAGGTTCCGCTCGTGAACAAGGACCACGCCGATCTTAAGGGCGTCCGTCTGCCGCCGTTGCTTGACGAGGCGTTGGCCCCGACGAAACCGCAGGGACTCAGTATCCGGGCCCGTCTGGAAGAACTTTTAAAGACCAAAACCATGTTCGAATGGTTCCCGCGCGTTGAGAGCGGAACGGATTCACGGAAAGACCGGGATATTTTCAAGAAATATCCCAACAAGACGGTGAGCCAGCACACGCTCGAACTGATCGAATTCCTCGATCTGATCGAAAAAGGGGACCTCGATACGTTTAACAAGCTCAAGAAGGGGATCAAATTCAACCAGGCGCAGTTCGATCTTTACCGCAAGGCGTTTCAGGAGATCATCCGCTACGGGACCGACGGAGACGCGGCGAAGGTCGCCAAACGGCGGAACCTTTTTTATCTGACGGTATTTTTTCATGACATCGGGATCGGGCTCGGCGCCGGCAACCATGAGGATATCGGGGCGGGGCTTATCGCGGAAGCCGCAATTTTGCAGACGATGGGATATTCGTCCGAAGAAGTGGAAGAAGTGCTCTGGCTCATCCGGTTCCATGTGGATCTCGGCACGATCGAATTTGGCGAACGCAGCACCCAGAATCTTTTTTACGGGAACTATCCGGCGCCTTTCGGCAAGGAAAGACAGTATCTCCGGACGTTGGCACTGCTTAATTCCCTCGATGTACTGGCGACGCGCGAGGGTGAGGCGATGTCCCGGGAGAAACTCGAATTTTTCCTGAGGGTCTTTCAGGAAGACGATTTCCTGAACCGGTTCAACCAGGGTTTCTTTTGGCACCGGATCCGCAAGTTCGCTTCTAACGGGCAGTCCCATATTTCCAAGGCGACCTTTGATGAGGCCAAGCAAGCGATCGATGCGCTGCAGCGGGAGTATCCGGCGGAGTATCAGAAATTCTACGATTTCTTCAATAATCCCGAAGAAGCCAGCACGCTCGATTACAGTATTTTCTTTCTGCAGTCCTTAAATGCCGAGACCCTCGTGCGGCTCCTTTTCTTCGTAAGCCTGGCCGTGTTGAAGGCCCGTGAGACCGCGGGCAAACCCGATATTCATCGTATCAATTTTACCGCTCCCTCGGGGGTTGCCCCGTTCAGCAAAGAACCGATCGAGGAGATCTTTGGGAGCGATGCCTTTTCCTTTGGGGCGATCATCACACTGACGCAGCGACCTTTTGAAGAGATCCGGATGGCTCTGAAGGATTTCGGGCTTGATATCGCGATCAAGACCGTGGACGGCGTGCCGGTTTTTGAATTCGGGAACCGGAAGCTCAGCGAACGCAACCGGTATTTCAAGATCGCCGCGCTGCAGGCGGCCACGTATGTTCTGTCGCGGTTCGCGAGCGTCGCCACAGATGCACATATCAGAAATTTTGCTTTTCTCCAGGATCTCTCAAAATTCAGTTCTTTCGCCCACATCGAAGGCAGCTGGCCGGCCGTGCGGCTTTTCGAAGGATTTCTCGGGGAAGGAAAACAGGCATTTGAGATCGCGCGAGCTTGGGAACCTTACGAAAAGAAGGGGCTGCTGGAAGTCGCGGAAAAAAAGGTTCAGCAGGCACAGGAAAAGGTCCAGGCCCTGACGGCGGATCATAACCGGCTCCAGGAAGAGATCGCGGCGGATGTTCAGGCGATCCACAGTGTTACTGCTCAAGTGAACTCTCTGAGAGAGAACGGCGGACGGGCGGGGATCCCCGAGAAACAGCGGGAAAAACAGCGCCTGGAAAAAGATCTGGGGGACAAGCAAGATCGCCTTCTCGAACAAAAACGGGCGGCGGAGGTTGCCAACCAGCGTGAAATCGAGTTGTCGGAAGTTTTTAAAGAACTTCAAAACATCAGTGCACAGGGCGATTTCGAGTCCTTCGTGGATTTTATGAGAACCGTGAACTTCAAGAATGCGATCTTTAATTTCCGCAAGATCAAATCCCGCGATCCCCGGAGCCTGATCCGTCTTCTTTACATGCTCTCAAAACTTTCTGAAAAATCCGCGGTGGCAAAGGTTTTCGACCTTACGGGACAGAAAACGTTCGGTCCCGGAGAGGTGGAAACCGTAAATTTTTCAACTGCCGCCGACCGCGTTGCGGGAGATTCGAATTATGAAGCCCTTTACAACGCGATCCTTCAGGGATTGGCCGCTCATGATATGGCCGCGATCAAGCGGATCGCGGGGCAGAGCGAACCGGCCAGGAAATTTTCCAGAATCCTCGGACTCGGGGAGAACGGTATTTTTTACGATGTGACCGAGGCCCGCAGAATGCTGGTCGTGAATCTGGAGCCCAAATACGGAGAGACGCACGTTGGTCCGAGGGCGGAGCGGCGTGCCTCGAATGCCATAACGCTCGCACTGATGTTGGGGGTTGCGGCGTTTTTTACCGCCGAGGTGGTTTCCGCGCGGGGGTTCGGGATTTCGGCCCAGGCTACGGAAGCACCGGCGACAAACAAGGTTTCTCGCCAAGAGCGTCGTTCTTCCGAATGGACTGAAGGACTTCCGGTCCTTGCGGACGCGTCATCTTCCATTACGAACGCCGGACAATGGCTGTTCCCCGCGGCTGCAGTGGCCGGTGTGGCGATCTTTGTGTTTGCCGTTTATTCTCACGCCCGGCATATCTTGGAAGAAAAACGGAAGGAGGCCGACCGTTCCGGAAAATCCTCTCTACAGGGTCCAGGGAAAAAGACCCGGAGTGCCGGGGGCGAAACCTCGCATCGCGCGGAGATCCGGAGCGGTGATATGACACGGCGTGAGTTTTCTTTGAAAGGGATTTGGGCGGCAGCGTTTCTGGGGGGGGCCGCGAAGGCAAAGGCCGGTATTTTCAGTTCTCTTGAAGACGAGATCCGAAAGGGGACCCGGCTTGGTTATTTCGAACGGACAGCCTGGACGCGCAGTGACAAGAAGCCCGAGCCGGCCGAAGCCCTGGCCGATCTGAAGAGGATCTCGAACCTGAATCTCGGGGCGTTCCCGGCGGCCGCAAAAAATGTGCTGGCGCAGTCCCATTATGCGGATAGTTGCGATATTCTCGTGAAAGCGCTTGCTTCGAGCGGGGACTCGGAAACCAACGAGCTTGTGCGGGCGGTCGAGTCCCAATATATCGAAAAAAATCAGCTTGAGAATTTGGATGTCGCGGCGCGTGCGATCGTTGTGACGGAGCTGCGGAATGTTTCGAGGAATACGACGGACAAGGCGAAACGGGCGTGGGCTCAAGGGCTTTTGCGGGAGCTTAGGGATGCTTACGGCGTTTCGCTGGATGAAGCAGGATTTGAGATGATCTCCGCTACCGGAAGTACCCAGCAGATGAAATTTTTCATTAACCGTTACGTTGAGGAAGCCCTGAAAGGGAGAGTTACCAATGATGGTGACTTGAATGGTTTCGCGCCCTGGTATACGAAACGCATCGAAGGGATCAAAGATCCTTCGGATGAAAATACGGAGGGAAACCGTGAGGATGATAAAGGTTTTAACTTTTTGACCTATCAGCTGGAACAGATCATGGACGGGAAAGGTGGCTGGATCATCCGCGCGGAACGTCGTGGTTCGACATCGGTCACTCTTCCTATTGACGAAGGGAAGGAATCGGTTGATCTTCAAGCCGGTAAAGGTGCGAAGAAAGAGGAGAAGTCGTTCCACCCGCAGGCTCAGACGGTATCCGTGGCCGGACATCTCCCAGTTCTTTCCGGCCCTGCGGGTATTTTGCAAATAGCGCTCGCCAGCAACAGTTCACAACATCGCAAAGAACTCCGGAGTACGGCGGAAGCGGTGAGCCGTGCGCAGGCGATCGCGGACATCAACGGGATAAGGCGGGATATCGGTCTTTTGATCATCCATAGGGAAGTGGAACACCCATTTTCCGGCCATGTGGAGATCCTCGTGGAACATTTGATGGCGCTCGAGAAGGATACGATACTTGCTGCGGAACAGCTTCGTTCTGCGGCATTGAATTTGCTCCGGGTGGCACGAAAAGATGTCGAGACCAACCGGTTTGAGGATCCTGAGGCCGGGACCCCGGTTTATAAGGAACAGGCGGCATTTTATACTGCGGTGCTGGATCAGGCGATTAACAGGATTCAGGGCCTTCACGTTCAAAACGGATCCGTGCTTAATCCCGGATGGGCGGCGCTGGCTGTTGCGATCGGGTCGGAAGGCGCCTCTACTCTGATCACAGGCGTTAAGACGACGGGCGATCGACTGGCTTTTCACGAACTTCTCAGCCTCGGAGCATCCCAAGCTCTCGCACCGGCTCTTTTCCAGAAAGCCGTTCGTGCTCCCCGGGGTGATGTGCGGTTGCGTGCGGAGAAGCGGGACGAAGGAGCGGTGATCCGGTACCAATCTCCGACTGGAGCGGTGATTGCTCTTAGCGGTACGACCGTGGTGGTTTCCGGACCGGTCCAGAGAGATTCCGGGAACCGGATCGTTTTTGCATCCCTGCCTGGAACGAACGGATCGACGGTCGTGCTTTTTGATTATGGCGCATTTGATCGCGGGGAATCCCCCTGGGTTATGACAGTGGGCGGTAAGGAGCAGCCTCTGAGCGCTGCTGCGGAAAAATTTATTGTTTCGACCGCGAGGAAGGAACGGCGCGTTGGGGATGATCTCTGGATCGCGGACGTGGCTGGAGATTCCGCCGCCGCAGCGCAGGAAGTGGACGTTGCTTTCGAGCGTCAGCTTGCGATGCTTCGGGCTCGCGAGTTTGTCGCGAATGTGGCGGAAGATCCGGATCTTGCGGCAGCTGAAGCGGATGCTGCGATGACGCGTCAGCTGGAGCGTTCCAGGAGACAGATGGCCGCGAACGTTACGGGAGATATCGAGATGGCGATCGCCGGGGTCGAAGCCCGTGGACGTCAGCGCAGGATTCCCGAAGCCTCAGTGCTTCGTGCCGAGCGGCGTTCGGACGGAGCTCGCTACAGAATTTCACATAAGATTCCTCTGGCGATCATTGAAGGAACGCCGCCGCAGGTTATCGGCAACCCGAATGAGGCGTGGCAAGATGACCGAGGTGTTGATGGCTATGGCATAGACGGGACGGTAGATTACAAGGGGCGGATCCTTTTCGGCATATTTAAGTTCCAAGGACGGAGATACGTTGTCCTTTTTGATCCGGCTCAGGATCCTTCGATTAAGGACCGTTGGTTTGTCAAAGGTGTGACGGATGATGACAGGCTTGAGATTGTCGAAACTTCCCAGGATCTTGAAGCTGCGGCGGAGAATTTCAAACGGACAAAGCTGGTCGGGCAAAAACCCCAAAGCGCTGTCCCAACGGTTGTGGTGGGAGCGCCGGCGGCAATATCTCCGATGACCCCTGCGGCATCCGCTAGCCATGCTATGTCTCCCGTCGCGGCGGTTGTTTCCAAAGAACCGGTTCTGATAGGGAACAAGCTTGTGACCAGGGGGAAAAACAGTTTTGGGGTTATTGTTTATTTCGATCCGAAAAATCCGACCGAACCTCTTTTTACCTTCAAAACGCAGCCTGAGCCGACTCCGGAAGAAATGCCCGGGGTGATAAGCGAGGTTCAAAAGTGGTTCAGCGGTCACTTGGAAGTTAAGCGGCTTCAGGCGGCGGCCAAGCTCAAAAAAGAAACGGGGCAGGTGCAAAATGGCAGCTTCTTGCCGGACGATTCAATGGCCTCTCCTAAAGTGCCCAGCCAGCCGGTTGTCCTGGCCACCGTTATCAGAAAGATCGACGGCCGGGACGTGAACATTGAAGTGGTTTACACAGCGCCCGGAGGATATTCCGTAAGAGCCGTTCAGAACAAAGCGGACAAAGATAAATATGGCGAGATTCGGCCCGCGACTCTTGCCGAAGTGATAAGGGACCCCAAGGCTTTGGCCGAGGAATTGGCGGTGAAGGATCCTGCGATCAAGGCGGAGATCCGTCAAGCGGATGGCGCTTATAAGCTTGCGGTCGAAAAAGCTCAGGACAGAGAGCGTGCTGCGGCCGCTGCGAAGAAATTGGAAAACGCGCCTGCTCTTTCGGCGCCCAAGACGAATAAAAAGGGCGGTGACCAGAATAGCCATGCAATCTACTCCCAGGACCATCCGATGGAGTATGTTTTAAAGATGATCGCAGCCCATTACCCCAGAGGGACCCAAGAGTATGCTGACGCCAGCCGGGTTTGGGGTATGCTCGCCGCCGAGTTTCCGCATCTTGTGGGTAAAAAGGTTGGAGAACAAAATACCAACGATAAAAAGACAGGGAACCTTAGGGATATCCTTGATAAGGTCCAACAGTTGTCGAAAGAGCAGCAGTTCTTTAAAGTTCTTACGTGGGTGACGGGCGGAATGATCGTGACTGCCGTAGCGTCGTTCGCGTTTCTCAGTCTGATGGCGGCGCTTTCCGTTGTCTTGATCACTATGACCTTGGGCTTCGGGTTGATTCATTCGGTGGATAGCAGGCGGGCGAAGTTGTTAAAAGCCGGGGAAGTTCAGGCTCTGAAACCTTTAGAGGAAGTTCTCAGCGAAGAGGTTGCGTGGCGTGAAATGCAACCCCTGACGGGCGAGGCTGTCACGAAGGGTTCCAGAGGATTTTCGATACCCGCAGATGAAACCAAATTTATTGCTTCCCTGGACGGGGTGTCGATTACGCCTTCGTTGCTTTCCCGGATACGGGCGACGGATCCGGCCCTCCACAAGCAGCTGCTGATGGCCCTGAGGCACTGGATCCTGGAAAACGAGGAAGCCTCTGCAGGGAAGCGCGCTCCCAATCTTCCCGCGAACGTTAAACTTTTCGAAAAGGCGGACGCTCACTTTCAGATATTTCTTGGAAAACGCTCCGAAAGGCGTTCGAAAGTTTCTCAGACGGAAGGTATTCAAGCGGAGGTTCCTCAGACGGTTGCGATTCCGGTTGCCGCGACCAGAGCGGTAATCAAAGAGGTCGCTACGAGTTCTTCTCCGGCGTCCATCCGCCTGCCTTCGCCCGGTTTTTCTGGCACAGTTGGTAGCGTTCCCGCGAAAGGGCCGTCCCGGAACGAAGTCCGCACATCGATCCTTCCGGCCACAACGATCCGGGAACTCATGACGGTCGAGCGGCTCGAGCTTATCCGCTACTACTATTTCAATATTATTCCTTCGCGCCTTATCGAGGAGCTTGATGAATTGGGCGGCAAGGAAGCGATCGTGAGGACGCTTCAGGAACTTGTGGGAATTCCGGTCGGCTACGCGGCGGATGATACGGCCTATAGTTCGGTGCTCCATAGTTTGATCCCGGGGGAGGAGCCGTTGTATATTTCCCGGCCCGTGTCTGTGGGGGCGCTGACCGTTACCGACAGTTCAGTTCAGACGGTCAAGAATCCGCGCGGGACTTTGGCGATTGGTCAGGACCTTATGACGGAGTATTTGTCGCAGAATCCTACGGCTCTTTATTACCTTCTCAAAATGTTTATGACGGAAGACGGTCAGACATCGCTTGTGACGGTCGGATCGCCTGCGCTTATTTCGGAGATCCGTAAAAAAATCCAGAGTAAAGACGTCGTGCCAGCCTCAGAGCTTGGATCGCTCGGGAAAGTTCTTGAGGCCCTTGAGAAACAAAGCATCCTTCGGGTGGAGCCGATGCGGGCCGGGGAAACAACGGAAGCGGCGGTCCTTAACAGACTTGGCGCGTCGACCCGGGGCGGGATCACGACGTTGCACCTTACTGCGGCACAAATGGCCGGACTTGCGGACGGCGCGCATTTCGCGTTCGGTGAGAAGATCGGTGCCGAGGATCTTGCGGTTGCAAGTGCTCTGGCCATGCCGCTCAAATCCCTGGCGGATCTGATCGCCAGCATTCCCGATGCGCAAATGCGAGGGGATCTTTTGAAGAACTTTGTCGCTGAGAATTTGCCGGAAGTCCGGGCGAACGGCACCAACGGGTTCATCATCAGCCAGATCGCCAAGCTGGCCCAGCAGTTCGTCGAGATGAAGCTCGTCGCGCGAGCTGCGTAAGGAACTGCTTTTTTCTCCTCCTTTTTCAAAAGGGTGTCTGACGCCTTTACTAAGTCCTTTCCATTCCCCACCTTCATTGCTAAAATGTTTCCCTGATTTGTAACCTATTGAGGGGAGGGTAGATAGCAGTGTTTCCGTCCGTCCAGGATCAGCTTGAAGTTTTCAGAGAGAACCTCGTGGATCTTATCTCCGAAAAGGAGCTTGCCCAAAAGCTCGAGGTTTCGATCAAGAAAAACCGCCCTCTTCGTATCAAGTACGGCGCGGACCCGTCGGCGCCGGATCTTCATCTCGGGCATACCGTGCCTCTCCGCAAATTACGCCAGTTGCAGGACCTGGGGCATGACGTTGTTTTCATTATCGGGGATTTTACGGCGCGTATCGGCGATCCTTCCGGAAAATCCGAGACCCGGCCCATGCTGACGGAAGAGCAAGTCCTGGAAAATGCCAAGACGTACCAAGACCAGGTGTTCCGGATCCTGGACAAGAAAAAGACCGAAGTCTATTTTAATTCCAAATGGCTCGGGAAAATGACGCCGGAAGATTTTCTGAGGTTGACGGCGCAGTATACCGTTGCGCGGATTCTCGAACGGGATGATTTTTCAAAGCGCTACAAGTCCGGAGAACCGATCGCTCTTGTGGAGTTCCTTTATCCGTTGCTTCAGGGGCACGATTCCGTGGTGCTCCGTTCCGATATCGAACTCGGAGGGACGGACCAGATGTTCAATCTGCTCGTGGGGCGCGAACTGCAGAAGGCGGACGGTCAGGAGCCGCAGGTCGTGATGACGATGCCGCTCATCGAAGGACTCGACGGCGTCCAGAAGATGTCCAAAAGCCTCGGCAATCATATTGCAGTCAAGGATACCCCCAAAGAAATGTTCGGGAAGGTCATGTCGGTCTCGGACGCCATGATGGAACGCTATTACCGCTATCTCGCGGCGATGCCCAAAAACGAGGTGGACGGGATCCTCGCGGGGTTAAAGTCCGGTGAGATGCACCCGCGCGAGATGAAGGCGCGTCTCGCGGAACGGATCGTGACGCTCTTCCACTCCGAAAAAGAGGGGAAACGGGCGCGCGAGGAATTCGACGAGATCTTTAAGAACAAAGGGCTGCCTGATGAAGTGCCGGTCGTAAAGATCGCCCACCCGACGATCGATATTGTAAGCCTTCTTGCGGAGGCGCAGCTGGTTGCGAGCAAGTCCGAAGGCCGCCGGATGGTAGAGCAAGGTGGCGTTAAGATAGGCGGGGAGAAAGTTACGGACCCCAAGGCTGTGATCACGGTCGGGGAAGCCATCATTCTTCAATGCGGCAAGCGGAAATTTGCAAAGATCGTACCTTCGTGATCTATGGAAAAGGGGACAGGTGACTTTTGAAAGAGCTTCTGCCCCATGAAAGACGATATGATCGCTAGCGAAAAAAGTAATCCTTCCCCTCTCGTCCGGTTCGAGAATGTTTCCAAGAAATACGGCCGTATTCTTGCGCTCAACGATGTTTCCTTCGAGATCAAGGAGGGGGAGATCATCGGGTTTCTCGGGCCCAACGGTGCGGGCAAGACGACCGCGATGCGCATTCTTTCAGGTTTTTTTCCGCCGACCCAAGGGCGTGTCCGGATCAAGGGGGCCGATTTTTTCAAGCATCCCAAAAAGGCGAAACGCTTTCTCGGGTATCTTCCCGAATCGGTGAATCTTTATCCGGACATGAAGGTTTGCGAATACCTCAAGTTCGTCGCCAAACTCAAAGGGGTCCGTCGCCGGGATTTTAACGTTCACGTGCGCGGGAAAATGGAACTTTGCGGGCTGGGGCAGGTCGGGCACCGTCTGATCGGCCGGCTTTCGAAAGGGTACCGTCAGCGTGTCGGGATCGCGCAGGCGTTGATCGGGGATCCTGCGCTCCTGATCCTTGATGAGCCGACGACCGGGCTTGATCCCAAGCAGATTACGGAGATCCGTGAATTGATCCGCGCGCTGGGACACAATCGCGGAATCATTCTTTCCACCCACATCCTTCCCGAAGTTTCCATGCTTTGCCACCGCGTGATGATGATTAACCAGGGGCGGATCATTGCGAGCGGAACCGTGCGTGAGCTCGAGTCGTGCCTGAAGGATCGCGATGGCGTTCATGTCGTGATCCAGAGCAAACAGTATGAGGAGGCTGCGTTGCGGCTTTTGAGGGCGCTTCCCGGGGTCGAAGGGTTGAAATCCTGCGAAGCAGCCCGCGGGGAGATCGATTTATCGTTCGAAACTTCGTATGCAGAGGACCTCAGGCCGCGGATCACAAAACTTTTCGTGGAACACGGGATCCCGGTTGTGGAAATCCAGCGCGTGAAACTGGCTCTGGAAGAGATCTTCCTTCACCTGCTGAAGGAAGGGAAGGTCGAGGGAAAACCGTCATGACGAAGCTGTTCGTGATCGCTCGCAGGGAATTCACCGGATGCTTCCATTCCTGGCTCGGGGTAATGATGGGGGTCCTGTTCTTCCTGGTCACGGGGGTCTTTTTTGTGATCCTGGTGCTGAGTTATGTGAAGATCTCGATGGATCCCCGGCAATTCGGTCTTTCGAGCCTCAACGGGATTAATCAGACGCAGTTCGTGTTCAGTTCGTTTTTTTCGAACCTTAGCATCATTCTCCTTTTTTTCGTGCCGCTTCTGACCATGCGTTCCTTTGCGGAGGAGAAGCGGCAGGAGACCCTGGAGCTTCTTTTTACATATCCGTTGTCGGATTTTGAGATCGTCGCGGGGAAAATGCTTGGGATCGTTTGGTTCTTTGAGTTCCTGCTGGTGCCGCTTCTGGGGTATCTCGCGGTGTTCCGCTGGATCGGCGGGGAGCTCGACTGGGGGCCCGTGCTTTCCGGATTTCTTGGGTTCTGGCTTCTGGGAATGGCTTACCTTGCCGCCGGGGTGTTTGTATCGAGCCTGACCCGGAGTACGGTGGTGAGCGCGATCGGGACATTCAGCGTGCTTGTGGTCTTCTGGGTCTTCGAGTGGGTCACGGAGATCAGCGACGGGGTCTGGGCGAAGATCTTTGGGGCGCTTTCGCCTTTGGGCCACTACCGCCATTTCACGCTCGGGATCGTGGATTTGCAGGACGTGGTCTATTTCCTTTTCTTTTTCCTCTATTTTCTTTATCTCGCCATCCGTTCGGTTGAAACACGGAACTGGAAAAGCTGATGCGACAATTTCTCCTGAAATTCCAGATGCTGTTCGAAGCGCTTATTTTGCTTGCGACGCTCGGGATGGTTTATTTCCTGATCTCCAATTACCACTACCGGTGGGACCTGACGCGGGAAAAAGTGTATTCGCTTCCGCCCGCGACCGCGGATGTCCTCCGGGGGCTGAAGGGCCAGAGGCTTGAGGTCGTGCTTTTTTATTTGCAGGAGGATCCGGTAAAGCAGGGGCTTGAGGTGTTCCTTAAGGAATGCCAGCGGTATCATCCGGATTTTCATTATGACTTTTTTGATCCGAACCGCCGGCCGCGTATTGCGCAACAATTCAACGTCCGGGAGCCGTCCGTGATCCTGGTGCGGGTGGGTGAGCGCGAAGAGCGCCTTACCCGGCCCAGCGAAGAAGATTTCACAAACGCGTTTCTGCGGTTGCTTCATCCCAAGGACCTTGATGTTTGTTTCGTGACGGGGCACGGTGAGGCGGAGCTTTTCGGGGAAGATCCGAACGGAATCCAGAAGTTTCGCGATACCCTTGAAGGTTACAACGCCATGCTCCATGAGATCGTGTTGTCGCGGGATCATGTCCCGGACACTTGTCAGGTGGTGACGCTTGCCGGCCCCCGATGGGAACTGAAACCCGAAGAGCTCGCGGATATCCGGAAAGCCTTTGAAAACGGCAAGGGCGTTCTTTTGATGTTTGATCCGATGGATCCCGGGACGGGGGCTTCCTTTGAAGAGTTCACGAAACAGTTTGGCGTTGTTATGGGAAACAACGTGCTTGTAGACAAAAAGAGCCGAATTGTGGGCGGGGATTTTCTGATGCCGCTCGTGAGCCAGTATTATGTGGATCACCCGGTTACCCGGACGATCAAGGAAGCGACCTTTTTTCCGCTCGTGCGAACGATCCAGCCTTCGACCGAGGGTCCCGCGGGGCTTGAAGTGACACCGCTGGCCATGACAAGCGACGAAAGCTGGGCCGAGACCGATCTTCCCCAGCTTGAAAAAGGAAACGCGATTTTTGATATGAAAACCGACGTGGCGGGACCGCTGCCGGTTTTGGTGGCGGTTGAACAAAAACAGGCTGACGGAAAGCGCAAGGCGGAAGACGAGAAACCGGGTGCTTCGCCATCCACCCTCCCACATTCTGCACCCAATGTCTCCCAAGGGGGGCGGATGCTTATCGTGGGCGACAGTGATTTTCTCTCCAACGGTTATCTGAACCTTTCCGGCAATAAAGAGCTCGGGTTGAATATGATCCGTTGGCTGGCGAGGGACGACCGTTTTGTCGATGTGCGGCGCGCGGAACTTCGTTTTAGTCCGATTCTGATGAACGCGGCGCAGCGGACGAAGTTCTTGATCGTGGTCCTTGCGGTTTTTCCGCTCACGTTTCTTTTGCTGGGCGGGCTCTATCTTGTAATCCGGTTGCGGACTTCATGAGGCTCCGGCGTACGTTCGTTTTCTGTCTTTTGTTCGCCGCGGTCATGGCGATTTATTTTTTTCAAACCCGCCTTGAGAAACAGGCCCTGACGATTTCTCCCGATGAAGTGAACCGGAATTTTGTACTTGCAAAGACCGACGTTCCATTACGTCTCAGGATCCTGGACCATACCGCAAAGACGGAAACGGTTCTTGAAAAGGAAGGGGACCGCTGGATGCTTACCGCGCCGGTCCGTTATCCGGCTGATGGAAGGATCGTCGGAGGGCTTGTGATGGCGTTGAGGATGGCTTCCGAACGGCCGCGCTTGCGGGCCGCGAAAGAGTGGGACGAATACGGTCTTGCGAAGCCGGGGCTCGAAATGGTCGTCGAGATGCCCGGGAAAAAAGCGGAAACACTCAAGCTCGGTGCAAAGACCCCGATCGGCAACGGCGTGTATGCGCGGTGGGATTCGGAACGGGGTTATTTCTTGTTGCAAGGGGAGATGGGTTCGGCGCTTCGGCCAAGTGCTTATTTACTGAGGGAAAAACGGGTGTTCCGTGCTCCTCCGGAAACGATCCATAAAGTCTCGGTTGAAATGGGGCCGAATACCTGGCAGTGGAAAAAAGATACCGGGGGGGAGTGGTATTGGATGGAGCCGATCGCAAAGCTCGGGCAGAAGATGCCGGCGGAATCCATGGGAAAGGTTCTCGTGGCGCTTCAAAATTTTTATATTAAGGAATTCCTCGACGGGGAAAAACGATCCCAGGCCGAGCTCGGTTTTTTTATTATCCACGACCGGATCTGGATCGAACCGGACCTTGGCAAGACTGAGTTCTTTCACTTCGGTAATGAAGTGTCCGAGCAGAACGCTTATTACGGTCTCCGCGAAGGAGAGAAGCCTGCTTTTTTGATCGACCGGATGAAGGTGATCCAGTTCCTCGATCTCTTAAAGGCTGTCGAAAAGGATGTCGAGGGCCGTGGGGCGAAAGTTAATAAACCGGATACGTTGTCCTCGGCACCCTCTCAGCCGATCCCCTGAGATTTTCATGACCATCGCATCCCGCATTCAACATCTGAAATGTTCGATCCGTGAAATTGCCGGCCGTGATGTCGGGTTGGTGCTTGTCACCAAAACGGTTTCGCCGGAACGGATCTTTGAAGCGTATGCTGTGGGAGAACGGGATTTCGGAGAGAACCGTGTGCAGGAGTGGCAGGAGAAAAAAGACGCGCTCCCCGGAGACGTCCGTTGGCATTTGATCGGGCATCTTCAGACCAATAAGGTCAAGTATGTGGTCGGGCAAGTGGCGCTGATCCATTCGCTTGATCGTGCGGAACTCGCGGACGCGATTGAGAAATGTGCCAAAAACAAAGGGATCACGGAAATCCCGTGCCTCGTGCAGGTGAACATGTCGGGCGAGGAGAGCAAATTCGGGTTCAATCCCTCCGCGGTCGAGGATTTTGTCCGCGGTCTTCCGTCCCGGCCGGCGATCCGGGTCCGGGGGTTGATGGTCATCGGTCCGCTGACCGACGATACGGCGAAGATCCGGGAATGTTTCCGGAAGACGAAAGCGCTTCTTGAAGATCTCAAGAAGAAATTTCCGGGTTATGACTGGGATGTCCTTTCCATGGGAATGTCCGTGGACTATAAGATTGCCATTGAAGAAGGCGCAAATTTGCTTAGAATTGGCTCTTTGATATTTCCTAGGGAGAGTAGGGTATGAAGAGACTCGGTAAATGGAAGATAGGCTTGATCGGGGTCGGGAACATGGGAACTTCGATCCTTGAGGGGGTCCTCCGCAAAGGGATCGCAAGTCCTTCTCAAATATGGGTTTATGACAAGATCGTAGCCAAAGCAAGAGGTTTTGCCCGCAAGACCCGCGTCCATTGCGCGGCCTCGGCGGTGGAACTTCTGGATAAGTCCGATGTGGTGATGCTTGCCCAGAAGCCGCAGGATTTCGCGCCGTTCGCCGCAGAGCATAAATATTTCTTCAGACCGGGCCACTGCGTGATCTCGATCCTGGCCGGGCTGACGACGGAAAGGATCCGGGAAGCTTTCGGCGGAAAGGCTGAAGTGGTCCGCGCGATGCCGAATCTTGGCGCAAAGGTCGGCGAATCCATGACGGCGGTTTGCGGGAAGAATAAAAAATGGATCGCTTTCGCGGAGAATCTTTTCTCAGGGTGCGGGGCGGTTGTCCGGCTTCCCGAAAAGTCTTTTGATCTCGTGACCGCGGTGAGCGGCAGCGGGCCGGCCTATTTCTTTCACTTGATGGAACTGATGGCGGATTTCGGTGTGATGCAGGGCCTGCCGGCGAATGTGGCGGCGACGCTTGCGGTTCAGACCGGTCTTGGCGCGGCGCTTCTGGCCAAAGGATCGGAGCATTCGTGCGCGGAGCTTCGGGAAAAAGTCACTTCGAAAAAGGGGACGACCGATGCCGCGCTCAAAGTGCTGAAACAGAAAAAATTCGGCAGGATCTTTCACCGGGCGCTTGCCGCTGCAATGGTCCGCAGCCGGCAATTGAGGAAAAAATAAGCGCAACGGTCATCCTGACCGCTTTAAATATTGATCGGATAGTCAGGAGAGCCCTGATTTCCAATAAGCACTAATGAGGCTCAAGGTAACGTGCAACGGGAAAGCTTTTACGTTGTGCTTTACGCGTTGAGCGCAAGGAGTTTTCATGTTCGTGTTCGGGATCATTTTTCAGGGGGCCGCGCTGATGGTGGACAGCATCTGCAAGATCCTTTACTGGTTGCTTTTTGCCAGGATCATCGTGAGCTGGTTTCCGGTCGATCCGTTTTCCGCGCCCGTCCGGTTCCTTCAGCAGGTGACGGATCCGATCCTGGACCCGCTCAAGCGCCTGCCGCTGCGTTTCGGGATGATGGATCTCTCGCCGCTTTTGGCGTTTTTTATTCTTTATGTGACGAACCGGGTCCTTGTGACGGTTCTTTTAAAAATGGCTTTCCAATTTAGCGGGGGATGATCCGATGCCTATGAAACGTACCCAGAAACCTTCGGGCACTCTTTTGAAAAAGGTCGATGCGTGTGTTGCCGGGATCCGCAAGAAAACGGATTTCGTTCCCGAGATCGCGCTGGTGCTCGGGACCGGGCTCGGGAATCTCGCCAAGCGGATCAAAGCCGAAACGGTTCTGACCTACGACAAGCTCCCGCATTTTCCGGAATCGACCGTAGAATCCCACAAGGGACAGCTTGTGCTGGGAGAACTTTCGGGAAAGAAGATCGCGGCGATGGAGGGACGATTCCATTTCTATGAAGGCTATTCGCTTGACGAAGTGACATTCGGCGTGCGCGTGCTGCGCCAGCTTGGAGCGAAGATCCTGATCGTTTCGAACGCGGCGGGGGGGGTGAACCTCGGCTATAAAAAAGGCGAGATTGTTCTGATCGCCGATCAGATCAATTTTATGGGCGTCAATCCGCTGGTGGGTCCGAATGAGAGCAAGTTCGGCCCGCGGTTCCCGGATATGTACGAGCCCTATTCGAAGCGGCTTATCGATCTGACCGTTCAGGCTTCGCGGGAGGTCAAGGTGCCGGTGAATCAGGGGGTTTATATCGGAGTGACCGGCCCGTGCCTCGAAACCAGGGCGGAATACCGGATGATGCGGCATTTGGGCGCGGACCTTGTCGGGATGTCGACCGTGCCGGAAGTGATCGTGGGCGTCCACATGGGCATGGAAATCCTGGGTTTCAGTATTGTGACCGACCTTTGTGACCCCGATCATCTCGAGCCGTGCAATATCCAGGAGATCATCAAGACGGCGAATGAAGCCGGGCCGAAACTGGACAAGCTGATTACGGCGGCGATCGCGAAATTTTAACCAAACTAACGAATGACGGGCAGCGTGAAACGATCTTGTTGCCCGTGATTCATCACCCATGACTGAATTATGAGCGAAGCTAAGAATTACAAAGACACTTTAAATCTTCCGCAAACGCCTTTTCCCATGAAGGCGAACCTTGTCCAGCGCGAGCCGGAGATGCTTAAAGCTTGGGAAGAACACGGGATTTATTCGGAGATCCGCCGGCGGTCCGCGGGCAAGCCGAAATATATTCTCCATGACGGGCCGCCTTACGCGAACGGTCACATCCACATCGGTCACGCCCTCAATAAGGTCTTGAAGGATCTTATCGTCAAATATCAAGGTATGCGCGGTCATGACGCGCTTTATGTGCCGGGCTGGGACTGCCACGGGCTCCCGATCGAGCATCAGTGTCTGAAGGAGATGGGGAAGCGCAAGGAAGAGGTTGACCGTGTCGAGTTCCGCAAGCAGGCGCGCAAATACGCGGAAAAATTCGTCGCGATCCAACGCGAGGAATTTAAGCGACTCGGGATCTTCGGGGAATGGTCGAACCCGTATCTCACCATGAACTACGAATATCAATCCTCGATCGCAGAATCGTTTCTGAAATTGTATGAAGACGGTTACATCGAGCAGCGGTTGAAGCCGGTTCCCTGGTGCTTTGATTGCGAGACCGCGCTTGCCGACGCCGAACTCGAATATGAGGACAAGATCTCAAAATCCGTCTATGTGAAATTTCTGGTCGCGCAGGAGGCTTTGCGGCAGAAGATCGGCCCGACCGAGTTGGCCCGGTTCGGCAGCAAACCGGTTTATTTTCTTGTCTGGACGACAACGCCCTGGACGCTTCCGGCGAATGTTGGGGTGGCGCTTCATCCCGAGCTTTCGTACTCTTTTTTGGATCTCGGAGACGAGATCTGGTGTCTCGCGGATGCACGGGTGCCGTTCCTTCACTCCCTGAAGCTAAAAAATCCGCTTGCCGAGAGTCTTCTCAGCCTGCCGGGAAAGCAATTTGAAGGGGTCGAATACGATCATCCTTTTCTTGCGCGCAAAGGCCGCGCGATCCTTGCGGATTATGTTTCCAGCGAAGACGGCACCGGGATCGTTCATATCGCGCCGGGGCACGGGGAAGAGGACTACAAGTTCGGGCATCTCGATAACGGGCTTCCGATTCTTTCGCCCGTGGACTCTCGCGGACGGTTCACCGAAGAATTCCATTTTTGTCACGGCGAACATGTTTTTAAGGCGAACCCGAAGATCACGGAACTCCTGAAAGAAAAAAAGCTTCTTCTGCACGAGGCCGATCATTCGCATTCTTACCCGCATTGCTGGCGTTGCAAGAAGCCGATTCTTTTCCGCGCGACGACGCAGTGGTTCATGAAGATCGACCACAAGGATCTCCGCGCGCGGATGCAGGGAGCGATCCAGAAAGACATTCGGTTCATTCCCGATTGGGGGAAGAACCGCATCGGGGCCATGGTCGAAACGCGGCCGGAATGGTGTCTCTCGAGGCAGCGTTATTGGGGCGTTCCGATACCGATCATTCGCTGCAAACATTGTACGGGGGTACACTTTGTCAAAGAGTCCAAGGAGAAGATTCTCGGACTTTTTAGAAAAGAAAGCGCGGACGCGTGGTTCGCCCATGCGGCGGAAGATTTTCTGCCGGAGGGAACGAAGTGCCCGAAGTGCCATAAAAGTGAATTCGAGAAAGAGACCGATATCATTGACGTGTGGTTTGACTCCGGCGTGAGTCACCAAGCGGTTCTGCGTCAATATCCGGGACTTCAGTTCCCGGCGGATCTTTATCTGGAAGGTTCGGACCAGCATCGCGGGTGGTTCCAGAGCGCTCTTACGACGGCAGTCGCGCTGGAGAACAAGAGCTCTTTTAGAAGTGTGCTGACGCACGGGTTCGTGATGGACGGGCAGGGGAAGAAGATGTCGAAATCCGCGGGCAATGTTGTGACGCCCCAGGATGTGATGAAAGAATTCGGTGCCGATGTGCTCCGGTTGTGGGTGACCTCCTGTGATTACCAGTTCGATGTCCGGCTCTCCAACGAGATCCTGAAGCAGCTGGTGGATACTTACCGGAAGATCCGGAATACGTTCCGGTATTTGCTTTCGAACCTCTACGATTTCGACGTCCGGAAGCACCGGGTGCCGTATGCGAAACAGCATCCGCTTGATCGCTGGGCGATGGTGAAGACTGCAAAGCTCGTGCAGACCGTGACGGACCTTTATGACAGGTTCGAATTCCACCAGATCTACCGCGAGGTCTACAATTTTTGCGTGGTGGATCTGAGCGCTTATTATCTCGATGCGCTCAAAGACACCCTTTATACCGCGGCGCCGGATTCGTGGATTCGCCGCTCCGCCCAGACCGTACTTTTTGACATTTTGTCCAGCCTGGTCAGGATCGTAGCGCCCATCATGCCTTTTACGTCGGATGAGGTCTGGAAGGCCTATCCGCTCGAAGAAGGCGTGGCGTCCGTTCACGCGAGCGGCTGGCCGGTACTCGGGGACGTGAAGCCGGGGGACGAATTTGGGGAGTGGGAACACCTCCGTGAGATCCGTGATCTGGTGACGCCGTTTTTGGAAAAGCAACGCGAGGCGAAAGTGATCGGCGCGGGGCTTGAGGCGAAGGTTTTTCTATATGCAGAAGACGGAAAATCGGCCGAAATATTACATAGATATGAAAAGGAACTTGCTCGGGTCATGGTCGTGTCTCAGGTCTGTCTTGAGGCGAAAGCCTTGCCGGGTATGGAGGCCACAGAAAGTGTTTCCGCAGTCCTCCAGACAAAACTGAGGCTCAATATTCTTGTAGTGAAGGCGGACGGTACGAAATGCCCCCGCTGCTGGAATTATTCTTCTGCTGTCGGCCGAGATCCGGAGCACGCGGTCCTTTGCCCCAAATGTGTTGAGGCCGTCCGGACAGTCCAAAAATAAACAAAAGGAAGTGCTCTATTTCTGAAAAGGCTTCGCTTTTTCACGTGAGAGCTCCGAAAAAAGTCCTGAAAAAGGTCCTGGTGGGACTGATTCTTTTCTTCCTGGGCGGTCTTGCCGCGTATCTTTTTCCGTTCCTTCTGCCTTTTTCCTTGGCGCACCACCCGCTCCTTCCGATCTTCATCATGACCGGGATCTTTCTTGCGGCGTTCAAGCCGATCGAACGTTCCGTTAAATGGTTCCTCGAGAAATATCTTTTTCATAAAAAGACCTTTGCCCAGATGACGCTGATGGATTTGGCGCAGGAACTGACCGTGAACCTGGACCTCCAGGAGCTGTCAAACCTGGTGGTGAACACGTTCGGCGAGGTGCTGCATCTCAAGAGCGTGGCGCTCCTTGTCCCGGATCCGCTTCAGAACAATTTTGAAGTGGCATCGGCCTACGGGTGGGCGATCTCGGCTTCGAAAAAGATCCGGCTTGCGGTCGATTCGCCGCTTCTCAAGTTGATCCACCAGACCGGGCCGCATGTGCTGGTCCGGGGGCTGCTCCTGCAGAGCCTGTCCTGGCAGGAAGCCAACACGCTTTCCCGTGATTTCGATGTTCTCCAGGCGGGCTGGGTCATCCCGCTTTTCGTGAAGGGGGAACCGGTGGGGCTCATCGCTTTCGGCTCACTTTATCCCGACACTGTTTTTGACCAATCGGATTTTCAGTTTTTCCGGGAATTTTCGGGTACGATCGCCCAGAGCATCCACAACGCGCTTATCGTCAAGAGGCTCAGACAGCTCAATTTCGAGCTTCAGGATTCCCAATCCCAGTGGATCCAGAAGACCAAACTGAACGCCATCGAGCAACTTGCGGCCGGCATCGCACACGAGATCCATAACCCGCTCGCGATCATTTCCGGCAAGGCACAGGTCCTTCTCATGCAGAAGGGTCCTAAGCAACTGGAGCCTAACGTTCAAGAATCGCTTAACACGATAGTGAAGCAAACGCGACGCGCGGCCGATATTACAAGGAAACTTCTTTTGTATTCGCAGGGCTCGCGTGGCCCGCGGGACTGGGTTTCGCTCGAAAAGGTGCTGGACGAGACGCTGGCGCTTCTAGCGTATCAGGCGACCCTCGACCAGATCGAGATCACGAGGAATCTGGATCCGGAACTGCCGCGTTTTTATTCGAACGTGCAGGAGGTCCGCGAGGTTTTTCTCAATCTGCTGTTGAATGCGGTTGAGGCCGTCGGCAAAGAAGGCCGGATCACGGTGGAACTGAAATACCGCCGTGAGGATGATCTGATCGAGATCTTTTGTTCGGACACGGGGCGGGGGATTCCGCCGGAGCATGTCGACAAAGTTTTTAACCCGTTTTTTACAACGCGGCATGAGGCCGTGGGACTAGGGCTTTTTGTAACAAAACAGATCGTACACCGTTACGGTGGTGCGATCCGGGTGGAGAGCCAGCCTGGCGAAGGCAGTCTTTTTATCATACAGTTGCCCCGCCAGACGGAGATTCCTCCGGCGGCGGAGATCAAAAATAGCGGTACGGTTGAGGTGACCGCCCAGAAGGTTTGAAGATCCGGATTTTTAAAACAAGGACATAAGGAGAACACAAGGATGAAGAAATTGCTGATCGTGGATGATGAAGTGGAGATCTGTGAGTTCCTCAAGTCTTTCTTTGAAGACCGTGATTTTAAGGTGGCGACTGCCGTTTCGGGAGAGGACGCCCTCCGGCAGGTAGCGGTTTTTCAGCCGCACGTGGTGCTTTTGGATATTCAGATGCCCGGACTTGACGGGTTGGGCGCACTCAAGAAGATCCGGGAAAGCTACCCGAAGGTGAAGGTCATTATGGTGACGGCGGTTGAGACGCAGGACAAGATCGAAGAAGCCATGCGTCTCGGGGCTGACAATTACATCACCAAACCCCTGAGCTTGGAATATCTCGAAAAGGACGTGCAGGATAAGATCGATCTTCTTGCTAAGATCGCCTGAGGGTGCTTTTCGAGATCCGAAGGCCTGAAAGGAACGCCCCCGGAGGGGGCAAGTCTGCGATGCCGACCGGTACCGGTTTCACAAACAACGGAAAATTTGATTATCAGGAAGTTTTGCGGGATGTTGCTCGCAGCATGGTCCGTCTCAAGCGGCCCGACCGTCTTCTCAAGCTCATTACCCGCTTCATTGACCGTCAGTTCGGTCTGACGCACACCTCTCTCCTGATCCTGGATTCCAAAAAGAAGCGTTACGAGTTCGTCAATTCCAAGGGGACGGGCCGCCTTCCGGCCAATCTCGTTAAGTTCGACCCCGATCATGCCCTGATCCAGTGGTTTTCCGATCCCAAGAAAAAACAGGCTATTTCCCGGGAGTACCTTTTCCTTTCCGACGTTAAAAAAATGCTTTCCCGCGCCGAATTCCGTTTGGCCTCAAACTCCAAATCTGAACAGCTTGCCGGGGTGCAGAAGGCGATGCAAAACCTGAAGGTTGAGTTGGCGGTTCCCGGTTATTTTAAGGACACGCTGGTCGGGGTGCTCATGCTCGGCCGTCGCCTCAACGGCCGGTGCTTTGCGAAGCAGGAAGTCACTTTTTTCCAGACGTTGGCCCACGATTGTTCGATGGCGGTGAAGACCTCGGAATACAATCAAAGCCTCCTTGAACAGAATCGTGAACTGGAACGGCGCCTCGAAGAGATCGAAGGGATGCGGCGTAAGGAGCAGCGGACTTATTATGAGATCATGCGTTCGCTCGCCGAAGAAGTTCACGCCAAGGAGCCGTATACGTTCGGGCATGTCTCCGAAGTCGAACGGTTGGGGTTGATGACGGCCCGGGAACTCGGGATGGATACCGTGGGCCGAGCGAAGGATATTATTTCTGCCGCGCTGATCCTCCATGACGTCGGGAAGATCGGGATCCCGGACGGGATCCTGTGCAAACCGGGCCGTTTGGACCCGGACGAATGGGCGATCATGAAAACGCACGTTGAAAAGGGCGCCAAGATCCTCGAACCGTTGACTGATTTTAAGAAGGTCCGGGAGATCATCCTGGCTCACCACGAACGATTCGACGGGAGTGGTTATCCCCACGGGTTGAAAGGGGATCAGATTCCGATCGAGGCCCGGATCGTCAGTGTGGTAGACAGTTTTCATGCGATCGTTTCAACCCGTTGCTATCGAGAGGGCCGGTCGATCGAAGTGGCCTTTGATGAATTACAGAATTGCGCCGGTTCTCAGTTCGATCCCGTGGTCGTCGAGGCCTTCATCAGCGTTCTCAAGAAAGAGCTCCAGAAAAAGGGTAAAGACTTCGTTCTTCACCACCTTTAGTGCGGGAGTTTTTCTGTTTTTTTACCTCGTTCGATTCCTTGTTTAGAGCTTGCTTCCTCAAGCAGGCATCAGTATAATGCCGCCTCGAATCATAGAACACGGAAGGCGAACCCCGGTCTGCTTGGAAGTCGGGCGGTTTAATTCCAAAAAAAAAGGATCTGGATCCTATGCCGAAGGCGAAAAAAGCTTCAAAAAAGAAAGCTAGCAAACCCGCAAAGGCGAAAACCTCCAAAACTCTTAAGGTCGCGAAAGTTTCCAAGGCCAGCAAAGCCAAGAGGCTTTCCCGAAAAGATCTCGATCTCTTCAAGCGGCTTCTCATGGATCTTCGCAAGAAGATCGTGGGTGATCTTTCCCAGATCGAAGGAAACTCCCTGAACGGGGACCGTTGCGAAAGCCCGGATGAGCTTTCCGATGTGGGAGACAAAGCGACCGACAATTATGACCGCGAGCTCAATATCGGGCTGGCCTCCAACGAGCAGCAGATCCTTAACGATGTCGATGTCGCTCTGAAGCGCATTGACGAAGGGACTTACGGGATCTGCGAGCTGACCGGAGAGGCGATCCCCAAGAAGCGTCTGATGGTCATGCCCTATACCCGTCTTTCTAAGAAGGCCCAGGAAGAAGAGGAAAAGAACAAACGCCGTCTGTGATCTTCTTCTACGGCCTTGTGGGGGCGATCGTTCTCACCGATCAGTTTCTGAAATTCCTCGCTCTCAAGCTTCTCTCTCCCGAGACTTCCGTTCCGGTGATTCCCAAGGTCCTTTCCCTGACGCTCGTCCATAACCGGGGGGTGGCATTCGGTCTTTTTAGCGATGCCGCGCCGGTGCTTTTTACAGTGATCACGATCAGTCTTGTGGCCCTTTTCTTTTTGGCCAACCGTCCCGAACAGCATGTGTCGGAACGCGATCGCTGGGCCTTGGGGCTGATCCTCGGCGGCGCGATCGGGAACTGGATCGATCGGTTGCGTTTTGCCGCCGTGATTGATTTTATTGATTTTCATATCTGGCCCGTTTTCAATCTCGCGGACTCCGCGATCACGATCGGGGTTTGCCTCTATCTTCTGAGCCTTTTCTTGCCGCAGAAGTCTTCCGCGAAAAAATCATGATCCCGGTCCTTTTGTCCATTGGTCCGCTGCACCTTTACTCCTACGGCGTTTGTATCGCGTTGGGCGTGCTTCTTTCGGTCTTTTTGATGACGCGGCGCGCCGTTCGGGAAGGATTTCCGGCTCCGGACGATGTACTGGATATTTCCTTTTGGACGTTGGTCTGGGGATTTGCGGGTGCGCGGTTCTCCTATATCGGGCAGAACTTTTCGTATTACCTCGCGTATCCGCTCAAGATAGTTGCCGTATGGGAAGGTGGGTTGATCGTTTACGGTGGTTTGCTTGCGGGGCTTCTCGGGTTTTATCTTACGGCCCGCAAAAAGAAGATCCCTTTCTGGAAGATGCTGGATTTTATCGTACCCTATACGGCGCTCAGTCAGGCCTTCGGACGGATCGGTTGTTTTCTGAATGGTTGTTGTTTTGGGAAGGAATGCGGATTCCCGTGGGCTGTCAGGTTTCCTGACATGGCCTATGCCGTCCATCCTGCGCAGCTGTATGAGGCCGCATTTGACCTGTTCCTTTTTGTGTTCCTTCTTTCGAAACGGAAGAGCGCCCGTTTCGAAGGTCAGATTGCTCTTCTCTATTTCGCCTTCTACGGTTTCGGGCGCTATATGATCGAGTTTTTCCGTGAACCCAATCTGGTTTGGTTGGGGCTGAGCTCCGGTCAATGGACGAGTATCCTGGCCGTGACGGCGGCGTTCGGTTTTTTTATGTTCCGGCAGCATCAGACCCGCCGGAAAAAGGGCCGCTGACGTCATGCCGAAGAATCGTTTTTCCGAATTCATTGTCGAAGCTGACGAGGCTGAGCAGCGGTTGGATGTTTTTCTTGCCCAGAAGATGTCGGACCAACATTCCCGGGCGCAGCTCCAGAAGCTTATCAAGAACGGCGGTGTGTTGGTGGATGGTAAGGTCGTGACGCCGCATTATGCCGTCAAGCCTGGGGAAAAAATCCATGTCGAAAAACTCGATACCCCGCATGAAGAACTTCCCGCTGAACCGATCGCCTTGGATATCGTTTATGAGGACGACGACTGTCTTGTCGTGAACAAGCCCGCCGGGATGGTGGTCCACCCCGCGCCGGGGAATCCCCATCACACGCTCGTCAACGCGCTTCTTTTTCATGTGCAGAACCTCGGAAATTCCGAGGACAAGATCCGGCCGGGGATCGTCCACCGGTTGGATAAAGACACTTCCGGGCTCTTGGTGGTCGCGAAAAACGATTACACGCACGCCAAACTTGCAAAACAATTCAAAGACCACTCGATCGACCGCGTCTATCACGCAATCGTCCGGGGGGTCGTGCAGCATGACGAGGGAGTTTGCGAAGAACCCGTCGGGCGCGCATTTTTGAACCGGAAAAAGGTTGTTGTCCGTCCTTCCGGAGGCAAGGAGGCGACCACTTGTTTCAAGGTCCTAAAGCGGTTTCCGAACGCGACCCTCGTCGAGATCCGCCCCAAGACCGGCCGCACGCATCAGATCCGAGTTCATTTTGCGCACATGGGGCATGCCGTGCTGGGGGATTCATTCTACGGGACCCCGTTTCCTCCGATCCGCCGTCAGGCGTTGCATGCTTCGGCTCTTGGATTTGAGCAGCCTCGTACGAAAAAATGGATCCGGTTGACAAGCGAAATGCCAGAAGATATGCAGAACCTTTTAAGGTTCCTTGAAGCGCAGCCGTAAACCGCCCAAACCCCCAGCCCCTCGGTTTTTTTCATTGATTCCAGGGCTCTCGCTAACGCGGAAGGCCAGAAAAGGTTTTAAAATCAATAGAGTCGTGGCTCCAGTTGGCCTATAATTGCACGCCATGAATCTTATCCAGTGTTTTTTTTTCATCGGGACGGCCGTGGTTTCCCTTTGCTTCGCCCTCTATTTGCGATGGGTTTTTTTGAAATACACCTTGCCGTCCCACCGGACCGCGGTCACCGGCTGCGAAGTGGCCCGCTATGTTTTGGATCAGCGCGGTTTCCTTCACGTGAGCGTCACCCCCCTTGAACCCTCCGGGGAATATCCTTCGATGGAAGGCTTCTTTCTTGATCCGAAGATCTATGAGGGCCGGGATTTTCTCGCGCTCATCCAAGCCGCGCGGCTGGCTTTTCTCAAAAGCCAGTTCTCCAACATGACCTTTTGGGTCCGACTGAAGAACCGGATGGCGTTGGTGGTTCGGATCGCGGTATTTTCCGGATGGGCCCTGTTCCTGCTCGGTGTTTTTTTTCGACCTTTGAACTTTTTTATCAATATGGGTCTCGGATGTTTCACCGTGGTGATGGTGCTTGCGGTCTTCGATCTTCCGTTTGAGCTAGAGGTCGAGGAAAGGACCTCCGAATTCCTTCGAGGGTCGGGGCATTTTCAGCAGAATGAGTACGTCCACATCAAGAAGCTCAATCAAGCGATCGCTTTCCAGGGACTTGCCAGTATTGTTCGGGTGCCTTTCGGGGCTTGCTGCAATTTTTTCCGGAAAAAGGAGACTGCGGATGGGTTTTAAGGATCTCGGTCAATTTATTAAGACGCTCCGGGATGCCGGAGAGCTTGTGGAAATTTCTGCTTCGGTCGATCCTGTGCTTGAAATCACGGAGATCTACGATCGAATCGTGAAAAAGGAGGGGCCGGCGCTTCTTTTTACAAATGTGAAAGGTTCCTCCGTCCCGCTTGCGATCAATCTGTTCGGTTCTTCGAAGCGGATGTCCCTCGCTTTAGGGGTGGAAGACGTTTCTAAAATCGCCGGACGTATCCGTTCCTTTCTTGACATGAAACCTCCCCAAGGGATTTTCGAGAAGATCGCGATGATCCCGAAACTGACGGAACTGAACGCGGTGCTTCCGAAAAGGGTGAAGCACGCGCCGTGCCAGGAAAAAGTCGTTCTGCCCGGCGAGAAGCCGATCTTGGACGGGCTGCCGGTGGTCCAGTGTTGGCCGAAAGATGGGGGTAAATTTATTACGTTCCCGCTGGTCATTACCCAAGATCCCCAGAACGGGAAGCGGAACGTCGGGCTTTACCGGATGCACGTTTATGATGACCAGACGACCGGGATGCACTGGCAGATCCATAAGGATGGCGCTGAACATTTCCGAAAACTCGGGAAGGGAAGTAAAGGGCGGCTTCCGGTGGCGTGTGTGATCGGCGCCGATCCGGCGACCCTGTTTTCGGCCGCATGCCCGTTGCCGGCCGGGATAGATGAGTTAATGCTTGCCGGATTTCTGCGAAAGAAACCGGTCGAACTCGTGAAGTGCAAGACCGTGGACCTTGAAGTGCCGGCCGACGCCGAGATCGTGCTTGAGGGCTATGTCGAAGAAGGTGAATTGCGTCTCGAGGGGCCGTTCGGCGATCACACGGGGTTTTATTCGCGGGCCAAAGATTTTCCCGTGTTTCATGTCACCTGCATGACGCATCGCACAAATCCGATTTATATTTCGACCATTGTCGGCCGCGCGCCGATGGAGGATTGTTACATAGGCAAGGCGATCGAGCGGATCTTTCTGCCCATGATCCAAAAACAGTTTCCGGAGATCTTGGACATCTGCCTGCCGTGGGAAGGCGCGTTCCATAACTGCTTGATCGTTTCGATCAAAAAGAGCTATCCCGGGCAGGGGAAGAAAATCATTCACGGGATCTGGGGCCTCGGGCAGATGATGTTTTCCAAGATGATCGTGGTGCTTGACGGTGATACGAACATCCAGGACCTTCGCGAAGTGTCTTGGCGCGTGCTGAATAATATGGACCCGAAGCGCGATATCGTGTTCGGGGAAGGGCCGCTGGATGAACTGGATCATGGTGCCGCGCGGGATTTTTCCGGTTCCAAGATCGGGATCGACGCAACCCGGAAGGGCGGAGATGAAGGGATGGAACGCCCCTGGCCGGAGGATATTATCATGACCGATGAGATCAAACGCCGGGTCGAGACGCGGTGGAAGGAATACGGGCTCGATCCGAAATATCTTTAACAAAATTCAAACCTCAAACTCCGAGAAGCGAAGCCCGAAATAAATCTTAAATTCAAATTTTCCAGTAACCCTCGATGCGGATTTTGCGTTATTCGATAGCTGTTTCGAGTTTCAAAATTAACAAAAGGCGATCGATTGATTTTAAAAAAACTCGGGATTTTTTTTAAAGACATCAAACTCGAACATTCTTTATTTGCGCTTCCTTTCGCTTATCTCGGGCTTTTCATGGCCGGCCGGCGCTGGCCGGATCTTGATGTGTTCGTTTGGGTGACGGTCGCGATGGTGAGCTTCCGGACGATGGCGATGGGGCTGAACCGTCTGTTCGATTGCTCGATCGACGCCCTGAATCCCCGGACTCGGGATCGGGCGCTTCCGGGGAACCGGATCATGGCACCGCTTGTCTGGGTGCTTATTCTTGTGTCGTTCATGATCTTCGAAACGAGCGCCGCCCGGCTTGGGAACATCTGCCTCTGGCTTTCGCCCGTTCCGTTGATACTGGCTTGGCTTTATCCTTTCGCGAAACGGTTTACGTGGCTCTCCCATTTTATCCTCGGACTGATCCTCGGGATTGCGCCGTCCGGCGCATGGATCGCTGCCACGCAGCAATGTGCATGGGCGCCGCTTTTTTTGACGGCCGGTGTGACCTGCTGGGTTGCCGGATTCGACATGATTTATGCGCTTCAGGACATCGATTTTGACATTCAGCAGGGGCTTTTTTCATTTCCTGCTCGGTTTGGCATCGCGAGCACTTTGAAACTGACGCGTTTGCTTCACGCCATAAGTTTTCTTTGTTGGGGCCTCGCCGGGACGATTGCGGGAATGGGCTTCTTTTACTGGATCGGGTTGGCGGTGGTTGCGGGATTTCTGTTCCGTGAGCATTTCTTGGTTCGTAACTTTGGCGTCGCCAGGGTCAACGAAGCCTTTTTTTTGATGAATGTGGTTGTTAGCCTTGCGATTTTCTTCGCGGCGGTACTTGATGTGACTTTATAGGGATCCCGCGTCCCTACCGGAGGAGCGTGGGCGGAATAGACGAAGTTGTAAAAAGGTTCGTCGAAAAGGCATTGGAAGGTGTAGAATTTCCCATCTTTAACACGTTTTACGGCCAGCGTGCATTGCCGGCAACCAAGAGAGACGCATTTTAATGGACGCACTGCAAATATTTTTGATCGTTTTGGTCCTATCGATCATATTCCTCATTTTTCAGGCTTTTGGAGTGCTTCGGCGCAAGCGGGAGATCGAGGTTTCGCCCGAGGCTGTCCCCCAAGCGACGTTCGCGGACAAACTTGCAAAAGAGGTTGAAGAGCATATCGAAGGGGACACCCAACAGGCCAGCGTTTTGACGCAAAAGCTCTCCGCGATCGTCACCAAAGAAGTTGAGAAGAAGACGATGGAAAAGACCACCGAGCTACGGGAACGCTTCGAGCGCGTTATCGAAGAGAAGAACAAGACACTTGATATCGCGGTCAATAAGGTCAAGATCGTGACGGAGAAATTCGAAAAGCTTGATACCTCGTTTAAGGAACTTGGGGAGGAAAAGAAACAGACCGAAGAAGTTGTCCATTCCATGGCTGAAGGCGTGATCATGGTAAACAAAAAGGGTGAGATCATGCTGATGAACCCGGCCGCCGAAAAGCTGCTTGGGGTCAAAAAGGAAGAAAAGATTGGCCAATCGATCTTAAGCGATCTGAAGGAAGAGCAGCTGGTCAGTTTGGTGCAGCAGCCGGCGGACGGGGCAAAAAGCAAAGAGATCGTGATCCAGAGCCAGAATGATCAGGTTAAAAAAGTGCTCCTTGCCAGCAACGCCGTCATCGAGAGCGAGGACGGCAAGACCGTGGGTTTCGTTTCCGTGATCTCCGACGTCACAAAACAACGAGAGATCGAGACTCTTAAAAATGAATTCTTGGCCAATGTTTCTCACGATCTTCGGACGCCGCTGACCTGTATTCAGGGGTCCCTCCAACTTCTGGCGGACACCAGTGCCGGTAATTTTCTCACACCGGGCCAGGGAAAGAACGTCGCGACTGCGTTGCGAAATATCGAGCGGCTTTCGCGACTGATCAACGATCTTTTGGACCTTTCCAAGCTCGAATCGAAAAAATTCACCATGAGGCCCACGCTATTCCACGCCGAAGACCTTGTTCAAACTCTGGTGAACGAGTTTGCGGCGTGGAGCAAAACCAAAGGTATTACGATCCATACAGAGCTTGAAAAACCGTTGGAGATCGAGGCTGACCAGGATCGGATTAGTCAGGTTCTGACCAATCTGATCGGCAACGCGCTGAAGTTTACTCCCAACGGTGGGACGGTCACCGTCGTGGGAAAGCGTAAGGCTGATGCGCAGAAGATCGAGCTCGGGATCCGTGACACCGGGCCGGGGATCGCCGAAAAAGATTTCGCGAAGCTTTTTGAAAAGTTTTCACGTATCGAATCCCAAGCCATGCAAGGAGTCAGCGGTACCGGGCTTGGTTTGACCATCTCTCGGGAGATCGTGGAATTGCACGGCGGGAGGATTTGGGTCGAAAGCGAAGAAGGGAAAGGCAGCTATTTTGCTTTTGAGCTGCCGCTGAAAACCGCATCTGCCGACGCCTCGCAGGGATGAGGCTCTCTTCGTACTTCCGGCATTGCCGGGCTCCTCGAATTTTTTCTGAAGGTGCTATTGCTCGTCAGAACTGCAAAAAGCGTGATGCAATCTTATAACAGGACTACCTCATGAAACCCTATGTTGTTGCGATGACGGGTGCGAGCGGGGCCATCTACGGGATCCGTCTGCTCGAGATTCTGGCGGAGCAGAAGATTCCGGTGGAGCTCGTTATCTCCGATACCGCGCGGATCGTTATGCGTGAGGAAGGGAGCCATTCCGATTTTGAGGCACTGTCCCCCTTGATAAAAAAAAAGGACAGGGCTCTTTTTTATAATAAAAAAAAAGAACCCGTTCCTATCACGATCCACGACTTTCACGATTTCACCGCACCGATCGCGAGTGGGTCGTACCCGACGGAAGGCATGATTATCATTCCGTGCAGCATGGGAACGCTCGGGGCGGTTGCGTCGGGCCTTTCCCAGAATCTGATCCACCGCGCCGCAGATTGCACGATCAAAGAAGGCCGCAAGTTTGTTCTTGTACCACGTGAAACGCCGCTTTCCGCTATTCATCTTGAGAACATGCTCAAGCTTGCAAGATTAGGCGTGAAGATCGTTCCTCCGATGCCGGCTTTTTACGGTTCCCAGCAAAAGGTGTCGGACCTCGTGGACTTTGTGGTGGGGAAGGTCTTGGACCAGATGGACATACCGCATGCTCTTTATCCCCGGTGGGTCGGAAGTTTTTCCAGGTATATTCCAGAACGCTCATGACCACGCAGACCCAACTCCGGATCGGAAAGATCCGCTACCTCAATTGTCTGCCGTTCTATTTCGGACTCGCAGAAACGCTCAAGGGAAAAGAGTGGGAGCAGGGTGTGAGCTTCCTCGAAACGTATCCCGCGGCGATCAACGATGCGATGCAGCGCGGCGAGATTGATCTGGCTCCCATTTCGTCCATGGAATACCTCCAGCATCAGGACGATTATCTTCTCCTGGGCTTCGGGATCGGCGCGAGGCTCTTTTCAAGGAGTGTCCTACTGCTTTCGAGGAAAAAGCTCGAAACCCTCGATGGTGCCGTCATCGCACTTTCGAAAGAAAGCCTGAGTTCCGTGACGCTCGCGCGGATTCTGCTCAAAGGGCGGTATGATTTTACGAACACTTTCGAAACCGTGGAGCAGAATCCCGAAGCCATGCTTCAGAAGTATCCGGCGGCGATCGTGATCGGGGATCAGGCGCTTTTTTGCCAGCCCAAAGACATGGTTTACAAGTATGATCTTGCGGAATTGTGGCAGCAATGGACCGGCAAGCCGTTCGTGTTCGCCCTTTGGGCCGTCCGTAAAGCGGCCGCGGAGCAATATCCCGTGCAGGTGGCGGCTTTCCGGGACCTTCTTAGGGAAAATCTTCTGAAGAACCTGAGCGATCCGGAGGGGTTGTTGAAACAGGCGCTCGAGATCACGCCTGACGACCGGCGGTTCTGCCAGTTGCTCGGTTATTTCGTGAATCTTCAGTATGAGTTGACCTCTGACATGAACGAAGGGGTCGCGCGTTTTTTTGAGCTGGCTCACGAACAAGGGCTTTCACCGTTGCCGCAGCCGTTGAGATTTCTCGAATGATAGGGGCAGGTTCTTTTTGAGAAAAAGTCCCGGTCTCCTTGGGAGTTTGAATGGATATTCACGATAAAATCCTGGAGAAGCGCATTCGAGGCGAACGTCTCACATTGGAGGACGGCGTCCGGCTTTATACTTGTGATCTTCTCGCGCTTGGGAAGGCCGCCCAGGCGGTTACGCCGAGGCTTTTCCGGGATGCCGTGACTTTCGTGGTGGACCGCAACATCAGTTACACCAATGTCTGCACGATCGGTTGCGAATTTTGTGCGTTCCATTGCGTGCCGGGAGCTTCCGGGGCGTATATCCTTTCCAAGGAACAGATCCTCGCTAAAGTACAGGAGCTTTCGGATCTTGGCGGAACGCAGGTCCTGATCCAGGGCGGTATCCATCCCGATCTCCGGTTTGACTACTATCTGGATATCGTTTGCGCGATCCGTGAGAAATTTTCCAAGATCCATATCCATTCTTTTTCTGCCATTGAAATGGACGTGCTTTCACAAAGATCGGGTATCCCTTTGCCGGATCTTTTCCGGAGGTTCAAAGAGGCGGGGCTGAATTCGCTTCCCGGCGGCGGGGCGGAGATCCTCGTGGAACGGGTCCGTAAATTGATCAGTCCCAGGAAGATATCTTCCGATCGTTGGCTCGAAGTGATGAAGACCGCGCATGAAGCCGGTTTCAAAACGACTGCCACGATGGTGTTTGGGCATCTTGAAACAAAGGAGGAAAGGATCGAACATTTGATCCGGCTTCGCGAGTTGCAGGACCTGACGCACGGGTTCCGCGCGTTTATCCCGTGGAGTTTCATGAACTTTGAGCCGAATGCAGCACCCGGTGTCGGACCTCGGAAACACGAAGGCAGCCTCCGAGTGTTGGCGGGGGTGAGGTCTGCGGGAGGGGATGATTACCTGAAAACCGTCGCGATCTCGCGGCTCATGCTGGATAATTTTGATCACATTCAGAGTGGTTGGCTCACGGAGGGTCTGAAGCTCGGACAGATTGCACTCGCATTCGGCTGCGACGACATGGGCGGCACCTTGTTCGAGGATAAGGTGCTTGAACCTACGGGTATTAAGGTGAATACGCGGCGGGAGGACCTAATCCGTCTTATCCAAGATGCCGGTTTTGTGCCGGTCCAGCGCGACACAAATTACGATGTCGTAAAGAGATTCGAGGAACCATGGCTGGAACGATGATCATTACGCAAGCGTTGGCTGGGGACTCCCTCAGCCGGGTGGAGAAGCTCGCGCAGGAGATATGGCGTGAGCACTATCCCCCGATCGTTGGCGTGGCGCAAGTCGAATACATGCTCAAGAAATTTCAGTCGAAGGAAGCCATTGCGGAGCAGCTTGAGGAAGGGTTTTTCTATTATCTGATTCAGATCGACGGCCAAGAGGAAGGGTATCTTGGGATCCTCCCGAGGGAGGAAAAGAGGGAGCTGTTTTTGAGTAAGATCTACCTTCGTGCGCCGGTCCGCGGGAAAGGTTACGGAGGGAAAGTCATGGCTTTTGCGGTAGGGTTAGCCAGGAAGAAAGGGTTTCGTAAGGTTGTTCTGGCGGTGAACAAGAAAAATATTGCCGCGATCCGGGCGTATGAGGGAATGGGCTTCAAGAACGTTGAATCTGTGACGCAGGATATCGGCGGCGGGTTTTTCCTGGATGACTACCGGATGGAAAAGGGCCTTGTGTCATGACGAAGTCTTACGTGGCACCGGATAAGGATTTTATCTGCAGGACGTTCGATTCGATCAGCCCGCGCTATGACCTTCTGAATCGGATCCTGAGTTTGGGCGCCTCGGACGGTTGGAGACAGAAGGCCAAAGACGTTTTGGAGCGCGAACATCTTCTCTCCGGGGATTCGATCTTGGACCTCGGGGTCGGCACGGGGGATTTCCTTAAGTGCTTTATGGAAGTAAAACCCTGGACGAGGGCCGTGGGCCTGGATTTTTCGACGGCGATGCTCGAACGAGCAAGGATGAAATTACCGCTGCCGGTGGAACTTCAGGCCGGGGATTTCCATGAGCTTTCGTTCCCGGACGCCAGCTTTGATCTGATTCTTTCCGCGTTCACGCTCCGCAGCGTACAGGATATGCCGCGATTCCTTGGCGGGATTTTCCGCGTTCTGAAACCGGGAGGAAGAGTGGCCTTTCTTGAGCTGACCCGGCCCCGGAACTTCCTTCTCAAACTTTTCTTTATCCCGTACGTGAAAATTTACCTGCCGCTTGTGGGGCGTTGGGTTTCCGGGAACGACACCGCCTATCGGTTCCTGTCGGAGTCCGTGCGGCATTTCCAGTCTCCCTCCGTGGTCATGGAGAGGATGGAAAAAGCGGGTTTTTCTGAGCTTTCCACGAAATCCTTTTCTTTTGGGACTGCTACGCTTATTATAGGGCGCAAGTGACGCGGTCCCTGTTATACCGGCGGAAGATTCGGAGAGAAATTTCCTCATGGATGTAGATTCCAAGATTAAAGAAATAGGTCTGCAATTGCCTCTGGCGCCGAAACCCGTAGGGCTTTATCAACCTGTGGTAGTGTCCGGGAAGCTGGCTTTCCTGAGCGGGCAGGTCTCGAAAGACGCGGACGGGAAAGTCCTGGCTGGAAAGGTCGGCAGGGATCTGTCGCTGGAAGAGGGCCAGAAGGCCGCGCGTCTTGCGGCGCTGAATTCGCTTAGCGTTATGAAGCATCTTATCGGGTTCGAAAAGATCGCCCGGGTCGTAAAAATGACCGGTTTTGTTCAGGCTGCGCCGGATTTTTATGAGATCCCGGCCGTTGTGAATGGAGCCTCCGGGCTTTTGGGCGATGTTTTTGGGGAACAGGGGACGCATGCCCGGTCCGCGGTCGGTGTCGCAAGTCTTCCCATGAATGCCGCGGTCGAGATCGAACTGGTGCTTGAGTTGAAATGATAAGAAATGGCTCATTTTAAGAAAAAGAATGTTTCTCCCTCCAAGAAAGAAAGGAAATCATGAAAGGTTTTTTTAAATTCGTTCTCATTTTTGCGGTGATCCTTCTTTTGAGCGCGGTCCTCGCTCCGTTCTTCTATGTCTGGCTGCCGAAATTCCTCGGGCTTTTCGGGTTCGACAAGATCTACAAGTTCGAACGGGTCTTCCAGCGGATCGTGATGATCGGGACGCTTGTGGCCGCCGTTTTGTTTGTTCGTATCCGTAAGGAGACGCTGGTGCGGTTCGGATTACTTTGGAATACGCGGAGCTTGGGTCTTTTTAAAACAGGTTTTTTTACGGGGCTCGTTCTCTTGGGAAGTGTCGGCGCTTTGCGGGTTTATGCGGGGCAGGCGGTTTTCGCGCCGGATTCGTTCCCGTGGGTGGTCTGGGGCGGGAAGATCCTTGCGGCGCTCGCGACGGGGCTTTTGATCGGGATTATGGAGGAGTTCTTTTTTCGCGGATTCGTGTTCCGGTCGCTTCTCAAAACTTTCGGGAACCGTGTGTTTCTGAGCATTCTGGTCACGACGGTTTTTTATTCCCTCATCCATTTCATCGGGATCAAGAAGATCTTTGTGGATCAGACCCCTTCGGTGGTCGATAGTTTTCGCCTAATGACGGCGCCGTTCCTGTCTCTGGCCGCATGGCCGAAGTTCTGGCCGCAGGCGGTGGGGCTGTTCTTTTTTGGGTGGGCTCTGAACACGGCGGCCTACCGGAGCGGGTCGCTTTATGCGTCGATCGGGCTTCACGCGGGTTGTGTTTTTTTTGTCCGGTTGGATGATATTTTTATGAAGCAGCACCAGAAATGGTCGCTTTTCTGGGGCTCCAAGATCCTTTATGACGGGATCCTCGGATGGGGATTCCTGATCCTTATGACGGCGCTTGTGTGGATCCTTCTGAAGCCGTCGGCGAGCGAGGCGCCCAAGGGAAACGTTTGAAGTTATGACCACTTTTAATAAGATCACCCGCGAAAAGATCATCGAATATCTCAAGCATGTCGAAGAGCCGGTCCTGAGAGAGGACATCATCTCACTCGGGATCGTTCGCGAAATTGCGATCGACGGCGAACATGTTTTTCTTCACCTGGAGGCGTCGGAGGATTCTTTGATCCAGACGGCGCTCCGTAGCCGGATCGAGCAAGTCCTCGGTTCCCTTGAAGGCGTTGATGCGGTAACGATCCATTTTTCTTCCCGGGCGCGTTGCGGTGCCGCCGCAGCAGGGGAATCTGCCGCGGTAAAATCTATTCCGGGGGTCAAGTATGTGATCGCCGTGGCGAGCGGGAAGGGCGGTGTCGGGAAATCGACGGTGGCTGTGAATCTCGCGTTCGCTCTCAAAAAGCTTGGAACAAAGGTCGGGCTCATGGACGGGGATATTTACGGGCCGAATATCCCGATCATGCTCGGGATCCCTTCGGAGAAACGGCCGAACGGGACCGCGGACGGAAGGATCCTCCCGGTCGAAGCGCACGGGATGCCGACGATCTCGATCGGTTTTTTTGCGAATCCCGAGCAGCCGGTGATCTGGCGGGGACCGCTTCTTCACAAGACGATCGAACAGTTTCTCCATAAAGTGGATTGGGGGGAGCTGGATTTTCTGGTGGTGGATCTTCCGCCGGGAACGGGGGACATTCAGCTTTCGCTCGCCCAGTGGGTGAATTTGTCCGGGGTCGTGATCGTATCGACTCCGCAGGAAGTGGCGCTTGCCGATGTGCGGAAGGCGGTGAATATGTTCCGCCAGCTTGAGATCCCGATCCTCGGAGTGGTCGAAAATATGACCGGCGCTATTTTTGGCAAAGGCGGTGGCGAGACCATGGCCGGGGTTTTTCAAATCCCGTTCTTGGGGGACATTCCGTTGGAGGCCCGGATCCGCGAGTGCGGAGATTCAGGGCTGCCGGTGGTTCAGGAGGATTCCCAGGGGTTGGTAAGCGGGCGTTTTATCAAGATTGCGGAAGCAGTTCGAAAATCATTGAAATAGGGGACTGGCTCCAGTAAGTGGCGCCTGTTTTCCTCAGGGAGAGCGAATTTATGGCAAAGCAGAAGATGATCGATTCAGAAGAACGGTTTCCAAAACTTGTTGCGGAATTATTGGGTCTTTTGGGCGAGAATCCGAAACGTGAAGGGCTTCAGCGGACGCCAGTCCGTGTGGCCAAATCTCTCCACTATCTGACCGAGGGCTATCAAATGGATCCCAAAGCGATCCTCGCGCATGCGGTTTTCAAAGAGCCCTACGACGAGATGGTGATCGTGAAAGACATCGAGATCTTTTCGCTTTGCGAGCATCACCTTCTGCCATTCTATGGCAAGGCCCATATCGCCTATATCCCCAACGGAAAGATCATCGGTCTTTCGAAGATCCCGCGCCTTGTCGAAGTGTTCTCGCGGCGTCTTCAGGTCCAGGAGCGCCTTACGACCCAGATTGCCGAATGCATGATGGACGCGTTAAAACCGAAGGGCGTCGCGGTTGTGATCGAGGCTTTACATCTATGCATGTCTATGCGGGGTGTTAAAAAGGCCGACGCGTACACGATTACGAGCTCCATGCTTGGGGCCTTCCGCAAAGACGCCCGCTCCCGCAGCGAATTCCTTAGCCTAATCCGGCTAAAAAGGGAAGAGTAAGATTCGCGCAACGTTTCACGAAAAGATCTTTACGCTGCGCGTTGTCCGTTGCGCTGGCAGGGGATTACTTCTGAGAAGTTTCTTCTAGTCTCTTTTCGAGTTCCGCGACTTTTTTCTTGAGGGCGCGGACGTCATCCAACGTTTCGGCGGAGCGGAGCTGCGCACCGAACTGTTTTCTCATTTCTGCGTAAGGACGGGCAGGCTGGCCGAAATAGATCTGTTTACCAGGGACTTTCTTGTTAGAAGGGAACCCCGCGCCGGCGCCGATCATGGCCCAGTCGCCGATCTCCACGTGATCCCCGACCCCGACACTGCCGCCCATCGTGACATGAGAGCCGATCTTGCAACTGCCGGAGATGCCGGTTTGCGCGGAAATGACGGTGTGCGGGCCGATCTGCACGTTGTGCGCGACCTGGACGAGATTGTCGATCTTGCAGCCTCTGCCGATGCGAGTGGAACCGATCGCTGCGCGGTCGATCGTCGAACAGGATCCGATCTCCACGTCATCTTCGATCACAACATTGCCGATCTGGGGGAGCTTTTCGTGTGCGGTCGCGGTTGCGACATAGCCGAACCCGTCCGCGCCAATCACGGAACCCGCGTGGAGGATGACGTTCGCGCCGAGCTCGGTGTCCCGGTAGATCGTTACGTTCGGATGATGACGCAGTTCGCACCGGTTTTGACATTCTCATCGATAAAAGCGCTCGATCTCACAACCGTTCCGTCGCCGATGACGGAATTTTCTCCGATACAAACGAAGGCCTCAATCGTGACGTTCTGCCCCAATTTCGCGGATTTCGCGACGGAAGCTTGCGGGGAGATCCCAGGGATGAATTTTCGGGGGGGAAAGAGTTCCCGGAGAAGTGCGGCCCACGCCCGTTTGGGATGATCGACCTGGATCAGGACTTTGGAGGATCGCTGGATTTGTTTCGGAACGATCATGCAGGCGATCTCGGAGGTTTCGAGGATCTTGAAGCCTTTTTCGTCCTGGACGAAAGAGAGGTGACCCTTCAGCGGATTTTCGAAATTCGTGATCCCCTCGATCAGGAGCCTTCCGTCCCCGATAACGGTTCCACCGACAAGCTTCGCGAATTCTTCAACGGTTTTTTTCGTCATGGATCAGCTCTGAGGCGGTTCGGAGGGTTCGGTCGATCCCTGCTGGACGGCGAGATAATCCTTGAAACCGGAATTTTTATTCAGCTCGTCGGTCCACTTCATGAATACTTCTTTTTGCTTCGCGAAAGCTTCTGCTTCCGCCTTTTTGTCGACGGGCTTGCCGGCTTCAGGGACCGCAGGGGCAGGAATCTTGCCCTGGAGCAATTTCTGGATCCGGATGAATTCCCGCAGGCCTTCTTCGAATTCGCGAGGGGACATCTGCAGGGCCCGGGTCAACCAGACCTTATATTGTTCCGGGGTCGGGTTGATGAGCCCCTGCTGATTAAGGATGTTTGAGATCTCTCCGCGGACCTCTTCATCGGTCACCTTGAGGCCTTCGCGTTGGGCTTCCCGGGAATAAACGATGTTCTGCCAGGTGTAGTTGCGGAGAAGGTCGGGGTCTTTCACCGGTTCCTTCGAAGGCATGAAGATTTGGGTGGCGCGGTAAAACCGGTTGAATTCCTGGAAGGTGACGATCTTGCCGAAGACCTCGCCGGCAAAGCGGCCCTCTTTTTTCATCGCGCTGATCGAATAGCCGCCCCAAAGGACAAAAGAGACGACGACGATCCAGATAATGACTTTGGTATATTTGCGGAAAATCTTCAGCATGATGGCGGATAATGTAGCACACCTGCTCGTAAAAGCACAAGCAAGAAGGGCGCGTCGGGCAACGCGCAACGGAAAAAAGGACTCGCTGTGCGTTGCGCGTTGAGCTGTTTTCGTGCGTTGACAAGAAAAAGACGCTTTAGTATGATACCGCAAATGGGACACGAAACATTATCCATCCAGCATATTTCAAGGGCGCAAGGGAACGCAGCGAGCGTTCGTCTTTGCGCCTTTTTTCATTTCAGCCATCACCACCTAAGGAGGATCCACCATGTCAGTTTTTATCGGTAAAGACCGCAAGGCCCGTCGCGCTTATGGATTTGATGAGATCGCGTTGGTGCCGGGAGATGTTACGATCAATCCCGAGGAAGTCGATATCCGGATGCCTTTGGGGAAGATGACCCTTCCGATTCCGTTCCTGGCGTCGGCCATGGACGGCGTTGTCGATCCGAAATTTGCGATCGCGATGGGAAAGCTCGGCGGTTTGGCCGTACTCAATCTCGAGGGGATCTATACCCGCTACGATGATTATGAGGCGATCCTGGATGAAATCTCCAAAACGACGCCGGAGAAAGCGACGCAACTGGTCCAGAAACTTTATGTAAAACCCATCAGCGAAAAGTTGATCGTGAAGCGCGTCCGGGAGATCAAAAAGGCAAAAGTGCTTTGCGCCGTGAGTGCGATCCCGCAAAGGGCCGAACGTTTCGGCAAGATCGTGGAAGAGGCGGGGGCCGATATCCTTGTCGTTCAGTCCACGGTGACGACCGTTCGCCACATCTCCAAGGCCTATCAGGTCGTGGATTTTTCGAAACTTTGCAAAAAAACGAAGATTCCCGTGATTCTCGGCAATTGCGTGACCTACAAGGTCGCTCTCGAACTTGCCGAAACCGGTTGCGCGGGTCTTCTCGTCGGGATCGGTCCCGGATCCGCTTGTACGACCCGTGGGGTTCTCGGGATCGGTGTGCCGCAGGTGACCGCGATCGCCGATTGTGCCGCGGCGCGCGAACACTACCATAAAAAAACAGGAAAGTACGTTTCCATTATCGCCGACGGCGGGATGTCCACAGGCGGCGATATTTGTAAATCGATCGCTTCCGGTGCGGACGGTGTGATGGTCGGTTCCGCGTTTGCCAGGACCAAAGAGGCGCCCGGCCGCGGTTTTCACTGGGGGATGGCGACGCCGCATGCGAATCTTCCTCGCGGGACGCGTATTCACGTCGGGACGACCGGTTCGCTCGAAGAGATCCTTTACGGTCCCGCACGGCTCGATGATGGGACACAGAACCTTGTCGGGGCGCTCAAGACTTCGATGGGGAATGTTGGCGCGAAAAACATCCGGGAGATGCAGTTGACCGAGATCGTGATCGCTCCGGCCATCAAGACCGAAGGAAAACTTTTTCAGTCCGCACAAAAACTCGGAATGTGTAAATAACGAACAACGGTCGACGCTCAACGCGCAGCGGAAAGGCTTTTGCATTGCGTGTTGAGCGTTGTGCGTTGTATCAGGATCATTCATGGACCAAACCATTGTTGTATTGGATTTCGGATCGCAGTACACACAGCTCATTGCCCGTCGCGTTCGTGAGAACAAGGTCTTTTCGAAGGTGTATCCCTTTAGCGTGCCGTTCGAGAAGGTGATGGCCGAGAAGCCCAAGGGGATCATTTTTTCGGGTTCTCCGGCCAATGTGTACGGCAAGGGAGCTCCGATCCCGGACCGCCGGTTCTTCTATTGCGGCGTTCCTATCCTCGGGATCTGCTATGGCATGCAACTCCTTTCCCACAAGCTCGGTGGCCGGGTCCATAAATCCAAAAAACGCGAGTACGGTTTTTCAACGCTCCATATTTCCAAGCGTGAAAGTCCGCTTTTCAAGGGGGTCGCAAGGAAATTGACCTGCTGGATGAGCCACGGCGACAAGCTCGATAAGATCCCGGATGGTTTTGAACGGCTGGCTTATACGGAGAATGCGCCGTTCGCCGCGATGGGTGACCCCAAGCGAAAGATCTATGCGATCCAGTTCCACGCCGAGGTCGTTCATACCGAACAAGGCTCCCGCATCCTCAAAAATTTTCTGGTAGGCGTTTGCGGGTGCCGGCAGAACTGGACTCCGAAATCTTTCATCAAGGAAAGCATCCGGAAGATCCGCGAGCAGGTTGGCCGCGATCGCGTGGTGCTCGGGCTTTCCGGTGGAGTGGATTCTTCGGTGGCTGCGGTTCTTCTCCACAAGGCTATCGGCAAAAAACTCAACTGTATCTTTGTCGACAACGGGTTATTGCGTTATAAAGAGGCGGACAAAGTTGAGACTACCTTCCGCGGGCATTTCAAGATGAACCTCAAGGTCGTGGATGCCGAGAAGATCTTTCTTGACCGGCTTAAAAAAGTGATCGATCCGGAGAAAAAACGCAAGATCATCGGAAAGACGTTCATCGATGTTTTTCAGAAAGAAGCCAACAGCCTCGGCAAGGTACCGTTCCTCGCTCAGGGGACGCTTTACCCGGACGTGATCGAATCGGTTTCCTACTTTGGCGGACCGACCAGCATGATCAAAAGTCATCACAATGTCGGCGGGCTTCCGAAGGATATGAAATTTAAACTCGTCGAACCGTTGAAAGAACTTTTCAAAGATGAAGTTCGCGCGGTCGGTTACGCGCTCGGGATCGACAAGGATATCGTTGGTCGGCAACCGTTTCCCGGGCCGGGGCTTGCGGTGAGGATTCTCGGAGAGGTCCGCAAGGACCGTTGCGATCTTCTCCGCAAGGCGGATTGGATTGTGGTCGATGAGATCAAGAAAGCCGGTTACTATGACAAGGTATGGCAATCGTTCGCGGTCCTGCTTCCCGTCCAGAGTGTTGGCGTGATGGGGGACGAGCGGACCTACGAGAACGCCGTGGCGGTCCGCGCCGTGACGTCCCTTGACGGCATGACGGCCGACTGGGCGAAATTGCCCCCGGAACTTCTCGGCCGTATCTCGAACCGCATTATCAATGAAGTCCGCGGTATCAACCGCGTCTGTTACGACATCTCCTCGAAGCCTCCCGCGACGATCGAGTGGGAATAATAATCAATTCAAAAGTTAAAAAGCAAAATTCAAAAGCAAAACGAAAAACTCAAAGAGACGCGTTTCTTGTAATGTCGCGAAGCGACTCCGTAATTTTTATTTTTGAATTTTGAGATTTGAGCTCAATGTCCCATAGCGATTTCGTCCATCTCCACTGTCACACCGAGTACAGCCTTCTTGACGCGACCTGCAAGATCCATGCGCTGATGGTCCGTAGCAAGGAACTGCGATTTCCTTCACTTGCCATGACCGATAATGGCAACCTTTTCGGTGCGATCCAGTTCTATTCCCAGGCCATGAAAGAGGGGATCAAACCGATCATCGGTATGGGGACGTATGTTGCCCCCGGGTCCCGGCTCGAAAAGCAAGCCCACGGGATCAAGGAAGCGTCCTTCCATCTTACGCTTCTGGCCGCGAATGAAAAAGGCTACCGGAATCTCATGAAGCTCGCGAGCATCGGCTACGTTGAAGGTTTCTATTACCGCCCGCGCATCGATAAAGAAATCCTCAAAGAACATTCCGAAGGGTTGATCGGGTTGAGCGGCGGCCTCAAAGGGGAAATTCCTTATTACCTTTATCACGACCAGCCGCACGACGCCCGGAAAGTCCTGCGGGAATACAGCGAGATCTTCGGCAAGGACCGGTTCTTCCTCGAAGTAATGGATCACGGGCTCGATGTGGAGAAAAAAGTCATTGAAGGTTCGCTCGCGCTCGGCAAGGAACTCAAGGTCGGGCTTGTGGCCACCAACGATGTCCATTATATCCATCAGAACGAGGCGATGGCCCACGATGCGCTGATCTGCATCGGGACCGGATCACAGATCGCCGAGCCGAACCGCATGCGGTATCAGGGCGACCAGTATTACCTCCGGTCCGCCGAAGAAATGCAGCGGATCTTCCGGGGCGTCCCGGAGGCGCTCAAGAACACTATCGCGATCTCAGAGCGCTGCAACCTCGAGCTGGATTTTCACAAGATCTTCCTGCCGCAATTCCCGCCGCCGCAGGGGAAGACCCAAACGCAATACCTGGAAGAGCTTTGCTTCGAAAATCTGAACCGGAGATTTCCGGAAGGGATCCCCAAGGATTACGAGGCCCGGCTCCGTCTCGAGATCGCACTGATCGCCAAGATGGGCTATATCAGTTATTTTCTTATCGTGTGGGATTTTATCCGTTTCTCCCGGGAAAAGAACATTCCCGTCGGCCCGGGCCGCGGTTCTGCGGCGGGAAGTCTGGTCGCCTATGCGCTCCACATCACGGACATCGATCCTCTCAAGCACCACCTTTATTTCGAGCGGTTCCTTAACCCCGACCGCGTCAGCATGCCTGATATCGACATCGATTTCTGCTATGAACGCCGCGACGAGGTCATCGATTATGTGAAGCGCAAGTACGGCACACAAAATGTCGCGCAGATCATCACGTTCGGGACGATGAAGGCCAAGGCTGTCGTGCGTGACGTGGGGCGCGTCATGGGGCTCACGTACGGTGAGGCGGACAGTATTGCCAAGGCGATCCCCAACGAACTCGGTATCACGATCGATCAGGCCCTGGAAAAAGAGCCGGCGCTTAAAGAGCTGGTTGTGAAGGATTCCCGCATCGCGCAGCTGATCGAGACCTCGAAAGCTCTCGAAGGTCTTTCCCGCCATGCTTCGATCCATGCCGCCGGTGTTGTGATCTCGGACGTGCACCTGACGGAACACGTGCCTCTGTTCAAAACGGAGGACCAGATCTGTACGCAGTTCACGATGAAAGATCTCGAAAAGATCGGTCTTCTCAAGATGGACTTCCTCGGCCTTAAGACGCTTACGGTGATCGATGAGGCGGTTAAGATCGTGAAGAAAATGCGCGGCACGGCGGTTGATATCCACAATCTTCCGGAGGACGATCCGAAAACTTACGAGATGCTCGCAAAAGGCGATGCTATCGGGATCTTCCAGCTTGAAAGTTCGGGGATGCGGGACCTTCTAAAAAAAATGAAACCGAGCCGTTTCGAGCATCTTGTGGCGCTTTTGGCGCTTTACCGGCCGGGGCCGCTGGGCAGCGGCATGGTGGACGATTTTATCAAGCGAATGCACAATCCCAAGCTCATCCAGTACGATCATCCTGCGCTTGAGCCGAGCCTCAAGGAAACGTATGGCGTTATTCTTTATCAGGAGCAGGTGATGCGGATCGTCAGCGATCTCGCGGGCTTCACGCTCGCCCAGGCCGATTCGCTTCGCCGCGCGATCGGGAAAAAGATCCCGGAAGTCATGGCCAAGGAAAAGAAGGCTTTTATGGACGGCGCCCTGAAGCGCGGCGCTAAGGAAAAGATCGCCGAAAAGATCTGGGACCAGATCGATTACTTTTCCGGGTACGGGTTCAATAAATCCCATTCGACGGCCTACGCCGCGGTCTCGTACCAGACGGCTTATCTTAAAGCCCACTATCCGGTGGAGTTTATGACGGCGTTGCTCACTTCGGAAATGGGCAACACCGATAAGGTGGTGCAGTACATCGAGGCTTCGAAAAAAATGGAGATCAATGTTCTGCCGCCCGCCGTGAACGAAAGTTTTTCCGATTTCACCTGTGTCGGAAATCACATCCGGTTCGGGCTTGCGGCCATCAAGAACGTGGGTTCCACGGCCATCGAGTCGATCATCGCGACGCGGATGAAGGACGGCCCTTTTAAATCGCTCTTTGATTTTGTCCAGCGTGTCGATCTTCGGACCTGTAACCGGAAAGTTCTGGAAAGTCTTATCAAATGCGGTGCTTTCGACGAATGGAAACTTCATCGTTCCCAGTTTATGGCCATGCTCGATCCGGTCTTGGACATGGGCGCGAACCTTCAGAAGGACCGGAGCCGCGGTCAGCTTTCTTTTTTCGAAAGCGGGGGAGCCCAGGAGACGTTCCACGATCAGCAGGCGAGCGTGCCGGATATTCCGGAGTGGCCTGAAAGCCAGAAGCTGGCCTACGAGCGTGAACTGATCGGATTTTATGTCTCCTCCCATCCGCTTGCGCCTTTTACGACGATTCTCAAAAATTACGCGACCGCTTCGACGGAAACGCTCTCTGAATTCAATCATCAGGCCGAAGTCACCATCGGCGGGATCATCGATAGTCTCAAGGAGATCTTGACGAAGAAGGGCGATAAGATGGCTTTTGTGACGCTTCAGGACCTGAGCGGTTCCTGTGAAGTAGTCGTGTTCCCGAGCGTTTACAAGGCGGCGCTCGCCCAGATCCAGAAGGATTCCCTTGTTTTTGTCCGCGGCAAAGTGGATGCGCGCGACGACACGCCGAAGATCCTTGCGGACGAAGTGGTCCCTCTCGAAGAGGTTCCCAAACGCTTCACGAGGATGATCGCGATCAATCTCAAGACTGCCGGTCTCGGCCCCGAAGTGCTCAAGGAGGTCCGTAAGATCCTCTTTCGTCACAAAGGGACGACCCCTGTTTATTTCACCCTCCAGGACCCCAAAGGCGGCCGGACTATCATCGATTCAGGTGAGAATCTGAAAGTGACCACCTCCGATGCGTTGTTCAAGGAATTAGAAGCGCTATTGGGGGAAGACTGCGTTAAGATTCGCGCATAGATCCGACTGTTTTTTGAAGTGGTTTCATGAGTTTTTTATTCCCGCCGCTGCTTTTGCACGAAATAGCTGTTTTTATCAATTTATAACAACCTGAAAAATTCGGACGGCAACGGTGTCTGTGGATGCGGAAAAGAGTTCTGTTCGCGAAAGCAAAAAGCGAGAAAAGCGAAACTTCTGTGACGGCGCTGCTTTGGGCTATTTCTGGAGGAGAAGCGATCCATTTCGACGGCGTAAAAAAAGATGGCGAATTCTGGACTGTTGAGGAAGCCTTCTCGGTTCTCTCGAGCAGACTTATAAAAACAACCTAGAGATTGCCATAGCCGCTTAAATGGGGCTCCTGAGGACGAAATGATCGACGTGGGTGATCGTTGCTTGATTTCCCAATAGAAATTTTCAAAAATTCCTGTCTAAAATCCCTGTTTTCTTTAACTCCCTGTAACAATTGAAGTTACAACTTAAATTGCTTGACAGTGCTCTGATGTTTTGATATTTTCTTGCATCTTCAAACAGGATAAGCAGTTGGGTAATAGTGGAGTTGCTTTTTCGATATAAGGAGGTGGAGACTTGACTAAAAAAGATATCGTGATGAAAGTCTCGAACGAAACCAATCTCACCCAGATCGATGTCAAAAAGATCGTCCAAAAGACTCTGGATGTTATTTCCGAAAGCCTACAGCGCGGCGAGACCGTGGAACTTCGCAACTTCGGTGTGTTCAAGGTGAAGAACCGGCGCGGTCGTTTAGGACGCAATCCCAGGACGGGCGAGGAAGTAACGGTTCCGGAAAAGAAGGTTGTTGTTTTTAAACCGGGCCTTATTTTAAAGATTAAGGTGAAATAGGTTTTAAAGAAGGGCGTGCCTGTGTTTTTCCGGCACAGGGTTGTTTGTTGAGCGGAAGTTTGAAATAGATGTTCAAGGAGGGCGGTATGGCAGACAAGGGCAAAGTGAAGTGGTTTTCCAATGTGAAAGGTTTCGGGTTTCTCCGCAAGGAAGGCGAGGAACGTGATATTTTTATTCACTATTCCGCGATCCAGGGCGAAGGCTATAAACGTCTGAATCCGGATGAAGAGGTCGAGTTCGATATCGTCCAGGGTGAAAAGGGACCGCAGGCCCAGAACGTTCTTCGCACTAAAAAGCCGAAGGAAGAAGGCGCGGCCCAGGGCGGGGGTTCGGGCGATAAGAAAGACGATAAGAAAAAAGGCGACGATAAGGGTAAAAAATAGGACCTTTTTCAAGATTTTATTCATTTGCAGCATGAAGATCCGGGACCCGTTGGCTTTCTCGCCAACGGGTCTTGTTTTTCCCGGGGATCTTGGGGGAATTCGAAAGAATTTATGCCGGAAAAAAAACAGAACAGAAAATTAAGAAGATTTTTCACCGCCGTCCCGCTTGGGGAGCTTGGTCAGGAACTGTGGCTGGAGCCCTCCGAGACGCAGCATCTCCGGGACAGCATTCGCCTGAAAGCCGGGGATACGTGCCTCGTGACGGATGGGGAGGGCCATGAGGCCACGGCCATGATCCATGAGTTTGTGAAGGACGGCCGGGTCCGTCTTGAGGTGACCCATTTTACCGGGGAGACGGCGGTCGAGGGGACCGGCATTTTCCTTCGGGTGATGCCCGTTCTTTTGAGGAAGGGAAAGACGGATCTTCTCGTGGAGAAAGCCCAGGAGCTCGGGGTGGGGGAGTTCCGACCGCTTTTTTCGGACCGTTGTGAGATCAAGATCGGGGACGAGAAGGTCGGCAAGGTGACGGAGCGTTGGTGCCGTATCGCGCGCGAAGCCAGCAAACAGTCTGGGGCCCTGAATATCATGCGGATTAAAGAGCCGGTTCCTCTCAAAACCGCGGTGGAACTGATTCCCGAAGGAGAACCTCTTGCGATCTTCCATCCCGGGCCGGGTGCGCTATATTTTTCCGAATGGATTTCCGGGCTTAGGCCGCTCAAGGACAGGATGACCGCCCTGAATATCATAATCGGGCCTGAAGGCGGATTCTCCGACGATGAGATTGCATGGGTCCGTTGGAAACGAAAGGAAAAGAATTTCTGGGTTGTGGGGCTTGGGGAAGTGCTTTTGCGAGCTGATACCGCTTTTGTCGGGATCGTTGCCGCGCTCCGTTTTTCCGGAATTCTTTCCCCCTCCTGATGTCTTCCGGTCTTTTCCCCACCACGAATGTCCGGTTCTATACGCTCGGTTGCAAGGTCAACCAGTATGAGACCCAGGCGATCCGGGAAGCCATGGAGAAAAAAGGCGCGTGCGATATCGAAGGGCAAAAGGGCGTGCGCTGCGACCTGGTTGTCCTGAATACCTGCACGGTCACCGAAGATTCAGACCGGACGAATCGATACTGGATCCGGCGTCTCCGGCGGGAACATCCCGCCGCGCGGATTGTTGTGACCGGATGTTATGCGGAAAGGAATCGCAAAGAGATCGAGTCGATGGCGGAAGTGGACGCCGTTTTCCCGAACGAGGACAAGGCTGTTCTCGCGGAACGGTTGTTGGGGGGCACTGTTTCCGTTGCCCCTGCGCCCGGATCGTTTTTGCCGTTGTCCGTTTCCCGATCCGAGGGGCATACCCGGGCCTACGTGAAGATCCAGGACGGATGCAATCATGTCTGTAGCTTTTGCAAAGTGACGCTGGTTCGCGGAAGCTCCCGGAGCCGTGCGCTTTCGGAGATCCGCGAAGAAGTTCTCCGGCTCCGCGACGCTGGTTACCGTGAGATCATCCTTACCGGTATTCAACTCGGCGCGTACGGTCTGGACTTCCGGTTTGCCGGCAGCACGATTCGGTTGCGGGATGTCATCGAATCTTGCGCGGAGGTGGACGGGATCGAAAGGGTCCGGTTAGGTTCTATCGAGATTACGGATGTGGGAGCGCCGATCGTGGCGGCTTTCCGGGAGATTCCGAAGTTTTGTCCGCACCTTCATATCCCGCTTCAGAGCGGAGACAACGAAGTCCTTCGCCGGATGAATCGTTCGTATACACGCGAATTTTATCTCGAAACGATCCGGCGGCTACAGGCGCAGGTTCCGGATTTTGCGTTAAGTCTCGATGTGATGGCCGGATTTCCCGGCGAGACAGAGGAGCAGTTTGAAAATAGCGTGGAACTTCTCCGGAGCGTACGGCCGCTCAAAACCCATGTTTTTCCTTACAGCCGTCGCGAGGGGACGCGTGCGGCGGATTGGCCGTGTCTGCCGCCGGCGGTGGTGAAAGATCGCGTCCGGAAGCTGATCGTGCTGGCGGAACGGATCGCGGAAGAGGTTCGCGGAAGCTATTTCGGCAGAACTCTGCGGATTCTTGGCGAGGAAAAAGAAAAAGACGCGGAATTTTCCAACGGCCGCGCGGCAAATTACCTCAAAGTCTTTTTTAAGTACCCACGTCCCGCCCAAGGGTGTATCATAACGCTTCGTTTGGAAAAACTTTACCAGGACGGCGTCTTCGGGACGGCGGTGGATTAAAAGAAGGGGGAGCGCGCATGGATTGGTTGTGGCAATTGATCGATTCTCTCCAGAAGAACGCGGCCTTTGCGGCCCTTCAGCATCTTTCGGCGTTTGATTGGATCGTTCTTTTCGGGGTCCTTTGGGGGTTGGTGCATGGGGGACGCCAGGGGTTCAGTGAAATGTTCGGAAAGACGTTCACGGTTCTTCTCGTCAGCATGCTCGTGATGACCTTTTATCACAGCGCCGCGGATTCCATGCGCGGGATCATTTCTTCGATGCCTCAGGAGATGTCCGAAGCGTTCTCTTTTTTCCTGCTCGGTGTTTTTGTGTGGATCTCAGTGTCCTGGACCGTGAATATTATCGGGAAGTTCTTACGGCTTGAGGTTTCCGGGAGCCTAAAATTCCTCGGGGGCATGGGGCTCGGGGTGGTTTATTTTGTGCTTCTTGCTAGTTTTATTTCCCAATTCCTTTTATTCCTTCCGATCGAAAGTCTCCAGAAAGTTTATAAACCCGGGCAAAGTTTTTCCGGCCAGACGGTCGCGCGGATCGTTCCTCAAATTCATGAGGCGATCGCCCAGCCTTTCGAAAAATCCGTGAAGACGGTCAAGCTTTCGAAATCCTAGCGGACCGATATGAGTTCCGTACCCGGCGCGACGCGTTACGAAGAAAATGTTGTTGAGCAGGTGAGCGCCGCCAACGATATCGTCGAGATCATTTCCCAATACGTTCCCCTGAAACGCTCTGGTCGGCACCTCAAGGCCTGTTGTCCCTTCCACGGAGAAAAGACCCCGTCGTTCATGGTCCAGGCTGAAAAGCAGCTCTTCCATTGTTTCGGGTGCGGCGCGGGCGGTGATGTTTTCAGCTTTCTTATGCGTCACGAGAACATGACCTTTCCGGAGGCGCTGAAATTTCTTGCCGATCGCGCCCACATTACCTTGCCCGAACGCCGGGGTTCCAAGGAAGATTCCGGGATCAAAGAAAAAATGTATGAAGCTTGTCAACGGGCCGCGGAACTTTACCACCAGTTGCTCCTCAAGGAACCGGGTGCGGCGGCGCGGGCGTATCTTGCGAAGCGACAGGTCTCCGACGAGATCATCCGGGAATTTAAACTGGGTTGGGCACCGCAGGAATGGCGGACCCTTTATGATCATCTGAAGAAAAAGGGGTATTCCGAGGAGTTTCTCAAACAGGCGGCGCTCATTCAGCAATCTCCGAAAGGGAACTACTATGATACGTTCCGCGGGCGCCTTATTTTCCCGATCCAAAACCTCCAGAACAAGATCATCGCGTTCGGCGGTCGTTTGATCGGCGATGCCGAAGGCCCTAAGTATCTCAATTCTCCGGAAACTCCGGTCTTTTCCAAACGGCGTGAATTGTTCGGTCTTAACCTTGCCAAGAAATTCATCGATCGCGATTGGCCGAACCTGATCCTGGTCGAAGGCTACATGGATTTCCTCGCGCTTTACCAGCACGGTTTCAAAAACGCGGTCGCGACGCTCGGAACGGCGCTCGGCGAAGACCATGTGCGGTTGATGAAACGTTTTGTGGAGGAGGTGACGGTGGTCTATGACGGCGACAAGGCGGGGGAGGCGGCTTCGCTTCGAGGGCTCGAAATCCTTCTGGAAGGCGGGATGCAGGTCAAGCTCGTGAGTCTTCCTAAAGGTGAAGACCCGGATGATTTTCTGCACAAGCACGGGATCGAAGCTTTCGCAAAACTGCTTAAAGGAGCTAAGGACCTTTTTGATTACAAACTCCATATTCTGATGGAGCGTTATCCCCGGCATGACACATTGGGCCTTACCAAGATCAGCCGCGAGATGTTCGAAACCTTTCTTAAAGTGAAGAACACGGTCGTGCTTTCGGATTATTTCACGCGACTTGCACGGGCACTGAACGTGGATGAGAATTCACTTCGCACCGAATTTGGAAATCTTGGCAAGAAAATGGGTAGCTCGAAAGAACGGCCCAAAGAAAGGGCCGCTGAACCCGTCGCTGCGGAATCTCCGAAGACCGAGTTGCCGGCGGGTGAGGAGTTGATGGTGCTGGTGTTGATGGCCGAGGTGCCGCCTTTTTGTGAGCGTGCCATGGATGCGCTCAAGGAAGAGGATCTCAAGGTCCCTGTGTCCCGGGAGATCTTCCGGTATCTTGGGGAAGCCTATGAGGCGAAGAAAAAAATTTCGGTCTCCACGCTCCTCAATCGTATCCAGGACCTCAAATACCGGGAACAGTTCGTGGCCGTGATGGCCTCCCTCGACGAAACGGCCGAAAGGGAGCGGATCCTGGATGACTGTATCCGGAAGGTTCTCAGGAACCGTATTACCGGACGTCTGGAAGAGTTGCGGCGTCTTATTTCAGCGGCAGAGTTGAAGGGGGACGAGGCCGCGATCCGGGTCTATACGCAGGAATACCAGGAGCTTTACCCTCGTTCGAAAAGTGCGAATTAATTCTTATAAAAAATGGACAATGGTACAATTCAGTGTAAGATTAAAAAATAATCGTATTTAAATTTCTAAGACGGGGGGGGGTTATGATCAAGAAAATTTTTTGGGTGACGTTTATTATGTTAGGGGTCATGCAAACGGTTTCTTTCGCGGCCGTCACAATTGACAACCGCGCTGGAACGTTGAATATCACGCAGCCTGACGGATCTGTTATATCGGTTGGCCCGAACGAACCGCTTCCTGTGATTCAGGATGGCGCCACGGTAGAAGCTGTTAATGGTTCGGTCCAGGTTTCGACCACCGATGGATCCACCGCTAAAGTTGTGATTGGAGGCCAGGTGTTGCAGATTTCGGCTGGTACTACGGTTAACCAAACCAGGGACCCTTCGGGCTCTGTGTCTTTTGAGGTTACATCGGGTCAGGCTATATTGCTTACCACGGATGGCGGGACAGCGACCCTTGGCGTTGGAACCCAGATTCTTCTCAACGGGCCCGTTGAGAATGCTGCCGGACTCAATGTAGTAAAAGGGGAAGTTACGTTTGTCGATGCTTCCGGGAATACGACGACTATTGCAGGAACGCCTTCTGTGGGAGGGTATCAGCCTCCGGCCATTCCTGATACCACGCTTGTGGATACAAGTGTTCAGACCGAAGAAGATTCTCGCGATATCAGCCCTGTAAATACATAAAATCATTTTTCTGAAAATCAAAAAACAAAGGAATGAATGATGACAATAAGTAAGGTGGGTCTTGCGGCGCTGCTCTTGAGCTTGCTGATCCTTCAGCCCGCGTTTGCGGGCGAGTCTTACAAGGAAGAAGGGATCCGTATTGGCGGAAGCGAGTTCAAAGACGTTAAGGGTGTTCGCGTCGGGAAAGCCACCATTAAAACCGGGTTTTCCACCCAGGGCCAGTACGATACCAACGTTTACAGAACCCCCAATAATACCACGAAAGATTACATCTTCACCCTTATGCCCAAAGTTCTCCTAGACCTCCCAATGGGGCTCGATGAGCGTCATCTCCTTCAATTGATGTATGTGGGAGAGGGCGGACTTTATTCCCACCAAACAAAACAGAATTATATGAACAATGAAGGCGCCGCGAATCTGAATTTAAAGCTGCCTTTTGGTTATTTTAATGCGAACGACGATGTAAAGGATACGTCGGACCGGGCCGGGACCGAATTCACGACACTGGTCAAACGTTTTGAAAATCGTGCGGCGACTACGATAGGCGTTGAAATGAACAAGTTCACCTTTGAGGGGGGCTTCTCCAATTTCGTCGAACGGTACATGAAAACGCAGTATTTGGATCTTGATTATTATCAGAATGTCTACAACGGCACTGTCTATTACCAACTGTTCTCAAAAACCAAGGCTTTGATTGATTACTCTTATGGCCAGATCGAATACTGGAACAATCGTCCGCGCAGCGGGCATTTCAACCAAGTTGTGGGCGGTTTAAAAGGCGACCTTACCGGAAAAACCGTTGGAATCGCCAAGACCGGTTTTCAGATAAGAGACTATACTTCCGGAAAAGGTTACGCCGGATTTATTGGCGAGCTCGGGACGATTACCAAGTTTTCCGAACGTACGGATTTGACTCTCAAATACAACACCACTCCCATGGAATCTACTTTTTCTAATGACAACTATTACATCATGAACTCCCTCAACGCCAAGTTGGAACAGAAACTGATGCGCAATTTTAGTTTTTGGGTGAGGCCCGCAATATCGCGCAATATCTATCCCCAGGTCAATTCCGCCTATGATGTGAAGCGCAGGGACTGGCTCGTCAGTGCCGAGACATGGCTACAGTATAAGGTCAAGGACTGGGGTAAGGTAGGTGTTGGGTATGAGTACCAGCGACGCAGTTCGAATATCAGCCATGAGTCCTATGGCGATAACCTTGTTTCCACGCGTGTTGACCTCTTTTTCTAGTTTCAATCGGTCCTTTCAAGGCAAGGCTGTCCCCGGGTGCTTTTTTTGCCTTTTCATGGTAGCGGTTTTTTTTGGGGGGGCAGCGACAACTGCTTTTGCGGTAGAGGAAGTGGCTGCCGAATCCTTGACGTCGTCCCAGTCCTCTGAATATCAGATCGGTCCCGAAAATGCCCTCCAGATCGATGTCTATTACGGTAAAAACGAAAACATTTCTCAAAAAGTCCGGGTATCTTCCGCCGGCGCTATCAACTATCCGCTCGTGGGTGAAGTTCAGGTGGTTGGTCTGACCGTCGCGCAGCTTCAGGAAAAATTAAGAGAGCTTCTTGAAAAAGACTATCTTGTAAATCCCCAGGTTACCGTTTTCATTGAGGAGTACAGCACGGTTTCGATCATGGGTGAAGTCAAAAAGCCGGGGGTCTATCCGATCAAAGGCCGCCTGACTGTGGTGGAGTTGATCTCCCTAGCGGAAGGCTTCAGCAAGATTGCGTCACCGAATAAGGTCAAAGTGATCCATACTCTCCCAGACGGAACTCGAGAAGAGGTGGTGGTCAAGGTTCGGGACATTATGAATAAGCATGCCGGGGATAAAGACAATGTAACGCTCCGCTCGGGCGATGTTGTGATTGTTCCGGAAAGCCTTCTTTAAGGGAGTTTCATGATGCGGGAAAACGGTAGACAACACGTTGTTACGGATGCCGAGGAGATTGATCTACACGATGTCTTTAGCAAGCTGATGAAACGTCGTCAAACAATTCTCTCTGCGGTTGGCATTTGCGTGGTGGTAGCGCTTATATATTCATTTACGGCCCAACCCATCTATAGTGCCACGAGCCGTATCCTTGTGGAAGGCAAACCGCCCAAGATTGTGAAGGTGGAAGATACCGTTCTCCCAGATTACACCGACCGCATCAGTTTTTTTAATTCCCAGATTGAAATTCTTAATAGTCGCACGGTCGCTGTCCTCGTTATCAAAGAACTTGGGAAGTACGAGCCCTGGAACCGTCGGTTCAAGCCTGCGGACAGGCTCAAAACGATCACCGAGAGCGAGCGCGTTGATTCTCTCAAAAAACATGTCAAAGTCTCTCCCGTGCGCATGGCCCAGGTTATCAAAGTGGCCGTGGAGGATCCGGATCCGGTTTTGGCTGCAAGGATCGCCAACGGATGGATGAAAGCCTACGCTCTTTTCTCGTCGCAGGACCAGTTGGTCCAGCGACGCAGTGAACTTGAGGCGGATTTGGGTCAGCAGCTGAAATATCTGAAAGAAAAACATCCGGTCATTGTGGGGTTGAAGGGGGAGATCGCTTCGATAAATAAAAAAATCGCGGAGGAAATTCAGCAGGAAGGCAATCCGGGGGATGTGTTGGCGCGCAATAATGACACAACGAACGTGAAGGTTTTGGATTATGCGGAAGTGCCGATCAAACCCGAACGGCCGCGCAAGGCGCTGAATGTGGCGTTATCTCTGGTGTTTGGTTTTTTTCTTGGGGCCGGTCTGGTTTTCCTATTTGAATCTTTGGATCAGACCTTCAAGTCAGTGGCGGATATGGAAGCAGCTCTGAAACTTCTGTGCCTGGTTCCTATCCCGTGTTATGGAGGAGACAAAGAACACCCAGATGCGGTTCCTGAATTTGTGGCAGACCGATCTCGGCATTCCTTGATGGCGGAAGCGCTTCGAAGTCTGCGTACTGGGATCATTTATAGCAATCCCGATCTTTCAAAAAAGACCTTTGTCGTAACGAGTTCTACCCCGTCGGAAGGAAAAACCACGGTAGCGATCAATTTGGCGACGGTTTTTGCTCAGGCGGAAGAAAAAGTCCTTCTCGTGGACACCGATCTTCGCAAACCGCGTCTTCACAGCATTTTTAAATTGGATCGCACCAATGGCGTGATCGATATTCTCGCGTTCGGCAAGGATGACATTCATTCGTTTATTCACAAAACCGCGATTAAAGGCCTGGATGTGCTCACCTGCGGGGAAGTGCCGCTCAATCCGTCCGAGCTTTTGGGCTCCAAGAAGATGGAGGAGCTGATCGCAAAACTATCGGCAATGTATGACCGGATTATTTTTGATACGCCGCCGATCTTGGCCGCGACGGATGCGGTTGTTCTTTCGACTAAGGTAGATGCGACCATCCTGGTCGTGAAGTCTGGCTCGACGCATCGTCAGGCCGCGCAGCGTAGCGCGGAAGCGCTTGATTCCGTTCACGCGCATGTATTAGGCGCCGTGCTTAACATGGTGAACCCCGATCAGCAAGGGCCTTATTACTACTATTATCATTACGGCCAGAATACCACCAAGAAAAGCGCCAAGTCTTCCAAGTTGCCGGGTCTTATTACAAAAACCGACTCCAACGCTTGAAGCGTCTTATGTTGCTGCCGCTGGCAGACGGACTCTTGTTTTTAGCTCTTCTAACAGCCCCTTTGCTTTATGGAGCTGTACATTGGTTGTCTCTGCTGTATCTCGCCTTTTTTTCCGTCCTCATATTTAATCTGATCAATTTAGAGCGTCCCGAAGCTTTGACCCCATTGTATCGTTGTCCATGGACATGGTTGGGACTCGGTCTCTTAGTAAGCGTTATTTTTCAGCTGATCCCGTTGCCGGCGGAAATAATCCGGAATATTTCTCCGTCGACCTTCCGGTTTTATGCAATGTATCTCCCAGGAGGTCTGGGTGAGGGCAAACACTTTACTTTGTCAGTTTCTCCCTCGGATACGGTGCGTGGGTTGATCCAACTCCTGACTTACGGTCTTTTCTTCTTAGCCGTTCTGATGCGGCTTGTTCCGGATACTTCCGGAAAAGAAGCGGCTCACTCGGTGAGTCTTCAAAAGTCTGAATTCCTGAAGCTGGGCTGTTTGACAGGTGTTCTTTCGCTTTTGTTCCATAGTCTTTATGACTTTAACCTTCACATCCCGGCCAACGGCGTTTATTTTGTCGTGCTCCTGGCGCTGGGTGCGGGGGCAGTGGATAAGGTCTACGACCACGCTTTTTTTCGGCGGATGGTGGGTTTTTTAATAACGGTCGGTTTTCTGATCGCTCTTTTTGCGATCGTCCAGAAATTTAGTTACAACGGCCAGATTTTTTGGATCGGCCTGACGGCCCCCAATCCGGTCGGGCCTTACTACAATTATGACCATTATGCCGGGTTCATGGAACTTTGTGGGGCGGTTGCGATCTCAATGGCTGTGGCGAACATTGTCCACACCTCTTTTTTTTATCGTAAAGGTCTGGTCGAAAAAATTCTTTGGTTTTCGACCAAAGAAGCCAATAAAGCCGTGCGGTATCTTCTTATGTCTGCGGTGATGGTCGCAACGATTTTTATGTCTACCTCTCGCGGAGGTATTATGAGTTTCATCCTCAGTCAGATCATTTTTTTTGCGATTGTTTTTTGGGCGATCGGCCGTTCGCGTAAAGGAAAACGGTTGATCGGGGTTCTTGTGGCCGTTGTTTTTCTAGCAGGGGTGGTGGTGGTTTGGCTCGGCCCCGAAGCTTTTTTAAAGCGGTTTCATATGACCTCGATCGATAAAATTTTTAAAATCGAAGGGCCCGACGCTTATCGCATCCAGTTCTACCAGGGAACGGCGAAGGTGATCAGGGATTTCCCGATCCTCGGAACCGGACTTGGCACCTTTGGGACGAATTTTACGCGCTATCGCCAATTTGATTTTCGGGGAGGGACGGATTATTTGCGCTACACGCACAACGATTATTTGCAGCTCGTTTCAGAGACCGGGATTCCCGGGCTTCTTTTTTTGATCGGATTCATGATCTTCTATCTTGCGGCGATACTTCGCGTAGCGAGGAAGCTCGAATGAGAACCTTTGTTATGGGGGATATCCACGGTGCGCACAAAGCATTTTTGCAATGTCTTGAACGTTCGGGTTTTGACCGGGCGAAGGATTGGCTTATTGTCCTGGGGGATGTTTGCGATGTGTATCCGGAAGTTCGGCAGTGTATTGACGAATTGATCAGTCTTAAACACTGCGATTACGTTATCGGCAACCATGATCTTTGGACCCTTGATTGGGCGATTCGTGGGCTGAAGCCCGACCTTTGGCTTGAACAGGGCGGAGATCAAACGATCCTTTCTTATGGCGGCGATCTGATGTTGCCAAAACATGTGGATTTCTTGAACAAAGCGCATTCTTGTCTTGAAGTAAATGGTTGCGCTTATGTTCATGCAGGGTTTGATCCGAACCAGCCTTTAAAAACACAGAGCCTAAAGGTTTTGGCTTGGGACCGGGATCTTTTGCGCCGGGCTTGGGAAGAAAAAAAAGCCGGTCGCAATCACCCGATCGGATGTTATAGAGAGATTTTTCTTGGTCACACCCCATCCTGTGTTTTTCTTGAGGGAACTTTTCCTCTGCATCTGTGTAATGTTTGGGCTATGGACACGGGAGCTGGTTGGAATGGACCACTGACCATCATGGATGTGGCTTCCAAAGAATATTGGCAGTCCGATCCAACGTCAGCGCTTTACGACGGCATGGGACGGTCCAAGAGGGGAGATTAAATGCGCATTCCAGTGGTGATCCTAAGTTTCTGTTTTATCGTGTTTCTTGCCTGTGCGGGAGGGGCTGAGCTTGTTTTTAAAAAGGGCATGGCCGATAAGGACCCGGAATTACTTAAGATTGCTCAAAATCTTAACCCTCTTGTTTCTGTATATTTTTATGAAGATTATCGCCTGACGGGGAATTTAAAGACGCTTCTTCATGCCGTACGACGGGAGCCTACGAAGCCGGCTTATCACATGTATTATGGTCTGGCGCTTCTGAAGCAAAAGACGCGAACCCGCGCAAGCGATCGGGAAGCCGTGATTGAGATATGTCAGGCTGCCTGTCTTAAACCTTATAGTGCGCAATACCAGTCTATCTGCGAGCAGTATAAAAAACTCATTCGATAACCGTTCGGATTTTCGACGAAGTGATTTGATGAGAGAAGCTATCATGGGGTAGCGCAGATGCAGCTAGATCCAAAAGCCATAAAAAGTATTTTGAAAAAAGACGATCCTGTCGTGTTGGAGCTCGGGGCGCATACGGGATTGGACACGCGGCGTTTTTTAAACGAATTTTCAAAAATTATAATTTATTGTTTTGAGCCCGATCCAAGATGCATTAAAGCCTTTAAGAATTTGATCAAAGATAAAAGAGCCGTGCTGATTGAAGCTGCAGTTTCGAACAGAGATGGTTGGGCTATGCTCAATATGTCGTCGGGGTGGCCGTCGGATAATATCTTGCGCCACTTTAAATTTCTCGGGTTAAATAAGCTTTATATATCGATGATGGGGAAGCAATGGAATTATTCATCATCCATAAAAACAGTTATATCCAATGCGACGGATCATCCCTGGCTGATTTTTCCGAGCAAGGTGAAGGTTCAAACAATTCAGCTTGATTTATGGATCAAAAAAAATGGTATTTCGGCCGTCGATTTTATTTGGTCGGATGTCCAGGGGGCGGAAAAGGATGTGTTTGAAGGCGCCGCTGAAACTTTGAAAATATGTAAATATTTTTATACGGAATACGGCGAAGTGTCGACTTATCCCGAGGCCTTGACCCGTGAGCAGATCGTCGATTTTTTTGAAAGAAATAACTATGTCCTGGTGCCGGAATATTCATCCGAAAATAAAATAGGCAATTTGCTCTTTAGAAATATGAGATTATAAGCGTCTCATGCGTATCGAGTAAGAAACAAAAGAAGGGATCGGTATGGACAAAAAAAACAAAATTTATGTTGCAGGGCATCGCGGGTTGGTCGGTAGCGCGCTTTGCCGGAGATTGCAGCGGGAGGGATATACCAATATTTTGACGCGCGAACGACGGGATCTTGATTTGACGCGTCAGGCGGAAGTGGAGGCGTTCTTTGAGAAAGAAAGACCTGACTATGTGTTTCTTGCGGCGGCGCGTGTCGGAGGTATTTTGGATAACAGTACCTATATGGCCGATTTTATTTATCAAAATCTTCTGATTGCCGCTAATACCATCGAAGCGAGTTATAAGTTTGGCGTTAAGAAACTATTGAATTTGGGATCGACCTGCATTTATCCAAGGCTGGCGCCCCAGCCCTTGAAAGAAGAATACTTTTTGTCGGGATGTCTGGAACCGACGAACGAAGCTTATGCTGTGGCTAAGATCGCAGCGATCAAGCTCTGCCGTTATTATAACAAACAATACGGCACGAACTTCATATCCGTTATGCCGACGAACCTTTACGGGATCAACGACAATTATAATTTTGAAGGGTCGCACCTTTTGCCGGCATTTATCCGCAAATTCCATCTGGCAAAATTGTTGCGCAAGAAGGATATCGATGCAATTAAAGCGGAGTTCGCTAAGTTCGGTGCGCCTCGGGGGTATGGGGAAGGCGACGATGTGATCGGTGCACTGAAGGGGCTTGGGATTACAGCGGATGCTTTGGCGCTCTGGGGTAGCGGCACGGCCTACCGAGAGCTTCTTTATTCGGATGATCAGGCAGAGGCAGACGTTTTCTTGATGGAAAATTATGATGCCGCCAAGATTGGGGAGTTTGTGAACATTGGCACGGGCGAAGATTTGCAGATCAAGGAGATCGCAGAGCTGGTCAGGGATGTTGTCGGATTCGAGGGAGACGTTGTTTGGGATACGACCAAACCCGATGGAATGCCTAAAAAACTAACAGATGTATCTAGGATCAACGCGCTGGGGTGGAAGGCGAAGACCAATCTCCGGGATGGTATCGTTCTGACATATGGAGATTACTGTAAGTGACGATGTCTTTTCGTTCTGAGCGGTTCCGGAGGCTTTTCAGAGAGGGCTCCTGGGTTGTCTTTGGCCAGTTTATCGCGGTGATGGGCTCTTTGTTGGGGGTGCGGATACTTACGGGGTTGATGAATCCATCAGTCTATGGTGAGTTGGCTTTGGG
>Ga0209098_1000132_pt1 | contig 81787 bp, 60 predicted proteins | sample AD_JPNHW1_MetaG_FD_184429 | JGI IMG/M metagenome (GOLD analysis project Ga0209098, IMG submission 184429) | Active sludge microbial communities of municipal wastewater-treating anaerobic digesters from Japan - AD_JPNHW1_MetaG (SPAdes) (version 2) | ecosystem: Engineered > Bioreactor > Anaerobic...
AACGACCTCACCGAGGTTACCGGAACCGGGGAAAACGACCCTTGGATACTGTGCTGGAATTCGCCTGATTGTTAGTCATGACCGTTAGTCGTACAGGTGGTTCTTTACTAGGTTTGCAGAGCACATCGTTCACGTCGAAACCCCAAATTTGGCACGGCAATAGTAATCAATCTTTATTTTGCCCCTGTCTTGCCCCTATTGTTGGAGTTGGGCGTAGATACTCCTAGATGCGAGGGAATATCTCTGGTGGTACTACACAAGAATAACCGCACTTTACTTGTGTAGTCAGTTACAATAAGACATGGTAAAATGCGATCAGATACCCAATATTGCATGGGCAACAACCCCATGGTTGGCGCGACGGTTGCGCTGGCCGTGGCGATTGAGGAAGCGACCAAGTAAGGCATACCAAGCGTTTCGGGAACCTTCCGTTTCGGCGGAGGGTTCCTTTTTTGTTTCCTTTTTGTGGAAAACCGGCGTTTTGTCCACGCCTTGTCCACGGCGGAAACCGCAATCGCTTGCCTGCCCACGGATTGCGGGGCTTTTTTGCAAGTTTACGCGAATCATCTTGCAAGAATGTCGGTTGTCTGGTTGTGAATCGTAGCTGTGTTGTGCGCGTACCGCCATGTCATGGTAAGCTTTGCGTGAAACAATCGTTCTTGGGTTTGATGTTTATCAATAGCGATGCTCACACCGTAGTATAGATAAGCATCCGCAGTATTTGTGAAATAGTTTGGTCGTTTTCCTGTGCTGCCGCCGCAAGCTTTTCTTTCTCTTGGTCAGTCAGGCGGATACCGATTTGTGCCACAAAATCACTCCTTCCAACAGTATGTGGCGGAGGGGATAGATGGGCTGAATGCGTTTGTTCAACAGGGTTTGACGATTTCTTTTCACTGTTAATATTATACCAAAATTTTCTAAAAAAATCTTATCGTGCGGAATGTCTATTTACGAAACGAAGTTTGCCGTGATATAATAATTACATTATTTGTATATAAGGAGTATGAACAGATGGTAACTATAAACGTCTATAAAGTCGATTCCACAAAGCATCAGCAATTTATTCAAAAACTCAATGCTTCAATGAACTATATTGACACAATTAATAAAAAAATTGAGCAAGGCGATACAATAATTTGCTATGGCCTATCGTTGTACTTATCTCGTCCTCAAGCAACGCGTGATATTGGATGGCATTGGGTACTAGCTGCCTTTTCTCAAGAAGATTTGCAGCGAGAAGTTGCTCCAAAAGCTGTTTTGCTTATTGAGGTAAACGAAGAGCAATACGCTTTAACTTTTGGATATTCTTTTTTTATAGTCGATCAATTCTGCGATAAGGATTTCGGGTTTAATTTTGCGCGAAAGCATAAATTCACAGAGATAAAAACCACGGCACTCGTAACTCCCAGCGCACGCCGCAATAAAACAGTCAATACATATATTAATTACAACGAGTTAGAATTTGATAGTGGAGAATCATTTGCAAAGATTAAAGGTAAGGCACAGCTAGAAGATGGTTTCACACTTTTTAAACAGACATTAGAAATAGGTAATTCGATAAGAATCACAACAGAAAATGATAGTCTAGATACTGTCATTGAAGTAATTCAATATATAGAGAAAACAATAGCATCACCAATAGAGCATTATAAAATTCCTGTGTTTTCAAAAGTCAGCGACACGGATTTACTTAATACCTTGGATGCTAAATTGAGAAGTGATGTTCTGGAAAACCCTGCAACGATAAATATCGCTGAACTCGATATTGTAGGCGTTACAGAAGTTTTTAATAACAACGATGGTGAGTTTGTATTAAAGGTTGGTTCTAGTACAAAATCCGTTTCTCAGCTATCGTTTGATACTCTAGAAGAATTCTGCAATCAAAATGCACTTCAAATGGGAAAGGTGCTACTCGATATTGATGTGATTAGTATGAAGGATGGTACTTCGATAAGAACTGACCCAATTTATAAACTTATAGATGTTACGGATGATGCCAATCGTTGCTTGCTTTCTAAAGGTGTTTGGTATAAGTATAATGACGATTATATGCGATATCTTAGCGATTCAATATCTGAAATTGCGGTTGAATATCATCCCGAATTTGATTTTTCTAGTGATATACTTTCGCGGTACCAAGAGCAAAAATATATTAATGAAAAGGATGATCCTATTTATACGGGGAAAACCCTAGAACAAATTCGCATATCTATACAAAAAAAATACTATACCGAACGCAGCTTTAACAATTTGAGACATGATAGAGATGGTTTTGAAAATTATGATAGAGTATCCTATAGCATCGGTCACGCACAGATTGAACTAATGGATTTATACAAAGATGGGAAGATGTTTGCTGTAAAAATTGGCAAGTCTTCATCAAAACTATGCTATGTTGTAGATCAATCACTGTCGTCTTTGAAATTGTATAAACACAGAATGCTTGAGGGAATGCCGACAATCGATACGGTCGTGGTTTGGATAATTCTTGAGCAAAGGAATAGATTAAACGATGTTGAAGGCAAACCAGATATAAATGAGCTAGAAATGATGATGCTCAAAAACAAACTGGATCAGTGGAAAAAAGAAGTACGTTTACAAGGCTTGAAGCCTCTGATATATATCAACTACTATATAGACTGAATTGTACTAATCTGAAAAGGTATCGAAGAAAATTGTAGGGAGTTGTACAAACTTGAAGTCCGAAGGCCAAAAGTTGAAGCTTTTCACACTAAAACGTATCCTTGAAGAGAACACCGACGAGCATCACGGCTTAACCATGCAGCGTATTTTGGAACAGTTGTCGATGAATGGGGTTACAGCAGAAGCAAGAGCATCTATGAAGATTTTGCGGCATTGGAACAATTGTGGTTTGAGGTGCTTTCGGACAAGCACAAGTCAACCGAATATCGGCTGTCCGGCAGGCTCTTTCAGCTTTCCGAAATCAAGCTGCTGATTGATAGCATCCAGTCTTCCAAGTTCCTATCCGAAGCCAAAACGCGGGAACTGATTAAGAGGCTGGAAACACAGTGCAGCAAGTATGAGGCGTTAAGCCTGTAAAGGCAAGTAGCCGTTGCTAACCGCGTCAAGCATAGCGCACCAAACAATCAAAACCGTCTTAAAAAACGGAAATCCCTATTGCAAGCCAATTCGCATCAAAGCCGCAAATCCACGATCAAGGGCGGCCCTCCCGAAGGATGGCCGCCCCGATATTCAATTACACCGTTCGCATAAAATTGGCAAAATGCGCGAACACAATACCTGGTTCTTCCAGCGTCGTGTCCCACCGTTTCACCCATTCCAGCGAATGGAATCCGTCATACCCCTGCGCGCGTAAAACGTGGATGGCTTCTTCCAGCGGAACATCGCCAAACCCGGGTAGGGTGTAATGGTAGCTTTCGGCCGTGCCGGCGCTGTCCTTAAAATGCGTGTGCCATAACCAGGGCTTTAAATTATCCACCGTCGTCTGCGGTTTTTCCCCCATAAAACGGTAGGGATGGTGCACGTCCCACAGTGCGCCAACGCTGTCCGAGCTGATGAGGCTTAGCATCCGGGCCAGCTTTTCGCTGTTGCTCCACACGCCGTGCGTTTCAATCAGCAGCTTCACGCCATGGGCCTTGGCCATCTCGCCCAACCGCACGGCATGGTCGCGCACAAACCCTTCGTCCACCGTGCCAACCGGCTGCGGTACAGGCGCGGTTGCCATCATGCGCACATAGGGCGTACCTAGCTTCTGGGCCAAAAGCGCATAGGCTTCCAGCTCCGCATCCACCGATTTTTCATTTTCGCGCAGGTGAATGCAGCAGTCGCTGTCCAGGCATGGGATGGAAAGGTTCATCCGTTTCAGTTCGGCAAGGGTCTGGGGCAGGTTGTCGTCGGAAAAATCCGGCACGCTTGGCACGGATATATCCTTGCCTACGCCGCGGATTTCCACCCCCTGATAGCCTAAATCAACCGCCGTCGCCGTGATTTCCCGAAAGCTCCAACGCGGACAGCCCAGTGTGGAAAAGCTGATTTTCATGACCTTGCCCCCCGTATTGCATATCGAATGTCATTATGATATCATTGCATTATCGGTTGGTCAAGTAGCATCATAGAATGATCCTGTGCGGATGAACGGAATCAATGGAGGGGCAGGCATGCGGAGGCAACGCGGGCAAAGGAGAAGGGTATCACTGGGCACGGTTGTGATCCTCACGCTCACGGCGCTCGTTGTCAGCGGATGCGTTTTTTTGTTCCCTAAATTGGTAGGTAACATTGAACTCCGGGTGGACCCCCAGCAAATGGGCGTGGCTATCAATCAGGCTGTCCGGGGCATCAGCTCGGGGCAGGGAGCGCAAGCGACCGTTCTACCCGACGCGACCCCGGCCACCGCGCCGCCTTTGGATATGGCGACGTTCGCGCCCACCGCGACGCAGGCCGTGACCCGCAGCCTGACGCTTACGGCGGGCGGCTCCATCAAGATTGACACACAAATTCAAAAAGCCTGCACCGGCGCGGAGGGGTATAGCTTCGGGCCGCTGCTGGAGCAGTTGGCCGGCAGTTTCCAGAGCGAGCTGAATTTGGCGACGCTTGAAAACCTGACGGTATCCACAGAAAAGCTGACCGATATCAATATGCCTGCGGACGCGCTGGCCGCGCTTGGGCAGGCGGGCATCAATGTGGTATGCAGCGGGTTTTACGGCGCCCTGAACAATGGGGTTTCCGGGTTGAGCACAACGCTGGCCGCGCTTGCGCAAAGCGGGATTACCCCCTACGGCGTTTATACCTCGCAGGAGAGCCGCAACCATGTGGTCACCCTGCAAACGGAGGAATTAACTGTTGCGCTGCTCAGCTTCCAAAGCGAGCTGAGCGCGGCTGGGAAAAAGCGCACCACCGCCCAGGAGCAGGGCTATGTGATTGCTCCGCTGACGTTGCCGACCATCGCGGAGGATATTTCCGCCGCGCGCGCCGCCGGCGCGCAGGTGGTGATCGTTTCGCTCTGTTGGGGCAAGGAAAGCTCAACCCAGCCCAACGCCACCCAAAAGGAACTCGCGCAAGGGATTGCCGACGCCGGGGCGGATATCATTCTGGGCACGCACAGCGGCGCGCTGCAACCCATCGCCCTGCTAACCGCGACCCGAGCGGACGGCTCGCAGCACCAAACGCTATGCGCCTATTCCCTTGGAAATGTGCTGGAATCCGACCGTTCGGACCGCGACGCCATTTCCGGCGCGCTGCTTCATATCAGCATGGCATACGATCTTGCCGCCGATCAGCTGAATTTTTCGGAGCTGACCTATACGCCCACGTATGTGTGGCGCGGAAAAATTGACGGCAAAACCACCTACCGGGTGTTGCGGAGCAACGCGGAACCGCCCGCGTTTGTGGATAGCGATCAGCAAAATGTAATGGAACGCTGCCTGAAGCTGGTACGGGACGCATTGCAAGGCTCGCCGGTGACCGAAGCGCCCTGAAGCGCGCCAGACCCAAATGATCAATACAGAAACGCCCGGGGCCATGAAAGCCTGCGGGCGTTTGCTATGAAAGCACATGTCGCGCACGATGCGTTTCCGAGGGTTTGCCTTTGCCGGGCGCGGAATATACCCGCACTTCCGATGTGTTTTCAGGCTTTCCGCCTTCCCCGCCACCAGCCCGCAATCGCCAGAACCGCTGCCGCCCCGTAGCCGACAACGCTGATCCACGGCAACCCAAACCAGAGCGGTTGCGCCGTGGAAAGGGTCGTAAGGCTGGCGCCGAGTATGCACGCGGATAGGATCAGCGTGCGGTTCAGACGGGTCGCGCGTTGGTTTTCCGCCTGTTGCGCCGCTTGGGAAGGCTGCTGGTCCATATGCAAACGAAGATCGCCCTTGAGGGCGGAACGCAGCGCATCGTTCAGCAGCGCCGGCGTGCTAAGCGACTTCTGCGCGGATTCGTACAGCGCCCTTGCGTTGGTAAGGACCGTCTGCCGCAAGGAAAAATCGTGAAACGCGTTTTGCCCGAAACGTTGGGTAATAATCTGCATCAGGTTTACATCGGGGCTGATGCTGGCGATCAACCCTTCCAGCGTGCTGACGCCGCGCCCCAACAGCGTAACCCCCGGCGGCAGGGCCAGATGGTGTCTTTGGGCAAGGTCTAACACTTCCTGCATGATGCTGCTGAAATTCATGGTGCCGATATCAATTTCCAGATATTGGGATAACATGGCGTCCACATCGGCATATAGCGCGTCGCGCTGCACGGGCGCGCTGTGCTTGCTGATGGCAAGCACGGCTTCGGTCACGCCGCCGATATCCCGCGTCGCCGCCGCGCCGAGCGCTTTTTGGAAAGCCGCGCGGTCCTTGGCGGTCAGCGTGCCCATCATGCCCAAATCCAGCCAAACAATTTGCCCATCGCGGATCAGTAAATTACCGGGATGCGGGTCCGCCTGAAAAAAGCCGTCGTCCAACACCTGTTTCAGGTAATTGGCGCATAGTTTGAGGCCAATTTCGGACAAACTGTACCCTTGTGTGAGGAGCGCCGCCTGATTGTCAATCGGGATGCCGTCCACCGCTTCCATCACCAGCACCTGCCGGGTGGAATACTCCCGAAACACATGCGGGCAGGTCACATAAGCCACATCCTGATTGAGGCGGGCAAAGGTTTCCGCGTTGTCCGCCTCATGGACAAAGTTCAACTCCTGTTTGGAAACCGACCACATTTCCTCTATCACCATGGCGAAATCGACGGTTTCCCCGGTGGGCGTCAGCTTCACCAGTCTGGCAACCTTCCGCAAAAGCGCAAGGTCGCTTGCCATTTTTTGATAAATCCCCTCGCGCTGAACCTTGAGCACCACCCGGGTGCCATCCGGTAGGGTGGCGCGGTGCGCCTGCGCGATGCTGGCGCTGCCCAGCGGCACGGGGTCAAAGGTTGGGAAAACCTCCGAAAGCGGTCGGCCCAACGAAGCCTCCACCACCCGCCGAACCTCGTCCGCCGGCATGGGCGCCACTTCGGTGCGCAGCTTTTGCAGTTCGTCGCAATAGGCGCGGGGGAGGATATCCGGGCGCATGGACATCATTTGGCCAAGCTTAACAAAGGTCGGCCCCAACGCCTCCACAATCTGGCGAAGCTTCTCAGGGGTCAGGCCGGCCAATATGCGATGTTTGCGAAGGATGCGCGTAATCTCGAGCAGTCGGGCCGTTCCGCTCGGTTGGCGCTTATTCGGCTTGCTCATTCGCCTTTGGTTCGCTGTCCAGCGCGTTCAGTTTTTCCCGCACAGCCGCGCGTTCCTCCGCGCTGAAAGCCTCGAGCGCGGTCAGCACGGCGCTCAGGTCCAGTTTGGTTTCCACAACGGTCACGTGTTCCTTCACCGCTTGCTGAACCTCGCGGTGCAGCCGCTCGTTCATCACTTTTCCCTGCGCAAGGGTTTCTTCGCCCCGTTTGGCAAGCGATTCCAACGCCTCCTGTGTTTTTTCCGAGGCGACGCTGGCCGCGCCGAGGCCGGCCATGGCCAGTTTCCGCAAATCATCCTGAATGCTCATATTAAACCTCCTCAATTCATACCCGAACGGAAAAAATATCCGTCCCTAGGGTATACGTTCGCGCTTCGGTCCGCAAACCCTTTTCCGCGCTCTCCGCTCGCTTTACAGGCCCCGCGCCGCGTGATATGATAGGCTGTAACCGCGTAAAGGGAGGCACAGGAATGAAAAAGCGAACCCTATGGATGCTGTTGGGGTTTATCTTTTGCGCAACGGTTTTTCTGGCAATCGCGTTCAATTTGCAAAACGGGACTTTGCATTCGCTGGATCTGTCGGTCACCGCCGCGCTGGTCGCCTGGCGTTCGCCGACCCTGACCGGCATCATGAAGGGAATGACGGCCCTGTGCGCGCCTGTCATCCTGCTGCTCATCTGCCTTGCGCTGATGTATCTTTACCGGAAAAAGCATTACAGCATCCCTATCGCCATCAACCTGATGGTTTCCGTATCGCTGAACTACACGCTCAAAAACGTGTTCCTGCGCGAGCGCCCGCCGCTGATTTACCGCGCGGTGGCTGAAACCGGATACAGCTTTCCCAGCGGACACGCGATGGCCGCCATGGCGTTTTACGGTTTTCTGATTTATATCGTTGCGCAATCCGCTTGGGGACAGCGGCCAAAACGACTGATGATCGGCCTGATGAGCCTGGTAATCGCGCTTGTTGGGTTTAGCCGGGTGTATCTGGGCGTGCATTACTTAAGCGACGTTGTCGCGGGTTTTGCCCTCTCCGCCGCCTACCTGATCGTTTATTCCGCCGTTGTGGGGCGATATCTGCATCAGGACAGGGGCGCGCCCCTCGCCGCCCCGGAAGCATTCAAGAGCGGACGGCTCGCGGACAGCTTTTCCTATGCGTTTGACGGCTTAGCCGCAGGTTTTAAGAACGAACGGAACATGATTGTGCACTTCAGCGCCATGGCGCTGGTGACCGTGTTTGGGTTTCTGCTGAACATCAGCGAAGCGGAATGGGTGGCGTGCGTGATCCTGTTCGGGCTGGTGATCGGCATGGAGCTGGTTAACACCGCCGTGGAAACCACTGTGGATATCTGCATGCCGCACAGCGATCCGCGGGCCAAGGTTGCCAAGGATACGGCCGCAGGCGCGGTGATGGTGGTGTCGATTGCAGCTGCGATTGTGGGTATGGTGATCTTCTTTCCCAAATTGTGGCCGCTGGTTCATTAAACCGCCGGACAAGCAGGCGCCGCTGAACGGAATGCTCTCCGCCGCCGGGCAGGCGCGAAGTCAAACCTCGCGCCTGCGGTGATGCGCAAGCCAGATCAGCCGCGGCGCGCATGAACCTGCGCTTATTGGGAAAGGAGCCTGTACCAATGGTCGAATACATGAAATGGCGCGGAGATCTCGGTTTTGAGCGCTCCCCGGTCAATGAAATCGACGCGTTGATTTTCTCCCAGCTATCCTATCTCCATTTCCGCGACGCGCTGGGGGATATGGCCGCGCCCCTTCAAGCGGCAGCCGGCCGGGTGGAAGCGTTGGAGCGCGAACCGGGGAACGCTCAGTTGGTCGCGGACCGTCACGCGCTGTTGGGTTCAGCGGCGGCCAGCGATCGGTTTGGCAGCCTGACGGTGCACCACTGCGTGGATTGGTTTGACGCCGACCGGGAAATGCAGTTTGCCGCAGTTGCCTTTGACCTGCCGGTGGGTTCGCACGTAATTGCCTATCGCGGCACCGATGCAACCGTTGTTAGCTGGAAAGAAGATTTTAACATGTCCTTTGCGTGCCCGGTGCCCTCGCAAACCGAAGCGGTGCGCTACCTGAACAGTCTGGCAGCCGCGACGGCCGGCCCTCTGATCCTGTCCGGACATTCCAAGGGCGGGAATCTGGCGATGTATGCGGCGGCCTGCTGCGATGAACCCGTACGGAGCCGTATCGCGGCCCTCTACCTGTTTGACGCGCCGGGGCTGGATGAGGCCACGCTCGCCAGCGAAGGGTACAGGCTTGCGTTGCCAAAGGTTAAGGCGTATGTGCCGCAAACCTCGGTGATCGGCCAGCTGATGGGCGTGCCCAAGGTTTATACCGTGGTGCGGAGCTCGGCAAACGGAATCTCACAACACAACCCCTTTACCTGGGGCTTGAACGGCCCGCATTTTGATACGTTACCCGCGTTGGACCAAACCAGCAAGCTGATGAAGGCGACCATCGACGATTTTTTAACCGACAGCACGCCAGAAAAACGGCAACTGCTGGTGGAAACGCTGTTTAGCGTGCTTGGCGCGGCCAATGCCCACACGTTTGGCGAAATGAGCGAGCGATGGTCCGATACGGCGGGCGCGCTGTGGGATGCGTTCCGCAAACTGGACAACCGAACGCTGAAAACAGCGCTTTCCATCGTTGGCGATCTGGCCGGCAGCGGGGTGGACAGCGTGAAACAGTTCATTTCCGGTACGATCGATCAGCTTTCCGCCAACCGGGATAACGGGGTCGCGATCGGCGCGGCAAACAACGCTCTGCCTGCCGCCACAGCCGGCGCGGCAAACGGAGCCCAGCTCGTCGCCACGCCGCCAACCAAAGGGATCAGCAATGCCTCGGACGCTGGCGCAGGCGGGGCCGCAGACAGCAGCACACTTTCCAGCGGGGCGGAAACTCTCCGGCGGTTGATCCTCGCCCTGCGGGAGCGAAGCCCGCGAAAAAGCGAATAACCGCTGGAACAGTCCCACCGAAAAGAAGTGTGCGTTTTGAAAACGCAAGCGGCTCAAAACCGCTGTATAAATAGGTTACGAGGAAGGATAAGTCCTTACTCCAAGCTGTCAAAAAGGTGGGGCAAGGAATGATATCCCTTGTCCGGTTGCATGGGTGAAGCCTGCCGGGGCTTGGGGTAAAACCCCCAAACAAACGCCGCGGTGTGAAGCCAGCCAGCATGCGAACAGCCCGCAGGGCGATGAGGCGAGCGGCGGCAGCCACCCATGCAGATTTTTCGATGGCATGAAGGATGGACCCATCTTGCTCAAACGTCGAAACCGCGCTTCTGCCGCACACGGAAACATGCAAGCTTCCATTCAAAAGCCAAACCGAGGCCCCGCCGCTTGGGAGGGCCTCGGTTTGGCTTTGCTTTCGGGTTCACCCGCAATAATCGTTGCGGAAAGGGGTTTGCGCCGGGCGGTCAAGCCCGGCCTGAGGTGCGGCGCGGGTCGCGCATTTTCCGCACAGGACGTGTTGCCCCTGCCGATCCAGCTTTCGCGTGTCGCGGCGGGGGTACGCCTGCGCCTCCCGCGCCGGTGTTGCCCGCGCGGGTTATCAGTAGGTCAAGGTAACAGCGTCTGTAAACTGATAACCGCCGTAAATATCATTCAGGCAAAAACCGTATTCATATTTCGCGCCGGTTTCGACGGCTTCATACCCAAATTCCACCGTACCGTCCGCGCCCACCGTGATGGGATCGCCTTCAAACGGCTCGCTCTGCTGCTCGTCGTTCGCGTCCCAATACATCAGCTCATACTGAGGCACGATTACATCCCCTTCGCTGAGCGGATCGAAACCGCGTACCGGTTGCCCCGCGTCCGTGTAGCCCTCGCTGGAGCCGACAACCACGCCGCCGGGATGCTCCTGATCGAACACAACCAGCAGGTAGGTATCCTCCCCGTTGAGGGTGACGGGGATCAGGCTGCGCACGTAATTTTCGTTGGCAACCTGATCGTAGATGCACACCATCTGGCCGGCCAGCGTGGGCCATGTGCCGTCAAACAAGCCGTAGAGCTTACCCTGATTCCAATCGGTAATCACATCCTGCGTATAACCCAAATCCACATAGCATTCAAAATCCGGGTCGCTCACATCCATCATCAGGTAGGCTTCGGCATAGGCGAGGTTTTGCAGATCGTCGCTGTTGAGCGTCAGTGTGTAAGCGGAATCGCCGGTTGCGTTGGCAAACGGGTTTTCCAGCGTATAGGTCTGGTCGCCGGAGCTTACGTCCACACTGCTGTCTGCGGCAGAATCAGTAGTCTGATCGCCCCAGAGGCTCCCAAAGTTCGCGCTGGAAACGGATGAATCCGCGGTATCGGCGGTGGTATCCCACAGGCCGTTGGTCGCGCTGGCATCCGTGTTAAGGGTTTCGTCGCCGGAACCAAACAGCGTGTTGAGGAAGTTGCTCAGCGAAAAATCACTGCCATCAGAGGAAGCGCCGGTGCTGCCGGACGCGCTGCCGGCGGAGGATGCGCCGGTCGAATCGCCCCAGAGGTTATTGTATGTGTCATAGTATGTTTGCGTGTCGCTCGCGTATTGCGAGAACCAATCGACCGTCGCATCCTGCACGCTTTGCTGGGTCACGCCCCCGGATGTGAAGGTGTGGCTCCCGGCCACCATCTGATCCACGAGACTGCGCACAAAAACTGTGTACTTCGGCATCAGGTTTTCCGTGTCGTAATTTTGCAGGTACTGCGAGGCGGAGCTGCGCGTTTTGTTGGGCACCAGCACGGAAAGGCCGGTCACGTTGCTCAGGTTGGCGGTGTTGCGGCTGTATACCACCGCGTCCTGCATGGCGGCGGTCAACGCCTGCGCGCCAGTTTCGTCATAACGCTCGAAAATTTTGGCAAACACGCTCAAATCGATCATATCGGAGGAATCGCTGTCGGTTTCGCCAAAGGCGCGCACGTTCTGGCGCAAACGGGAAATGGAGCTGAAGTTGCCGCCCGAAATTTCCCCGGTCAGCGCTTCGCCCATGTCCTCCATCGCGGCGGTCAGGCCGTCCAGCTTGCTCAGGTTGAGCACTGACAGCGTCCCAAAATCGCCGTAGCTGGTATCCACGCTTTGGATAAAGCTGTCCACAATCTTTTTTGTGACCGTTTCGATATCGGCAGCCGGATCCTTCGCCAGCAAGGTAAGCCATTGGGTGTAATCCCAGCCTTCGCCGGGTTCGGTTTCCTCGCTGGCAACCATGTAATCGGCAAAGGGCCGCAGGTGCAGCGCCATTTCGTAGTTGGCCATCAGGCACGCATCAAACCCGACAAACGAGAATTTACTGAAATTCGCCTCTTTGGACGCCGCTTGAAGCGATTGGTAAATTTTAGCCATGTTGAGGCTGTTGCCGGAAATTTCGTCATAGCAAACGCCGTCCGTCGCGCCCGCGCCATGGTCCCACAGCACCAGACCGTACCGGTCGGCTGGATAGTTCTTCAGGCCGTATTCCAAAAACTGCGTAAACTCATCCCCGCTGCCCATATCGATGCGACCGAGGCTGTCCACGCGTTCCAGACCGTCCTTGCTGACCAGCCAGCGTTCGCCTTCCCGGTTGGTCATGCCTTTGGTGGCCCACTGTTTGGTGCCGCCCGTTTGCACATACACGGTCACATTGCCGCCGGACTTTACGCCGCTTTTGACCATTTCCTTCAAATCGGCCGTGGCGCAGCCGCCGTCGCTTTCCAAATCCGTGCCGCACATATAAACCATCAGGGTGAAGGTTGGGCTTGCCGCTAAAGTAGCCGTGGGGATGAATGCCGTCAGGAGCATGAGGACAACCAGGAAAGACAGGACTTTTTTCATAAAGGCTCTCCTTCTGTTTGGGCTTGTGACCAACGGAACCCGCAGCTGCGGCACGGTCGGTTGTGCAGGCACGGCGGTAAAGCAGAGGCAAACGGTTCGGTATCCGGTTCAGAAAACCCCGATGGGCGATTTGGCCGCCCGCCGGGGGTCAGATATCGATAAAGGTGCGAAACTCCCGCATAATGCCAATCCCATCCGGATAATGGGCGGCAAACTGCGGCACGGCGTGGCTGGGGAAGCTGTTGCCCTCGATAAAGCACGGCCCCTTTTCCGTAATGGCCACATCCCATGCCACAAAACGCATTTGGGGCACGCGGGCAGCGGCGAGGTTGCACATCTCCATCGCCTCTTTAAAGTATGGCACTTCAAAGCCGATGATCGGCGTGCCGGTGATGGGGTGCTTTTCAAAGGTGTTGCCGGCTTTATCCGCGCCCACGGTCAGCAGCTTGCCGCTTGCCAGATCGACGCGCGCAGCCATGCCGCCGCAATCGACGTTATCCATCACCTTGCCGTTGCCGATGCGTAAAAAGGCGTACACCACCCCCTGCTTGTGATCGCCAAGCAGGGTTGCGATGCGGATGGTGTTAACCGAGGTGGGGCACATTGCCATCATCCGGGGATGCTGAATCACGCGCTCCTCAATGATGCCGATGCCCTTGTGGCGCAGCTCGTCCAGAAACGCTTCCTCCCTGCCCAGCCAGTCGGCTTCGGTGAAACGCTCAATTCCCTGGCCGCTGCTGCCTTCCAGGGGCTTGGCGATCAAGTCCCGGTTTTCCAGCAAAAAAGCCCGGAATACAGCCGGATCGGTATCGGGAGCGATTTTCAGCCAGTTGCGGCCGATAAACTCCTTGAATAGATCGTTAAACGTCGCCTTGTCGTCAAAAAAATGCCAGTAGGCCTTGTCGTTCATGCGGCGCACGATGGTGTTGCTAAGCCCGCGGGTGATGACGGTTTTCTTCTGCTCGTCGGTCAGGCGGTACATTTCGGCAATTTTATAGTCCATATAACCGGCGTTGAACTTGAGGGCGCAGCGGAGCATATCGCACAGTAGCCAAAGCCTGCATTTCCCGCTGCGTTCCTTCAGGAAGGCCGTCGTTATCCACATTTTATGAAAGTCCATGCGCACCAGGCGCTTGAAAAAGAATGTCAGCTTGCCCATTGCGACGCCCCCTTACACGTTGAAGCGGAACAGCACAACGTCGCCGTCCTTCATCACGTAATCTTTCCCTTCGCTGCGCACCAAACCCTTTTCCTTACAGGCGTTCATGCCGCCCTGCGCTGCCAGATCCTCAAAGGATACGATTTCGGCGCGGATAAAGCCGCGTTCAAAATCGGTGTGGATTTTTCCAGCGGCCTGCGGGGCCTTGGTGCCTTCCGGGATGGTCCACGCGCGGCACTCATCCGCGCCGGAGGTCAGGAAGGAGATCAGCCCCAGCAGTTTGTAGCTTGCCTGAATCAGGCGATCCAGACCGCTTTGGCCGATGCCCATTTCGGCTAAAAACTCCTGCTTTTCTTCCGGTTCCATCGCGCCGATTTCTTCCTCTATGCGGGCGCTGATGGTGAAAACCTCCGCCCCCTCGCCGGCGGCGATCGCCCGAACCTTCCGCACCAGCGGCAGCTCCGTATCGGGCTTGGCGACATCCTCCTCGGCGATGTTGGCGGCGTAGATCACGGGCTTATCGGTGAGCAAAAACCAGCTGTCGAGCAGCTCTTTTTCATCGGCCGTCATGGGAAACGTGCGCGCCGGTTTCCCGGCTTCCAGATGCGCCTTCAGCCGCTGCCCCAGCTCGCCTTCCGTCGCAACCTTCTTATCGCCGGATTTGACCAGCTTCAGGGCCTTGTCCGTGCGCTTGCCCACAGTTTCCAAATCCGCGAAAATCAGCTCCAGATTGATCTCCTCAATATCGCGCGCGGGGTCAACGCTTCCGTCCACGTGGATGATGTTCGCATCTTCAAAGCAGCGAACCACATGCACAATCGCATCCACCTCGCGGATGTGGGAAAGAAACTTGTTGCCCAAGCCCTCGCCCTTGCTCGCGCCTTTCACAAGGCCCGCGATATCCACAAACTCCACGGACGCGGGAGTAACCTTTTTAGGGTGAAACATCTCGGCCAACACATCCAGGCGGCGATCCGGAACCGGCACAACCCCCGTGTTCGGCTCGATGGTGCAAAACGGATAATTGGCCGCCTGTGCGCCTGCTTTGGTGATTGCGTTAAACAGCGTGCTTTTTCCAACGTTGGGCAATCCGACGATTCCCAGTTTCATGAGTCCACTCCCTCAAACGACGTTAATGATTCCATTTCATGATTATACGCCCCGCAGGGGTAAAAAGCAACGCAAAACAGGCGCGGGCATGGCTTTGTGTAAGCTGACCGTAGCGTTGCCGCCCCCCGCCGCTTCCGCAAACCGCCAGCGACCCCATCCGGGAGGCGACTCTGCGCCACCACCGCCGCACCGCTTGGGCTACGGCGCGTCATCGGCGGTTTGGGAACCGCAACCTTTCGGTATCCTCAATTTCCGTTTCAAAAAACCCACAGGGTGACGGAAAAGCCGTTTGGCTGTATAATAGGCGCGAAGGCACGCGGCGCGCTTCCACAGCCGCGATTGCCGAAGGGAGAGATCGTTTTTGAAAACCCTTGCGGAAATGACGTTGGAGGAACTGATCGCCCCGGACGGGCACGCGTGCGCCTGCGGCCGGGAACACCGGGTAGGCCTGAAATATCTGAAAATTGGGCAGGGCGCCGTGCGGATGCTCCCGGAGGCTTTGGCGGCCATTGGCTGCGCGCATCCTTGGATTGTGTGCGATCGGAACACCGAACGGGCCGCGATGCCTCAGGTGTTGCAGGCGCTTCAGGGCGCGGGTATCCCTTACGGGCTGTACCGGTTTGACAGCGAAACCGTAGAGCCGGACGAGCGCGCCGTGGGTCGCCTGCTAATGGCCTTTGACCCGGCCTGCGACGGCGTGCTGGCCGTTGGCTCCGGGGTGATTAACGACTGCTGCAAGGTGCTTGCGCATGCGCTGGGCAAGCCTCAGGCGGTCGTAGCCACCGCGCCTTCCATGGACGGGTATGCCTCCAATTCATCCTCCATGATCCGCGACCGTGTGAAAGTAACGCTTTACAATGCTTGCCCGGGCGCGATCATCGCCGATACCCTGCTTCTGAAGGACGCGCCCGCGAGGATGCTGCAAGCGGGTTTGGGGGATATGTTGGCGAAATATATCGCGCTGTGCGAATGGCGAATCTCGCGGCTTGTGACCGGAGAGTATTACTGCGAGGCGGTCGCGGGTCTCATGCGCCGTTCGCTGGCAAAAATCCGGAGCGCCGCCCCAAGGCTGATGGAGCGCGACCCGGACGTGATCGGCGATGTGGCGGAGGGCTTGATCCTTTCCGGCGTAGCCATGGCGTTTGCGCAAGTTTCCCGCCCCGCCTCGGGGTTGGAGCATTATTTTTCCCACCTGTGGGAGATGTTTGCGCTGGAGCGCGGCCTGCCGTTGGAACTGCACGGCATTCAGGTAGGCGTGGGCACCGTGCTGACCCTGCGGATATATGACCGTTTGCGAACCCTGACGCCAAACCGTGAAACAGCGGAAAAGGCGATGCGCGCGTTTGACCCTGCCGCGTGGGAGCAAAGCGTGCGCCGGGTGTTCGGGAAGGCCGCGCAGACCCTGATCGACAGCGAATACAGGGTATGGCACAAGAATGACCCGACAACCCAAGCCCGGCATCTGGAACGCATTTTAACCCATTGGGACGAAATACAGACGATTGTCGCCGAGGAGTTGCCCAAAACCGAAGAAGTGCTTGCCCTGATGCGGGCGGTGGGAGAGCCGGACAACCCGGAGGCGATTGGGGAAAGCGCGCAGGATGTGCGAGACGCGTTCCTGCATTCGCGAGATATCCGTGATAAATACCTGACCAGCTCCATGCTTTGGGATTTGGGGCTTTTGGAAACGTTTCCGCTGGAATAATCAAGAACGGGCTTTAGGCGATCGGTTCTCCGCCGCCGCCGGCCGGGTTTGGCATCGCGGCATAAAATCCCGGCGGTCGGTGAATCCGTTGAACGGTTCCATAGCAGAAAACGCGGCGGGCCGGTGGCAACGCCGGCGTGCCCGCAGCAGGTTTGCCGATAACCCCTTTTCCGCTGCCCCACAGCCAAAGACCGCGAGCCCGATTGGGCCGCGGCCTTTGATTATGTTTGATTTCCGGTAATCCATCCGCCGTCTGGCTTTCCAGCAACGGCAAATATCTCTTTGCCGGAATGCCTCCGGTATGGGCAGGTTATTCCGCCGTTTGGGGCGCGAGGGGGTTGTAGGCGTCATAATCGCCATCCACGCTGGTTTGGGTTACGTTCAGCCCCGCATCCACATGGAAGGTGTAAACGATGGTCGCGTCGGGCTTCACCTCTGCTTCCCAGGAGCGGGCATATTCGAATGTCAGGGTTACATCGCCTTCCTTGGCGCCGGTAAATACCCACAGGTAGGTTCCGCCGGCCCCGACGGCATCGGTGGCGGGCGCTTGAAACTCGTCCTTTTCAAGGGTCAAAATATGATCGTCGCTGGCGGTGTACTTCCACTCATACCCGGTGGTGGGGTTCTCCGAAAGCAAAACGGCTGCCTTGCCGGGCGCGTACAGGTCCGGGTAACCGGCAACAGCCGTTTGGGTTACGGCCTTGTTAGCATCCACATGCAGGGAATACACAATCGTATCGGCCACCTCGCCGCCATCCCACGCCTGCCCCAGAGTAAAGGTAACGGTCACGTCGCCTTCCGCAACGCCGGTCAACGCCCATGTGTGGGTGCCGCCAGCCCCTTCGGCGTTCGCAGCGTCCGCGCCGGCGGTATAGCCCGCGTCGGTAACCGTCAGGATAGCTTCGTCGGTGTTTTTGCAGGTCCAGGTGTAGCCTGTGGTCGGGTTTTCCGTAAAGGTGAGGGTAAGGCCAGCCGTATCGGCTGTTTGGGCAAGGGCCATGCCGGAGGTCAGGAGCGCTAAGGCAAGCGTGAGGGCGAGAACTTTTTTCATGGTTGGGGCCTCCTTCTCTATATTGCGTCGCGGTGTATCGCAGGTTCATAAAAAGTATAGTATAGGCGCAGTAACAAAAGCGTAACACGGACAATGTTACAATATAGCGCGTTTCTGCGGATTGACAACCGTTGCCTGTTGCCGTATCATCATGACAGCAGAGCACGGACAAGGAGGGATTTTTCATGTTCAAAAAATGGCTGGCAATGGTTACGGTGCTGGCGTTGCTGCTCCCGGCGGCGGCGCTTGGCGAATCGACCGCGCTGCCCTTCGGGCTTCAGTTCGGGATGGATAAGGATCAGACGCTGGCTGCGTTTGACGCGGATGCTACCCTCGGAAAGCTGAAATATGACACCGATGATTATGACAACGGAGCCATCGAGTATAACTTTGAAGATATCGTCATCCCCGGCACCGACCTGACGGCGGACAGCCTGAGCGTACAGGTGGACCAGAATAACAGCGCTAAAACCGACAAGCTCACTTCCGTAGGGTTTGTGATGGACTCGGTGGATAACAGCATCGCAACCTTCCGGTCGTTGCTGAAAACCATGAGCGCAACGCTGGGCGCGCCCGAGAGCGACCCGTTCAGCGCGGACGCGACCAACACCTACGTCGAGTGGGGCACGCTGGACGCAGCCTGGACGCTGGCGGATGGCCGCGTATCGCTTTCGCTCAGCCGCATGTATGAGGAGAGCATCTCCATCCAATACACAAGCCGCCTCAACTATGACGCGGCGGATCTGGCGGAATAATCTGGCTTAACGCTCCATGCACGAAACCGCCAATCAGGCGCCGCCCGTGCGCCTTGGCGCCCCATACGCTGGGTACCCTTTCATTTTTGATACAAGCCATCCCTGAAATACGGGTTGGCTTGTATTTATTTCCGGATTCTTGCGCTGCTCACGGCTCCGCGTTGCCTTTCTGGGATCAGCGAACCGCCGGCGTGCGGCAAGACGCTACGCTTATGAGCGTTCGCCCGCGAGGCTCAACCGGGATCAGCGGCCGCCCGACCGCACGGCGCAAAACAAAGCCGCTCCCAACGGTTGCCCGGGCTTGCGCAATTGCCGGGCGAGTGCTACCATAGGGAACGGCCGCAAGGCGCATCATCGAAGAAACGGTAGTTGAACATGATCAGCAGGGATAAGCAGTTCTATCGGCAAATTTTTCGGCTCACCGGTTTTCTGGCCATGCAAAACGTGATCGGCTGTCTGGTTGGCCTGGCCGACAACGTAATGATTGGTTCCTATTCGCAAAACGCGCTTTCCGGTGTGGCGCTGGCCAATCAGGTGCAGTTTTTGCTGCAAATGCTGGCGAGCGGGTTAGGCGACGGCATGGTGGTGATTGCCTCGCAATACTGGGGCACCCGACGGCTGGAACCGATCCGGCGCGTGCTGGCGACTGCTTTTACCTTTACATTCCTGATGGTAATTGGCTTTTTTACCATCGCGCGCTTTATCCCGGAAGGCGTGCTCGGCCTGCTGACCGGTGACGCGGGGGCGATTGCCGAAGGCGCGCGGTATATGCGTATTATCGCGTACAGCTACCCCTTCTTTGGGGCCACGATGATCTTTCTGGCCGCGCAGCGCAGCATTGAAAACGTATCGGTTGGGATCATCGCCTCGCTCAGCGGTTTGATCGTCAATATTTTTGGCAACTGGGTGCTCATTTTCGGGCATCTGGGTTTGCCCCGGATGGGCGCGCAGGGAGCCGCGCTGGCAACGCTGTTGGCGCGTATGGTGGAATGCGGCGTGGTGCTTTTTTACACCTATCGGGTGGATCGCAAGCTGAGCATAACGTTCAAATACTTCGCAAAGCTTGACCCCGCGCTGCTCAAAGATTATCGCCGGTACGGCACGCCCGTTGTGATGGCGTGCGCCAGTTGGGGTATTGCCATGATGATCCAGACCGCCGTGTTGGGCCATCTGGGTTCCAACGCCATTGCGGCAAACTCAATTGCGAACTCGCTGTTTCAGGTGATAACCGTGGTCACCTACGGTATCTCCACGGCCAGCGGCGTTATCATCGGCAAGGCGGTCGGCAGCGACAATACCCACAGGCTTCGGGAGTATGTGCAAACCCTTCAGTGGATCTATCTGCTGATTGGCGCGGTTTCCAGCGCGCTGCTATTTCTTGGGAAGGGCGCGATCCTTTCGCTGTATGCGGTTTCGCCCGAAGCGATGGATATGGCCAACCGCTTTATGGTGGTGCTGAGCGTCACCATACTGGGCACAGCCTACCAAAACCCAACGCTTACAGGGATTGTGCGCGGCGGCGGGAACACTAAGTTTGTTTTTTACAATGATCTGATTTTCATGTGGGGCATCGTACTGCCCATGAGCATACTGGCGGCTTTCGTGTTCCGCTGGGATCCTGTGATTGTGTTCATTTGCCTGAAAGCCGATCAGGTGCTCAAGTGTTTTGTGGCCATCTGGGAGGTCAACAGTTACCGCTGGGTGCGCAAGGTTACGCGCGATGAGGCGGCGGAACGCATCGCGGAGGATTTGTCGGGCGCGGAAATAGAAAGCTGACGGAAATCTAAAAAACTCGATGATCCAGAAATCCGCCGCAGAAAAAGCGTGCGAAGAAAAACTTTTAATGTGCGCAAGGGCGAGTCCCATGCCCAACAAAAGTCATGAATCGCAACCATCAAAAGAAAACGCCGCAGGCGCCAAAGGCACAATGCGGCGAGTTTTTCAACGATCGGGTCAGGAGTTATAACCCCTGACCCGTTTTCGCTGCGGCGGGGATTTGCTATTGATGACTGCTGCAATGCGTTTTGCCATTCGCCTCATAGCCTTGTGGGCTGTTCGCTCGCTGGATGGTTCTACGCTGCGGCGTCAGGCTTTGCCCTTGACCCATCTACGCTGCGGCCGGGAAAGGCGCGTCCATCCGGCTCGCCGTTTACCATTGCGAACCGTATTTCCCGCGATTCACACGGTTACAGGTTTTCCCTCAGAATTTCCATCACATCATCCGGCGTAAAGCCAATCGGGTTGTTATCCATGCGGCCCGCCGTAAAGGTCAGCGCGTTGATGGCCGGCAAATCCGCCTCGGCAATGCCAAAAGCGCTCAGCCGAAGGGGTTGTACCCCTTTGGTTAGATCCTCAAGCCATGCGTCCAGCCCTTCCGCCTCGTCAAAGACCGCCTCCAGCCGTTCCATTTCCGGAACGGCTTTCGCGTTGCGGCGCATCACGGAGGATAGCGTAACCGCGGCGGCATACCCGTGCGGCACACCCTTTAACATGGTCAGGGGGTAGCTGATGCTGTGGCAGGCGGTGGTGCGGGTTTGGGAAAATGCCAACCCGGCCATGAGCGACGCAAGGCACATTTCGCGCCTTGCGCCCAAGTCCCCCGGAGCAGCCAAGGCTTTGGGCAACGCTTCGCACACCTTGCGCGCGGCGGAAAGCGCCAATTCCTGTGAAAGCGGATTGCGCGCCGCCGCCCAGTATGCCTCCATCGCGTGGGAAAGCGCATCCAGCCCGGTGGACAGCGTAAGGCTTGGGGACATGCCCAGCGTCCATTCCGGGATCAGCACCGCGCCCTTGGGAAATCCGTCCGGGTCATCCACCGAAAGCTTTCTGCGGTTATCCGCGTCCCAGACGGTTGCCCAGCGGGTTACCTCGCTGCCGGTGCCCGCCGTGGTGGGCATCGCGTACACGCCCGCGCGCTGTGGGGCCGGAGCATAGGCTCGGTTGGCGATCGCGTCGCGCACCGCCTGCGCCGTGGGCAGGCTGGGCAGGCCATACAGCGCGCTGACCGCCTTGCCCAGGTCGATGCAGCTTCCGCCGCCTACCGTCAGAATGGCGCCCGGCTCAAAAGGCTCTTCCCGCAAACGGCATAAAAGCGCCGCCACATCGGCAACGGACGGGTTGGTCGGGATTTCGGAATACAGCTGCACGGCGTGGCCGTCGCTTTGCAAAGCGGTCCAAAACGGCGTCAGGTTCAGTTCCGCGCTACGGGCGCGCGACGCGAGCGCGAGCACCTTCGCGCCTTTGGGCAGCATATCGCGCAGGGCCTGCTGCCCGCGCGCCGCGTCCAGCACGCGCACATCCACGGGGCAAAGAGGGCTGAGCATCACGGTACCTCCTTTTAACGTCCGACTTTTTTACGGTTCCTCAGTGGGGATCAGCGTCAGGATGTCGCGGATGGACATGCACAGCTCGTCCGCCTCGCGGGTGCGGCCGTTTTGCAGCGTCAGCTCCGCAGTTTTTAGCATCGCCGGAAACGCGCTGCGCAGCAGATGGTTGGCGTGGATCACCACATTCGCGCCATGGGCCGCCAGCTCCGCTTCGGTCGCGCCGTTATAGGTAGTGGGCACCACGACAACCGGCGTGGCTGGGTTGGTTTCCCGAAAACGCGCTAAAAAGCCATACACTTCATCCGGCGTTTTTTGGCAGCTATGGATCATCACCCCATCGGCTCCGGCTTGCACATAGGCGCGGCAACGCGACAGCGCGTCGTCCATGCCCTGCTCCAAAATCAGGCTTTCGCAGCGCGCAAAGATCATAAAGTCCTTGCTGCGCTGGGCTTTTTTACCCGCGCTGAGCTTTTCGCAAAACTCCTCAACGGTCGCCTGTTTCTGCTGCGCGCCCGCGCCAAACAGCGAGTTCTTTTTCAACCCAATTTTATCCTCGATAATCACGGCGCTCACGCCCACCCGCTCAAGAGTGCGCAGGTTATAGGTAAAGTGCTCCGTCAGCCCGCCGGTATCCCCATCCAAAATGATCGGCTTGGAGGTGACCTCCATGATTTCCTCCAGGGTGTGGATGCGGCTGGTCCAATCCACCAGCTCGATATCCGGCTTGCCCTTGGCGGTGGAATCGCACAGGCTGCTCACCCACATCGCGTCAAACCGTTTCACGCCGCCGTCCGCGCTGACCGCCGCGTTTTCCACAATCAGCCCGGTCAGCCCGTTGTGCGCTTCCATCACGCTCAGGCAGGGCTTGAGCTGCAACAGCCTGCGAAGCCTGCCGCGCCGCACCTCCGGCATGTTCAGCCGCGAATCCAGCGCGGTAAGCGTTTCCTCGGTCGCGCTGTGCGTGTAGGGAAACTCCACAAGCTCGCCGCCGTAGCTTTTCAGCACGGCAATCGCCTCGGCGCGCACGCCGCACTGCACCCCGGTGCGCCAGTCATCCCCGTGCACCAGAATGTCCGGTTTCAGCTCGGTCAGCGCGTCCCGGTAGCTGAGCGTGCGCTGCGCCACCACGCGGTGTACGCCGCTGAGGCATTCAAACAGCTGCATCCGCTCGCTCAGCGGAATCAGCGAGTAGCGCTTGTAGGTGGCAATCGCCTCGTCGGTCAGCACGCCGACGGTCAGCTCCCCCAGCGCGGCCGCGCGGCGGATGATGGCAATATGTCCGCTGTGAAGAATATCGGTACTGAAGCACATATAAACGGTTTTCATCGGTTTTCCTGCCTTTACTGCATACTTGAAACGTCCGCGACGGTTGCCTTTTCCTATTGGCGGGTTACAAAGTTTGCAAAAAACGGGCGCTCACAATTGCCAAATCTTCCGGATTGTCAATTTCAGCGCACAGGCGGCCTTCCAGTTCAAGCGGCCACAGGGCAATGGCCCCGTCCTGCGCGTTGAAGGCGTTTTCGGCATAAACGCCGGTTTGTCCGTTTGCCACAAACGCGCCGATGGCGTCCAGCCACAGCCCAAAGTCGTTGGCCGACCAACGGTATGCCGGCTGGCAGGCAACGCAGTCCCCTCCAAACAAGGAAACGCCAATCGCGACAATGCGGCCCTGACGGAGCTTCGCCTTAAAATCCTTTTCCGGCAGGGGAAGCGTCCGATCCACCGCCATCACGCTGACAGGGCTGGCCAAAAGGTCCGAAAGCACGCTTTGTTCCAGCACCAGATCGCCATGCAAAAGGAGCACGTCCTCCCCGCGCAGATGTTTCGCCGCGCCGTGAATGCTTACAATATAGTTGGTGGCCGCGTATGCCGGGTTGGGCGCGTAGCATATCCTGAGGGGAAGGTTCAGGCGATCCACATGCGCCCGGAGCGCATCCTCAAAAGGGCCGGTCGTAATCACCACATCCCTTACGCCCGCCTTTGCCAGCTGGGTCAGCTGGCGGCTCAGGATGGTGTAGCCGCCTCCGATCTCCGTCATGCACTTGGGTTGGGTTTTGGTCAGGTCACCCATACGGTGCCCGACGCCGGAATTTAAGATCAGGGCCTTCACAGCGTTTGCCTCATTTCAGCAGCGTATTCATTAAACCGCGCAGGTTTTCGTCCGGGGTTTGGGTTGGCCTGCCAAGATCGGCCCGCGAACCCTGCCGAAGCAGGATTTCCAAAAATACAAGCTGCCGCCCGCAGGCTTCGCGCACGCGGGGGAGCAACGCAAGCAGCTCGCCTTCGCTTTCAGCGGTAAAAACCGCCTCAAAGCCTGCGGCACGCGCGATGGCGGCAAACCCAAGCGCGCCGCCGGCGACCGGCGTGCCGCCGACGCTTTCATGCGCGCCGTTATTCAGCAGCACGTGGATCAGGTTCCGACGCTTCTGCTGCGCCTCCACCGCCAAACCCCCAAGGTGCATGAGCGCCGCGCCGTCGCCGTCCAGGCACCAGAAAACCGTGTCCGGTTTGGCCTGCGCCATGCCCAGCGCGATCATGCTTGCGTGGCCCATGGAACCGACGGTTAAAAAATCACACCCGTGCCCCTGCCCCATCGCCTCGCGCAGTTCAAACACTTCCCGCGAGGTTTTGCCGGTCGTCGCTACAAAGCAGTCTCGGCTACCCGCCGCGTTCAGCAAAGCGCGCAGGGCGGTTTCGCGCGCCATCGGCCGGTTGTTTTGGGGGAGCGCGCCGCTGCCGCCCATAAGCCCGCCCTTATGCACTAAAAACGCAACGCTCTGGCGTTCGGCCATCAGGGTCTGCGCAACCGACAGCATCCGGTCAAACGCCGGCCCATCTGTCGCACGGTCCAGTTCAAATACGGTAAGCTCCAGCATTTCCAGCATCGCACGCGTAATGAGGCCCTGAAAGGCGTGCTGCGGCTCGTCATGCACGCCCGGCTCGCCGCGCCAGCCGACCACAAACACGCAGGGAATGCCGTAAACCCGTTTGTTCAGGAGCGATGCAACCGGATTGACCAGGTTGCCCACGCCGCTGTTTTGCAGGTATACCATCGCGGGTTTGCCCGTGGCAATGTAATGGCCCGCCGCAAGCCCGACCGCCCCGCCCTCGTTGGCGGCGACGACGTGCGCTCCGGTCAGGCCGAAATCGGAATATAGCGTATCGTTCAGGGGTTGCAGAAGCGAATCCGGCACCCCGGTGTAAAAATCAACGCCCAAGCGCCCAACCCCGGCCAGAAAATCCCTCGCGTCCATCCTGAACACCTCGCCCATTCAATTGCAGAAGGTACCTTCATCATACTATGAAACTCCTTAAAAATCAAAGGCTTCTTCCATCGGTTCAATCGGCCCCAAATCCTGAGTTTTCGGTGTGTTCGCAACCGAAAGTGATTGACATTCAAGCTAAAATATGATAACGTAATTCGGTAAGCCGCACAAGCGGGGTCTCGAAGTATGCCTTCGGGCATCGCCTTACGCTTGGCGAGTATGGATTGGGAGGTGCTTTGCCATGTACGCAGTGATCGTATCCGGTGGCAAGCAATACCGCGTAACCAAGGGTGATACCATCTATGTTGAGAAACTCGACCAGGAAAACGACAGCACCGTCAGCTTTGACGTGTTGATGCTCGGCTCCGACGAAGGCGTGAAGATCGGCACCCCGACCGTTGCCGGCGCAAAGGTTGAAGGGAAGATCGTCGCTCAGGTAAAGGGCGAAAAAGTCATCATCTACAAGTACAAGAGCAAGAAGAACTATCACCGCCGCGCCGGTCACCGCCAACAGTACACCAAGGTGGAGATCACCGCGGTCGGCTGATGACGAACGTCACCGTTGAGTACGAAGGGGAACGGATTACGCGGCTGGAAAGCGCCGGACACGCGGGGGCGCAGCCGGCGGGCGGGAATGTGGTGTGCGCGGCCGTCAGCGTGCTGATGCAGACCTGTGTAAACGCCTTGGAAGCCATTGCCGGCATCCTGCCGGATACGGTTGTGGATGAGGCCGGGGCTCGGATCGCCGTCACCCTGCCAAAGGCGAGCCCGCAAGCGGACCACGACGCGCAGATAATCCTTCGTACAGCAGTTTTAGGACTTACGGATATCTCCCATGAGTATCCGCGACTGGTAAAGCTCAACATTTTGAATGGGAGGAACCAACCATGATGAAACTGAATCTTCAGTTCTTCGCCCATAAAAAGGGCGTCGGCTCGACCCGTAACGGTCGCGACAGCGAAAGCAAGCGTCTGGGAGCCAAGCGTGCCGACGGGCAATATTCGCTGGCCGGTAACATTATCGTTCGTCAACGCGGCACGCACATCCATCCGGGCCTGAACGTTGGCATCGGCAAGGATGACACTCTTTTCGCCCTGACCAGCGGCATTGTTCGTTTTGAACGCCTTGGCCGCGATAAAAAGAAGGTTAGCGTGTATCCCGTGGAGAACGCGCAGTAAACCCGAGCATCGACAGGTTCAGGAGCGTGGGATTTGTGCCCGCGCTCCTTCCTTATAGGCGCGCGGCCTGCATGGATGCCCTCAGGCTTCCGTTTTTTTCTGTGTTTTCAGGCGCGCCGGGCTTTCTGCGACTGGGCTTGGAAGCGCCCTGAACCCCTCGGCCCTCGGCAGAGGCATACGCAGCCCGGCGGAACACATCGTAAGGAGGCTTTTCCTTGATTGGAACGCTGATTAACGTTGCCGCAATCCTCGTGGGTTCGGCCCTTGGTCTGTTGCTGAAACGCAGCTTTCGGCAAAGCATGGCGGACGTGGTGATGCAGGGCCTCGGCCTTTGCGTGGTGCTCATTGGCCTGAGCGGGGCGCTGAAAACCGGCAACGTGCTGTTGATGATCCTTTCTGTCGTGGTTGGCGGCGTGCTGGGTTCCGCCATCGGCATCAACAAACGCCTGACCCAGTTGGGCGAGTTTGCGCAACGCAAGTTGGTGCGCAACGCGGATCAGGGCGCCAGCACCTTCGCGCAGGCCTTTGTGACGGCCAGCCTTGTGTTCTGCGTAGGCGCGATGGCGGTGGTCGGCGCGCTAGACAGCGGCATCCGGGGGGATCACAGCACGCTGATTGCCAAATCCGCGCTGGATGGCGTTGCCTCCGTGGTTTTTGCCGGCGCGCTCGGCCCCGGCGTGATGCTCTCAGCCCTTCCGGTGCTGATTTACCAGGGGGCCATCGCCCTGCTGGGCAACCTCATCGCGCCGCTGCTCAGCGATATTGTAGTGCAGGAAATGAGCGCTGTCGGCGGGTTGCTGATTGTGGGCATTGGTCTAAATATGCTGCTCAAATCGGAAATCAAGGTGGCGGACCTTCTTCCGGCCATCTTTATCCCATTCCTGTACTACCCCATTGTGGGGTTATTCAGTTAAAGAGCAGATGACAGGCGGCTGCAAGGCGCGGCGCTATCGGTAGCCGACCTTCCCCCGCGCCGCGAAGGTTTGGCGCATGACCGCAGCCCGCGGTCATCGGCCAACGTGGAGCCTAAAGCCCACGTCGCCTTCAGCCCGGTCGGTTTACGGCTCCCGCCCTTAGGAACCCTACCCTTTGCTCATCCAAAACGCGCCCCTCCCATTGCAGCCCGTTGGCCGAAAACCCCATCCGGGGTTTCTGAACCCAACAGCGCTACGCAATCGGGAAGAGCGCGTTTTGCAATACTGTTTCCGCCGGTTTACTCGATCCCGCGGATTTGGTTAAACGGATACACAACGCAGCGCACATGCCCGATGATCTGGCTGCGCGTCAGCGTGGCGGGCTTGCCGTAACCGTAATAATTTCGGCTGTCGTGGCTGTTGTCCCGGTTATCCCCCATCACAAAGTACTGATCCTCGCCCAGCGTCATCGCGTCCATGGAGAACCCGTCGTCATTGCGGCTCGGGGTCAGATAGGTTTCGTCCAAAGCGACGCCGTTTCGGTATACCACATTGTTTTTCACTTCAATGGTATCGCCGGGCACCCCCATCAGGCGCTTCACGAAATTCTCTGTGCGGCCGGGATATTTGCAAATCACCACATCCCCGTCCTGCGGTTCGCCAAAGAGGTACTCGGGTTTGGTGACAAACATAATTTCGTTGTTTTGCAAGGTATCGCACATGCTTTGCCCGTCCACCCGGATCGGCTCAAACAGGAATGTCCGGATCAGCAGGGCGATCACAACGGCGGAACCGAGGGTCAGGATCCAGCTGAGGATTTCTTTTTGCACGTTCTTCTTTTTCTCCTGCGGGGTTACGGCGGTCGGCTCCGTTTTGGCCTCGGTTTCGGCTGTGTTCTTCTGCGGCTCCTGAACCTCGTTTTCAGCCGTTTCCTTTTCGTTGTCGTTCTGCATGCAGATCCTCCTCATTTATGGCTGATTGGCCATTTGCCTGAGCGTTTCCGCCTCCGGCACAGGCCCCTGCGAAAGCACTTTTTTGCGGCGTTTGATAAACACGGCGCGTTCCAGCATCACAATGCGCCCGCAACCCAGGCATTTCATTTTGACGTCCGCGCCAATCCGGATTACCTTCCATTGGTCGCTGCCGCAGGGATGGGGTTTGCGCGTCTGCACCACATCGCCTAAACGGATTTCCTCCAAGCGTAATCCCCTCCCCAACAATATTGCCATTATACAACCGCGCCCGCGAAGTTTCAAGCGGCAGCCGCCGGATTGGGCCGGCATGGCCGTTACCAAACTGTAAACAATTTCAATTAAGCCAAACCACGTTTTACTCCGCGTTCCTGATATGAGCGCGCGGAGGGTTTCCCGCCGCGCTGCGCGGGCCGGCAACGACTCGCGGCCCATCCCAACAAGGAAACCTGCGGGTGCCAATCGCGTACCCGGTCACAAAACGGGCCACCTGACCTTTCCCCACGCCGAGTCCGGGGAACAGGGCAAATGGCCCGAATGTTTGGCAATTTTCCGCTTTTAATCACAGGCACGGCGGTTGAATATATGGTTGCGCTTCCATCTGTTCGGGAGGGGTCGGCGTTAAGCGCTTCCATCCCTCAACGGTTCAGCAGGTCAGCCGCTCAGCATGTGGGCAGATCGGTTGTTCTTCGGCTCAAACGCTCAAACGCTCAAGCGTTCAACAATTCCCCCGTTTTCCCAATCTGCTGTTCGCCATTCAGCCGCTCAATCGCTTATCTGTTTCGCCGCCCCGTGACTTTGCTGCCTAGCCGTTCCGTTGTTCAGCCGTATCGCTTTACAGCCGCTCAACCGTTTTGTTGCTCAGCCATATCGCCTTTCAGCTGCTCAGTCCTTCAAACCGTTCAGGTAGGCGTTGCATGCGGCGGCAGCTTCCTGCCCCTCGTTCATCGCGCGCACCACAAGGCTTTGGCCGCTGTGCATATCGCCCGCCACGAACACGCCCTTGCGCTCGGTTTGGTAATGCTCGGCCACAACGTTCGTGCGGGAATCCCGCGGCAGGCCGAAAGCGTCTACAAGGGTTTCCTCCGGGCCGGTGAAGCCCATGGCGATCAGCACCATATCGGCGGGCCACTTGCGCGCGGCGCCCTCGATGGCCTCAAACGTCATGCGGCCGTTCTGGTCCTTTACCCAGCGCACATTATCCGTGATGACCGCGCGAATCGCGCCTTTTTCATCGCGCTCAATCTCGCGGGCGTTCACCAGATACTGGCGGGGGTCATCGCCATATTTGGCGATGGCTTCCTGCTGGGCATAATCGGTTTTCAGGATGCGGGGATATTCCGGCCACGGGTTCTGTTCCGTGCGCTCCTCGGACGGGCGCGGCATAATTTCCAGTTGATGCACGCTGCGGCAACCCTGACGCAGGGCCGTGCCCACACAGTCTGTGCCCGTATCGCCGCCGCCGATAATCACCACGTGCTTATCGCGCGCGTTCATTTCAGCAGGCACGGCGTAGGCCGGGTCCAGCAGGTGTTTGGTCGCGGTGGTCAGGTAATCCACCGCAAAGAGCACGCCTTTGCCCTCGCGGCCGGGGATGGTCAGGTTTCGGGCTTTGCCGCTGCCGCAAGCCAGCACCACCGCCTGATACTCTTTCAGCAGTTCCTCGGCAGGCTGATCCACTCCCATGTGGCAGTTGGTCACAAAGGTGACGCCTTCCTCCCGCATCAGGTTCACCCGGCGGTCCACAATCTTCTTGTCCAGCTTCATGTTCGGAATCCCGTACATCAGCAGCCCGCCAATGCGGTCGGCGCGTTCAAACACCGTAACGCTGTGTCCGTAGCGGTTCAGTCGCGCCGCGCAGGCCAACCCGGCCGGGCCGGAGCCAATCACCGCGACCCGCTTGCCGCTGCGTTTTTTCGGCGGCCGAGGCTGAATATAGCCGTTTTCAAACGCGTGCTCGATCAGCGTCAGCTCGTTCTGGCGGATGGTCACCATCGGCTGGTGAATCCCGCAGGTGCACGCGCCTTCGCACAGCGCCGGACACACCCGCCCGGTAAATTCCGGGAAACTGATGGTCCTCAGCAGCCGTTCGACAGCCGCGTCCCACTCCTGCCGGTAAATCAGATCATTCCACTCGGGGATCAGGTTGCCCAGCGGGCAACCGGTTGCAACGCCTTTGATGCTCATGCCGCTGTGGCAAAAAGGCACGCCGCAGTACATGCAGCGGCCGGCCTGTTCCAGTTGGGCTTCCAGCGGCAGGGCTTCGTGGATTTCTTCCCAATCGTTCAGCCGTTCCAGCGGATCACGGTCGGGGGGCAAACAACGGTCATATTCCAAAAAACCCATCAGCTTACCCATTGTTGCGCACCTCCTTCTGTTGCATCAGGTAGCGCTTGTACTCAATCGGGATCACCTTCACAAAGCGGCTCACGGCGGAGCCCCATTGCGCGATCATCTGTTTTCCAAGGGGGCTGTCGGTGTGGTCCACATGCTGTTTAATCCAGCTCCGCACCTGAATTACCTCGTCCGGATCATCCAGCCGTTCAAGGCTGACCAGTTCCTGATTGCACCGGTCGCTGAATGAACCGTCCGCGTCAAACACGTAGGCGATACCGCCGGACATGCCCGCCGCAAAGTTTCGGCCCGTTTTGCCCAGCACTACCGTGCGACCGCCGGTCATGTATTCGCAGCCGTGGTCGCCCACGCCCTCCACAATGGCCAACGCGCCGCTGTTGCGCACGCAAAACCGTTCGCCGGCCACGCCGCAAACATAGGTTTCGCCGCCGGTCGCGCCATACAGCGCGACATTGCCGATGATGACGTTTTCCTGCGGCACAAATGTGCTGCCAACGGGCGGCTTCACGCACAGGATGCCGCCGGAAAGGCCCTTGCCCATATAGTCGTTGCAATCGCCTTCCAGCGAGAAGGTGATGCCCTTGGGCAGGAACGCGCCAAAGCTTTGCCCGGCGCTGCCCTCAAAATGAACCGTGATGCTGTCGTTGGGCAAGCCTTCCTCGCCGTAGCGGAGGGTCAGCTCGCTGCCCAGAATGGTGCCCACCGCGCGATTGGTGTTATGGATGGGCAACGAAGCCACCACATTCTGCTTGCCTTCCAGCGCAGGCTCAGCCAGCACTTCCAGCACGCTTTCATCCAGCGTGCGGCCCAGCGGGGAATGCTGCTTCTGGCTTGCGTGGCGCGGCTGTTCCATGAAGCCCTCCGGCGCGTACAGCACCGGCGAAAGATCAATCTCGGCATGCTTCCAGTTGGTGAGCCGATCGCTTTTCTTGAGCAGATCCACACGGCCGATCATCTCGTCCAGCGTGCGGAAGCCCAATTGCGCCATCACCTCGCGCAACTCCTGCGCAATGAAGTGCATAAACGAAATGATGTATTCCGGCTTGCCCTTGAAGCGTTTGCGCAGCTCGGGATTCTGCGTCGCAACGCCGGCGGGGCAGCTGTCCAGGTTGCACACGCGCATCATGATGCAGCCCATGGTCACCAGCGGCGCCGTGGCAAAGCCAAACTCCTCCGCGCCCAGCAGCGCGGCGATGGCAACGTCGCGGCCCGTCATCAGTTTTCCGTCGGTTTCAAGGATCACGCGGCTGCGCAGCTGATTGAGCATCAGGGTCTGATGCGTTTCCGCCAGACCCAGTTCCCACGGCAGACCCGCGTGCTTGATGCTGGAACGCGGGCTGGCGCCGGTGCCGCCGTCGTAGCCGCTAATCAGGATCACGTCCGACAGGCCCTTGGCAACGCCGGCCGCAATGGTGCCCACGCCTGCCTCGCTAACCAGCTTGACGCTCACGCGCGCCTTGCGGTTGGCGTTTTTCAGGTCATAAATCAGCTCCGCCAAATCCTCAATGGAATAAATATCATGGTGCGGGGGCGGCGAAATCAACCCAACGCCGGCGGTGGAATGGCGGGTTTTCGCAATCCAGGGGTACACCTTCGAGCCGGGCAGCTGACCGCCCTCGCCGGGCTTCGCGCCCTGCGCCATCTTGATTTGCAGCTCCTGCGCGTGTACCAGATAGTTGCTGGTTACGCCAAAGCGGCCGGACGCCACCTGCTTGATGGCGCTGGATTTGCTGTCCCCGTTTGGCAGGGTCTGATAGCGTTCCTCATCCTCGCCGCCCTCGCCGCTGTTGCTTTTGCCGCCGATGCGGTTCATCGCAATCGCCATGCACTCGTGGGCTTCCTGGCTGAGGGAGCCGTAACTCATCGCGCCGGTTTTGAAGCGTTTGCAGATGGTTTCAATGCTTTCCACTTCATCAATCGGCACCGGCTCGCCCTTGGGCGCAAAATCCATCAGGCTGCGCAGGGTGGCCTTGTCCGGGCTGTTATCCAGCGTATCGCTGTACTGTTTGAAAATTTTGTAATCATCCTGCCAGCAGGCCTGCTGCAAAAGGTGGATGGTTTCAGGGTTGTACAGGTGATATTCCTCGCCTTTACGCCACTGTAGAACGCTTCCGGCTTCAAGGGTTTCCTCGCCCAGCGGGTCATGGTAGGCCGCGTCGTGACGCGCCGCGTTTTCCTTCGCCACGCCGTCCAGCCCAATGCCTCCGATGGGTGATACCGTTTCGGGGAAGTACTCGTCAATCAGCGCCCGGCTCAGGCCGACCGCTTCAAAAATTTGCGCCCCACGATAGCTTTGCACCGTGGAGATGCCCATCTTGGACATGGCTTTTACAATGCCCTTCACCACAGCCTTGATATAATGCGCCTGCGCTTCTTCCTCCGTCTGGCCTTTGAGCATGCCGGTGCGCAGGCCGTCGCTGATGGTTTCCAGCGCCAGATAGGGGTTGATGGCGGTCGCGCCGTACCCCACCAGCAGCGAGAAATGGTGCACTTCGGTCGGCTCGCCGCTTTCCAGCAGGATGCTCAGCTGGGTGCGGATGCCGCGGCGTATGGTGTGCGCCTGCACGCCGGATACCGCCATCAGGGCCGGCACCGCCGCGTGGGTCTCGTCCACGCCCCGGTCGGACAGGATGAAGATCGTGCAGCCGTTTTCAAACTGACGGTCCAGCTCGTCATACACCCGCCGCATTGCCGCCTTCACGCCGTTTCCGCCCTCCGCCACGTTATACAGGATGGACAGGGTGCACGGCTTGAAACCCTCGCTGTCCAGCGCGCGCACTTTGGCAAGCTCCGCGTTGGTCATCAGAGGGTTGGGCAACTTGAGCTGACGGCAGCTTTGCGGCGAGGGCGCGAGCAAATCGCCTTCGGAGCCAATGTATACGCGCGTGGAGGTTACAATTTCCTCGCGGATGGCGTCGATCGGGGGGTTCGTAACCTGCGCAAACAGCTGATGGAAGTAGTCATACAGCAACTGCGGCCTTTCGGACAGCACCGCCAGCGGCATATCCGCGCCCATGGAGCCGGTCGGCTCAATGCCCTTATCCGCCATGGGGAGGATCACCTTTTGCACCTGCTCGTTGGTGTAGCCGAAGTTCTTTTGCAGTTGCCACAGCTCGCCGCCAAGCGCCGGCGCGGCGTCGCCCTGCGGCAGCTCCTCAATGGTCAGCTGCAACTGTTTAATCCAGCGGCTGTAGGGGTACATGGCGGCCATGCGGCTCTTGATTTCGTCATCGCTGATTACACGGCCGGCCTCCGCGTCCACCAGAAGCATCCGGCCGGGGCGCAGGCGCTCCTTGTAGAGGATTTTTTCCGGCGGAATGTCCAGCACGCCGGTTTCGCTGGCCATAATCAGCATATCGTCCGTGGTGACGCAGTAGCGGGCGGGGCGCAGGCCGTTGCGGTCAAGCATGGCAAGGGTTTGCACGCCGTTGGTTACTGCCATGGCGGCGGGGCCGTCCCACGCGTCCATCACATGGCTGTGAAACTCGTAAAACGCGCGAAGCTCGGGAGAGATGGTCGTGTTCTTTTCCCAAGGCTCGGGGATCATCATCATGGCGGCGTGCGGCAGGCTGCGGCCGGAAAGCAGCAAAAACTCCAGCGCATTGTCAAACATCGCGCTGTCGCTGCCGTCGTCGTTTACAATGGGGAACACCTTGCGCACATCGTCGCCAAAAATATCGGTGTGTACGCTCGACTGCCGGGCGTTCATACGCTTCTGGTTGCCGTGGATGGTGTTGATTTCGCCGTTATGGATGGTATAGCGGTTGGGGTGCGCGCGCTCCCAACTGGGGAACGTGTTGGTGGAGTAGCGGCTGTGCACCAGCGCGACGGCCGTGGTATAGTCCAGATCGCTCAGGTCTAAAAACAGCTCGCCCACCTGCCGGGCTTGCAGCATTCCTTTATATACAATCGTATGGCAGCTCAGGCTCGCGGCATAAAAATCGCCGGGCCGGGCATCAGGCGCATACCGCAGGCTGCGCTCGGCCGCCTTGCGGATCAGGTACAACCTGCGCTCAAACGCAACGTCATCCGAAATTTCCGCGCTTTTCTGGATAAACGCCTGCCGAATAAAAGGCATGCAGGCCAGCGCGGTTTTCCCCAGCGTAAAAGGATTCACGGGCACGGTGCGCCAACCGATAAAGGTTTGCCCATACTCGGCCACGATTTTTTCAAACGCCTGCTCGGCGGCGGCGCGGCGGTCCTCCTCCTGGGATAAAAAAAGCATGCCTACGCCGTATGCGCCGGGCGCGGGCAGCACCATCCCCTCCAAGGGGCATACTTTACGGAAAAATGCGTCCGGGATCTGCGTCAGAATCCCCGCGCCGTCCCCTGTATCCGGTTCGGCTCCGGTGCCGCCGCGATGGGAAAGGTGGTTGAGGGTTTCCATCGCGTCCTTCAAAACCCGGTGGGAACGCACGCCCTTGATGTTGGCCAGCATCCCGATGCCGCATGCGTCATGCTCATATTGCGGTGAATACAGCCCTTGCTGTCGAGGCAATCCTTGATCGTTCATGTTCACGTAACCTCCGCTCGCGTCGGTAAGAAAAGAAAAAAGGGATTTCTGCGCCCGATTGGGTAGACTCCCCATTGAGCGTTCCAGTATTATAGCATCCCCTTCCAAAGCGTGACAAGGGCGGAACAGAGGAAATACAATGCCTCAAAGACCGTGCTGATTGGCCCTGTGCGGCGCAAATCATTTTCCGTTTGCCCCTCCCCCGCCGCGCATGGTATAATGCAATGCGCGTTTAGCCGCGCGCCGGGTTGCCGAAAAACATCCGCCGTGGCGCAAGCGGGCCAAAAGGCGCAAGCAATCGCGGACTTTAGGCAAAACCATTCGACCCAATGCCCGTAGCCTTCAGCGCAAGGCGGGCGAAAACCCGCGGGGCCGCGCGTTCAGCCGTACCGCGGTCAGCCGCGCCGCTTTGGCAGCCCGCCGCGTATCCCAGCGCGCACAGTGATCGGCGCAAATCGGAAAGGAACGACAAAACAACTTATGGATATTCTGAACCTGTTGTGCAAGGAATTTCATCTTCAGGCCACACAATGCCAGAACGTGATCGGCCTGATCGACGATGGCAATACGATCCCCTTCATTGCCCGTTACCGCAAGGAAATGACCGGTTCCATGGACGATCAGCTCCTGCGCGAGGTATACGAAAGGCTGCAATACCTGCGAAGCCTGGACAAGCGCCGTGAAGAAATTCAAAAAAGCATGACCGAGCAAAATGTGCTCACCGACGAGCTGGCCGCCAAGCTGGCGTCCGCCGCCACCCTTGCGGAATTGGAGGATCTGTACCGCCCCTTCCGCCCCAAGCGCCGCACGCGCGCGACCATTGCCAAGGAAAAAGGGTTGGAGCCGCTCGCGCTTACGCTTTTGATGCAAAATGAAAAGAAGATAACCCTCGCGGAGCTGGCCGCGCCCTTCCTGAGCGAGGAAAAAGGCGTTGCCACAGCGGACGAGGCGCTGCAGGGCGCGCGCGACATCATCGCCGAGCAGATGAGCGACGACGCGGACGTGCGCAAGGCCACCCGCGCGCTGGCGTTCCGCAGCGGCGTGATGGTTACCGCCAAGGCCAAGGATGAGGACAGCGTTTACAGCATGTACTACGATTTTAAGCAGGACGTGCGCACCCTGCCCGGCCACCGCATCCTCGCCATCAACCGTGGGGAACGGGAGGAATTTCTCAAAACCGTTGTGCAGATGGATGACAGCGGCAGCCTGAGCATTTTGGAAAAAGCGTTTGTGCGCGAGGGCAGCGTAACCACCGAGCAGGTTCGGTTGGCTGCTCAGGACGCATGGCAGCGGCTGATTGAGCCAAGCATTGAGCGCGAGGTGCGCGCCGAGCTGACCGACAAGGCGAGCGCCGCGGCCATTCAGGTGTTTGGCAAAAACCTGCACCAGCTGTTGATGGCGCCGCCCATCAAGGGCCGCGTGACCCTGGGGGTGGATCCGGGTTTCCGCACCGGCTGCAAGCTGGCCGTTGTGGATGAAAACGGCAAAGTGCTCGCCACCGGCGTCGGGCATTTTACCTTGCCGGGGATGGAGGCTGGCAAAGCCCGCGCCAAGGCGGATATCCTTGCCATGTGTAAAACCTACGGCGTAACCGCCATCGCCATCGGCAACGGCACCGCGTCGCGAGAGGCGGAGCAGTTTATCGTTTCCCTTTTGCCGGAGCTTGCCAAGGGTACGGCGTACATGCTTGTGAGCGAGGCGGGCGCGTCGGTATATTCCGCCAGCAAGCTGGCTGCGGAGGAGTTTCCGCAGTATGACGTTTCCCTGCGCAGCGCCGTGAGTATCGCGCGCCGCATGCAGGATCCGCTTGCGGAGCTGGTCAAGATTGATCCCAAGGCCATCGGCGTGGGCCAATATCAGCACGATTTGAAGGAAAACGAGCTGAACGAGGCGCTGGGCGGCGTTGTGGAAGGCTGCGTCAACAGCGTCGGGGTCGAGGTTTCCACCGCGTCCCCCTCCCTGCTCAGCCACGTGGCCGGCATCGGGCCGGCGCTTGCGAAAAACATCGTCGCCTACCGTGAGGAAAACGGCATTCAAAGCCGCGCGGAGCTTAAAAAAGTGCCCAAACTAGGCCCTAAGGCGTTTGAACAGTGCGCCGGCTTCATCCGCGTGGCGGACAGTAAAAACGTGCTGGACGCGACCGCCGTGCACCCGGAAAGCTACGACGCGGCCAAGGCCCTCCTGCTAGCGTTGGGGTACAACATGGCCGACGTGCGCGCGGGCAAACTGGCCGATCTGCAGCAGCGCGCAGATGAAAAAGGCTTGCGCGCCCTCGCTGCGGAGCTAAACGTCGGCGAGCCGACCCTGAAGGACATTGTGCGCGAACTGCAAAAGCCCGGTCGCGACCCGCGCGACGATCTGCCCAAGCCCATTTTGCGCACCGATGTGCTGGATATCAAGGATTTGCAGCCCGGTATGGAGCTGATGGGCACGGTGCGCAATGTGATCGATTTCGGCGCGTTTGTTGATATCGGCGTGCATCAGGATGGGCTGGTGCACATCAGCCGCATTGCCAACCGCTACATCAAGCACCCCAGCGAGGTGCTCAAGGTGGGCGATATTGTCAAGGTTTGGGTGGTGGAGGTGGATGTGAAAAAGCAGCGCATCGCGCTCACCATGTTGCCCCCCAAAGCCTGACCGGGCACGGTTTACGCTACCGGATCGGCTTTTGCCGCACACCGGCGCGCTGTTCATGCGCCGCTTCCTGCGCTGCCGCCAGCCCCGCCGGGGATGCCTCAAGGCTTGCCCCGCGCTGTATTTTGGTTGTTTTTTGAAACCCCGGTATTGACTTGCCGGGGTTTCGTTGTACAATGAAAACAGAAGTCAGGCGGGCAACTGTCTGGCGGAATAGAGGCGCGGTTGTCAGCAGTACCCTCGGGAGCCCTTCGTCGGGCCGGGATCGCAGGGGAAAGGGGCAATCGCCGAAGTGTCGGCTTGGACGAGGAGTTGGCATTGGGCGTCGGGACAACATCCCGCCGACTGTCACGGCAAACGCCGTGGAGCGCTATTCGGATCGATTTCTTGCTGTTACGGAGTTAGAATCGGCGAAGGCGCAAGCTTTCGCCTTTTTCTATTGATCTGGCCAGATGGATTATGCAAGAGGAGGCAACCCCAATGAAAAAAATCGTTTCGATCCTGCTCGCCCTGGCAATGCTGATAGGAGTTTCTTCCGCCATGGCGGAAGGCACCCTGCGCGTCGGCATGGAATGCAACTACGCGCCTTTTAACTGGACTCAGGCGGAGCCCAGCGATTTCACCGTGCCCATTGACGGCGGCGCGGGCTACGCCGACGGTTACGATGTGCAAATTGCCAAAAAAATTGCCGAAGGTCTGGGCATGGATCTTGTGATTGTGAAAACCGAGTGGGACGGCCTGCCCCCCGCGGTGACCAGCGGCGCGATCGACGCGATCATCGCCGGCATGAGCCCCACCGAGGAACGCAAGGCTACGCTGGACTTTACCGATCCCTACTACACCAGCGAGCTGGTCGTCGTGGTAAAAAAGGACGGCGCCTTTGCCGCTGCCACTTCGCTTGCGGATTTCACCGGCGCGGCGATTACGGCGCAGCTGAACACCTTCCACTACACCGTGATTGACCAGATCCCCGGCGTCAACAAGCTACCCGCCATGGAAAGCTTCCCCGCGATGATCGTGGCCCTGCAGAGCGGCGCGATTGACGGCTACATTGCCGAACGTCCCGGCGCGGTTGCGGATACCACCGCCAACCCGGACCTGACCTTCATCAAGTTTGACGAAGGCAAGGGCTTCACCACCTCCGAGGCGGATGTGAGCGTCGCGGTCGCCCTCAACAAGGGCAGCGATCTGGTCGCCCCCATCAACGCCATCCTTGCGGGCATCGATACCGACACCCGCAACCAGATGATGCTGGACGCGACTGCCCGTCAGCCGCTGAGCACCGCCGAATAACCCCATCTGACGGTCACAGGGAACGCGTGCCTGAGGCGCGCGTTCCCTTATCGTTGTTTACGGAGGCATCAATATGCAGCTACCTTCGGATTTCTTTGGCTGGGTTGGCTTTTTGCTCAGCAAATACGGTTCACTGTTTCTGCAAGGCACAGGCATGACTCTGCTGATATCCCTCACGGGCACTGTGATCGGGTTTCTGATCGGCCTGCTGGTAGCCATATTGCGCACCGTACCCACTACGCGGCGCACATCGCTTCCCATGCGGGGGCTGAAAACCGGGATGAATGTGCTGCTGAGCGCCTACATTGAGGTGTTTCGCGGCACGCCGATGATTGTGCAGGCCATGGTTATTTACTATGGCGCGATGCAGGCGGGCATTATCGGCCGCGGCACTCCGATCCCGGTGGTCGCCATCTTCATTGTTTCCATCAACACCGGCGCGTACATGGCGGAAATTATCCGCGGCGGTATCATCAGCGTGGATAACGGCCAGAAGGAAGCGGCGCACGCCATTGGCATGACGCACTGGCAAAGCATGGTGAACGTGGTGTTGCCGCAAGCCGTACGCAACATCATGCCCTCCATCGGCAATGAGTTTGTCGTAAACATCAAGGACTCCAGCGTGCTCAACGTAATCGCAGTCAGCGAGCTGTTCTTCATGAGCAAATCCGCGGCTGGCACCTATCTGCGCTATTTCGAGGTGTTCGCGATCACCGCCGTTATCTATTTCATACTCACGTTCACGGTTACGCGCATCCTGCGGCTGATTGAGCGGAAAATGGACGGCAGCGGCACCTACACCATCCTCGGCTCCCAAACGGATAGCCAAAGCGCCATTACCGTAACCGAGTCGAACAAGGAGGGCTGAGCCATGGAAAAGAATCCGACCCTTTTGGAGATCAGCCACCTGATGAAGCGCTTCGGCAACCACGAGGTGCTCACGGATATTTCCTTTACCGTTGGCGAGGGAGACGTAACCTGTATTATCGGCGCGAGCGGTTCCGGCAAAAGCACGCTTTTGCGGTGCGTCAACTTTTTGGAGGAGCCTACGGCGGGGCAGATTCTGTTCCGCGGCAAGGACGCGGAAACAGGCTGGAAACGGGCGGAATACCATTCCAAAGTGGGCATGGTTTTCCAATCGTTTAACCTGTTCAGCAACATGTCGGTGTTGGACAACTGCAACTCCGGCCAGATGCGGGTGCTCAAGCGCGATCGGAAAACTGCGACCGAAAAAACCATGATGTACCTGACCAAGGTTGGCATGGCGCCGTACTGCAACGCCCGCCCCGCCCAGCTTTCCGGCGGGCAAAAGCAGCGCGTAGCCATTGCGCGCGCGCTGGCGATGGACCCGGAGGTTCTGCTGTTTGACGAGCCGACCAGCGCGCTGGACCCGGAAATGGTGGGCGAGGTTTTGGCCGTGATGCGGGATTTGGCCCTCGGCGGCTTAACCATGCTGATTGTCACCCATGAAATGAGCTTTGCCAAGGATGTTTGCAACCGCGTCATCTTTATGGATCAGGGCCTGATTGTGGAGGACGGTGCGCCCGGCGAAATTTTTACGCAGCCCCGACAAGCCCGCACGCGCGAATTTTTAAGCCGCGTGCTTCAGCGGTAACCCAGCCTGTCCAGCGTATTCAACGCATACGGCAAACCAAACCGTCGGCCCTCGGTTCCGGAAAGGGAACCTTGAGCCGACGGTTTTTATTTTACCATGAGTTTCCGAAACCCACGTGCGGTGGCGTTCGCGCGCCCAAACGGATTTGAACAGGGCGGAGGCTACAGTTGCCCCATCGCGGGAAAAGGTCGGTTTGCAGCCTTTCCGGTTGCGGGAATTGCTTTCCGCATGGGGTAACTGCTTCAAAAGCAAGCCAACCCGCTACGGGGGGGCATGGGCAACCAGACGCGGCGCGACGGTAAGATTCGGCTTTCGCAACTCTGGCAATCGTCGCTTTGTTTTTACGACTGCGCCCCAAGGGTCACATCCCGGTCGTTCAGCCGCACGGTCACCGGTTTTCCGGGCAGAAAAACCAGCCTCGCGCTTGTTGATAACAACCGTCGCCTAACTTTTTACGACTGCGCCCCGAGTGTCACATCCCGGTCGTTCAGCCGCACGGTCACCGGTTTTCCGGACACAAAAACCAACTTCGTGCCGGCCGAATCCACCTCGCAGCGGAAACAGCCGCCGCGGTACCGCAAGGTAAAGCAATAGCCGGCCCAGCCCGGGGGCAGCATCGGCGCGAGCGAAAGCCCCTCGCGCGTGAGCATTAACCCCGCGAACCCCATCAGCACGCACAGGTACGCTCCGCCCATGTTGGCGGTATGCAAACCGTCGCGCGTGTTGCCGTGCGTGTCGCTCACATCCAGATCAACCGTTTCCCTGAACAGCTCATCCGCCTTCCGAGCCATACCCAGCCGTGCGGCCATCATCGCAAACACGCACAGCGACAGGGACGAATCGTGCGTGGTTACGCGGTCGTAGTAGAAATAGCTTCGGCGGATGGTCGCGCTGTCCGCCGTATGCGGAAACAGCAGATGCGCAAGCACCGTATCCGCCTGCTTGCAAACCTGATGCCGGTACAGAAACAGCGGATGGTAATGCAGCAGCAGCGGAAATTGGCTCTTAGGAATGGCTTGCAAATCCAGCGGCTTTTTTTTCAGGAAGGAATCGTCCTGCGGGCTGACGCCCAGCTGATCGTCCCTGGGAAAATACATTTGCTCCGCCGCCTGCTCAAAGGCAACAACTTCTTCCCCGGTCACGCCCGTCTTTTGCCGTACCGGGCCGTCCTGCCCAGTTTCGGCAAGCTGACGGAGCACCTGCGCCGCCCCGCGCAGGGTGTACTGCGCCGTTGCGTTGGTGTAAAAATTGTTGTCCACAAGGCAGGTGTATTCATCCGGGCCGGTCACGCACTCGATGCGGAAACCGCCCTCCCCCATATGCCCCAGCTCCAGCCAGAAACGCGCGATTTCCACCAGCGCCTCCGCGCCGTGTTCCGCCATAAAGGCCCAATCGTCGGTTGCGTACAGGTATTGTAAAAACGCGTAGGCAATGTCGCCGTCAATGTGGTATTGCGCCGTGCCGGCGGGAAAATACGCGGAGCATTCGTCGCCGTCAATGGTGCGCCAAGGGTACAGCGCGCCTCCGGAAAAGCCCAGCGAGCGCGCGTTTGCCCGCGCCCTTTCCAGCAGGGCGCAGCGGTACAGCATCATCTGCCGGGCCATCGCGGGCTGCGTCCATAAAAACAGCGGCATCACGTAAATCTCACTGTCCCAGAAGGTATGGCCTTCGTAACCCTCGCCGCTCAGCCCCTTTGCGGCCACATTGCTGACCCCGTCGGTCCCGGTGGATTGGTACAGCTCGTACAGGTTATAATCCATGGCCTGTTGCAAATGGATATCACCGGGGATTTCCACGCGCGATGCCCGCCAGAACGACGCGAGGCATTCCGCCTGTTGCGCTTCCAACAGGTCCGCGCCAAGCGACCGGCAGGCTGCCAACCCCTTGGCCGCCGCGTCGGAAGGGTTTGCATCCCGGCGGCTGTCGGCATAATATGCGTATTGAATCAGCTCCACGCTTTGCCCCGGTTGCAGCATGCCAACAAAGGTTGCCTCCGCCATCGCGTCGTTCGCTGTATGCGTTGCCGGAAAAGGGCAGTCATGCGCGACCCGGCAACCCATCGAAAGCCCCGAGCGCAGCGTATGTGCCGTGGCAACGGCAATGTCGCCGTCCCAGCCTACCGTGTCCACCGCGAGGCAACGGAGGGGCTCAGCCGCCACACGGGGATCATTCGTGCCCGCGTGGTTGCGCACATCCGCGTTCAGGCAGGCCGTCAGCCGCACAGCGCCGGCAAAGCCCTCGGAAGCAACCCGGTAACGAAGCAGAAACAGCCCTTTGTGCATGAAGGATACCATCCGCAGCACCGTGATGCGCAGATCGCCCTTCGCCGTATGCCACAGGCTGGTTCTGCACGTGCGCCCAGCCGCCATGTCCAACGTTTGCTCCCGGCTTTGCACATCCCCGCCGAACATGGAGTATAATTGACCCTCCGCCTCCAGCACAACGGTTTGCGCATCCGGCAGGTTCACCATCACCTGCTGGGTTTCGGGAAAGCCGTACAGTTTTTCCCCGTATCGCACGTCCTTGAGCTCGTAAAACGCATTCAGATACGTGCCTCGGATGCTGTCCACACCCGTCGCCGGGCCTTCCTCCGGCGCGGCGCGCACGCCCAGGTATCCGTTTGCGTTATGGTAAAGCGTTTCAAGGTGCGCAAAATTCTCGCGCGCCCAGGTCTGCGTCATGTTCACGGCCTACTCCTTCACCGCGCCGGATGTGATGCCGGACACGATCTGTTTCTGAAACAGCAAAACGATCGCTAGGGTGGGGATCACCACCAGAATGGTGGCGGCGGTAATCTCACCCCACAGGATGGAGAACTGCGTTCTTAGTGCATTGATGGCCACCGGCACCGTCTGATATTCCTTTTCCGCGTTAAGCGTATAGGTGAGCAGATACTCGTTCCACGCAGCGATAAAGGTCATGATGGCGGTGGTAAACACCCCCGGCGCGGCCATGGGGAAGATAACGCGCCACAGCGTTTGCCACTGCGAGCAGCCATCGATTTTAGCAGCTTCCTCCACCGAAAGCGGAATCCGCTTAAAGTGAGCCACCATGATCCACACGGCGGAGGGCAGGGTGATGGTCGAATACGCCATGGCTACCCAGTAGCTGTTGAGCAGTTTGAGCTGGTAAAACATATTGAAGATCGGGCCTACAATAATCATCTGCGGAAACATGGAAATGCCCAGTATCAACGCCATCAGTGCGTTTTTACCGCGGAAATGGCACCGCGCGAGGATGTAGGCGCTCATGGAAGCTACCAGCACCACGTAGGCCGTTGTGAAACCGCTGACCAGCAGGCTGTTGGCTACCGAATGCAGGATGCCCTTATGCACTACCGTCGTATAATTACTGACCGTCGGGTTCAGGGCGATCACGCGGAAAGCCGTGCTGGCCCCGTAGATTTCGCTGCCAGGCTTAAAGGAGGTTACCAGCACCCACAGAAACGGAAACAGGTTGATGGCGATAAAGCAGGCGATCAGCACCCACATCAGGGTATGCCCAAGACGCCTGTTCCGATTGATGTTCGCGGGTTTTACGGCATGCAGGGTCGTCATTTTCAGTCGCCTCCCTTACTCGCGGATCAGTTCCGCGCCCAGAACCTTCACATACACAAACGCGATCAGCGCCACAAGCACAAACATGGCCACCACAATCACCGAGCCGTAGCCGTAGTTGCTTTGGCCGATCATCATTTTATAAGCGTAAATCGAAAGCGTTTCCGGCGTGCCCTTGGTGAGCACGGCGATCAGATCATACACACGGAACGCGTCCAGCGTCCTAAACAGCAGCGCGACCAGCATGCTGGGCTTCAGCAGGGGCAACGTGATGCTGGTAAACGTGCGCACCGCGCCCGCCCCGTCAATCGCGGAGGATTCGTAAAGCCCCCGGTCGATCACCTGCAAACCCGCCAATAGCAGCAGCGCCATGTACGGCGTGGTTTTCCACACATCCGCCAGTATCGCGCTGAACATGGTGCCGCCTTGCGTCGTGAGCAAAAGCTCCGGTGAGGCGATCAGCCCCAAGCGGGTAAACAGGGCCGCCACAACGCCGCTGGTGCCATCGTACAGGTAGCACCAGATCAGCGCGGACACCGCCGTGGGGATCGCCCACGGGATCAGTGCGGTTGTGCGCACCAGCCCAATCCCCCGCATCGCCTTGTTCATAATCAGCGCCAGCGCCATGCCCAGCACCAGCTCCACCGCCACGGAGATCACCGTGAATTCAAACGTGTTACCCACCGCCTGCCCAAAGCGCGTGTCCGCCGTCAGGCGCGCATAGTTGGCAAGCCCGACATAGTTGCTGCTCACAAGGCAGGTTTCCATTTCATTCAAAAGTTGCGGGCCTTTGGTTACCACGCGAAAATCCGGGTAGCGCGCCGCAAGCGAGGTCACCGTATCCCGTATCTGCTCGATCAGCGCGGAAATTTCCTGCTCGCTTGCCGCGGACAGGCTCAGCGTTTGTTTGCTGTTTGCGTACAGCTCTTTTTGCGCAACGAGGGTTTCCATCAGCGCCGTGAGCGTCGGCTGATCGGCGGCTTCCGCCGTGGCCAGATCCTTTTTCAGGTAATGCGCCAGATACTCGCAATCCTCCGCATACAGCGACGCGTTCAGCGTCGCGCCGGTATACAGGGCATTTTTGGTTTGGTTGTTGGTTTGGTAGTCAAACAGCGTATATACAAACGAGGACAGGATCGGATAAAGCGAAAAGATCAACACCAGCAACAATAGGGGGAGGATAAACAGAAATTCCTTCCACGTCATCCGGCGCTGCATGAACCTCACCTCCGTCAGTTTTCCACAAAAAAGCCGTCGGGCAGTTTTGCCACCCGACGGCCTTTACGCATGGTTATTGCGCCAGCGCAGCCTCGACCGCCGTTACGGTCGCGTCAATATCACTGGAACCGCTCAGGTAGGGGTAAATCGCCTGTTGAAGCGCGTCGGATACCTTGGAATATTCCGCGCTGACAGGGCGCGCGATGGTGGTTTTCAGCGCGTTCTGGAAGCCGACCATGCTGAGGCGCTCGTCCGCCTTGGTGATGCGTTCGTCCGTCAGCATTTTATTGAGGCCGGGCAGGTAGCCGCCCTTTTCGCTCATAATCAGCTGGCCTTCTTCGCTGTTGAGGTACTGGATGAAAGCAAAGGCGCCTTCGGGGTTCACGCTATTCTTGTTGATGGCCAGCAGCCAGCCGCCTACTGTGGAACCGCCGGGCAGCGGCGCAACCGCGACCTGATCGGTGGTGATGGTGCCGTCGCTCTTGATGGCGCCCCACTGGTACGGCCAGTTGCGGGCGAACACGCTCTCGCCTTTAATAAAGCTATTGGCGGTTTCCCCTTCGGTGTAGTTGAGGATGTTGCTCGGCACAGCTTTGGAGCTGGTGAATTTCTTCATGGTTTCCAAGCCGCCCTTAATATCCGTCCAGTTGGAGGTGAACTCGTTGGCGTTGCAGATCAGCCCTTCGTAGAGGCTGGACTGGAATACGATGCCCGTGGTGGTGCCGCCCTGCCCGGCGTATTTTTCCGCCATCGTCAGCAGATCATCCCAAGTGTAGGTGCCGGCTACCAGCTTGGCCGCGTCCTCCTCGCTCACGATATCCTTGCGGAAGTAGAGCAGGCCCAGGTCCGGGAAGAACGGCAGCACGTATTCCTTGCCATTGTACAGGCCGGAAGCCATGGAGCCGGCGTTGAAATCCGCAACGTTCAGCCCGGCGTCCTCAATCATCATATCCAAGGGCTGAATGTAACCGGAGGCCGCAAATTCACCGGCCCAAACCACGTCCAGCGAGAGCACGTCGTACTCGGCGCTGCCCGCCTTGAGCGAGGTGGTCAGCTGTTCGCGCATCGCGCCGGAATCATTGGTCATGTCCACCCATTCCACCTTGTACTGATCCTGGGAGGCGTTAAACGCGTCGATCACCGCTTGCGTGGCGGGCGTAGAATCTGCCTGAGCCGCAAATTTGATGGTTACAGGCTCTGCCATGGCGCAGGTTACGCTGAGCGCCAACCCAAGGGCCAGAAGAATCGATAGCAATTTTTTCATGGTTTTTCCTCCTTAATTATGGATCCCGCATTCCGGCGAAAGCTCTTGCCTCCCCCGTTCGTTAGGCATAGCATACGCGTTTCGGCGCATTCCGTATTTCATTTTTCCGATGTATTTGTTATAATTCTGATATCTGCATCGGGAGGTGTTTCTTCTTGGAGGAAAACCTGCTTTCACAGCGCGCCCGTTATTTTCATTATACCACGCGGCTACCGGTGTTCTGGTACCGCGACGGTTTGCTTGTGGCTACGCTGCCCGATTCGGTCAGCCTTGCGGGCCGGGTGCTTGGCGAATCGAACGCGCCCATTGGCGGCATTCGGCTGGAGCCGGCGCAGGAGGGGGGCGTTTTGCCAATTGAAAACGCCTACGCGGAACGCTTCCTGTGCCTTTTCGCGGGGGAAGGGCAGGTGCTTGTATGCGGCCCCTACTGCGCGGAAAGCTTTCGCCAAGCCGATGTGCTCAAACTGATCCGCTCGCTGCGCCTTGACCTGAGCAAGCGGGAAAGCCTGATGGCCCATTATGCCGCGCTACCGCGTTTCAGCGAAATGAACGGCTACTATACAAGCATATTTTTGCAAAAAACATTTTTGGATGCGGAAGTGCCGCCGGCCGCGCAGGTTTCCTTGCCCAGCGACGAGGAGCTTTCCCAGCGGTTTTACCAAAACGCCTACCGTAACCGCATGGCCATGTTTCAACATCCGCCTTACTTTTTTGAGCAGGAGATTACGAGGCAGATTATCGAAGGCGACCGGGAGCACGCAATGCAGTTGCTTGCGGAACTGAACCGTCTGACCCGCGCAACGCTTGCGGACAATCCCTTGCGTTCGCTCAAAAATTCACTAATCGCCTCCGTTACGCTTTTTACGCGCGCGGCCATCGCTGGCGGCGTTCCCAGCGACGAAGCGTTTACCATGAGCGACAGCTTTATCCAAACCATCGAAAAGCAAAACGACTTGCACCTGCTTTCCTCCATTGAGGAGGCGATCATTCTCCGCTTTATTGACCGGGTGGACCGTTACCGCCGCCAGCGCCACTCCCGTATGATCCGTTCCGTGATGGCCTATATTGACGAGCACCTTTCCGAGCCTTTGGATGTGCCTGCCATAGCCGGTAACGTCTTTGTCCATCCGGATTATCTTTCCAAAAAATTTCGGCAGGAGGTAGGCGAAACCCTGCACAATTTTATCCTGCGCCGCCGTGTGGAGGAAGCGGCGCACTTTATGCGGTACGGCTCCGACCCCATTCCGGATATCGCGGCTTTTTACCAGTTTTCTTCCCAGAGCCACTTTACGGTGGTGTTCAAGCGTTATACCGGTTACACCCCGCAACAGTACAGAAATTTATAGCCGCTGGGTGCAGGTTTTTGAAAACCCTCGCCGTGGCGATGATGGGTGCGAACAAATCAGGACAATGCGCTTCCGCCGCTCGCCTCATAGCCTTGTGGGCTGTTCGCTCGCTTGTTGGCTACACGCTGCGGCGTGGGAATTTGGGGTCCGCCCCAAACCCCGGCAGGGGATTCACCCCTGCACCCTGACAACGGCTTCGCCCTTGACCCATCTCCGCTGCGGCGGGGGATTGGTTTGTGTCTTTCTTCTGCAAAGCGTTTATGCCGCTCGCCTCATAGCCCTGCGGGCTGTTCGCTCGCTTGTTGGCTACACGCTGCGGCGTGGGAATTTGGGGTCCGCCCCAAACCCCGGCAGGGGTTTCACCCCTGCACCCTGACAATGGCTTCGCCCTCGACCCATCTCCGCTGCGGCGGGGGATGAATATCAAACAAACCGGCAGAGATACCACGGTTTTATGCCGTGGTATCTCTGCCGGTTTTTGTTCCATTATCAGTCAGTTTCTCAATTTTTAAGGTGTGGGCGTCGGCGAAGCGGCGGTCCAGTTCTGCACGCTGCCGGGGGTTACCGCTTCCGGCATTGCCTGACCGTCGCGCAGCACATATCCCAAATCCATGTCAAAGTTCTGGGAACCGCTTTGCACATCAAACGAATCGCTGGTCGCAGTATTGCCGTCCCCTTGGGTCAGACAGCTGGAAATAATGCGCAACGAAGTCACGGCCGTTGTAATGTTAAATTCCGGATAGGCCGTTGCCTGCAAGGTATAGGTGCCCGGGTACACATCCGCCATTTCGTAATAGCCCCACTCGTTGGAGGTGGCGGTATACACGGCTTCCCCGTTTTGCATCAGCTGGATGGTTACGCCGTTCACCGAGGGTTCGTCCGCGTCCCGCAGGCCGTTTTTGTTGGTATCCAGCCACACCTGATCGCCAACGCGCGCCGGCTTAATCAGGATCACATTCTGCGTTAGCAGATGGTGCGCCATTTCCAACGCAAACGGATCGCTCACGCCCAACCCATCTTTGGTGGACGCCACAACGGAATCGCCCGCCTGATAGTTGGGGTCATCCGGCTTCACGAAAATCATCCCTGTTGGCAGGCCCACCTCCAGGCGGTAGCTATCCGGCCACAGCCCATCGAAGCGGTATTCGCCCTTTTCGTCGGTTTGTGCCGTTTGCAGCTTCTGATCCGAATCCGCCTGATACAGCGTAACGGTTACGCCGGCCTGCGGCGAGCGCGTCCCGTTTTCGTCCAGCGCGACCGTGCCGCCGATGCTTGTATAGGACACAAGACCGCCGCTGATATCCTCAAAGGTTTCGCCTTCGGCAATCACGATATCGCTGTGGCTCATCATCGCGCCCTGCGCCTCGAAGGTGCTGTTTGCATCATCGGCGGGCTGGGCCTGATTGGGAATGGCAAACCGCACCGTGTAGGTAGCCGGTCGCACATTTTGGAAAGTGACGTATCCGTCCTCGTCCGAGGCGGCGGATTTGACTACGCTGCCCGTCGTCTGGTCATACAGCTCGTAATTCAGGCCAGAAAGCAGCCGTTCGTCGTCGCTGTGCTGGCCGTCGCGGTTTTCATCCAGCCACACTGAGGCGCGGATGGTTGCCGGTTTCACAGCGCCAATGGCGTTCTGTGCCCGATTGGTCAGCGCAGTCCACGGGCAGGCAAGCGAATCTTCCTCCGCGGTATCCAGCGTAAGGCTGCTTTCCGTAAGGTTAGCGGAGAAGATGTAGCCTTGTGGCAGGGAAAGCGTCAGGGTATACTGATCCGGACGCAAACCGGTAATGGAATAGTTCCCCTCGCTGTCGGTCGTGGTTTTTGCCGGGTCGCGTCCCGCTTTCGCGGGGGCGAGGGCCACGGTTACGCCGCTCAGGGCTTCTTCGCCCTCGTCGCGCACGCCGTTGCCGTTGCCGTCATGGTATGCGTAGCCTTCAAACGAGCCGAGCGTAACAGCCCCAGCCAGCGGAGCCGTATAGGCTTTGCCGGATTCCACTTTCAAGCCGGTAACAACGTTTTCCTTTCCCTGCGCCTCCACCGTGTTGCCGCCGTCGGCCACCTGCGCCATGGTCGCGTTATCCGGCAGAATATATGTGACCGTATACTCGCCCGGCATCACGCCGTCAAAGAAGTAGGTGCCGTCCTCGCCAACGGATTCCGTCAAATTCAGCTCGCCGTCGGACGAAAGCAGCCGTACCTGCACGTCGGTATACCCGGTTTCACCGGCATCCATCAGGCCGTTATCATTCTGGTCATCAAAGAATACGCCCGTCAGCGTGGAGGAAAGCAGCATGCCGGCGTTGATGTGCTCGATTTGCTGCCCCATAGCCACGGTGATGGCTTCGGTTTCGCCAAAGCCGTCCTTTGCAAGGGTTTTCACGTGGTTGCCGTTTTCCTCATCGGGGCGGTAGCGCGTGAAGGCGTAATTTTCCTTGCGTTGCACGCGCACGGTATATTCGCCGGGCATGATGCCTTCCAGCGTGTAATTGCCGTTCGCGTTGGTGGTCGCGGTCGCGGCCAGCGTGCCGTCGGAGGCCACAAGCTGAATTTTCACCCCGGACGCTTTTTTATCCGAATCATTGCGCGATCCGTCGTACTTGGCGTCCAGGAACACCGTGCCGGAGATGGTTCCGCCCATCGCCACGCCCACGCAGGTTTGAGTTGTTTTTCCGTTTTCTACGGTCACGGAAGGTATGGTGTTTTCCCTACGGCCCTCGCGCGCCTCGAAAAGGTTCGCCAGCCCCCCGTCTTGCTCAGCGGGCACAACCGTAAAGATGCTGCCGTCGTTGGGCAGGATGGCGCGCAGTCGGTAATCGCCCCCGCGCAGCGAATCAAAGGTGTAGGAGCCATCCTCTCCTGTGACCACCTTACCCATGGAACGGTCGTTGGAATTTTTGACCACTTCCAGCGTAACCCCGGCGTACGGCGGCTCGCCCTCGTCATACAGACCGTTGTAGTTGCTATCCAAAAACGCGATGCCGGAGAGCGCCGCTTTTTCCACAACGCCTACGTTTTTGTTGGTCACATCCTGCGCGTCGGTCACAATGAACTGCCGCGTCGCGCTTGTGCCCTCCGCGGTGAACACGGAACGCGAATCGCCGCCCGTTTGCGTGTAGCGGGCAAACAGCATGGTATCGGGGATCTCCGCCGTAAAGTTATACGTATCGTTACGCAAGAGCGCAAAACGGTATGCGCCCGTATCGTCGGTAGTCAGCTCATAGCTCGCGCCGGTTTTAGCCCCTGTCAGGGTCAGCTTCACATTCGGCACGCCCGGTTCGCCGTCGTCCATCACGCCGTTGTTGTTCAGGTCGCTCCACACGGTGCCCGAGAACGAGCCGACCGGGATCGCGCCCACGCCGGCCTCGGCGGTTTCGCCCGCGCTGAGCGTCAGCGGGTCGGAAACCGCGACCAAGCCGTTCCCACCGCCCACACAGCTGCTTTGCGTGCTCCACTCCCCGCTGTTAACCGTAACCAGATACCCATCCGGCAGGGTAAAGCGCAGCACATAGCTGCCGGGCGCCAAATCTGTAAGCGTGGCCTCGCCGTTCTGATCGGTTACCGCGCTGGCCGAAGCGTCGCCTTCCGCGTTTGCGGCCGGCACGGCTTCCACCTGAACGCCGGATACGGAGCGCTCATAAACGCCTCTGCCGCCGTCCTCATTGCTGTCAAAGAACGCGGCAACCTTCACGGAGGCGGGTTGGCTCAGCGCGATGTCGCTTTGGCCGTTGAGCATATCTCCGTTGGCAAGGGTCAGGTCCCCGCTGGCTTTCACCCCCAGCGTGCCATCGCCAACCGGGAGCGCCTGATTGCCGACCGCGGCGACGTTCACGCCGTCGCTCCCCTGCGACACAACCCGGTACACGCCCGCCTTCAGGTTTTGGAAGGCGTAGTGTCCATAGGCATCGGTGGTCTGGTTGGTCACATCGGCCCAGCTGTCGCCGTCTTTTTGTTGCAGGGCCACGGTGACGCCGCTCATCAGCTGTTCGCCATCCGCATAGCCCAGATCTCCGTTCGTGTCCATATAGGCGACGCCTTCGATTCCCGTCATCGCCACAAATTCCACCGCAGGCAGGGCGACGTTTTCGCCGGCCGGTACGCTCACGGTAATCCAGATCATATCGCCCCGCTCGCTCACCTTCCACTCGGATGTTTCCAGCAGGGTTTTACCCTCGGGCAGCGGCGCATACACCGTATAGTCGCCGCCGATCAGGCCGTTAAACGCAAAGCTTCCGTCCTGAGCCGTTTTGGCGGACAGTTGCGCGCTGACCGACGCGGCGGAAATATCGCGGCCTTCCCCCAGCGCTTCAATCTGCCCTGTGATGGATGCGGTCGCTTCAATGGCAAGCTTCTCGTTGCGGGCTTCGCCCTCGCCAAGGGCAAGGGTTTCCGTATAGTTCCCAACCCCCTGAACCGCCTGCCCGTTGGCAACGACCGCTTTGTTCGCCGGCAGTTGCAGCGCCAGCTGATAGGTGCCGGCGGGTAGTTTCTCAAAGGCGTATGCGCCGGATGCGTCTGTCTGCGCGGTTTGGGTAGCGCCGAATGCGTCGCTCAGCGTAACCGTAAGGCCGGAAACCGCCGAGTCGCCTTCCGTTACAATGCCGCGCGCCGCGCACAGCAGGGTAGCCGTGATCGCAAGGGCGCGGTTTTCACCGTAGGCCAGGTTCAGGCTGTCGATGACATACGAGCCGTCTGCCTGCGCGGTCACCCCATCCTGCGCGGGCAGGGTCGCGCCGCTGTCCGTAGGGATGGTTAGCCGCAGGCTATAATCGCCCGCTTCCAACGCAGCAAAGGCAAACGATCCGCTTGCGTCCGTTTGCGCGGTTTGAAGCGATTGACCGTTTTGCGTCAGCGACAGGCTCACGCCCGCGACCGCCTTGCCCTCCGCCGTTTCAATCCGCCCGCTCACGCCGCTTTTTTGCACAAAGGCAATGGCGTAGCCATCTTGCGGCAACGTGATGTTCTCTTTGGTGTAAACGCCTGTTTCGCGCGTGTCAAGGCTCATGGTGTTGTCCGGGAGCGCCGCGCGGAGCGTCCCGACGGTTTCGGCCGCGTCGCCGCTGATGGCAAACGATCCGTTGCCGTCGGTCAGCGCGCCGTATACGGTATTGCCGCTCGCACCGGTCAGCGTGACCCCTAAATTGGCCACCGAGGCCGAGGGCTGGTCGGCCTGCTCGCCAATGGAGCCGGAAAGCAGCAAGATCAATGTGGCGGGGTCTTTGCCGGTTGCGATTGGGGCAGGCAGGGTAACGTCCATGCGGGCGTATTGGCCGTTTGTAACGTTGAGCAGCGCGTCCAGCAGCGGTTTGGGTTCATGGGCAACCGCTTTAAGCGCAAAACCCTCCGGCGCGTCCGCCGTCGCGGGCAACGTGCTCGGGTCCAGCGCCCACACGGTAAGCGCGCCAACGGTTCCGGCCGCTACAGGGATTTGAACCGCGCCGGACGTCCACTGTGTGGAATCAAATACAACCCAATCCGTGAGCGCGGTGCGCAGCACGCGCAAGCCTTCCGGCATGGCGCTTTCCAGCGCGCGCGCGCCTTCCGGCAGCTCTGCCGCCAGGGTCAGAGCATCGCCCGTCCACGTCTGCCCGTCAGCCGTGAGCGTGATCACCGGCGTGCCATCCGCTAGCGTTCCCGCCGTGGCGGTAGCCGACAATTCCATGCGGCCGTCCGGAAATTCAAATGCCAATGTCTGGGGTTCAATGGCCGAATCCGCCGTTACCATGCTGATGCCGTCGGTACCTGCGTACTGGTACTGGTAGTTAACGCCGACTTCCACACTCGCGGTGGCCGCGGCTGAGGCGGCGCCGGAAAGGACGGCCGGGAGATACCGCATACCGGCCTGCACTGTGCCGGCCGTGAACCCGGCGGGCAAAAGACTGCCACCGTCGCTGTTCAGGTAGGTAATTACAACGCCGGCGGCGCTTTCCAGCGTCACGGTATCGCCCGTCTGGCACTGGATCGCCTCGCCGGTCGGCTGGCTATGATTGTCCAAGGGTTGCACGCTGCAGCTTCCCTGCGCGGGGGTAACGGTCACTGTATCCACCGAAAGCGCCCCGTCGGCGGCCAGTTCCGTGCCGTCCGCGCCAAGCAGCTTGGCGGGATTCAGGGTAACCGTATAATTTGAAAGCGGCGCGGTATTCTCTCCGGCGCAAAGCCCATCCACCTGAAGGGTTGCGGTTGAAGCACCGTCCGCTGTGGTCCAGTTGCCCGCCGAAACCGCGAGGCTGCCCGTCACGGCGTTTTCAACCGGCGCAGGTTGGTTTTGCACCGTCAGCGCGGTGATGCTGTCGGCTGTGCCAAAATAGGTGTCAACGGTGAATGCCGTTGGCTGATCCAGAAGCATCGTGCCCTCGGGCGCGCGCATCTGCACCAGCTGATACTCTCCGTTGGGCAGCGCGCTTGCCGCCGTATAGGTTCCGTTTTCATCGGTCGTGAAGCTCCACTGCATCACGCCCTGCGCGTCCATCACCACAAACTCGGCAGCGCCCAGCGGCGCGCCGTCCTTGGCAGATACGTCCGCAAGGGTGAACAGCCCGCGCTTGGCATAGGCGAACACCGTTTTGCAGTTCGCCTGCCCCTGCGTCAGGCTCAGGGGAATCGTGCCTTCGCACACAAAGCCGTCCGCAAAATCCTCCGCCACCGGGGTCAGCGTAACCTCGCCGCCGTCCGGAACGGTCAGGGTGTCCGTTTCCCCCGCCGCAAGCTGCTCCGCGGTCGGGTTTGCCGTAACGCGGCCGATCACCTGCCCGCCCACCGATACGTCAAACCGGCCGGACAGCGAAAGCGAAAGCCACGTATCCGCGTTGCTCGGCGTTACGCCCTTCAAATCCACCGTCAGGGTCGTGTTCTCCAAAGCGGTAGCCGCGCCTAAAAAACCGACGGCCAGCAACACCGCCAAAGCCAACGCCCAAAGCATGTTCCGATTTATGGAAAGCCTGCGCCCAGCGCGGCTCTGTTCCCGTTTCGTCGCGGTGAAGATCATCCAACGCTTCGCCTCCGATATATGTTTTCCGTGATTTTTCCATAGAAAACCAAGCTTTATAGTAAATCAACCGTTCCCCTTTGTCAACCAAGGGCGGCAAGTTTAACGCCTGTTACGGTTTTCGTGAACAAACAATGAAAATGCGGCAAATAACCGCCGCGGCGTTGACGCGTTGCCCCGGCGTGTTATAATAGAAAGGAAGAGGGTATGTTGATATTCCTCGAACCCTGTAAGGAGGACAACTGGATGTCAAAGGAGAAAAAAACGGCGATCGTAACCGATTCTTCCTGCGATTTAAGCGACGAGCAGTTACAGGAGCATCATATCCATATGATTTCCCTGCGAATCATCTGTCAGAAGGCTGAATACCGCGACCGGGTGGAGCTTGGGCAGGATGAACTGTACGAGCTGATGAAAACCGAATTGCCCAAAACCAGCCTGCCGCTGCCGGAAGACGTCAGCAATTTATACGATCAGCTATTGCAGGATGGCGTAACCGACGTGGTGCATGTGAGTATTTCATCCGGGTTAAGCGGCACGTTCAACATGGTGCGCATGATTACGCAGGATTATGCCGATCAAATGAACATCCGCATTGTGGATTCCAAAACGCTTTCAACCGGCCTCGGGCTTTTGGTGCTGGGCGTGGCCGAATCGCTGGAAGCGGGGGATGATCCGGATACGGCGGTGCAAAAAGCGCTGACCATGCGCAAATCCCAGTTGGGCATGTTTGTGATCCGCACGCTGGAATACCTGCGCAAAGGCGGCCGCATCGGGCTGGTGGAGGGCGTCGTGGGCAGTCTGTTGCAGATTAAGCCCATCATCTACATCAACGACGACGGCGTGTACCAGACGCTTGCCAAGGCGCGCGGCTACAAGGGCGCGGTGGAAACGATGTTTCAGGAGGCCGTGCATCGCTTCGGCCACGCGAAAGTGAACCTGACCGTTGTGCATGGGCAAGCCTTGGAGGATGCGCAAGCCCTGATGGAAAAACTGAAACAGACGTTGAACGTCGCTTCCAGCTTCATCTGCCCCGTAAGCCCCGTGCTCGCCATCCATACCGGCCCGGGCCTGCTGGGCATTGTGGCCAACCGCATGGATGCCTGAGGCTTGTAAAGCTTGAACAACTGAAAACCATAAACCGGGGAGGCGGCGCTTTGACGCGGCTTCCCCGGTTTGGTTGATCCATATACCTGCGCACGGCGCGGCAAAGGGCCCTTCGGACGGTTCCACAGTGAAAGAAACTCAATGTAACCTTCTGGGCAAGCCTCACGGCCCTAAGGCGTTGGACATTGGCAAACCGGATCGCGCCCGTATGGTTTCGCGGCATCGCGTCTTTGGCGCACGTTACGCTTGTGCTGGATGGGCCGTTCCATAAGCCTTCCGGCGGGCAATGGGCCTTTGTGCCAGCCCCCTACAAGGGCTTACTCTTTGACCCCATTCCGCTGTGGCGGCGGTTTTGAGCCATGAAAACCCTGCGGATGGTTTTCGCTCCTATCCCTCTGCCGGGATAAGCGATGCTACGGCGTTGGATAATCGACCAGCGTGCCTGTCGCCTGACCGCCTTTGAGCGTGACCTCCACGCAGCAGGTGGCTTTCTGTGTTTCCAACACCTTCGCGCCAATGTTCCAAAGCCTGCCCATTACGGAAGGGTCCGGCGTGCTCGGCTTCTCCTGCGTGCTGGTGGAGATCACCGCGATTTGCGGCTTGGCCGTGTAAATGAACCCTTCTCCGCTTGCGTCGCCGTCCCCATGGTTACCAACCTTGAGCACATCCGTTTGCCGAATCAGGCCCGCGGCCAGCAGGGCGGTTTCCTCCGGCACTTCCATATCGCCGGCCAGCAGCATGGTGCCTTCGGAGGTGTCCAGCCACAGCACAAGGGAGTTGTTGTTTTCCTCGTTCGGGTCCCGGGTTAAAGGCCCGAGAACGGTAAAGCGCGCGGCGGCGTCTATTTCTATCTGATCGCCGCTGTTGAGCCACGTCAGGGGCAGGCCGTACTTTTCCGCCTGTTTGGCAACCGGGTGCTGCGCTATGCTTTTTGCGTTGTGAAAGGTTGCCGCGTACAGGCGATCCACCACAATTCCGCTTTTCAGCAGGGCTTTCAACCCGCCGACATGGTCGCTGTCAATGTGGGTAATCAGTACGCCGTCCAGACGGTCCACCTCAAAATACCGGAGCGCCTGAAGCATCGCGTCGGCGCTTTCCTTGGTGCCCGTATCGATTAAATACCGCTTTTCACCCAGGCAGAACAGAGCCGCGTCCGCCTTGCCAACGTTCAGGAACAGCGCTTTGACTTCCGTTTGCGCCGCCGCGCCCTCCGCCTGCGCCGGCATCGCGGCTGTGTGCGTAAGAAGGGCAAGCCCGACAAGCGCTGAAAGGATCGCGGCTTTCCATTGATTCTTCATCCGGATTCCCTCGCCTCCAAACGGTTGCGCCCGCCGGGAAAAAGCGAGCGCGCCGAAGATATCCTTCGTGACAGCGGGATGGAAATAGTGTATACTCACACCGTTGCACAATTTGGAAAGGAACGATGACTGATGAGCATGATTCTGGCCGCGCTGCTCGGCCTCATTCAGGGTTTGACCGAATTTTTACCCGTATCCTCCAGCGGCCACCTCAACCTGCTGCAGGCGCTGTTTCAGGTAAATCTGAACAACCAGCTGCTGTTCAACATCCTGCTGCACGTAGGTTCGCTGACGGCTGTGCTGGTGGTATTCTGGAAGGATTGGCTGCAAATGATCCTGCACCCGATCCGCAACCGCACGCTGCTGTTGCTGGTGGTCGCTTCGCTGCCCGCGCTGGCTGCCAAAGTGATATTCGGCGACCAGTTGGATTATCTGGAAACGCATAATCTGCTGCTGGGCGTCTGCTTCCTGTTGACCGGCCTTTTACTGATGCTGGCACAGTGGCTGGCGACGGTAAACCAACGCAGGCAGTGCGAAACAAGCACGGTTGGCGTACGGCACGCGCTGGTGATGGGCTGCCTGCAGGCCGTCGGGATGCTGCCCGGCGTCAGCCGCAGCGGCTCTACCCTGTTTGGCGGCGTCGCTTCCCGGCTGGACCGGCAAACCGCCGCGAAGTTCAGCTTTATGATGAGCCTGCCCGCCATTCTTGCCAGCTTTTTAAGCGAAGGCTACCACGCGGTGAAGGGCGGCATGGTGTTTCAAAGCGCCGATCTGCCCGCGGTCGCCGTTGGCGTGATTGTCGCCGCGGCATCCGGTTATCTGGCCATCCGCTTTATGCTGCGGGTAATTACCAAAATTTCGCTCAACTGGTTCGCCCTGTACGTTATCCTGCTGGGCATCGCGGTCATTGTGCTGCAAAGCGTAGGGGTGATGGCCGACGCGCCGGACGCGCTGGCCGCCGCCGCCCGGAACCTTACGGCGCTTTTCTGATCGGAGCCGCACCCCTTTATACGCCCCGGCGAGGCCGCGCGCGGCAACACCGTGTGCGCCCCTTGGCCGGTGAATGCCGGAATACAGCGCGAGGCCGCCGTCCGTATGGGCTGCGGCCTCCTGTTTTCCCATAAACCGGAAACGCATGCGCGCGCCGCAAGCCCAATCCAGCCCCGTCTACGCGCGATGGCAGCTCGAAACCCAGCGCGCCGCATCCGCCACCGCGATGGGATCCGTCAGAGCGCACGCTCATCAGCGCAAGCCTGGTTAACCGGCCCAAAGCGGGCCTGTTAAGTCGGTACCATATTGCCAACGCCCTGGCGCGCGTTTTGACTTACCGAATAAAATCCGTCCGGTGGTGCTCTGTTTCCGCCGCAGGGTAAACAATCCCCGCCTGCTTGCCCTGCTCAATGCAACGGAGCATCCATGCCATATTGCGCCCCAGCGTGCGAAGCACTTCCATGCCTTCCTCGTCCTTTTCGGCCTGCCCGGCGTTGGAGCCGTGCGCCATGGGCCAATAGCAGGAGGTTACGATGGGCATGCCGTTGATAGCGGGGTATTTGTAGAGCGCGTCAAGGCTTGCGGTTGTGCCCGCGCGGCGCGCGACCGTTACGCAGGCGGCCGGTTTGCCTTCAAACACGGCGCCGTTGCCGGCGGAGAACATCCGGTCCAGAAAAGCAATCAGCGTACCGTTGGGGGATGCGAAATACACCGGGGACGCGATCACCAGCGCGTCCGCCGATTCCAGCTTTTCCAGCGCGCGGTTAACATCATCGTCAAACGCGCGGCAGCGTCCGTCACACCGACCGCACGCAATACAGCCGCGGATCGGCTTATGGCCGATGGTCATGATTTCCGTTTCCACGCCGTTTTCCAACAGCGCGCTTGCCATTTCATCCAGCGCCCGGCGCGTGGTTCCGTGCTCATGCGGGCTTCCGTTCAGCATCAGTGCTTTCATCTGGGGGGTCCCTCCTCCAAAATGGGGTTGCCGGCGCGGCGGGCGGTTGGTTCCGGTTGCCCCATCCGCTCCATCGCATGGCTTCAGCCGTTAAAACCGGATGCGTTCGGGTCCTGCGTGGGGGTGGGGGTAGGCTCCTGCGCAACCGGCAGCTGCGAATCGGCCGCCTGCGACTGGGTGACCGTTTGCTGCGACGCGTCGCCCTGTTGCGTTGTCAGCGCCTGATCGGTGCTTTGGAAACTGTTGCTGCTGTTGACGGCGGTGCAGCCTGCCAGGGTAAGCAAGAGCATCAGGCACAGCGCGACCAGCGCGATTATTTTACGATTCATACACGATACCGCCTTCCTGTTGCGCCATACGCAACATGGATATTATAGCACATTCTCCGGGTTTTGGCTTTACGCCGCTCCTGTGGCATGCGGCTGATGAAACATTTCGTAGCCGGTTTTCATGTTGAACGGAAATCCCTTGCCGGACAGATCGCCGGCGAAGCGATTGACATCCTGATTCCGCGAAGTTTTGCCCTTGGAAGCGTTCATGACGGTTACGGACAGTCGCCTGCGGTCGAGGCCTCCCGGCACGTGATCACTTTGCCCCAGAACCCCGCGGGAGCGTTTCCCTTGCCTGTGCGTAACGCCGCGGGGCCTTTCGCCGCGCCGGATGGTGGGGCCGCGTTTTGCCGCGCAGTTGTTTCATCCTTTACATAACGTTTGGGAAACGCGGTTGCTTCCCGTTTGGCATTGTTCCGCTCCGTTTTGCCCTGAACGACGCGGCCTCCGGTTCAAAACGGATTTCCCCGCGCGGCGCGGTGTACGCGCTTATAAGGCAAAAGCTCCTGTAACAACGGTTTGCTTGTGGTTGCAACGGCGGGCGAATCATAGTACAATAAATCGGTATCCTTATCGCTTACCCATGGGTAACAGTGCCATTTTACACTGTTCTCGGAAAGGACGAGCGCCCTTATGCAGGTTTTCCACCCAGCGCAAACGAATAACGGCCTTCCCCCGGAAAATGTTTTTTGGGTTGCGGACAGCGCAAACGTGACCGTCGCGGAAGGCTATCTGGTGCAAACGTATCATCCCTACCTTTTTCCCGAGCGGCCCATCAACATGTACCTGAGTGTGTTTTCCAAAGGCCCGGGGCTGGATATGCTACTTGGCGCTCTTTTGGCGCGCGCGGTGCAGATGCGCCAGCAAACGCCCAACCTGAAAGCGCGTGTTTTTGCGCAGGTTGGCATGCAGGACGCGGCCATGCTGTCCTTTTATCAGGAGAGCGGCTTTCTGGCGGACGACGCGCTGGATGTGGTTCGGCTTGCCATGCCAAACGCGAAGCCGAGCGCCCCGATGGGGTATGAAATGGGGCAGGTGCCCCTGCAGCAGCCCCTCGAACAGACCGCCTTTTTGATGCGCATGAACACCTACCGCCTGGATGTGCTTCAGCAGCCCATGCTCCAACGCTATATGAGCATGCCGCACTTTACGGCGCTCTACATTTCCCGCGGGCCTGAGATTGTCGGAGAAGCCGCCTTTACCGGCGCGGGGGATACGGCGCAGCTGATCGGCCTGTATGTGATGCGCAATTACCGCAGGCTGGGGCTTGGGAAAACCCTGATCGCCGCAGGCATGAATATGCTCAAGGAGCGCGGCGTGGTCAATTTTGAAGCCGACGTAATCCGCCGCAACATACCCCAATGCCGCCTCGCCCAAAGCTGCAAGGCCACCTTTGTACGCACGGCCTGCCTGTATCCCGGCATCAATTACGATTAATCGGAGGCGACCATGCGTTACGATCTGTTGCGCACAAACCGCAAAACGCTGGCGCTCACCGTGGACCGGAACGGTCGGCTGACGGCAAGGGCGCCGCTGCATATGCCGCTTGCGCAAATTGAAAGCTTCATTACCCAGAAAAAGAGCTGGATTGAAAACACACAGGCCCGAATGGCGAGCCTGCCAAAACCCGAACAACCGCTTGAAATGCGTGAGGGCGCGATGCTCCCTTGCCTTGGGGAAACGCTTACGCTTCATTATGCGCCAGTCGCGCGGGTCGCGCGCTTGGGCGATCGTCTGCTGGTGCCTGAGGATGAAACGGGACTGACGCCCGTGCTTCGGTGGCTGGATACGCAGGCAAGGGCGGAGTTTGAGGCGCAGATTCGCCGCCTGTCCGCAAGCCTTGGGCTGCACCCCAAAACCCTCCGCCTGTCCCGCGCGCATGGGCGCTGGGGTAGCATGAGCACGCGCGGCACTCTGAGCCTCAACCATGCGCTAATCCTTTGCCCGCCCGATGTGCTGGAATATGTGATTATCCACGAACTGTGCCACATCGCGCATCCCAACCATTCGCCCGCTTTCTGGGCTAAAGTGGAGCATTGCCTGCCGGATTATCGAACAAAGCGGGACTGGCTCCGCGAACATCAGTCGCTGATTCGCTTCCTGCCCGATCTGTAAAGGAGAAACGCCATGCAAAAGCATCTAGAAAGGCGGCCTCATTTTCTGTTCATTTTTCTGATGCTGCTGGTTTATCTGCCTGTGTTTTTCTGTTTGGCCGTACTGCGGGCACGATGGTTTGGCTGGGCGATGGCGGCGCTTTCGTTCTGGATGCTTTTTTGGATGCACGGAAGGCCTTTCTGGCACGGGTGGCGGATTCTGGTGTTTTCCATAAGCGCCTATCTGGTTGTGTTTGTGGGCATGTATATCGCGCGGCCCGATTGGGAAGTGTCGCTGCCGTCCCAGATTGGCAGCGGCATTGTGCGCACGTTTACCAGCCTGCCCAAAAATGAGCAGGATTTTGGAAAATCCATTTTGATGGACAGCGATTGGACGCCGCCGGACGGTTACGCCTGCAAGGTGGTCAACCTCTCCCATGCCAAACTGGAGCTGCTGTACCCGACGGATGGCAACAGCGTGCACGCGCTGCTTCAACTTCACGGCGGCGCGTTTATTGCGGGGTTAAATGATCTGTACCGGAAATTCGCCGTGCGGTACAGTCAGCTGTATGATAACTGTCTGGTTGCGACGCTGGATTACCGGCTCGCGCCCCAATATGCCTATCCCGCCCAGCAAACGGACGCGATGGACGCCTGGCTTTACCTGAGGGATTCGCTCAGCTACCCGGCGGATCGGATTGTGGTAGCCGGGGATAGCGCGGGCGGCAACCTTGCGCTATCGCTGGGGCTTCGGCTCAGGGACGCGGGCGAGGCGCTGCCCGCGGGCTTTGTGTGCATGTCGCCTTGGGCGGACCTGAGCAATTCCGGGGCCTCCCACGTGTATAACGCGACGGTAGACCCGTCGTTTGGGATTGCCGCGGCAGATTTTCACGGCCAGCCTGTAGGCGTGGACAGCGACTATACCGCCGGGTTGGACGCAACCGACCCGTATCTATCGCCCTCGTTTGGCGATTATCACGATTTTCCGCCCATGCTGTTACAGGCCGGGAGCATCGAAGTGCTCCTGAGCGACAGTGAAATGGTTTATGAAAATGCGCGCGATTATGGGGTAGACTGTACCTTAACGGTATACAAGGGCATGTTCCATGTGTTTCAGGGCGCGATGGATTTGTTGCCGGAAAGCGCCAGCGCATGGGAAGAAGTGGGGCGATTTTTAGCCAAGCTGGCAAAATAAAACCAATGCTGGCGACCAATCCCTCGCCGCAGCGAAGCCGGGTCAAGGGCGAAACCCTTGTCAGGGTGCAGGGATGAAATCCCTGCCGGGGCATGGGGCGGAGCCCCAAACCTCCTGCCGCAGCGCAATCCCAACCAGCGAGCGAACAGCCCGCAGGGCTATGAGGCGAGCGGCAAAAGCACTATGCAGAAGAAAGGCACAAACCCATTCTTCGTCTCAGCGAATCCGGGTCAAGCGTTCCAAGATCAACAAACGCGAAGGCTGGGGTACCCCCCACGCCTTCGCGTTTTAATTCATTCCATCCTTCATTGCGCCTGCGCCGTCCCCCAAGGCGTATCCAACCCATACCCCTACAACAACCTGAGCTTCTGGTTCAACCTTCGCGGGCATGCAGGGCACGGACAATCGCGGTAATCTCCGCCATGGAGCGCACACGGTACTCAGCCGTTACCGCAGGTTCATACCCATCCGGATCAAACAGTATGCCGTTCGTACCCGCCGCGTGCCCGGATAGCACGTCGATTTCCCGATCTCCAATCATGAAGGTTTGCGCCGGAACCATGCCGTGTTTTTGAATCAGATGCAAAATCGCGTCCGGCGCGGGCTTGTCGGCAAAGCCATCTTCCCGGGTAACGGTGTCGGTGAAGCAATCGCTCAGCCCATCGGCGGTTAACTGGCGAATCGCGCCGTTGTCACGGTGGGTGAACAGGTAGTGGCGACAACCCAACGCCAAGGTGGCGCGCAGGCACTCCGCCATGCCGGCCATCGGAATAAAGCGGCTCACGCGCGAATGCTCCTCAAAAAAGGCCTTCTGCAACGCGAGCCGATCCAGTCCGAAGCGTTCCGCATAAACGCCGAAAGCGTAGAACACGGTTTTCTTCATCAAGGCGCGGGCTTCCGCGCCGTCAATCTCCCGCCCAAAGCCGCGCAACGTTGCCTGCATGGCGTGCGTCATCTGCGGATAGGTGTCGTAGAGCGTCCCGTCAAAATCCCAGATCAGGTGCGTCATGGTTTCCCAAAATCCCTTCAGTGCGCCTCCGCTGTGGGTTCGGCTTCCGTCGCCTGCAATATTTTACTCACCAGCGCGGTTTCCACACGGTGCTCGCTCAGTTTTTCCACTTCGATGTGCAGGCCGTTCACATCCACAACCGGCTTTGCGCCGTCGTCAGGGATCGCCGTAAAGCAACTGAAAATCATACCGCCCAGCGTGTCAAATTCCTCGTCCAGCGGCAAATCCACATGCAGGGTATCCGCCAGGGTTTCCAGATCAACGGTGCCGGAGCAGCGCCACAGGTTTTCTTCCAGCTGGACAATTTCGCTTTCCTCCGCGGGGTCAAACTCATCGTAAATATTGCCCACGATTTCTTCCAGCAGGTCCTCCATGGTCACGATGCCGCTCATGCCGCCGTATTCGTCCACAACGATGGCCATGTGCATCTTCCGCTTTTGCATATCCCGAAATAGCGCGTCCGCCTGCACAGTTTCCGGCACCAGGTAAGCGGGACGCAGCAGCTCCCTGAGGGTTTTGGGCGAATTGCTCTGCGCGTTCAGCAGAAAATCGCGGGTATTCAGCACGCCCACGATGTCGTCAATATCCTCGTCATAAACCGGGAAGCGGCTCAGGCCGGACTCCTGTATGGTTTGGATAATATCTTCATAGCTGTCGTCCAGTTGGATGGTCACCACATCCATCCGGTGGATCATAACCGATTCCGCCGTGGTGTTGTTAAACTCGAAGATGTTTTCGATCATGGTGCGCTCGTCCTGCTGGATGGTGCCGTTTTCCCCGCCGATATCCACCATCATGCGGATTTCTTCCTCGGTTACCTGATCGTTGGCAGCGTTGGGGTTGATACGGAAAAGGCGCAGCATCGCATTGGTGCTTTTGGATAGCAGCCACACGATCGGCCGAAAAATTCTCTGCACCGCGCAGATGACGCCGCTGGTGATGCGCGCGACCTTCTCGGGGTTTTGCATGGCGATGCGCTTGGGGGTCAGCTCGCCTAAAACCAGCGTAAAATAGCTCAGGATCAGCGTAATCAAAATCAGGCATACGGTATTGAGGGATTCTGGGCTGAGCGCGGTAAAGCCGGCGTTTTGCAGGGCCTGCGACAGGCGCGTCGCAAAATGATCCGCCGCGAAGGCGCTGGCCAGAAACCCGCTCAGGGTGATGCAAACCTGAATGGTGGATAAAAAGTCGTTCGGGGATTCCGCGAGCTTGAGCATCACGGCCGCCTTTTTATCGCCCTCATCCGCCTGCTTGCGTACTTTGTTGTCGTTCAGGGAAATCACGGCGATTTCTGTCGCGGCGAAAAACGCGTTGACCAGAATGAGAATAAACTGAATGAGCAATTGACCGCCTATCGGGTCGTCCAAAGAAAAGCCCTCCTTAGTGTGCGTTCCATCGGCATCCCTTTACCGAACCTAATGATTATACCATAGACGGTCGGGGTTTGCATATCATCTGCACCAAGAATTTGCCAATCCGCACTCTCTGGTCCACGCCGCGCGCGCGGGCTGAGCGGCGCTCAGGTAGGTTTCAGCAGCGCAACATCGCGCGTTTCCGCCCGCCTCGTCCCCCGCCTGTGGCTCCGCCATAAACGATGTTCCCGCCGCAGCAAGGGCGGAACCCTTGCCTATCCCCTATCGCAAAAGGGAGGCTTCCTTCGCCCCGCATGGTGTGCGCGGCTCGCGTCGCAATCGCCGTGCCGGTGGCATTTTGTCGTGCAGGGGCATTCCGCCCGGTCTGCAATCTCCCCGGCGCGAGAGGCGGGCACCACCCTCACGCCGTTCATTTTCAGGCGTTTGGTTGTCAGGCCGTCCCCTTCCACCAGTCCATCGGCAAAATTGCCGTCATGAACCCATCCGCAGCCGCAGGAAGGGCTTTTATCCTGCAACAACGCGCACTCGCAGCCAAGGGTGCGGCACAGGCGAAGCGCCTCCGCGGCCCCTTTTTCAAACTGCGGGGTTACATCCGTCCCGGATTTCGCATAAACGCGGCCCTCGCGGATTTCCGACGGTTCCCGGGGGGTGGGAAGGCCGCCGTAGATTTCCGGGCAGAAGGGGATCAGGGTATGCTTTTTTTGTAACCCGATTACCTCCTCGTTTTGCTTGGAACGGCCGTCATAGCGGCAAGCCATGCCCAGCAGGCAGGCGCTGACCAATACTTTCATACCGGGTTCCTCCTTGATTTGATTTTTAAACCCATTGTACCACAGCACGCAACGCGCGCCAATCCGCGCCGCACCTACATTAGGCCGCGTCTGGCGCGCCGCCAAAGCTTGACACGCGCAACCGCGCGTGATATTCTAACCTTGTTTGAAATCTTGGAAGATTGATGCTTGTAGGTTGGGCGCAAACCTCGCTTGGCTCCGCCGGGCACGGGCGCGCGCAACCACAATGGAGGCAGGCATGAGCAGGCGGTATATTCTGTCGCAGGTGGTCAAGACCGTTTTCCAGTGTTTGCTGTATGTAACGCTTTTTTTATCGTTTTTTTTACCGCTGTCCGTAACCAACCCGCAGATCATCAACCTGAGCCGTACCGCGGCGACGACGATGGCGACTTTTGCCATCGTGCTTGTTATTTTAACCTACGTGTACGGCGGGTATCAGTTGGGCATCAAAAAAGCGCGGTCCGTGTTTTCCTCCGTGCTGATTGCCGTTTTGTTCGCGGATGTGTTCACCTACCTGCAATTGGAAATCATGAACGTGAACCCGGCCAAAAACCACCAGCTGATCCTGTTCGGCGAGGATTTTTGGCTGTTTTGTTCCGCCATCGTGCTTCAGGTAGGGCTGATCTACCTGTTTGTGTGGCTGGGCTACCACTTCTATTTTAAAATCAACCCACCGCAGAAGTGCTGCATCGTTACTTCCTCGCAGGAGCAGGCCCAGCACATCGCCGAAAAAATCGCCACCTTTCGCCAAAAGTATAAGCTGTGCGATGTGCTGCATTACGAATGCGCGGATGTTCACCAGACCATTCTGAACCACGACGTTGTTTTTCTCGCCGGCATCCCGGACACCGAAGAAGCCGAGCTGAAATCCTTTTGCTATAAGTATGGCAAAACCATGTACCTGCTGGCGGAGCTGGAGGATGTCATCACCTCCACCTCCGAGCAGAGCGTGATTGACGATACGCTTTTTCTCTACATCCACAGGGTGGAACCTTCGCTGGTGCAGCGCTTTATCAAACGCGCGTCTGATATTGTGATCAGCGTTCTGGGGCTGATTGTCACCAGCCCCCTGATGCTGCTGGCGGCACTCCTGATTTTCCTTTCCCACAACGGTCCGATCTTTTTCCGACAAAAGCGTGCGACCATCGGGGGCCGCGTTTTCAACATCATCAAATTCCGAACCATGTACCGCAACGCCTGCGACACGGCCGGTTCCTCCGCCTGTGAAAACGACGAGCGAATCACCCGCGTGGGCAGGGTGTTGCGGAAATACCGGATCGACGAATTGCCCCAGCTTTTTAACGTGCTGGCGGGGGATATGAGCATCGTGGGGCCTCGCCCGGAAATGCTGGAAAATGTGGACCGCTACACGCAGGAAGTGCCGGAGTTTGAATATCGCAAGCAGATGAAAGCCGGCCTGACAGGCATGGCACAGATTGACGGCAAGTATAACACCGCGCCCAAGGATAAGGTCATTCTCGACCTATTGTATATCGAAAATTTCTCTCTGATGCAGGATGCGAAACTCATCCTTCGCACCGCGACCATTTTTTTCCGCCGCGACAGCACGGAAGGTTTCCATGCCCGCAAGCAGGCGCGTTGCCCTCAAATGCGTTCCGCGGCTCTTGCGGCGCCTGTGGCGGCGGAGTCTGCCGCCCCCGCCGCCGACACGCTCAAACCGAGCGCCGTTCCCTACGCGACGCCGCCGGATGCCCCAATGCCGGTAGCCGCGGGCATTGCCTTTGTGCATGAGAACATAGCCCGGGAAACACTTCTGGAGGCAAACGAAGCCTTCGGAACACCAAGTAGAAAAAGCGAGCCGGTTCGGGATCGTGCTTCGGCAAGAATGGATGGGTCGGCTGATCGCAGCGCTTCCGGGGCGGATGGCCAAACGGAGGCTCCCGCAATAAAAAGCACGCATGAGGCCGCCAACCCCGATAACCCTCCCCCCTCTGCCCATATGGAAGCCTCGAACGGCGCAGACCCTGCGGGGGAGGAAAACAAATCGGCTTTTACCCTTGCCCCCGGCGAGGCAGAAGGCGTTGACCCAGCTTTCCCGTTCCACAGCAACGATTCAAGCTCTATCCAACCGGCCCGAAGCAGCAATCCGCTTGACCCCGAAGCGGATGTGGACAACGGCGGCGCGGACTGTATGATATCCGGCGCACAGGCTGCGCTTTAACAATCTTCTTGAGGAGGATGACCCCACATGGACAAAACGCTCTTGATTATGGCGGCTGGCATGGGTTCCCGCTACGGTGGCAATAAGCAGATCGACGGGATGGGCCCGCACGGCGAAATCCTTTTGGAGTACTCGATTTATGACGCGCTCCAGGCCGGTTTCAACAAGGTTGTGTTTATCATCAAGCGCGATTTTGAGCAGCGCATTCGCGACATGGTTGGCGATCAGCTCAGCAAAACGGTCAAGGTGGAGTATGTGTATCAGGAGTTTGATTCGCTCCCCGCTTTTTACCAGATGCCGGCTGAACGCGTGAAGCCCTTCGGCACCGTGCACGCCATTCTATGCGCCAAGGATGTCATCCATGAGCCGTTTGCCGTTATCAACGCGGACGATTATTACGGCCGTACCCCCTACCAACTGGTAGGGGACCGGATCGCCACCCTCCGGCCGGAGCATGAGGGCTGCATGGTTGGCTACTACTTAAAAAACACAGTGAGCGATAACGGCCACGTAACGCGCGGCGTTTGCCACACCACACCGGAAGGCACCCTCACGGGCGTTACGGAAACCTATAAAATTCAGCCCTTCCCGGACGGCACCATCCGCGACACCAATTTGGACCCCGCCGGCGTGGTGCTGGACCCGGACAGCCTTGTGAGCATGAACCTGTTCGGCTTTACCCCGTGGATTTTCGAAATTGCCCAGAAACGCTTTGAAACCTTCCTCAAAGCGCTGAAACCGGAAGACCTCAAAGCGGAGTATGTGCTGCCCGTGCTGATCGATCAGATGATGCGCGAAGATCACCTGTCCGTGGACGTGCTCCCGACCGACGCGGTCTGGTTTGGGGTCACCTATAAGGAGGATAAGCCTTTTGTGCAGGCGCAGCTCCAAAAGATGCACACGGAAGGCATCTACCCTGAAAAGCTGTTTTAGCTGAAAAAACCTAAGGGCATGTCGGGCGGAATGCAGTCCGCTTTATGAGGCGGCGCATGACCGCCATTGCTCTTGTTTTCTGCTGTGGCAGCGTCAATTCAACCGATTGGGAGGCAACAGAATGGCCATATTACTGACTGGCGGCGCGGGCTTCATCGGCTCGCATACCTATGTGGAACTGACCAACGCGGGCTTTGAAGCCATCATCGCCGATAACTTTTACAACAGCTCCACCGAAGTGATCGAACGGCTGTCCACCATTACCGGCAAGCCCGTGCGGTACTATCCGGTGGACGTTTGCGACGGCGACGCGTTGGACGCGGTGTTTCGCAACCACCAGATCGATGCGGTGATCCATTTCGCGGGTTACAAAGCCGTTGGCGAAAGCGTCCAGAAACCGCTGGAATACTACCGCAACAATCTGGATAGCACCCTGACCCTGTGCGAAACCATGCGCCGGCACGATGTGAAACGCATTGTGTTCAGCTCCTCCGCCACGGTTTACGGCACAACGCAAACCATGCCGCTGACGGAATCCATGCCGACCGGCTGTACCAATCCCTATGGTTGGACCAAGTACATGATTGAGCAAATCCTCACGGACGTTGCAAAGTCTTACCCCGACTGGGCCATCGCGCTTCTGCGCTATTTTAACCCCATCGGGGCGCATCAGAGCGGTTTGATCGGCGAGGACCCGGTTGGCGTTCCCAATAACCTGATGCCTTATATTACGCAGGTAGCCTCCGGCAAGCTGAAACAGCTGCGCGTTTTCGGCAACGACTATCCTACGCCCGACGGCACCGGCGTGCGGGATTATATCCACGTGGTGGACCTGGCAAAGGGACATGTGGCCGCCTGTCAGTATCTGATGGGGCACAAAGGTTGCGAGGTATTCAACCTTGGCACCGGGATCGGCTACAGCGTGCTTGATTTGGTAAAAACCTTTGAAAAAGTAAATCAGATTCATATTCCGTATGAGGTAGTGGAGCGCCGTGCCGGCGACATCGCCACCTGTTATGCGGATGTAACCAAGGCCCGCGAGGTTTTAGGCTGGAAAACGGAGAAATCGCTGGAGGAAATGTGCCGCGACGCGTGGCGCTGGCAAAGCGGAAACCCCGCCGGATACCGTAAAGCCTGACCCCTCTCGCCGCGGCGAAGATGGGTCAAGGGCGTAGCCCTTGTCAGGGTGCAGGGGCGAAGCTCCTGCCGGGGTTTGGGTGGAGCCCCAAGCCTAACGCCAGAGCGTGAAACCAATGAGCGAGCGAACAGCCCGCAGGGCTATGAGGCGAACGGCGGAAACGCATTGCTGAACAGAGCGCACAAACACTCCCTCGCCGCGGCGAAGATGGGTCAAGGGCGTAGCCCTTGTCAGGGTGCAGGGGCGAAGCTCCTGCCGGGGTTTGGGTGGAGCCCCAAGCCTAACGCCAGAGCGTGAAACCAATGAGCGAGCGAACAGCCCGCAGGGCTATGAGGCGAGCGGCGGAAACGCATTGCTGAACGGAGCGCACAAACACTCCCCCGTCGGTGCGGAACCGGGTCAAAAGCAAAGCCCTTGACCCGGTTCCGCACCGACGGGGTTCTTCAAAAAATCAGGGGCTGGCGCAGTTAATCCGCGCCAGTCCCTTCCTGTTATCCGTATCAGCCTGTTTGAACCCCCGCCGAAAATTGGCTCCAACAGTAGGTAACCATCGTCAGGCCGGCGCGCTCTCCTTCTGTTCGGGGAAAATCAGCGTGATGGTCGTCCCCTGATTGGGTTTGCTGTACAACTGAATCTGCGCGTTGTGCAGTTGCGCTCCGTGCTTCACGATGGACAGACCAAGCCCTGTGCCGCCGGTTTCCTTGCTGCGGCTCTTATCCACACGGTAGAAACGCTCAAACACGCGGGATTGGTGCTCCGTCGGAATCCCAACGCCGGTGTCCGTGATGGTGAAACGCGGTTTGCGCTCATCCATGCCCACGGCGATATTGACGCGCCCTTTGGGATGGTTGTACTTCACAGCGTTATCAATCAGGTTCATCAGCATTTCTTCCAGTAGCGTCCGGTCGCCCAGCACAATAGCCGGCGTGCCTTCCACGGTTACGGTCACATCCTGCTTGTCCGAAAAATCCTTGAGTTTGGAGGCGCAGGATTGTGCCAGCATCAGCAGATCGATCGGATGCTTTTCGCCCACGGAGCCTTCGTCCAGCTTGGATAGGCGGATGATATCCTCAATCAGGCTAAGCATGCGTTTGCTTTCCTGATGGATTTTTCCTGCCAGCACGGAAGTATCCTCCGGTTTGGCCAGACCGGTTTCCAGTAACTCCGCGTAACCGCTGATGGTGGTCAGCGGGGTGCGCAGCTCATGGCTGACATTGGCGTTGAACTGCTGACGGTTCTGTTCCGCCATACGCGCCTCCGTCACATCCTGCATCAGGAGCACCAGCCCAAGCCCTTCGCCCGCAACGCTTGCGGAAACGCGGAAGATTCTGCCGGTAGCCGCCAGTTCGCCAACGCCGCTCGTGTCCTTCAGCAGGCGCATCAGCGTTTCGTGCCGGTTTATCTCGGGGAGGGTTTTCCCAGTCAGGTCCCCGTCGCCCGCGCCCAAAATTTGCCGAGCCGCAGGGTTAATCGCCAACAGCCGATGGCTTTCATCCATCACAACCAGCCCTTCGCGCAGGCCGCTGAGGATGGCGTTCAGCTGAAGCTGCTGGCGCTGCATGCGGGTCATCTGCGTGGCAATCCGGTTGTTTTGCGCGTCCATGCGCCGCAGCATCGGGGCAAGCTCCTCATACACATCGCTTTGCAGGGGCGCGTCCAGATTGATCCGGTTGAACGGCTGCACAAGCGACCGGGTAATCGGGCGAGCCAAAATGGAAGCCAGCAGGGTGCACACAAAAATACCCAGCGCAAACCACCCGAACATGCCGGTTAGCATGGAGAGCACGTTTTTTTGCGTGCCCGCAATCCTTAATATCTGCCCGTTCTGCAATCTGCGGGCATAATACACGCTGGTATCCCCCACGGTGGCGCTGTTGCGGCTGGCCCAACCGACCCCGTTTTGCAGGGCGTCGGCAATCTCCGCGCGGTCCAGATGGTTTTCCATCTTGGAAGCGTCGCTCTGGCTGTCAAAAAGCACCGTGCCGTCGGTATCCACCAGCGTAATCCGGTCCATGTAAACCCCGCCCCGGAGAAAAGCGGCAGGGTCCGCCTCGGTGTCCAGCAGGGAGGTCAGCGTGTCCGCGTCCTTGACCAGTTGAGTACGCAATTGATTGTTAAAATAGAGGTACATCCCGCCGGTCAATAATACGCATAAGAACAAGGCAATCGCAAGAGAAAACCCGACGAGGCTCCAAAACAGTTTTTTTTGCATGCTAACCCTCCAGCTTGTAGCCGACGCCGCGCACGGTGAGGATCATTTCACTGCGCTTGCCAAGTTTTTGGCGCAATGAGCGGATGTGTACATCCACCGTTCGGGTATCCCCCGCAAAACCCAGCCCCCACACGTCGTCCAGCAGGATTTCGCGCGTGACGGCCTTTCCGTTGTGCGCCATTAAAAAGGCGAGCAATTCAAATTCCATGTGCGTCAGCTCCACCTTTTGCCCATCCGCGGTTACCAGATGCCGCTCGCGGTCCAGCATCAGCGGGCCGATGTTCAGCACCGGCGCGGGTTTGACCTCCTCGCTGCGACGAAGCAGCGCGCGCACGCGCGCCAACAGCTCCATGATGCCGAAAGGCTTGGACAGATAATCGTCCGCGCCCGCGTCCAAGCCCCGCACCTTATCCATCTCAGAGCCTTTGGCTGTAACCAGAATCACCGGCAGGCGCTTGGTGCGCGGATCGCGTCTGAGGCTGTGTAAAAGGCTGACGCCATCCTCGCCGGGAAGCATCACATCCAACAGCACCAGCATCGGGGTGTTTTTTTCCAGAGCCGCGCGGAAGGCGGCGGTTGTACTGAAGCCTTCCGCCTCAAAGCCTGCCTGCCGGAGCGCGTACAGCTCCAGATCGCGCACGCCATCGTCGTCCTCCACTACGTGGATCATTGCAGCACTTCCCCCTTGTATAACCCGGTCACGGAGTACTCCACCCATTCGGCGATATTGGTCGCGTGGTCGCCAATGCGCTCAAAATATTTCGCAATCATCAGCAAGTCCAGCGCCTCGCTGCCACGGGTCGCGTCCGCGCCGAGCAACTCGATCAATTCCCGCTTCACATCGGTAAAAAGCTCGTCCACCGTGTCGTCGCTGGCGATAACATCCCGGGCAAGGGTAACATCCTGTTTCACATACGCGTCAATCGCGCGGTGCACCATATCGATGGCCGCCCGCGACATGGCCCCGAAGTGTTCCGGCTGCATCCCGGCCTCATAATCCAGAAAGGTAACAATTTCGCTGATATCCGCCGCGTGATCGCCAATGCGCTCCATGTCCGTAATCATTTTCAGCGCCGAAGATACCACCCGCAGATCGTGCGCCACAGGCTGGCGCGTAAGCAGCATCCTCAGGCACAGGCTTTCAATTTCCCGCTCCTTGCGGTCCACCACCGCATCCGCCTCAATAATGGAGCGCGCTTTGGGCAGGTCACCGGTTTGAAGCGCCTCGCAGGCGCCCTCGATCGTAGTTTCGATCATCGAGCCCATTTCAATCATCTGGGCATTTAGGATATCCACCTGTTCGTCAAAACGCGTTTTCATCAGCCGAACCTCCCCGTAATATAGTCCTCGGTACGTTTATCCACAGGCATGGAGAATAGTTTCTCCGTATCGCCGGATTCCACAACCTCGCCCAGGAGGAAGAACGCCGTGGTATCGCTCACGCGCAGGGCCTGCTGCATGTTATGGGTTACCATCACCAGCGTATAGTCCTTTTTCAGCTGCATTGCCAGTTCTTCAATTTTCGCGGTCGATATGGGGTCCAGCGCGCTGGTGGGTTCATCCATCAGCAGCACTTCCGGCTGCACCGCCAGCGCGCGGGCAATGCAAAGCCGCTGCTGCTGGCCGCCGGAAAGCCCCAGCGCGCTTTTAGGCAACCGATCCTTCAGCTCCTCCCAGATGGCGGCGTCCCGGAGCGATTTTTCAACAATATCGTCCAGCATAGCCTTGCGGCGCACCCCATGGGTGCGGGGGCCGTAGGCGATGTTATCGTAAATACTCATGGGAAACGGATTCGGTTTTTGGAATACCATGCCAACGCGCTTTCTGAGCAGATTAACGTCCAAATCACCAAATATATCTTCGCCGTCCAGCTTCACACTTCCTGTAACGCTACACCCCAAAACCAGATCATTCATGCGGTTCAGCGTTTTGAGCAGCGTGGATTTGCCGCAGCCGGAAGGCCCGATGAACGCCGTGATCCGGTTCGCCTCGATGTTCAGGTTAACGTTCTTGAGCGCCTGAAAATCATCGTAATACAGGTTCAGTTCGGAGATTTCAATTTTACTCATGGCTACTCCTTTACAATCTTACGTGAAATCAACCCGCTCAGGCCGTTCATCAGGGTCACGAACACGAGGAGCACCGCCGCGGTGGCGTACGCTTCGCCGATATGCAGGCCCTCGCCGGAAAGCACATACATGTGTACCGAGAGGGTGCGCCCGGAGGAAAGCAAGCCCTGTGGAAGCTGGGCGACCGTGCCCGCCGTAAAGAGCAGCGCGGCGGTTTCACCCACAATGCGGCCGATAGCCAATACAATGCCGGCTAAAATGCCCGGCGAAGCGGGAGGGAGCACAATGCGCCATACCGTGCGAAGTTTGCCGGCGCCAAGGCCGTAACTGCCTTCCCGGTACCCGTCCGGTACGGAGAGCAGCGCCTCCTCCGTAGTGCGCAGGATCAGGGGCAGCACCATCAGGCTCAGCGTAAGCGCGCCGGAAAGCAGCGAAAGCCCCATCTTGAGCGTAATCACAAAAAACATCATCCCAAACAGGCCGTACAGAATGCTGGGGATGCCGGCCAGCGTTACCGCCGTAATCCGGACCGACTTGACCAGAACGCTTTCACGGTGCGCATATTCGCTCAGGTATACCGCGCCGCCAACGCCCAGCGGAACCGCCACCAGCAGGGACAGGAGCGTAATGGCGAACGTGTTGATCAGCGCGGGTAAAAGGCTCTGGTTTTCCGTGGTATAGGTCAGCGAAAACAGCGAAGGTTTCAGGTTGGGGATGCCTTTGGAGAGGATATCCCAAATGATGCTCATCAGCATCAGCAAAGTCACCGCCATGCAGAGGGTGCTGAGCAGCCGCATCAGCGCGGAAAAAGGATGCCGTTTCCACCGCTTTAGGTAAGCGCGCGCGCCGTTGCGTAGGCGGGGAAGCCCATGCAGGGGCTTGGACACGGAAACCGTCTGCTTCATTTAACTTCCCTCCTCTTGAGCACTGAAAACAGCAGGTTAATCAGCAGGATAAACACAAACAGCACTACGCCGGTTGCGATAAGCGCTTCGCGGTGCAAATCCGCCGCGTAGCCCATCTCGGTCACGATGTTACTGGTGAGCGTGCGGATGCCCTTGAGCAAACCCTTGGGCATGCGCGCCTGATTGCCGGCAACCATGACCACGGCCATCGTTTCGCCAATCGCGCGCCCAATGCCCAGCACAACGGCGGCAAGAATGCCGCTCTTGGCCGCCGGGAGCACCGCGCGGAACACGCTGCGCTCCTCCGTCGCGCCCAGCGCGAGGCTCCCCTCAAAATAGCTTTCCGGCACCGCGAGCACCGCGCTGTAGGTCAGTTGAAGGATGGTGGGCAGGATCATAACCCCCAGCAGGATGCAGGCGGTTAGAATACTGAAACCGTTGCCGCCGAAGATCTCCCTCACTATGGGCACCAGGTTGGTGATGCCGAAAAAACCATACACAACCGAGGGGATGCCCGCCATCAGCGACACCAGCGGGAGCAGCACTTTCAGCAACCGTTTGGGGCAAAAACGCGCCAGATACACGCCGCCGAGGATGCCAATCGGCGCGCCGATCAGCAATGCGCCGGCCGTAACGTATAGGCTGCCGACGATCATCGGCAGAATGCCGTACACGCCGTTGCCCGTATCGTTTACATCAGGCGCCCATTTTGTGCCTGATAAAAACGAGAAAACGTTCACTTTCTGAAAAAACGGTAAACCGTTCGCAAACAGAAAAATGCAGATCAGCGCCACCGCGATGATGCACATGCACGCGGAGGCGGCAAACACCCATCGCATCGCACTTTCCTTAAACTTCATTCCCATCCTTCCTTTCATACAATGTAAGGATACAAAACGCGTGTAAGCGAGGCATATGCGAAATGTAAAATCCGTGTAAAATCATATGCTTTCCAATAATATATATGCGTATCCGACCCGGTTTGGGGATTTTACACAGACTTAACGTTGCCAGCATGGCGCTTTTACAATCCCGACGTATGATAATCCCGAACCAGAAGAAAGGAAGGAATCTTATGAAGAAAGTAATGGGTATTCTCCTGACCATCGCGCTGGGCCTGAACCTGACTGGCGCCGCGTTTGCGGCTAGCGAAATCACGGTGGTTAGCCGTGAGGCCGGCAGCGGCACCCGTGGCGCGTTCATTGAACTGACCGGTGTGGAAGTGAAGGATGCGGACGGTAAAAAAGTTGACAAAACCTATGAGGACGCCGTGATCCAGAATGGCACCGCTCAGGTAATCACCACCGTGGAAGGCGACGAAAACGCCATCGGCTACATCTCCCTCGGCTCTTTGGGCGACACCGTGAAGGCCGTGACCGTGGCCGGCGTTCAGGCGACTGCCGAGAACGTCACCAACAAGACCTACGCCCTCTCCCGTCCCTTCAACATCGCCGTGAAAGACGGCCTCAGCGACACCGCCAAGGACTTCATCGCCTGGATCCTCAGCGAAGAAGGCCAGAAGATCGTTGCCGATAACCACTACGTAGCCCTGACCCCCGCCGCTTACACCGCGGCTCCGGTTGCCGGCAAAATCGTTGTGGGCGGCAGCTCCTCCGTTGGCCCCCTGATGGAAAAACTGGCCGAAGCTTACAAAGCCATCAACACCGACGTTGAAATCGAAGTGCAAATCAGCGACTCCACCACCGGCATGCAGGGCGCCGCGGACGGCACCTTCGACATCGGCATGGCGAGCCGCGAGCTCAAGGACAGCGAAAAAGAAGCCGGTCTGACCCCCACCGTGATCGCCCTGGATGGCATCGCCGTAATCGTCAACAAGGCGAACGCCATCGACAACCTTGAGATCGAAACCATCCGCCAGATCTTCACCGGCGAAGTGACCGACTGGTCCGCTGTGAAGTAAATAACTTAGCAAATAAGCGCGGAACGCTCTGAAAGCATAAGCTTTCAGGGCGTTTTGCATAGGCTGCCAAAATAATCTGCGCCAAGGCGTAACCGATTGAACGGAAAAACTGTTTGTCATTGCAATGGGATAAAATCTCAGCTGTGGGGTTGAGGTTGAGCCTCAAAGCCTGCGGCCGGATTCTGCAAAGCCAAACGAGCGAACCCTTCGAATGGTAATCAGGCCGGCGATGCTGCACAGAGCGCCGTCGCCACATTCTTTCCATGAAGCGCAAAACGCCCCGAAAGCGCATGCTTTAGGGGCGTTTTGCCGGTAAACCGAATGAACTCCATAGGCGCGCCGCATTGCGCTTGCGGCACTTGTGGCGCTATCTATGAAAACGTCGCGTAAAAACCATCGGCGTACCAGGGGTTTCACTTCTGCGCCCCGATTAGGACTTTGCCGTTGATCCGGTTTCGCTGCGGCGAGGGGGCGGCAACCTGCGCGCCCTGCCCACAGCGCCGGTTCATGATCCGAACGGTTTACTCCACCGTGACGCTTTTCGCCAGATTCCTGGGTTTATCCACATCGCAGCCCCGCGCGACCGCCATGCAGTAAGCAAACAGCTGGAGCGGAATCACCGCTAGCAAAGGCGTCAGCAAATCATCTGCTGCGGGTATCTGAATCAGTTCATCCACCTCGCCAACGGTTTTCTCGTACAAATCTTCCCGGCAAACGGCCAGTATGTGCGCGCCGCGCGCCTTGATTTCGCGCAGGTTGCTCAGCGTTTTATCCAGCAGGGCCGGTTGCGTAATAATCGCCACCACGAGCCGCCCGTCCTGCAACAGCGCGATCGGCCCGTGCTTCAGCTCGCCGGCGGCATACGCCTCGCTGAAAACGTAGCTGACTTCCTTGAGCTTGAGCGCCGCCTCCAGCGACAAAGCAAAATCCAACCCGCGGCCCACAAAGAATACATGCTTTTTAAGGCTTGCGGTGCTTGCGAACCATTGCAGTTTTTCTTCCGTCAGCAGTGCTTTTTCCGCTTTGGCCGGCAGCGCCGCGATTTCCGCTTTCAGCCGTTCCGCCTCAGTCGGGGCAATCGTCCCCCGCATATCACCCAGCGCCACGGCGATCAGCAGCATCATTTCCACTTGGGTCATATAGGCTTTGGTGCTTGCCACGGCGATTTCCGGGCCGGCATAAGTGTACAGCGTGCATTCCTCGCCCACCTCGCGCGCGATGGTGGACCCAACCACATTGCAAATGGCGATCACTTTTGCGCCCCGGCGTTTCGCTTCGCGCAGCGCGGCGAGCGTATCCGCCGTTTCACCGCTCTGGGATACCGCGATAAACAGTTCATCCTCGCCAATGATCGGGTCACGGTAGCGGTATTCGCTTGCGATATCCGCAATCACGGGGATGCGCGAGATCTTCTCAATCACATATTTGCCAAACACGCCCGCATGGTAGGCGGTACCGCAGGCGACAACGCTGATCTTCTTCATGCGTTTCGCCTCGTCAACCGTGATCGGCAGCCACGGGTACGCGTGCGGGTCGCTCCCGTTGCGGGGGGTAAACGTGTTTTGGAGCGCCGTAGGTTGCTCGTGAATTTCCTTGAGCATATAGTGGGCATAACCGCCTTTTTCCGCGCTGCTTAAATCCCACTCCACATGGTACAGCTCGTGTTGACGCAAACCGCCAAACTGATCGAACACCTGAATGCCGGTTGTGCTAAGCACAGCGATTTCCTTGTCCTGCAAGAAAATCACATCCCGGGTATGCCCCAGCATCGCGGGGATATCGCTGGCGATGAAAGCTTCGCCATCCTTCGCGCCCACAACCAGCGGGCTTTCATGCCGCGCGCAAAACAGCCGGTCCGGCTCCGCGTCGCACAGCACGCCCAGCGCATAGCTTCCCTCCATCATCCCCATAGCTTTGAGAAGCGCCGCTTTCATATCCCCTTCATACAGCACGCTTAGCAAATGGGCAATCACTTCCGTATCGGTTTGCGAAACAAATAGACAGCCCTGACTTTTCAGGTACCGGCGCAGGGTTTCATGGTTTTCGATAATGCCGTTGTGCACAACGGCGATGCCGCCCTTCACATCCGTATGCGGGTGGGCGTTCAAATCGCTTGGTTCCCCGTGGGTTGCCCAGCGCGTATGCCCAATGCCCACCATGCCGCTGAGCGGGCTGGTGTTCAGGATGGATTCCAGGTTTTCCAGCCTGCCTTTGGCTTTGTGGATATTGATTTTATGCGCCTGATCCAGTATCGCCACGCCCGCGCTGTCATAGCCCCGATAGCTGAGCCTCGATAACCCTTCCATCAATATCGGACAAGCCTCCTGGCTGCCAACATAGCCAACGATACCACACATCGGGAGATACCTCCTATAAATTGTAGCCTAACGTATTGTATTGTATCATATCGTATTGTTTTTTGCAACTGAATCCTGTCCAGCTTCTTTCCACGTTATACTGAAAACAAGTCCCAAATGGCCTTGCTTCTAGATCGCAAACTTGTTATGATATACATAAAGATAAGGGGAGCGAAACGCATGGCAACAATCCTGATTACGCACGGCGTACCCGCAAGCCGGTTTTCTTTGTTACGGCCAAACCGAGTGATAATCCCTCCGGCGGGCGAGGCGTTTAGCAGAACGGAGCTTCTGTCTCAACTTCCGGAATGTGATGTTGTGTTGGCCTGCGGCGCTTTTGACCGTACCCTGATGGAAGCCTGCAAACAGTGTAAGCTGATTGTGTGCTATGGCGCGGGCTATGACGCGATCGATATCCCCGCCGCGACAGCTATGGGACTTCCGGTTGCCAACATCCCCGACAGCGTAACAGAAACCACTGCAGAGCTGGCGATGGCCCAACTGCTTGCCTTAACCCGCCGTGTGTGTGAAATGGATCGACGGATACGAGCCGCCGAGGACACCCGTCCTCTTTTTACTATGGGCCAATCCATGGGCGTGCTGCTGGAAGGCATGACCCTTGGCGTGGTCGGCATGGGCCGAATTGGCGCGCGCATGGCGGAGTTTGGGCGTTTCATCGGCATGCGGATTGTTTATCACAGCCGGGAAATCAAGCCCTTCTCCGTGGCCGGCAATGCGCGACGCCTGCCGCTGGAGGAATTATTACGCGTTTCTGACGTGGTTTCCCTGCATTGTCCGCTCACCCCGGAAACCTTTCACCTGCTTGGAAAAGCGCAATTCGCGCTGATGCGCCCCACCGCGTTTCTGATTAACGCATCCCGTGGCAAGCTGATCGACGAGCCGGCGCTGATCGACGCGCTGACCACGGGGCGTTTAGCCGGCGCCGCGCTGGATGTGTTTGAAACTGAGCCGGAGGTCTCCCGGCAACTGAAAGCCATGGAGCAGGTGGTGCTAACGCCGCACATCGGCAGCAATACCCTGCGAACTCGGAACCAAATGGCGGAACAGTGTTGTGAACGTATCCTCGACCAACTGGCCGGGCGTAAGCCAGCCAACCTGCTCAACGCGGAAGTTTGGCCACGGAAGTTGGCAAACAATCTTTAACCTTACAAGGGAGTATCCTTGGTATCAGAAAGTTTGGATACTTGCACGCAGCCTGGACGCAGCAAACCCGCGCTGAACATGAAATGAAACGCTATTGCCGGATACCGCAGTCCAAAATCCTTGCGCGGAAACAGTCTTAAGGCAATCGCGTGAACTTTTCCAGGCTGCTTCATGATTCCGAAAATTTTTAGCAGTTTATAATATAAAAAGCGATCAGTTCAAACCACTGACCGCTTTTGCATGTGATCGGTTTATTCTTGATTACGCAGGGGATCGATTTGCGTTGATCCTTATGTAATTCAAGCGCAAGTAGCATAGCAAACTGAGCCCATTATCCAAAATGAATTCCAATGTGTTCTTATCACGCTTAGCATTCCAATATCCGTATACACGGCGTTGACGCGGTTGTATTCATTTCCCTGCACGAGGTTGCTGAATTATTCAACAAACAAAAACCGCAGTAACTGTTCAACGCAGTTACTGCGGAATGATGGAATGCGGCGGCGATCTACTCTCCCGGGCCGTTACCAGCCAAGTACCATCGACGTGCTGAGGCTTAACTTCTG